>JAABUL010000484.1_pt1 | contig 84698 bp, 158 predicted proteins | sample 5559151 | NCBI WGS metagenome assembly JAABUL01 (sample SAMN10711876, study PRJNA513368) | rock metagenome | isolation source: Antarctica rocks | place: Antarctica: Victoria Land, Pudding Butte sud
TACCTGGAAGACACGTGCGAGGAGGGAGGCGGAGGCCAGGAAGGCGCCGTGCAGCGCGGGGCGCGCCTCCGGGGTCTCCGCCACCAGGTCGGACGCCGCCGCCAGCGTCGCCAGCGCCGCGGGGAACTGCGTCGCCTGGAACGTCAGGTCCAGGCTGGTGACCAGCGTCTGCAGCAGCCCCGCCACGCCGTGCTGCGAGAGATAGAGTGGGGAGCGAGAGTCAGCGCCCGCATAATTTGCTGCCGTTGAACGTGGCTCCTGTTTTACATGCATGCTGCAGGATTCGGCTGTAGCGTTAGCAGGCTCAGGCGTCGCAGACGACAGGCATGATTCAGCGCTGTGAACATGCCAGCACTGGTCGGGCATCAATGAAATGGCAGTAGAAGGGCACGGGAAGTGTTTGCAGAGAAGGCAGGAAGGCGCCTCACCCTGAGGGACCGCATGACGTGCCGGTATGCATTGCACACAGCGGCAACCACCGCCTCATGCGACCGCCAGGCCTGCATGACACAACTTACTGTTGGTCCAAGCCACCACTCTGGCAGTCTTTGTGAGCATATCTGTTGCCATGTTGCTCGACTGCCGTCCAACTGTTGCGAGCTCACTGGATTGCCTGGGTAGGCACAACAGAGCATGCAGGCATCGAAGGGAGCGTTCATCCAACGGAAAAGGATGCCCAAATTTCGAAGCGCACCTGCAGCTGCAGCAGGGCGTCCAGCGTGGGGTAGGCACTCTGTAGCAGCTGCGTGGCAGGATGCGTCTGCCCGGCGGCTGCCGCTCGCGCAAACTCCAGGTGCTTGAACACCGTCGAGAGGATCAGCACCTCGTCCGCCACCGCCTGCGCCGCCTCCGCCGCCGGCTTCTCCCCTGTTGCAGCAAAGCAACCTTCTGTGAGTGTTTTCCAGCGCTACAGGATCAAGTCTTCCTGTCTTCGTTGCAGGAGCGAATCGCATGCCAGCCTGCATGCGATGCAGCAATGCAGATCATCAGACAGGTTTCTCGTCTATTTCACACAGCAGAGGGAAACCTGTGGCGGCTGCACCTGAGCTGTTGATGAGCTGCTGCAGCCTTTGCAGGGTGGGCGAGATGATCGTCATGCCGGCGGTCGCTGCCTCGTCCGGCGGCAGTCCGCCCGCCAGCTTTGCAAGGCCCTCCGCCACAGCCTGCCCAATTGATGCTTCACAGTTTGATTGATAGTTGAGCCCCGATGACAGTACCTGAGTGACTGTTCGAGCCAGAAGCGAGCCAGTAGATGGCATGTTTGACAACTTCACTTGTGCCAAAGAAAGTCATGTTGCGGCACCTGCCGGTCCTCTAGTGCCAGTGGGTGCGACGCCGACGCGGCCGCCGACAAAGCGGCATCCACCGCCGGCGCCAGCGACATGACGGTGGCTGACGTACGCAGCTGCGAGCCGCAGCGCGCGCACATGGAGCGGAAGGCGAAGGCCGCCTGGTGGCCCGCCTGCATTGCGCCATCGTGGGGGCTGAGCGTGAGGTGCCAAGCATGTTCGGACCAGTGCAGACAGACCAAACCTGCTTTCAGAGTCTATCACTGGCAGAGGCAGACAAGCTGGAGCCAAGGTTCCCCCCGGAACCTCCCCAATAGTGCCTGTGTGGTCTCGATTCAAGCATGCATGGCAACGTGTCTGCATCTCCATGTGCTTGGCAGATGGTTGAAGTCATGCGTCGGAGCTATGGGTTGGAGCCATGGCTGACCACACCTCCAGGACCGGCAGCGTGTGCAGCAGTAAGTTGAGTGCGCCCTCCAGCGGCGCGCCTGGCGCATGCGCGAACCACGTCGCGCAGGCGCCGACCAGCTTCGCTGTGGCCGCCGCCACGAACGCGTTGCCGCGGAAGCAGTGGCCGCCGCCGTCCGCGGCTGACGTGGGGCTGGTCAGCGCCGCAAACAGCTCCTGCAGGTACTGATTCGTCGCCGCGCGGTCCTGCTGCTGGGTGGGCGGCAGCTGGCCGTCCTCCAGGGCGCGCGGCACAGCGTCCTCGGATGCCACCCTGTCGGAACAGGAATGTGTTGCATGGTTGCTCGGAGTGTCACAATGTGATCCACTGAAGCTAAGGACAGCAGGGATGCTAGGATCATTGAAGGTGGAATGGCGGACCTGACTGCCAGCAGCGCTGCCTCTGCGGCCTGCCAGGTCTGCGCCTCGGCATAAGCCTTGCCGCAGAACATGAGGTACTGCGCCCGGAGCACGTTGTACGACGTCTCAAAACCGTCTGCCAGGAGCTGCTCCCTGTGCAGCACATGACAGGTAAGCAGTCAATGACTGTGATAAATCAAATGTCAGCAATACGTTTTGAATGATTCTGTTGTCATTCAACAGGAACAATCGAAGGCTTGTCAGAGAGGCGCGTCAAGTGAAGTTCGTCACCTGAAGCGCGAGAACACCTCCTCGTCGATGGAGATGCACTCCTGCCAGGACGTGAAGTCCGCGGGGAATGATGCGTGGCGCAGCAGCAGCGGCACCAGGCGTGCGTACATGGGTGCCTGCAAGCAGTTGCATCCGAACCGCATGTCATGCCTCGTGTCATTATCTATGGCAACCCCAGCTGCCCAGCACGCAGCTTCCACAGGTCTCCAAACCAAAAGTGTGTTGCTGTGCATGCAGGTCATACCCAGCATGCCATGCAAGAACTATAGCGGCAGTCCTGGCGCGATGCAAGGAGACATGTGCTACAGAAAGCAACATTTGCATTCTTCTCACCTGCAGCTGCGGGTGGCGCTCCGTCATGGCCACATAGTCCAGGCAGGAGATGTACTCCAGGGCCGCATCCGCGACCGACTGCTCGGGGCGCTCCAGGCACTCCAGCATCATGTTGGCCAGCGGCACCGCCTGTGCACAAGCATGAAACTGCTGAGGTGAAGCTGTCTTGGCGCTGAGGGCTCCAGTGTCGGGGTGATCCTGAGGATCCTGCCCATGCGTGCTGGGGATGGGGATGGCTGGAGCTCAAGACTGCGATGCCTCACGAGTCATAACCCTGCCAAGGGTCAGGTCTCGGCTCCCACCTCTTCGAGGCCGCCGGCGAAAGCTTCTGGAGACCGCTCCGCCACAGCGGTGGCGGCTGTCGCCAGCGCTCGCGCCAGCGCCTCGGCGTCTGTACCAGAGATGCGGCTATGCTGCCGCAGCAGGCCCTGCGCTGCCGCCCGCAGAGCCGCGTCCTCCGCTGCGCTGTCGCTGCTGAACTTGCCGCTGCCTGCGAATCAAGACAGGAATGCCAGCATTGGAACATGCAGAAAGCACAAGCTCACTTGCGGTCTGCGACACTTCTCATTTTCTCAAGAAGGGCATGACCTGTGGGTCGCAGAGCTTGTTCGACCGGGAAAGCAGGATGTGCAGGCACGACCTGCAGCAGAGGAGACGAACGCACCAAAGAACATGCCGAGCGTCTCGGCGAGGTCCTCCAGCAGGGCATCGCTGTCGGAGCCGACCGCCGCGAGCAGCGCGTCGAACAGTTGCCGGTGGCCGGCATACAGCTCACCGGGCGACACGAGCGCGCTGCCGCCGCCGGAAGCGTCCAGCCCCAGCCATGCCTGGAAGCACTTCACGGCCGAGGCGGCTGCCCGCTCGCCGCCTGCGCAGGAGGGCATCAGCGGCGCGGTTGGCGAGGCGGGCAGGTTGAATTTCCGGAGCTGAATTGAGAGCTGACTGACACGCCCTCGAATAAATGCTTGTCTGGTTCCTTTCGTCGCCACAATCTGCTTAATCAACATGCTGTTTCACTAGCAGGCTGCAGCCCAAGCAGCTTCCCAGCGTGGACATCGGCAAGCCTCCTGTGCAATTAGGAATCCCACTGCACAAGCAGGACTACCAAGCTTGCCTGCGGCTTGCAGTGACTGGGGCAGCGCCACGCCCAGAGTCGTCAGCACTTCGTCCGCCTGGTCGGCCAGCGCGCCGCACGCCGCCTGCCGCTGCTTCCCGCCCATGTGCGTCTCCACCTCCTCCGCAACCGCCGTCAGCAGGTCGATGCCCGCTCGCAGCATGCCCTGAGTGATGCCGCAGCACCATCAGCGCCATGGGATGCATTGTTCTGAGAGCTTTCCCGGGAGTAAAGCAGTCTGAAGACGCGTCTACACGCTGTTGATATTGGCATGCGACAGTGTCTGTCTGTGCATGTGCCGCAGCATCTGCAATCCTAAGACGACGCTTCAGGCAACCCGATGCGCCAGGGCTGGTTCGCACCACATCGCCGCTGCCGCACGCGTCCCGCGCCAGCTGCACCGCCTGCGTTGTGAAGCTGCGCGCGGTGTCGGGCCCGCCGCGTGCGGCGATCGCCCCCAGCGCCAGGCACATGCGCTGCACCACCACCACCTCCGTCTGCGGCGTCGCCAGCAGCGCCTGGAACTTGCCGCTGCGTGCCGGCAGGGACCAGGTGTCAGCTGCAGGAGGTTTCAACGTCCAAACGATGGGGACAAAGGCGAGACTGCTCGTGTGTTGCGGGCGAAGACTTTGGTCTTGGAGGTGAGGCCGCGCGCATGCCTCGTGCTCATGCTCGGTGCGCCGCAGATCCACGGGCGCGCGTCAGTCGCTGAAGGATACAATCTTGCTCTTCCACTCGCAGGAGATGAGCCAGCTGAGCAACCGGCACCCGCACAGCAGCAGCAGCCGAGCCTCATTGCCTGCTCTAGTTGCGCATGCGCCAAACGGCCGGCCCTTTATTAGGGTTGCTGTTGATCTGGCTTGCATCGCGGTGGCGATGTCAACATTGCTCTCGTCTCACGATATCTTGATGCCACTCGAGAAAGATTCCAGCAGCACGGACCTGACGGCAGTGGTCAGGTGCGCCTGGTCGTCCGGCGTCAGCTTCGGCCAGCTGTTGCGCACTTTTACCAGCACCATGTTGGCGCCGAAGAACTGCAGCTGGCCGCCGTGCGCGGGCTCCAGCAGCACGACGCCCGCCTCCCACGCCGCGTCGCTGTCCAGAAACTCCAGGAGCCACTTGTTGGCGGCGTCGCGGTGCGGCGCAGACGGGCCATTCAGCGCGGTGACCGCATTGGACACCTGCTGCGTTGACGACTGAGCAGAGCCTGTCATGCTGAAGGCTGTACTGTTATCAAGCACGTCTAGCTTGTGCGGCCCTGCCTAGCAAGCCAGCTTCTGAAGTGTACTGACACAATCCCTCTGCCTTTCGGACGGATGCAGTGCCGATGCAGCTCGCCCAGCGTATCTCTCTGATATCAACCGCGAGGATGGTGCGCAAGGAATGATCCGGCCAGACTAGCTGCGCAAGACACTTCTTACGCCACGTCTACACAGGAACTCGATCCCCAACTTGACACCACCAGGCTCAGTAGCGTGGATCGCAGCCTGACGCTGACCGCTGCAGACTCCTTGCTGCACTTCTGATGCTCGCCCATGTGCAAGCAGCTGTGCTGAATCATCAAGAAAGTCACTGCTTGTTGGCCAGCTTGTACCTCATAGCTGTCGCCCATCAGTCATTGCCAGTGCACTTTGCATTTGCAGCTTAGTTTGCCACGCTGCTATCACTCATCATAGCTGTTATTGTCTGAATCGAACATGCGGTAGCTCGGCATAAGAGCATCGCCGCACTGCAATTTGGTTTGTGACTCGGCACTGCTGATCCACCAGCGCGGCGACCTCTGCAAACACTGAGCAGACGGGCATGCCAATCACCTGAAGGATGTCCACCAGCAGATCTCTGTATCGTGGTTTGTCTCGCATGTTTCACAGGTTTGAAAAGCAACAGATTCCGCTGCGCGGCGTGGTCGGCCAGCCATGGGCGGCGCCAACGCCTGACAACATCTCGTACCTACAGTCCGTCTTCCGCACTTCGGAAGTGTCCCAGCCTCAAAATGTCGACGGTGCGGCGTCTGCAAGCTCAACCAGGCGAAGTGCATGCATGTCGCGCATGCCTCCCTGCTTCACCCGCTTTCGCGAATGAGCGATGACGGATCCAGCCAGATGATCTGCAGACGGCATGCGCGCCCTCAGACAGCTTCAGGGTCAGCTGGCGGTGCTGCTGAAGGCTGAGCAACCCACACGGCGGGTGAGCTGCCCCTGCAGTCGCCACACACGACGCGTCCATAAAGAGCGGCACGCTTGCAAACGCATCAAGGAATTTCAGGCAGAAAGATCAATATTAACAGCATCCTGATTTATGCAGGCCATGTCCCTCTGGGCTCAGGCCGACCGACGGCATTGGGATGTGCCGGCCGACCACCGCGGGGCATCCATGCTGTACCTGGGCGCCCGCCTGCTGAAACCGCTGGAGATGGCTGAAGTCGCCAATATCGCGGACGAGTCATTCCCAGTGCGCTGGTTGCTCGCCAATGCCTGGGCTGCTGGATGCGATGTTGAAAGCCTGGCGCTCATCTCTGTTGGCAGCTGTCTTCGCCACATCTTATGCAAGCCGTGTGTGCTGAAGTGTCTGCGGCATGCAGGAGAATAGTGAGGCGGGCGCAAAGTGCATCCAGCAGGTTGAGGAGCTGGTGCAAGAGGTGCAGCAGTCTGCTCCTGCCGGCTTGTTTCCATCCGGCTCACAGCCAGGCGGCGGCGGCGACACCACGGCAGCCAGGGAGGAGCAGCTCAGACACATCAGCACGGTAAGCTATTCTACTGCAGCTTGCTGAACTCCCAGCTTAATTTGAATGCCGAGGAAGTGCAACATGCATGCATGGACCGCAAAGCTGGGGCACTGAGTCTGGGGCGCGCGCATTGCATGCAGGTGCTGTTTGAGCAGCACAGGTTCCGGCAGACGCCCTTCGAGTGGGTGTACGACGGCCTGTCGCCGGTGCTGCTGGCCGACGTGCTGGACTCGCGCAAGGGGCTCAGCATCGTGCTGGCCACCATCTACGTGCTGGTCGGCACAGACGTCGGGCTGACGCTCACCATGGCGCCGGTGCCCCGGGCTGTTGTGCCCACCCTCGCAGGTACCAGCATGCGAACCTTTTGTGCGTGTGGGTCCTTCTGTGTGCCATGCAGCAGTACGCCCTATAGCTATGCAGTCACATGCGTGGCATCAGCAGGTGCATCCACAGTGCACACCGACACGAATGCGCCTTTCAAGGCTCGACACACACGTGTGATAACCTCGACTTCGTCAATGCAGGCACAGGTGTCCACCGCGTCAGCACTGTCGCTTCGGCGCCGAGGCCAGCGGACTGGATGGTGTATTACCCAGGTGCAAAACGAGCACCCTTCTTCTCGTCTGCCTGTTTTATGCCGCATGGCAGTGTTGCACGCTGTATGTCGGCGCAGTCTTGTGTCCTGGAGTGCACCTTCCAGCGAAGAAATCTCAATGTCGCTGTGGCTGCAGGCTCGCCCACGCTGCGAGTGGACCCGCTCGACAAGGGCAAAGTGTCAGAGGTCGCGCCCGAAGATCCAGTGCACCAGGTGACGTAGCTGCGCAGCTGTCTTTAGCAACTGCGCTTGGTCGAATGTATCATGATGCAATCTGCAACCACTTCGCACACTGCGATGACTCAGGCTAATCAGGCCCGTGCTTGCAGGCCAAGCCGGCCTTCCACATGGCAGTGTGGGCTGAGCTGGCACGCATCATGATGACGGCCCACCAGCGGCGCGGCGAAAGCGACGACGTGGCGCATTGGATGTACCAGCTGATGGCGCTCGACCCACATGCGTCGGAATGGCAGATCTTTGAGAGCAGCAATGAACCCTGCGGCAATGAACCCCTGCGGTAATTGCTGCCTGTGACAGCAGGCGGCTTGTGGCGGAGCCTGGGGTTCCAAGGTTCTGTTTCTGATGCCATGTCAGCAGGCCCACTCTGAACTGTAGAATGCACTAAGACTGTCTGATCACAGAAACGATAGACGCCTTTCAAACGAAAGGATCGAATCATCACCGTCAAACGAAAAATCAATCACTGCCAAGTGGATGCTGTCGTGGGACGGCGTAACCCGGCCCCCATGACAAAAGCCTGCGGTGAAAGGCAATACACATAAAACTACACAAACACACAAACGGCCTGAGACGAGGTGTCATCGCCTGGAAGCACTGCTGCAGTACCCGCCGACATGGACCCTCTCTGAGAACCAGCGTTCACTGGAACCCAGATCGATTTTGTCTCAAGGTCGGCGGCGAACAGCGGCATCGGCGATAGTCGTGTTGACACAGATGCAAACGTCTGGCAGCCTTGCTGGCCTGCACGCCAATGGGGGCCCTCTCTGAGAGCCAGCGTCACTGGCACTCGGATCGATTTGCCTCAAGGTTGGTGGCGGCAAGCGGCGTCAGCTCGTCGACCCACAACAGCGGCTTGATCAAGTGACACCATATGTGGTGGCTCCGATGTACAGGTGCTGAAAAGTGCCACCTGTAGCCTGTGCTACACGTCGTCGTCTGCTGGAGATTAAAGTGGACAGTTGGGCACTCTGGCTCCCAAACTCAGGCACGCGGTCACATCAATCAAAACAAACTCGGCAGATCAATCCTCCGCCATCGACATTCACCACAAATCATGTTCACTCGGTTCAAACTTTAGCTCCATGCTTCTGTGGCGGTGGCAGCGCCGCGCCACCACCACTCCCCATCAATCAAAAGCTACAGGAGGTATGCAAACCGGCACTGCTATGGGCTAGGTACTGGAGCACCCACCCGCGGCCGGCGCACCTTCAAAAAAGCTGAACCAGACGTTCATGGCTTCACTAAACCCTCCTCAACTAGGCACAGGGCGGGTTAGCACACGCTGCGCTGATGCTGAACCCCCGACCAAAAACAGAAAAAAACAGTGCGGCCATGCTGTAGCGCAAGTAGCTCCGCGCTGGAGGCTGGCCACGCCGCTGCAGCGGCAACAGCCTGAATCCTGGCAAGGCGGGTGAAAGTGCGCGCGTGGCGCTCTGCTCAGTCCACTGGCAGCGGGCCCGTTCTCATCGTCAGCCAGCGCGTCGTCGGCTCATTTCAGCAGCTGCTTTTGCCTCGGTAGCGACTCGGTGAAGCCTGCTCATGTCTCTTCATAATGAACAAATGCCGCATAGAATTGCATTGCTTGATGCCTGCATGCTTGCGTGTGACCAGTGTTTGGTACTGTCGCATGTTTCACATGCTGATGCGCAGGCGAGAGCTCTCGAAAGCGGCAGAAAGCTCGGCGGGCTGCGCAGACAAGGCAGTGGCCATATGCCGTCTGAAGGTGGCGCCGCTGTCACGGCAGCCAACCTGAAGATGGCGGCAGCATAAAATGGGGGAAGAATGATGGCATGGCGGCGAAGGAGATGATAGATAGATAGATTACACCCGCCAGCCACTCAGGGTGATAAGGCATCAAATCACCAATAATCCATCATGTGTCATCATGTCACAAACTGTTGATGACACTCACAGAGCAGATGAGCCGATGAGACCCACCTCGCCCAAGCATGCCAACCTGAATTCGGCAACCATCATTCTGTCCCCTCCCCACACCAGCTGACGCATGACGGCGGCACCGCCAGATCAAACAGGCATGGAAAGCACTGCTGGACAACGTCTGTCGCGGGACATTCCATCAGCAAATGCTCCTCGTCCCCGACCGCGCCACTGTCACAAAATGTGCAGCAGCGGTCCTGCCTGTCTATGATGGCGAGTGACAGAAGACCAAGACGTGGCGGGAGGAAAGCTATGTGGATGGCAGTAGACCATTTGTGCAGAAATGATTGACAATTATGGCCGCAGCGGCAAAAGTCTGGTGGAACAGTGTAAGCTCTCTCTTTCTCTCACCAATTGGCTGGATGGCAAGCCTAACCCAAACCCTCGTTGAGGGTTTCCTTTCGCCCTTCCGAAAGGTCCATATCGGGGAAGCACCCGCTCATCAGCGAGCCAATAAAGTCTGCAGGAACACGTTGATATCCGCAGAACTGGTTGTCGAGGCCCGCTACACCGGTGCTGCAGGGTTCTGAGAGATGAGCTCGCAAACCGTGTACGATCTAGCACTATATCTGGCCTTATGGTGTGGTCTCTTCATTGTGCTCAGAAATGTGGTGTTTAGGAAGTTCTCGCCCACGTTTTCCAACGTGGCAGTGAGCTGGGTGCACGCCTGGATAGCTCTGCGGCTGGGCTCATTGGCAGTCGATTGGAGGCATCCGCTCAGCAACTATGGCACAACGACAAGCCCTGAGCAGGTGAGATTAACAGAAGTCATGCAAAGGAATGCATGTGAACAATAACATTGTGCTGTGTCGTTGCACTTCCGAGCCTTCGTCAATCAAACGTGCATTTGCATGGGGCATGCGCATTCATACACAAACTTGCTTGTGACGGCAAGTCTTGCAGATCGCGATGCGATCTCCATGTCCTTAGAATTGATTGGGTTCCTTGTTGGAATTTGGATCGTCCCACTACGTTGATACTCACCCTCGCGCAGCTGAGGGTGCTGACCGTGAGTCTGGCGTACTTTACCTACGACAGCATCTGCTGCGAGCTGATCGAGCATGATCTGCCCAACTTCCTGTGAGATCCAAGGCCTCACATTGCTCCCTCATACTGAGCTTGTGTCTGGAGCAACGCACGTCGGGCTGCGAGACATCCGTGCAGGCATCTTTCATTGCAACTCCAGTACGATTGGACGCCTGCATGTTCAATGCCCGAAAGTGGGTAACCTCATCATGAGCTGCTCCTTATGCTGCTGCAGGCACCACATCGCCACGATTGTGGGACTAGTAGTGGGCGTCTTCCAGCTGAAATCCGGACCGGAGCTCACCGTCTGTCTGGTGCTCATGGTGCGGATGCCTTGCCTCGCCGACTCACTGTGCTTCTAAGTCTGTACTTGACCTGCCAAGCATGCAGTGATGGATAATGCTTGATGATCACATATGCAGCTTGCTGATATGACCCGCCAATCTCTGTGACGGCAGGAGATGTCCAGCCCTTGCCTGCATAATCGTTCCATCTTCAAGGTCGGTGGAGGCAAATCTGTCGGTCCTCTATCCATGACTTATGTTTTGACATTGGGGAGCGCCAGGGGCTAGCAGTGCAGCAATCTCACCGGATCGAAGCCTCCGTGCAGGAGCTGGGGCAGAAGGATTCAGGCCTTGCCTTCCTCAATGATGTGCGCAACCACCGGTGCCTGATGTCCGAGATGCTGCCTGCACACTGCGCACTGCGTGCCACCACACACTGTGGTGTGTCCAATACCTAGGCCATAGGTCGATGTGTGCTGTCTTGGTGCGCAGATGGCGTTTGGGCTGACGTTCATGATCTGCCGCCTCGTGATGGGCCCCTTCGTGATGTACAAATCGCTGGTGACGCCCAGCACCAGCATGGTCGTGAAGGTGGGCAGCATCATGCTGCATCGACCTGCGTTTGTGCCTGTGTAAAATCTAGTGACCAAGGGCAGGGCCGTGCTGCAAGGATGTTGTCATTGCTCGTGCTGTCCCTGCATGCAGGCGGGCGCGCTCGCGATCCAGATCGTGTCGGTCTTCTGGGCGTATCAGATAGTCAGCGTGGTGCGCCACAAGGCCAAGAAACGGAAAGCCGCGGCAGCCGCGGAGGGATCCGCGGTAGTTGCAGATCGGAAGACAGCGTGATAGAGTCGAAAATGTAAACTTGGGCACCCACGAAGCCGATTTTGAAGGTGGTTTTGGGTGACGTGCGCATATCTATCACCTTCAAGCTCGAAGGGTGGTTGCGCAGTTCAAAAAAACACTAGCATAATCACGGTTCACCCCATCGTTTGGTCTCTCCCCCTCTACCTACACAGAGCTCTAGCAGTTCACGTTTCCCGTCAGACGTACATCATCCACTGTGGCCGCCGTGAGGCGTATTGCAGTTTACAGGGCACACACGGCGGCGGCACATCACGCGTCAGAGCCTGTCACAGCGCCTGGCCCGTGGGGCCCCACCGTGATTGCGGCTCCTTGGCCGAGCCAAAGTCCAGGCGCAGAAGTTCGTCAGTGCCGCCACAGCTGCTGCTGGTGCGGTCAGTCCTGGGAACCGGAGGGCATCGGCGGCGGCGACGCGGCGGGGGCGCCCTCCTGCGCCGCGGCCGCCGCGAGCGCAGCCTCCAGCGCGCCGGGCGCCGTCTTGTCCTTGGCCTTGAGCACCGCGTCGGGCACGTCCACCGTGTAGTTCATGGCCAGCCTGCCGCCGTCGACGTAGATGGTCTGCCCCGTGATGTAGCTGGCGGCGTCGGATGCCAGGAACGCCGCCACCTGCAGCGCAAAATGCAGCAATTGCTGAGCCAGTTGTACTTGGCAACCGGTGTGCAGGTATTCGCCTGACAAGGCGTCGGATCGGTTTACTGAGGTTGCATGTTGCGTCGAATGGGCACACTGCGGCCGGCCTCGCGTTCGGCATGGTGGAGCGATGCACTGGTGGCGCTGTTCTTGTTTGTGATGCAGGCAAGTGGCAGCATAGCAGGCAGCAGCTGCAGTTTGTATCGTAGAATAAGCACCGATGGAGCAGTTGGCGGCGCTGTAGCAGCGCAGCAGGTGAACACTCCATGCTTGCAATGCCGGTGCGTGTGGGTGCGGGAAGGTCTTCACCTGGCCGACTTCCAGGGGATCGCCAATGCGCATCATGGGCGTACGGCTGAGGATGCGCTTCATGCCGCTCTCGTCGTTGGCGACCGCCGCCAGCACGTCCGTCATGATGCTGCCCGGGCCGATGGCGTTGACGCGCACCCCGTGCGGCGCCATCGCCAGCGCCATGGACCTGGAAGTTACGTGTATCGAATTACTGATTAGGCATCTGCAGAGCAGCTTCAGTGTTTGGGAGTCGATGGCAGCAGATGCCAAGCTGTTTGTGCTGCCTGGAGCCTGACGCACAAGAGGCACCCGGGGCAGCGGACCTGTGTTGCAGAGGCACACTGCAACGCTGTTCTTATAGGATCTGTCTGGTGCACCTGTCCGGATGCGAGTGCGAAACTGTAAATCTGCTCACTTGGTGAGGTTGTCGATGCCGCCCTTAGATGCGTTGTAGCCGGCGATGGAGGGGATGGCGGTCACGCCATTGACAGAGGACATGTTGATGATTACGCCGCCGCGGCCCTCCCGCACCCGGTTCTGCTCCATCATCTGCCGCCCCACCGCTTGCCCGCACTGCATGCAGACAGCAGATTCGTCAGCTTGAGGATCTGTGTGGCTGCACAAGGCTGCCACAGGACGATGAGCCACATCCTGGATCGTCTCAGCAGCATCCACAAGGTTTGCAATGTGATTGTTGCAGCATTGGGCCACATGCAACATGGACACGTCATGCGCTGCAGGTACTATATTGGGTTCGCATGCAAACACTGCCACCCTGAAAGCAGCCGCGCACCAGGAAGACGCCCTTGAGGTTGACGCGGATGACCTCGTCGAAGTCGACCTCGGACATGTCCAGGAAGTCCGCCGCGCGCACGATGCCGGCGTTGTTGATCAGGATGTCTACGCCGTGGAACGTCTGTATCGTCGCCGCCACCAGCGCCTCTACCTGCGCCAGCGAACTGATCTGATCAGGATGGTGGGCCACAATGCACTCGACGCGCCTTCCGCTGGATCAACAACGTCCCTGCACCCACCGGCAGAGTGGCAGGCCCTTGAGCATTGCACCATTATTCCAACACCACATCCAGAGGCAGAGAGGCGATGCGGCGTCGCTGCCCCGAGGGCTCTCAAGAGGCAGGATCCTGCCTCACGGCAACTCTGGCCTCGTGAGGGGTGATTCAGGATACTGGCTGGCGCGCACCTCCTCCTTGGTGCCCACGTCGCAGCGGAAGGCGGAGGCGGCGACGCCCTCCAGCTGCAGCCGCTGCGCCGCCTGCTGCGCCGCCGTCTCGTCGATGTCTGCAATGACCACCTGCGCGCCCTCGTGCCCCAGGCACGCCGCGCACGCGTAGCCGATGCCCTTTGCGCCGCCCGAGCAAAGCACAGAAGGACAGCGCGTGAGAACAAGCGCATGCACCGCTCGTGGCACACAGACAGTGGACCCTGCTGTGACAGCCTGTGAGAAGCTGTCACAGGCTTGGGCGCTACAGCGCATGGCTGTGCATGCTGCCAGCACGATTGAGCGCCGTCCTCATCTCGTCGTGCAGCAGCATGCACAGATGGAAGGAGCCCACACCCGTCACGATGGCGACCTTGTTGGTGAGGCGCTGCGCCATGCCGGACACGATGGTGACCTTGCGCAGCTGCTTGTCCATCTCCGCCATCAGCGACCGGTGCTGCTTGTTCTTCATGTGATGGTCCACCAGCGCACTGCGCTTGCCCTTCCTGCGCCGCGCATGCACAGCCGAGCATGATGCAAAGCGTATAGATGCTGGATGCTGGCGACTGCTGGGGGAGAAGCTGTGGACACAGAGCATGACAGCAAACGTTGCACGCTGCAGCGTTGAATGTATTGAAGCACTGCAGGTGCACGTGCGGCGCCCTGCATCAGCGAAAGGCGCTGTGCCGCGCCCCACAACGTTTATGAAAGTATACGCATGCAAGGGTATAACAACGCACTGGTAGCCGTCGCCAGTGAAGTTGTTGTTCTTGCCGTGCCGCACGCACAGCTTGCAAATGACTGTGCCGTGGTTGCCACTGGCATCTCCCTCCTCCACCAGTGGCCAGAAGGTGCCTGCAGCAAAATACCACGCCCAGTTTTGACGATCCTGCAGCTGCAAAGGGCGATCGAGCAGGCCGTTGCGAGCATCGGACAGGACGCTCGCGCTGTGTCCCACACACGTTGCTGTGCGACACTGCAGCTTTTACAGGCTGGCAGCGCTAACGGCATCGCAAGGCGCTTGCAGTACGCACCATCCGGCAGCTTGAAGCTGTCCTCATTCTCCCACTTTTTCTTGGCGAACTCAAAATACAGACCCTTGCGCGGCCTCTTCTCCTCGCCCTCCGCCGTGGTGCTGCCCTTGCGCTTGCTGCCTGTCAGCGGCGCCCCGCCCGAGCTTTCCCCTACAGGGCAGCATGGAAATCTTGCATGTATTGGGTGGAAGTTCACGAAAACGGATGGCGGCGTATTTGAACTTTGCATGATCACCAAATCATTGACGAGGAGCACACCATGCCCCGAGCAGATAATCAATTTCTGCACGTTCATTTTTCAGTGCTGGTACAAGACACAGCACGAGTATAAAGTCTATGGTGAGCTGGATCGTGAGCGTCTGAAAATTGCAGGGGGGCCAATCATCGACACCTGCATGATTGACAGACAGTGCGCGGAAGGATAGCAATTCGAAAGACCGCTCCGAAACAGGAGGGCGATCGAGTGGAACCTCGCAGCTCTGTGTTCTGCCTGGCTACAGCAGTAACAGCAGCGATCCGCTGCAGCGCAGCAGGCTGCAGCAATCGACAGGACGCTGCTGATCAGGGCTGCATGAAGCAGCGCGCTGCTTGAGGGAACGCTGAGATGGGATCACACCTGCAGCCGAGGGTCCGGGGGTCCCTGCGGGAGTGGGTGTGGTCTGCTCGACTGCCGGCTCCGCAGAGCCGGTGTCCATGCTGCTGACGCCGCTGCCTGGTCGCTGCACCCGCTACCCTGGGACGTGCTACCGCCACTTCCGCCGAGCACAGGCCGCCGTCGAAAAGACTGGTGTGAGGATGCAAGAGTGCCGCAGCGCGACGCGAGCACCACTACGCTGTGCAGACGGAGGCGAGGGCGGTCAGCAGCTGATGGCGTCTCGCGGAGTAAGGGCAATTGTGTCGGGTCTGAGACATGTGCTGTGGCGTTGCATTGGGCGCCAATTCGACGACGACCCTTCTGCCGGACTCCACCACTTTCTGCTGCAGGACCGAGTCCCATAACCAGTCACCTGATGCGACATGCACACATTTGCGCCGAACTCATGTTGCCTCGACCACAGTTTGGCACTTAGAACAGCAATCAGCTCGGTCTGCGCACAGACGGCCTTTGCGCATGTTTGCTTGGCGTTGACAAGCCTGGATCGCATCCTGCCAATTCGACCAAGCCAATTATTTCTGCAGAGACCGCAGCGAGAGGAGCTACGTGCATCTCTGCTGAATCAAGTCAGCCAGCCTGTGTCGTAAAGATCTCACGAGAGACATGGCTGCAGACGGTTTTCGGGATGCTTGGCCTGCTGAACCCAGATCGACCTTTGCAAACGAGCCGATCACCAACCAGCTCGGTCCCTCTGGCAAGGCGTCGACGTTCACGAATGCCCAGGGCCTGCGCCTGGCCTCCTACTTCTGGCCCGCCGCCAAATCGAAGGCGGTGGTCATGCTGCTGCACGGCAACGGCGCTTACGTTTGTGAATTTTTGCGCACTGCGGTCAGTCCTCGCTGCCTCTCTTCTCCCCTACCTCTTGCATGTTAAATGTTGTCGATGGGAAATCTGCACGGTGCATACTCCGTGCGACGGGATTCTGGCGCAGTTCGTTTTCTTGGCGCATGAGCGCACCTCAATGTTCTGTGTACCTTGGCCCTTTCCTGACCATGCAGGGCCCAGGCAAGCCGGTACAATACAGCGGCTCCTGGATCGAGAAGTGGAACCAGGCGGGCATCTCGGTGGCGGGCTTCGACATGCAGAGCTGCGGCTTCTCGGAGGGCCTCAAGGGCCTGCGCAACTTCTTCGAGAGCTTTGACGACATCATCGCCGATGCAATCCAGTTCAGGAGGTGAGTAGGAATCGCCATTCATTCCCAGGAGGCGATGGAAAGCAAGCACCACTGCGCGGCCTAGCTGTGCCATGCTGGCAGCGCCGGTGTCTCTGCACCTCCTTGTTATTAGTCCATCCGCTCACGCATCTGCTGATATGAAACATGCAACGTGCACAGGTTGATACCCGAGACCAAGGTGCCGGGCTTCAGTGGGCTGCCCATCTTCCTGACAGGCATCTCCCTGGGCGGCTGCCTGACCATCAATGTGATGCGGCGCAATGTGAGCCGACTGCTTCTCGGCTGCTCCTGCTGGCGCGGCATCTGCGTGTTTGCAACTTACTCTGCTCAAGTGCATGCTTTGTGCTCCTGTCAAATTGAATCCCTAGGAAGTCGTTTGGCTCGTGGCTTCGTGCAGGCGGAGCTGTTCCAAGGCGCGGTGATGCTGGCGCCCATGGTGTCCCTGGAGAAGGTTTCACGCGCGGGCCTCAACCCCTACCTCCTGTGCGTTCCCCTCCGCAACACATCCACAGTGTTCCCTGACGGCGCCTGCGTCTATATTTTGTGTTCCGACACGCTTCAATGCAGCCCAAAGACAGGCCGACTGCGCGCTGATGCCGCAGGCCGTTTTCGAGGCTCGTCAGCTGGGCGTTCCCGGCGGCGCAGGTCGCCAAGGTGCACAGGAACCCGCTGTACCCGGAGCTGCAGCAGGAGTGGGACGAGGACCCTCTCAATTTCCAGGGTAACACGCGGGCGCGCTCCGCGGCAGGTGGGCGTTTTGCAGGTTTTTTTGAAATAGTGTTGGGACAGCTGCATTTTGGAGTCGCTGCTGAACCTCATCGTTAGCACATTCCCCGAGGCTCCTGCCCCACCATCAGTGCCTGCTGTAGATGCAACTCGCTCAGCAGGCTGGCAGTGCGCTGGACCTTCTGAGGTCAGCATGCAACACCCTGGTGCAGAGTATCTGCGGGTGACGCGGGAGGCGCTGCCGTACCTGAGCGAGCTCAAGTTCCCATGGATCTGCTTCCACGGCGAGGACGACACGCTGTGCGACCCCGACGGCTCCCAGCTGCTGCTGGACGCCTCGCAGGTGAGAGGATGCAGCAGATTCAGTGGCTGCCAGCCGGTGCCCCAGCGGGGCATGCATGTCCTGCCTGCCTGCATGTCTGGGCTGCGGACGTGCAATGCTCGTGGCAGCATGCAGATATCAGCAATATGCAAGGGGCCTCAAGATTTGCAAGCCCAGCCGCAATACCCCGAATTTCAAACACACATCCACAGAGACAGCCATGCTGCTGTACTTGTGTCGCAGTCGGAAGACAAGGAGCTGGTCAAGCTGCCGAAGATGTGGCATGTGCTCATCAAAGAGCCGGGGAACGACAAAATTATCGCCAGAATAACCGAGTGGGTGCTGGCGCGAGTGTGAAGTGGGCGGTCAGTCGACGGCGTTGGTCAGGCGACGGCGTTGGCAGCTCCAACCTGGATTACCCGTCTCGGAAGGACGTCTCGTCTCCAAGTAACAGTCTTCTTTGACGTCCTTCTATCACTTCGAGTTCACTTGGAGTTGCAAACTGATTTATTCGTTGTCTTGCCTAGTAGGTATGGGCGTTTGTAGGTAGTTGGTGACCAATTCTGCTGTCCTCGGCTGTCTGCTCTGTACACTAGCGAATGCTGCCTAGCCAAAGTCACTGTTGCAACCAAGCAACTCCTCTCTGTTCCAAGGGCATGAGGGGGCTACAGTTCAGTCTATATGCACGTCAGCTGCGTGAGCGCTGAGAGAATGTTGAATTGTTCTGAAGGAGATGCTGAGACACTTCCGATCAGGGGACATGGACTCCGCCCCTTAGAACTTGTACACCTGAACGCATCAATGCAGGGCTTTCATCGTCTGAACCTGGTGCATGTGTGTTTGTGTTGCACCGCGGCATGCATCTGTGCCAGCATGAGTCTGCAATATGTCTCACATGATCGGAGGTATATTCCATCTTCTTCAGCAGACCCTCAAGTGGCCCCTGCACAACGTAATGTATCAGTGCTTCATGCCGCAATCGCCACAATCCAAGTGCAATCGACAGTCTGCTGCATTCATCAGCCATCACCTGTGATTTGTCCTTGGCCTTGTCTCCAGACATAGCCTGCACAGCATCCATGCACAATCCAACATGTTGACACAGCCTCTCGCCCTCCAACATACAGAGACGCATCATGCACCTCAACATGCAAAGCCTTTCCAAAAGCTATGTTCATAGTTTTGCAATCCTTCGAGCGGGCTCACCTTCATCCTGCAAAGGCATCAAGTACACAACGTCAGCACATAACATTTCAGAGGCTGTCAATACAACTCAACGTGCGGACGTAGGCATTGCAACAATATATCACAAGCTCATCTGCAGTTGCAGAGTGCTGTCAAGCTCACATGGGCGGCGGCCCACAGACCAGGATCCAGTTGCCGGCCTCGGGCGGCGGAAGGTGCTCCTCTACCACCTGCATGTTGCAAAGAAGGTTTCTGTTACGGTCGGCCAATCTTCAGTTTGAATTGCTGCTGCTCGTCCGTGAGCATCACCGTCGCGCTGCCAGCTTTGCAGCAGCACTCGCCCATCCAGTTGTGCGCTGCTGTCTCAGTAGATGAAATAGATGAGAGGTGGCGTCACCTTGTCGTCCACGTAGCCAACACCACCCCCGGACTTGCTCCAGCCGTCCTTGTCCTTCGGCTTGTCCAGCATGTAGTGGATCTGCGGACGAAAAGAAACAAGCACTCGGGCGCACGTTGCTAAGTCAACATTGCTTATCTGCTCCACAACGAAGCCCCCCCCACCGCTTCCTTGACAAACATCAAATCTGTCACGTCAAAACAGATCAGGCACCCAACGAGTTTTGCACCCAATCTGCATCACTGCGGCGGACTCGCCTTGAAGTTGCTGTGCTCCTTCGCCATTTTGTCCAGCTCGTCCTTGAGGATGATGTCATCCTCCGACTGGTTTGCGAACACGAGCGACACCTGCACGGCCGCAGCACAGGATCCTTGCGCATTGCGTCATAATATCATGGTAGGGTGGGTCAGGCAGTCGCATCAATGTATGCGGAGGCTACAATGGCTGGGCATGGCGTCCGCATATTTGGCGCCCAGACCTGCGTCTTGTCGTCGCTGTTCGACAGGATCTGGCTGGCCACCTGCATCATCGGCGTCAGCCCCGAGCCGCCCGCGATCATGCCTGCGCATCAGAGCGGCGCAGTTTGGACTTCTGGCAGGTCTCGAGGTTTGCGGTGGTTTGACCAACTGCGGTGATGTGACCATGCATTGATCTGGCCATGCAGTGGGCTGGCCCTGCGTCATCACTGCTCACAAGGCACTGGCGTGGTCAGCCCACCGATGTTCTTCTTCATGTTAGGCTTGTAAGGGAACTTCGCAATGGGCCCCTTCACGTCTATTGTGTCGCCCACCTGCATAGCAACTCAGGGCTGGGCTCAGGCTTGTGATGATCTTATTGGTTGCATGTTTCGAGTGTGTCATGTTTCATGTTTCCGTTTAGTTAGAATCATCTTGCCTTGAGCTCGCCGATGTGTTTGCTCATTTTGCCAGTCGGGTACTCCTTGACCACCAGGTCAAAGTAGCCCACTGGCTCCGGCGTCTCAGGTGTGGTCACTGGCGTGTACGGCCGGATGACCTGCTTTCGCGAGCCATCCTCGTTCTCTGACCCGATCGGCGCCCTGCGGCGCCCACAAGAGCAGGCTCTGTCAAAGGCAGCTTGCGGTTTTGCGGTGAAGTGCGGGGCTTTAGCATCTAGGCGCGGCGGTCAGCAGGAAGGCAGGGCGCCATTAGCAGCAGGTGTGCGGACCTGGTCACGAAGCAGGCGGCCTGCACACAAGACACACACAGAGTCAGGCTCCCTCACGCAAGCTCAAGCAGCAAGCAGGGGCCTGCGCACCATGCAGGTCATGCATGCAGGTCACTCATTGGCATGGCATGACAAATTGACGCTGGACAGGCATCGCACCACTGGCAGCCCCAGCGGCGTATCCTCTGTCGGAAGCGAGAATCGCAGCCACTTCGTGGCGATCCCTGTGAGCAGCAGCCTGTCGGCTGAGCGTTTGGCCAAGGGCTGCTTCGTTCATGATAGTGTGGCAGCGCTGCGCAGTCGCGTGACAATAGTCGTTTTGTATCCACCTGTAATGTCGTTCTTAGCCAGCTGCTTGGTGCTCACCACCTTGAAGCTGCGCCACTCCTCAGGGCTCAGCGCCTGAGCCGGCTTTGCCTCCTCCGCATGCGCCGTGGCGGTCCAGCCCTACATAGTATGACTCGCTCAGGTTCATGCGAACGACGGATCAGCCAGCATCTGCAAAGCACAACACCTTGTCACTCGAGTCATGCTGTAGGCCTGTCAGCCACGCGTACAAAACGTTGTTGGCTGCTGTGATGCGCTGCATGCATGTTGGCTGCACCATCGAAAGAGTCGAGACGGCAGCAGCTGCGCCCAGACCCATTGCTGAGGCTGCAGCTGCGCCCAGCAGACTCCGGCGTGGCAACGCCAACAAGCGGGACGCCATGATGGGTTGTCACTCAATCCGAGGGATGTGTTGGACTGTTGTACGGTGTGAACCCACGATCGGACCGACTGGAGTTGGTTGTCTTCCGTAAAGAACTATTCCAATTGAATTGTGACCTATTGTTCTGCACGCGCTCTGCATCGATGCACTTCGACATTCATTCGTAAGGAGCAGCACCCCGGCTTCCGGGCTAATAGATACCCTGAACCCTGATCAGGCGACCGACTGCCGCCGCTCGGACAGCACATGCCGCTGCTTCTTCGTCTTAGCGCTGCCCGGGCCGTTCACAGGAGGCGTAGCTGGGTTCGCGTCGCTGCGGGCCGCCAATGGTGTGCGACGCCCGGCCGTGGCGGCCTTTGCGGGGCTCGGCTTGGACGCGCCTGTTCCACAACACAGCACATTTTAATTCCAACATGTGCAGCAAGTGCCATGCTTGATCATGCCGCCACGCCGTGTTTCGGTCGCCATTACCCAGGATGCGCATGACGGACCTGTGGGCGTGTCGGCAGCAGGTCTGCGGCTCGGCGGCGAATCGGCTGCGGCGCGGCGGGCAGGTCCGAGCTCCACCTGGATACCACATCATGACAGTCACGAACCATGTTTGAGAGGGGCTTTAGGTGCACATTGCACTGTAGGTGCACATTGCACTGCAACACGGGTAGTCATTTGCTTGGTGCATTGCGCACTTCTTTTGCTTTGGTGTACGCTTGTCACCTGGGCAGCACGCGACGCAAAGTGCAGGCTGGACAGGGTCTCGGACGCCGACGCCGCCTCGGGCGACAGGTTGCACACCAGCAGCGCCTTGGAGCTCGTTGCGCTGCACAGCGCGTCCTGCAGCACCTGCGATCAGATGGTCACACTGGCCCTGTCAGATGGGCATTTCGAATCGCGTCCGTTCAGCTTCGCTGTTGCGAGTTGCGATGAGCCCGCTTGCGATGCCGGTCATGCTTGCTGCTGCCTCCTGGCCTGCATTTGGTGCGCTACATCCTACACAGCGGCTGCGCCGTGCACCTGCGTGAGCTTGGAGTTGCGGTACGGGATATGGGCGGCGCCCTGCTGGAGCGCGGAGATGACGTCGCCAAGCGCCGACAGCGAGCGGTTGATGCTCTGCGCCTCCTTCAGCTGCTGCCCTGCCGCCTCCGACTTGGCCACCCGCTCCGAGCCTGTTCAATCATTATTGGACATTGAAAAGTGTGTGAACTCATATCAAGCTTCAAGGTCTCGTCCTGGAACAGCCAGATTGGCATGCAATGGCATGTAGCAAGGACACAGATCCGGTGCAATGGCAAACACGCCCCCGGTGGTGTGGAAATTCGGCACCTGCAAGGTCGACGAGGTGCAGGACGCTGGGAGGGCCGCCGCCGGGCGGCTGCAGCCTGACCGACAGCATGCTGTGGCTGCGGCTGCTGTGCGCGTTCATGGCCGTCGAGGCGGTCGTCCGGTTGCGCCGAGCCTCCTGCAATAGAAGCCGGTGTCATGCTGGTGCAACTTCGTGTCCATTAGGACTCTTGGTGAGGGGGAGTAGCTGCGACGGCAATAACTACGAATGCGGATCAAGGCGGGGGAAGGGCGCACCTTGAGCACCGCAGTGATGTCGTCTGCGCTCTGCACATCACGCCATGTCAGGCCGGGAATGCGGTCCATGCCTGCATGCAAATGGGTAAGCAGCATCACTCTCCCAAAAACAACACCGTGTTCGCCGTGGAATTCTTTGGCAGGAGCGACACAGCACGTTTCTGACGGTGTGTTTGCAAAGACGGCGCATCTGCACCCGCGCCTCGCCTTCAACAGAAGCAGCCCTGCAGCAGACTGGATGTCAAGCGCCGCTTGAGGGGAGCACCTGGGGCGAGCTGGCCGGCGCCCAGGCCGGACACCTCCAGCGGCGACGCGTCCCTCGCACCCGCCAGCAGATCGCGGATCATGTCGTTGTACACCTTGAAATTTGGAAACAAAGCAGAAATTACGGGGCGGAGGCAACAGCCTGGGAGGAGACAGTCGCCTCACTCAGGCTGACAAGGTCCCGTTCAACAACAAATGGACCGTCAAATGCATGTAGGTTGCGGACTGGTGTTGATGGTCGCTAAGCAGGTGAGCCTAGGAGGCCCACCTCCAGGAAGGCGACGCTCAGGGAGACGCGGTGCTCGGGCGCCTCCGCCGCCGTCACCTCGAACAGCGTCTGCACCGCCCGCCGGTTAATGCCTGCGGCACAGCATGCGCTCAGCGGCTGTGCCAATCGATCCCGGAGCATTTGATAGGCCGTTGTAATGCAGCAGCATGGCCACTTGCACGCCGAACGTCTCCTCTGGCCTTGAGAAAAACTGAGGTGCATTCAAAAAGCCTAAGAAATGCCCACCAGGCAGCGCCTCTGGGCCATCCATAGTAAAGGTCTTGCCACTGCCGGTCTGGCCGTAGGCAAAGATGCAGGCGCTGTATCCGTCGAGGCAGGACCGCACCATCGGCTGCACCTCCTCGAAGACATCCTCCTGTTGCAATGAGCGAAGTACATTGAAGCCACATCGGATCATGCCCACCAGAACATTTGGTTCTGGTGGTCTGACTCGGCTGCAGCATAGATGGCAACAGAATTCCGAGTCGCCGGCTTCCTTCCCGCCGCGCAGCTCGTGATGACACAAGTGCACCCACCTGTGTGCCTGGGGCGAACACGGCAGGGAAGTCGAAGCTCTGCGGTCGCTTGTCCGGCGCACGCACGACCAGCTCGCCTGGCAGCGGGCACTCCACTGCGGCGGCCTCTGAACTGGCGGCGGGGCGCACGCGGCACAGCACGCGGATGTTACCGCGCAGCTGCTGCAGCTGCTCGTGGACCTGCGGCAAAGAACTCGGTCGTGATCAGACCTGGGATTGTCAGCAAAACCCACTAAAATGGTTCCGTGTCAAACTGTGCAAGTCTGTCTCAATGCACGCTTGACGCGCACAATTGGTCACTCCGTGGGCAGATTCATGAAGACGCCAGGGGTCGTGGTCGAAGCTGCTTCATCACCAAGCACACTGACACCAGTACTGCGCCGGTATCGTACCTGGCGCCGCTGCTGGCGCTCTGCCAGGAACTTGCTCTCGAAGTCGGCCGCCGCGGCGTGCGCCGCCGCCAGCTCGGCCTGCGAGCCATCGGCCTGTTCCCGCGCGCCCTCGAGCTGGCGCTGAAGGCAGTGCTTCTCTGCCTGTTTGTCGGGATGAACAAGCAGTGAGACAGCGCCTGTCGTGCATGCACGACATTTGTTGCAGCGCAACACGTGGTGTAATCTCCGCTTTACGGATGCCAGCAAAGCGCCGTTGCTATCAGCTCGCAGCGGTGCATTGTAGTTCCATGCATATGTGGGTTCCATGTTCCCCCATGACCATGGCAGCCTTCTGCAACCCTGATGTCGCACGCAAGCGGTCCGCCAGCGGCCAGGGCTCACCTGCAGGGCTCCCTGCGCCATAGCAGCGTCCTGCGCCGCCCCGAGCAGCTCCCTGACCTGCTGCCGCAGCGACGCCGCGACGTCCGCGCCCCGAGCAGCCTCTGCCGTGAGCTCCACGATGCGGTCCTGGAGCAGCGCTTCGCGTGAGGCGCCGTCCGCAACTGCCCTCTGCAGCTCGGCCCCCGCCGCATCTGCCGCCTGCTTCAGCTGCCGCAGACGTCCCTGCAACCAGACGAAGAGGGAGGAGCACCAGTAGCAGGCTTTCAGACCTGCTGAGCTTGTCGTCCCGTTGAAAGGCTGCCAATCTTGCTGGTAGCGCCCCTCTCACTAGCTGTGCCTGCAGCACCCACCCATGAGTTGCTGCCGGCACGCTCCGTCCTGGCAACAGTCTGCATTGCCACGCTGCCAGCTGGCATGCAAGCAGTGGCAAGCAAAATGAGCCACAAACCTGCAGCAGCTCCGCCTCCTCCTGCATGCCGGCCGCCGCCTCCTCCAGCTCCGCCTGCCGCGCCGCCGCTGACTGCAGCTCCGCCTGCGTTGACTGCAGCTCTGTCGCCGCTGAGCGCAGCTCCGCCGCCAGCTGGGCCGCCTCGGCGCGCTGCGCCTCTGCGCCGCAATCAGACGCATGCACGGCGGCGCTCAGCTGCGCGGCCAGGCGGTTTGCCTGCGCCGCAGCATCGGCGCGCGTCGCCTCCAGCTCGTCCTCCAGCGCCTGCCCGGCCTGCACATGCGGAGCGCCCCATTGGCAATGCACCTGCCGCGTGCTCACAGATGGGACCTTGCGCACTACAATGGGCGATGGGGTTGTTCGTTGCTGTGGACGCACAGTAAGAATGCCCGCACAACTTGCTGTGCTTGGACGAACAGTGCAGGGCATTCACCGCACCCTGCCCGCAGCATGCGTCGCCGCGCAGCCCTTCGCATGGGTACGCTGCGCATGGAAGTGGCACAGGACATAGATTACCTCCATGCTACTCGTCAGCATGCCGGCGAGGCGCACGGCCTCCTGCTCTGCGGCCTGCATGCGCTCCGTTGCATCGATGATGGACTGAGCGGCAATGCGGGCTGGCGCATCCGGCGCCTCGGCTGCATCCTGATACCCAGACCTGACGATCCATATGGACGTTACATCTTGAGACCATTGAGTCAATCAGTCCATGGGATCTGACCATCAACGAATGCTTACGCCCTCAGAGAATGCTTTAGCCCTCAGAGAAGTCGGCATCGCCGCCCGCGTTCCATGAATTAGTCAGGCAGACTGACGCACCCTAGGTGCAGCTGGTTGGCGATGTCCGACGACGACCGCTGTATAAAGGTGGCGATGCGGGCAATCAAAGACTCCGCGCCACCGCCTGTGCACCAGCGGCGTAGGCGAGGTGTCAGATCGTCAGTTCTGATCAAAGGGCCAGGCTCGGTGTCAGGCACAACCGCTTTCGGGCCAACCTTCAGCGTCGTCCTGCAGATCGTTCTGGTACAGCATCTCCTCCAGCTCCGCTACCCGGGCGACCAACCGGCCGATCACGATGTCCGGAGCAGTTTCTGCATCGTTGGGAAGGTCCCGCCTGCAGAACTGCACAGCTGGTGCCTCCGACATGCTGCTATCCCTAATTAATCAAACGGTTGAGTTCTGTACAGCTCGGCAGCCAAAGTGCCGCAGCGTTGTCCCACTCGTCCAGTCAGTCCGAGTGTTGTTGTTCAGTGGGGCTTGTTCTGCCAGGGCGACTGCGCAGGGCTGCCAAATAACGATGCTTGCTCCTGAACAGCAGCCTTTCCAGTTGCTCATGCTGCCACAAACTGCGAAGTGAGCCCTTCTGACCAGCAAGTAGACTGCAGCTGCGCATTTTGAATCTTGAACCGCTGTTGGATCTCGGATGCAGAGCGAGATCGCCTCATCCCTGCGCAGCTGCTGCACCTCGCAGCATTCTGACGTCTCTACAGCACTCAGAAGTCGCAAAGGCTTGTGTCAACGCTGTGTCAGTGTTTCGAGACTGGTCCGCACAGGTGCCGCATAGCTGCCATGCTGTCAGCAGCTCAGGTACTCCAACTGCCAGCAGGCACCCGTGCAAGTCAAGCACGTTGCATACCAGAGTCAGACCGGCCCTTCCGACGTGCACGCCGGCCACACCTCCCGGCAGCGTTCCTGGAGAGAGTTCAGTTTGCACAAGTCCGCAGGCTGGCGCGCCCTGCGCATCGGTCGCGCCGCAGCAGCAGCAGCGGCCTACCGGGTGAGGATGTCGTGTGCTTGGTACATGCGTTGCATGCCGTTGGTGTCGTTTCACTGTTTTGTGAAAATAGGTGATGCATGTTGTGCGCAGGCGCAGTGGCGGCAAGCGCTCAGCCCGATGTGGTGCTGACACGCGAGAGCGGGAAGAATGGGGAGATGGCGCAGCGGCTCAGAGACCGCAATATCGAAGTTTTAGAGCTGCCGCTAGTCGAGACGGGCGAGGGTCCAGACAGGTGCGTGCATGCTGGCATCCTGGTGCAGTCTCCGCTGTGCATGCGCCACTCTTGACTGACGGACGGAGACCTCATCTTACATTTGTCAGCGCAGGGAACGTTTGGCGTCCATACTGACTGAGGAAAACTTTGGCTACGTGATCATCACGTCACCAGAGTCGGCCGCGGTGTTCATGGCAGGCTGGCGTGCAGCCGGGCAGCCGCAGGCGCGTGCCAAGTGTCGTTGTTCAGAAGCTGCCTTTGATTCTCAGACTTCTTCTCAGATCATGACCGTGGTACGGAAGTTGCTGCGCCTCTGGACTTCCGAGTGAAATGCTCTGGTTCACTGACTGATCCTCCTCCGCCTCTGCAGGTCAATATTGCGGTCGTTGGGGAAGGCACCGGCAAGGTGCTGCGTGCGGAGGGCACTGCCACCCTGCAGCCGATGTTTGTACCCTCGCAGGTGCATCTCTGAAGACTCTCCTGTCATTCTCATGTCACTTCGGCGCCGGCTCCTTTCATTTCTCATCCGGCCGGCAGGGCTCCCTGGCAAGGCCAGCCACCGCTGAGCTGGGCTCATCGCCCGTACTGCTGCTGCCGCAGGCTGACGCCGTGCACCTGTCGGCCGAGCTGCCTCTGCTGCACGACGGCAAGCACCGAGTGCTGTACCCCGCCTCGTCCAAGGCGGGATCCGATCTGCAGGTGTGTCTGCACACTCTTCTGTCAGTGCAGCTCCACAGGACCGTAACCGGTTGTGATCGCTTGAACTCCACGATCAGTCGAGGCGTTTCACATCAGTTGGGATTCACACTAGACTTCTGGGGCTGCAGAATGGGCTGGCGGCCCGCGGCGTGGAGGTCCTGCGCCTGAATACCTACACGACGAGGCAAGTGTCGTCCATCAGCGACGAAGCGCTGCGCCTGGCGAGGCAAGCGCGGGTGCTGGCCATTGCCTCGCCATCCGCCATCAAGTGCGCTCCGTCAGCCATTGCCTGCCGTTTGAGTGATGGCTGCCTTGTGATGGACTTCACAGAGATGGATGCATGGTTGTCGCAGTGCGCTTTACAGTCTCCAGTACACCATAGACCTTGCTGTGCAGCATGGTTCGTATACCTAGGCTACAGTGCACCGCACGTTTCATTCCATTTTCACGGCTTGCACGGTTGCAGGGCGTGGGCGCAAATTGCCGGGCTTGAAGGCTCGCCGGCGGTCGCCTGCATCGGCAGCACTTCGGCAAAGGCAGCGAGGACCTTGGGACTGTCTCAGGTGTACTCCCCAGTGCGGCCGGGCTTGGACGGCTTTGTGGACTCGATCATGGAGGCACTTGGCACGTCACCAGCGGCGGCTGCCGCCTGAGCGGCACAATGTGCCGCATGATGTTGTGCGTTGGCAACGGGTGTTCAAAGCGTTCAGTCAGGAGGGAGGGAGTGAAAGAGCAGCGGCGGTTCAGTTGCTGGCTGCTGCTGAAGGATTCTGAAGTCGTGTCTTGAAAGGCGTGCGAACATCTGACTTCGGGAGTGCCGAGAAAGTCGTCCAGCAAGGGGATCTCAAAATGCCGCGAGGGCTGGTGCATCAGCGAGCGCGGCGACTTTGCGAGCTCGATCGCGCATCCAACACCACAAATAGCAGTTTGAAGCAATTTTGAAGCGTGAAAAGAATCTTGTCGCGGGTTGTCACATCCACAAGCCTGTCAGTCGATTATCTGCTCAGCGCACGACATGTCTTCGACCTGCGAGCAATCTCACATGCTGGTGTGAACAGTGAGATCACAGGTGTAATAGAATTCTGAGATTGGATACAAAAAAGCCACAATGTAAAAGGGACACCATGCCTGATCGCACCTTCTCTGTGTTGGCTGACACAGGTCACGCCAGGTTTCGATCCTCCACCGAGCAATTTGGGGAGCATTCACGAGTGGTCATTGGCAGCTTTTGTTTTGGAAATCTCAGCAATTCAGCTGAAATAGGTTGACCAGACTATGGCGTTTCAGCTGGCCACTGGCCTCATGGCTGCCCAGCCCAGCGGTAGGATAATGTACGCATCGGCAAGCCAGGACCCGCTCCTGATGGCGTCAGCAGACCACAGCCGCAGCAGGCTGCGGCGCAGACGGTTCAAATTGGCGCTCGGCAACCTGCAGCACGCTTCGACAGCCATAGAGAACGGGCAGCATCAGCATGCCGCCACCGGCATCATCAAAGCATTCCACCTCTCGGAAGGCTTCTCCGAGCTCAGCGAAAAGCACTGCCGCGTCCTCCTCGACCAGTCCCAGACGATGGCAGGTACGTAGCCACTCTGTCCTGTTGAAACGCGATGCATCCTCCAATGCTGTGACGAATTAACGCCGATGCGGAAACGCACCCCTCAGCATATGACAATGTGCCGCACTGCGCAGGGCTTGCTGGCGCTCGAGCCGTTCGCGACGGCAGGGCTGCGCAGTCCGATGGCATTCTGAGCGATGTGCTGGGCTGTACCATCGTGGCACTGCGCGCACTGTTAACGACGCACTGGGAAGAGGCTGCATCGTTTGCGGATCACTCACTGCGCCTCCTCACGCTGCATGCGGAGCAATGCAAGGCGGGCCTGCAGAGCCTGGGTCTTCAGATTGCGCACCTTGAATGGGCGCTGCACACAATCCTCGGCAGGTGAGGACGCCTGCGCGCCGCATCGCAATGTTCGTTTGCTTTGCGTGCGAGGTCGCAGGTTTACGACTGGTCACACATCATTTCATGCGCTTACACGCCAGAACTTGCTGTGGAACCGCTGCAGCGTGTACAGCCGCCTGCTCCAGTGCGCCAACTCCCGGCTGCGCAGCGCCGGGGCGGCGCACATGCGGCAGCTGGAGCTGCACGCCAAAGCGGCGCTGGCTCTGCGGCCAACCGCGCTGAGGGCCTGCTTCGAGCTGGGCTGGGTCGCCTGGAGCAGGGGCGACTACAGGGCAGCCGCGGTCCACTTCCGCCATGTGGTGACATCCGCCGCGGACGCCGATGACGACATTTTCACGGCAGCTGGCGGCTGGGCGCTGGCGAGCTCAGTCACGATGGGCGGCACAGGGTTTCTGGTGGCGACCGCCCAGATCGATGGGCTCGTACGGGCGGCAGAGGCGGCGGAGCAGCGGCTGCGCGGCTGGAACATGTCGGCGGCCGCAAAAGCCATCGCGGGCTTTGCCCGGCAGCCAATGCGGCGGGTGCTGCTGCCGGCAGACGCCCTGGCGATCGTCGCAGCACCGGAGCTGAGGTCAATGCCGTGCCGCAAGGCGAATGGAGCCGGCGGCTCGAAGTTGTGCTTCGGGTGCAAGGGCGCGTTTTTGCATGTTTTGAAGTGCGGCAGATGCCACCAGGTCACTTATTGTTCGAGTGAGTGCCAGGAGGCTGCATGGCCCACGCACAAGTGCAAGTGCGCCAGAAGCCAGAGCCGGTGATCACTTCGGAAATGACATTGTGGCATTAGTGATCCATGAAGTGGCATGGCGTGTGTCAAACGACTGTCATGACGAGGTGGATGTGATACACGGTCAAAGGCTGGGCAGAGTTGGGGGAAAGTCGACCGTGCTTTCTAAAACCTACGAGCCAAATATTAGTTTGAAACTTGAAGCTCAGAAACGGGTGCTTGAAAGTCAGTGCGCCAGGACGCAGCTTCAACAGTAGGGCCTGCACATCTAGCTAGAGAGAACTGGCCTAATTTCGACCCACAAAATTGCAGCCCGTGTGCAACACAGCACAGTCCTCCGTACTCGTCTACCCTCGGGCCAGCAGCGCCGACATACGCTGCGCCCCGGCGTGATACTGCTGTGGGGCGAACGACGCCCACAGCATGCGGTCGTCCCGCCCCGCTGCAGCACGGGAGCTCAATTCAAAAATGAGCCCCCGGGGGCCACCGGCCACGGCTATTGCTCCTCCGACACTGTGAGCTTGACAGAGACGCTGCCGTCCTCGCTGTGCGACAGGCCCACCGACACGCCGCCGCCGCCGGTGCCCGCCTCGGGCTCGGTCGCCGGCGCGGCGGCGGCGTCGCCGCTCGCCCAGGCGCCCTGCGCGGACTGCGCGCTGCCGTTCTGCGCCGGCGGCCCATCTTCAGGCGCGGGCGCACGGCCGCCGGCGGCCTCCGCCGGCGTCGGCTCGTCGCCGCCGACGTAGGGCGCCTGCTGCGCCTGCGCCCGCGGCTGCGCGGCGGCGGCCGCCTTTGGCGGGGCGTCCGCCTTGTCGGCGGCCTCGCCATCGGCCTCGAAGTCCGCGGCGCCGTTCTCCGGGTTGGCCTTCGCCTCCTCCTGCTTCTTCAGGTAGTACGCCAGGCGCTCCTTCACCGCCGCCGTCGCGTCCGCCACCTGTGTGCAGAGCGCAAGGCAGCCGTCAGATGTGGGGCGACCATTGTATTCATTTGGCACCAGCAGCATGCTGGCCAGGAGGTGTCGCTGCTGGTGCATGCCCTCTGGAACAGACCAGCGCATGCTCTTTGCAAGCCAGGCAGTACTGGTGTCTTGCTTCTTGTTCGCTTCACTGCTGGAAAGGCGTCAATGCTCACGAGGCCTTCTGATGAGCATTGGCAGGCTATGAAAAAGGCATGCCCGTGCTGATGCAACCGATACCAATAATAGAATCAGAGACTGCCGCACCTTGGCGGTCGACAGCGGCGCCTCGATCTTGAGCTTGCCGAAGGCCGTCAGGATGTCGAAGCTGTGGTTGAGCGGCTTCTCGACGGGCGGCTGTGCCGCGCGCTTCTCCGCCTTGCGCCCCTTCTTGCTCTTCTTCTCCAGGCTGGCATATGGGTTGTCATCCTCCACCTATGAGTAGAGAACCGCTCAGTGAAGCAAGAGTCTCAGTTCATGAGTCGTCATCAAGTGCTCAGAGGCGCTGAGCTGGGTGCCGCTTTTCTGGGTGCACAGTGCTGCGGGCACCATGTGCTGCCGCGCATACTGATGTCAGTCCTTCAGGGACGCGCAGCAGTCAGCAGCTGTGCTTACCTTCTTCTTGGAGTAGATGGCCATGCCCTGCAGGGGCGCGATGTCCGCCTTGGCGGGCGCCTCGGCGGCTGCCTTGTCGCTGTCAGACTGGAAGCGGCTGAGGTACGCCTGCACCTGCTCGCACAGCGTCACCTGCACGTGCAGAAAGAGCAGTCAGCGCCGCGCGGTCGCATTGCTGGGCTGCGCATCTACAACAACCTGCACCAGCTCTTGTCGATGATGTACAAGATGGCCACGGGAGGTTTGCATGTGATTCTGGCCGACCTGCTTGAACACTTCAAGCGACTGCCTTGCCAGCCGGTGCTCAGGTGCACAAGGCAGGGCAGCGACTCGTCGGCAAGCTCGGCCTGGCGGACAGCACAATGTCATATGTACAACTTCATCACGAGCAGAAATTTGACACGTACCTCCTTGTTGAAGGGCTCGCCGGCGAGCTCGGCCTGGCGGGCCTTGCGCTCCTTCTCGCGCTCGGCACGGATGGCGACGTACTCCTCGTCGCGGCGCGCCTTATCGCGGGCGCGCTGCTCGCGCCACGACTGCTCGCCCTGCCACCACTCCTCGTGCTTCTCCCGGTGCTCCGCGCGCAGCTGCTTGATCTTCTCGATCGCCAGGCGGATCACCTCCCGCGCGTCGTCCCGCTCCTGTTTCACATGAGGGCTGTTGCAAGTGAAAACATGAGCATGGGGGAAATCGCTGGAAGATGCACGATCAGAACGACATCCCAGACTGTTGCTTCCAATGACATCCCAGACACTGGTTGCTTTCCCCCCTGCGATTGGGCAGGAGCGCAGGCAGGCAGGCACAGGCGTAAATAAGCCATCTGGCGGCTGTCTGCAAGCCGAGTAAGCATGCAGCCTGCCGAAGAGATGGGTATCACCTGCTGCAGCTTGGGGATGTCGACGTTGCGGGCGTCGTCGCGGGCGCGGATTTCGGACAGCTGCTTGCGCAGGCCCTCTTCCTGCGCCTTGATGCCCGACAGCTGCTCGTCCAGCGCCTTGAGCCGCTCCACGATGGTGCCGCAGTCGTCGTTGCCGCTCAGCCGTTCCAGCTTCTCGTTGTACTGCGCAACGCCCGCCTGCAGGTTGTTGCGGCACGCAGGCGACAGTTACCAGATTGAGCACTGATGGCGATGTAACCATAGTTAGCCCACCAATGAGAGGCAAACAGATGAGTGGACTGTGGAATCTGCGCCAAGGCAGCAGCATTATTCCACTCAGATGCAGTGAAGATGGACAGCGTACTCATAGAGAAAGCAGTCTTACCCGGGAGGCGCGCAGCTTCTTGATGTCCTCCAGCACCTTCTTCTCCTCGGCGAGCGGCATGCTGGTATGCTGCAGCCGCGACTCCAGCCGCGCCATCTGCTCGTCGATCTTCTCCACGGTGGTGTACTCCATCTTGCCCTTCATGCCGCGGACCTGCGTGCGCAGCGCGTCGCGCGCCTTCGTGGCTCCCTCCAGCTCCGCACGCACCGCCTGCTTCTGAGCCTGCAGGCACAAGCAGGCGCCATGCAGGTTGGGACAGTGAAATGAGACACACGCTCCTGCACAACAAAGCTGTGAGCGCGGCCCAGAACTAGCCAATGGTGCTGCTGTCGTGGCAGCGCGAGCCCAGCACATGACAGCCAGCGCCTCAGCCCAGGCGGCAATCACGCCAATCACAAGCCTGGATCGATGCTTGGCGAACTGAGCACGCAGCAGCGACGCAAAAGTTTGCAGGCATCGAAGGCTATTGTGACTGCGAATGCAGCGGTGGGGAATGCATGCGTGTAGCACCAAGAAAACATGATCTGCAGACAATCGTCCTGGAGCCTCTTTGATTACAGGCAGCGTGCGCACCAGCACTTGCTGGAACTGCGTCCGCAGCTCCTGGAGCTGATTGCGGATGCCCTGCGACTCTCCATCTCCTTCCCTCCTCCTCTTCCTGCCATCCATCTCCTGGCGAATTTTTTCGATGGTGGCCTTCGCATCGGAGATGGTGGATTCGAGGCTGGCCACCTTTTCGCGGAGATTTTCTGCGCTTGGTTTGGTTGTTCTTTTAACAAAGGCCTTCTTTGCTGGCTCTTGAAGAGCCGGCACATCTTCTGCGATGCTGCCCTGCTCGACCGGGGCCTGCTCCACCTCGGCGTCCGCCATGGCTGCCCGGCTGGTGCAGCACACGACTGCGCTGATGCAGGTGCGTGTGGTGAAATCAATCTCATACGCAAGACGCATCTCTGAACAATGCGGGGGGAGTGGTATCTTTACTCCCCGCAGTATCATGAGAGTCTTAGTCCCAATCCCAAAGGGTTGACTACAACTTACAGATCTGGTCAGCCGCACGTGGGGTGGAGTCGCGTTGTGAAGCGATGAAACGTAGTATTGTGCAGCTCCCAGTTCACAATCGCCGTACCTTAAACACTGGCATCTGAGTGCGGTGCATTACCAGCAGGCTGGTCCGACGCCACGAGCAACCCCACTGCGGTTCCAGCTCCTGGCAGACAGCCCGTGGACTCCATCTAGTCGGCAGAGCCTTCGCCAAACGATCTATTTTCATACGTTTCAGCCTATCAGTGGTAGCAGGGGAAGCAGCGAGCGAGAGCTTCTGCTGTACGAGCCTCCCTTACCCTAAAGTAAGGCATCCCTGTCTGCTGTGCCCATCGCGTGGGCATGGCCGCCCTGGAGCGTCAAGCTCCAGTGGTCACGTACGCATACCAGCAGAGCGTTTTAAAGGAGGAGGTGAGGCTCCTGCATCGCTACTGGTCACACCTCTCCCGCTCATGACTCGTGCATCACACACCACAGCACAACCGTTTTAACGTGGGCAAACAGCATGGCACACGCAGTAATGTGTCCACTGGTGTCAACCAGGCCGCTTGGTCCAGGTTGCACTAGGCTGGGTGCTCACACCTGCCTGCGGCGCTGAACGTCAACTGTATCGCCTTGCAGGACGTGTTGCTGGTGAACCCCTCGCAGCAGTACCCCGCAGATAAGAGCAACGATGCATCCAGCAGCCTGCGCAGCACGGAGCTCAATGGCTTTGCATATCGCTCCATGGATGGCGGGTCTGCCGACAGCGATGCGTCAGAAAGGTGCAATGCATGTGCAGCTTTTGCTGACGACGAGCAAATCATGTCTGCTTTGCTCAGCCTTAGCAAATGAAGCAAATGAAATGAAACGATGAGCGTGAAGGCACAGGTCCGTCACTGCGGCACGCCATGCCCCACCTGAGCGCTTCACTGCTGTCCGCTGCAGGCCGGGCAATTGCGGCTTGTTCGTGGTGTGCGACGGGCACAATGGCGTGACAGCAGCGCAGTATGTGGCAGACCAGCTGCCGGCGTACCTGGATGACCTGCTGCCGCCGGGCGCGCCGCCGCCAGAGTCGGACGCAAAAGCATTCCTCACATGGCGGCAGGGACTGCAGCGCGCGCTGACGATTTCACTGGCGCTGCTGCACCGCGCCTTCGCGGGCATGGGCATGCTCGCCGGCTGCACCGTCACCATCGTGCTACAGGTGAGACAATTGGGCTCAGGCGATCAGAGGCATTCTGCAGTTTTCCGTCCTCTCGAGGAGCAACCTGGAGTGTTGTAAATCAGCCAGAATGTGCCTTCTGCAGTCCATCGCAGGCAGGCATGCCCACGTAGCGCAGTCACCTTGTCTAATGATTGGCACCGGTGGCCGCGCAGCACGACTGGCTGCTGACGTGCGCCAACCTGGGGGACTCGCGCGCCATCGTGGACACGGGGCGGGATGTGACGGTGCTGACGGACGACCACCGCGTTGCGACGCACAAGTTGGAGCGGCGGCGCCTCGAGAAGAAGGGCGCCATCATCGCGCCTGTCGACATCTCAGGTGCCGACCGGCATCGCCTTACTTGCCAATTACTAACAAAAAATGGTTTGTTCATGAGTCCTGTTTGTTTACCTTGTCGTGAGATCCTCCTTAGACTCTCTTTGGAACCTAATCAGAACAAAGTTTGGACAAAATGTTGAGGAGTCCTATGTGTCTCGCACGTCAGAACATCCGGAATGAACAATGTCAAGGCTTGTGGAAGTGCTGAGGCCAGGGCTGCATGGGTGCAGGAGGGGGGCCTGCGCAGGGCAAGGGCGCAATTGGCGTGGGGCCGCTGCGGCTGTGGCCTGGCGGCCTGTGCCTGTCCCGGGCAATCGGCGACTTTGACGTGGGCGAATGCGTGCTGTCGCTGCCGTACGTCTGCCAGGTCAGTGCGGAAAGGCCATCCACGGCTCTGGCCAGCCTCCGCTGCCATCCTTGTCTGACTGCAGTGTCCCGTGCAAGCCCTGCTGCAGATTGCCTCTTGGTCTGCATGGTCTCAGCATCCGCTCATTTGACGCTTGCTTCACAGGTGATGCTGCCGCCGGAGGGCTCGCGGCTGATCGTGGCGTCAGACGGCGTGTGGGACGCATTTGAGAAGACGCAGCGCGTCAGCTCCATCGCCAGATCCGCACCCACGCAGGTCCGCACTGGTAGCTTCTCCAGGGCTTTGTGGGAGCGCCTGAGACGTTCCTGCATCCTGCACAGCCTGGCCAAGATTGAACACCGGCTCATGCGTCCTGAGCTGCAGACGGCACAACTGCGACCTCGCCCCTAACACGGTTGACCTACGGTCGAAAAACCAATGCAATGAGGCTCAACAAAGGCTGACGGCGTACGCCCTGCTGCCCGCAGAGTGTGCCGCAAAAGGTGATCACCAACATCATAAACGCGCACGATGGCATCAAGGACGACACCTCCCTGGTGGTGGTGGACCTGCTGCCGCCCGGCAGGGCGTTCTCGGAGCTCACCCGCTACGGCAGCGTCAGCTGTAGCTGCATGTGAGTACAGCACTGGAAAGCTGGCTGAAATGCGAAGGGTTGGTGTTGAGTGATCCGGTTCTATTGCAGACAATGTCCACTGATGGGCGAGGCGTTGCGGATCCATCAAATCTCGACTGAATCACGGTGAATGGCAGGTGGCAGATTGCCCAGCAGGACACCTCGCGCTGCCTCTCGACAAACTTCTCATCTGATATCTCTCCGCCGCAGTGCCGGCAGCAAGGGCGGGCAGCCGGAGGCGCATCCGCCGGTCGTAGAAGTCCCACCAATCGGAAGCTGCACAGCAGATCACAAGGTTGAGACAAAGTTTCAAAGTATTGGCTGATTCTTGTTTACATTATGGATTCCATCTGGTGCAGCGGCGGCGGCAAGGGCGGGGACCCGGAGGCGCCGCCGCCGGCGGTGGAGGTGCTGGAGCGCGTGGACACGGCGCAGCTGGCGGGCCTCATGCCGGAGCCGCCCAACGCGCGGCCCGCCTGGTTCACCGCCGAGCTGGCCGAGGAGCTGACCGACACCATGGTGCGCCGGGGCAAGCACATTCGTTTGCTTCTGCGGTCGTCGGCACCTGTTCATAATGCTGGCATGGCAAGCGGGTGTGCGCCCACCTGTCGAATGCCAAGGCGGGTGGACTGTGTCCTGGCCACCTGATATTTGCATGTTGCGTTGTGGAGACTCGGTTTCTCTCTGAAGCAGTGGTTCGCCATTGAACAAGCACGAATCTCAATTTGGTCTTTTGGGCCCAACAGGAGCAAGCCATGGGCATCTGGGAGAAAGCATCGGGCATGCGGCGCCAGGGCCGCGCCGTCAGCATCGCCGACTTCGAGCAGCTGCTCGTTGCGGCGCAGCTGGAGAAGACCAGCGTTGCCGCCGCCGTTGCCAAGGCGTCCATGGAGGACATGTCCGTCAGGTGGGGAGAAATTGTTGACCACGTCTGGTTGCACGCCGCCATAGAAAGAAATGCATAGAAACTTCAAAACCATGACCAGCGTCGCAGCCGCTGTCGCCAAGGCGTCCATCCATGGACGTGTCCGCCAGGTGGGGCCCATCGTGCACCGCACGCAGCCAACTCCTGTAGTGCCTGTGCGCATTGCGACAGGCATGGCTTGGCCACTTGCACTGTGGCAGTGCATGTACGTGAGCAAGCGTAGGCTGTCCCAACTTTTCTCAGCACATGTCTGCTGCACCAGCGTCCCTGGATTCTCCTACGTATCTCCCTGTTAACATTGAAATTGCTTGCTGGTGCTGTCTCTGAGCCCTCTTGTTTGAGCCCTCCTTCTCTGAGCGAGCCCCCTTCCACTAAGCCCTGCTGTTGGTGTGCAGGATGGGTGGCAACACACAGGCGGCGCTGCGCAAGGGCGCCGCAACAGCGGCGCTCTTCCCGCAGTCCTCCTCCTCGGGCTCCTTCGACGCCAACACCAACCCCTCCGTGCGCTTTGGCAACGCGGTCGCCGCCACCGCAGAGGAATTTGGCGAGCGATTTGGGCACTACGGCAGGCGCGTTGTCCAGTCTGCTGCTGCCCACATGTTGTCGAGCGTCCAGAATTGTGCCGACCTGCAACCAGGAAGCTCTGCTGCTCGACTGCCGGCGGACTGCACCACGCAAGGACCCGTTCGAACGCTGAGCACACATGCACAGGACATCATGTCTGTGCGCATTATTTTGTGGGTGAAATCTAAAGTGGCAGATGTGTGCAGGGTGCCGCATGCCAGCGGGGATGCTGGACCGTCGTATATTGGGTCGCGGTCGCCACAGATCAACGAAACAGAGCTACAGCGGGGTGCGGCCCCAGCCCGGCCATGCTGGCTTAAATCCTTGTCGCACCTCGAGCTCGGGCCATCGCTACAAACTGCGCGCTGCCGGCTCATGTCGGTCCTGCAGTTCTGGAAATCAATGCCCCCATTGCAAAACATGGTCCCATCGTGACTGCAGGCGCTGCAGAGGCGCGTGCTTCTTACATAAATGGACGCGGCAACAACCCCTACGCAATGCGGCAGTTCCCCAAGCAGACGCCGCCGCCGAAGCCACGCGACCCCACTGCGGACTTCTCCGTGCGCGCCGGGCAGCAGGCGTACCGCACCCCTGCGCCGGGCACCGCAGGTCCGCTATGGATCCTGCCTGTCTGCGCTGCACGGTGGTCGCTGCCAGTCTTGCTGGGCTGTGTCTGTCGTTGTCTCGTTGTCATATGCTCGTCCGGCCACAGGTTGGTAAAGCACACCTGAGCACCTGGCATGGATGCGGTCTGCGCTGCTGACTCGGGGATCATGTTCTAAGCCAATGTGGCTGGGTGTGCAGGCGGCGGGCAGGTGGACTACTCGGCGAGGCAGGGTCAGAGCCGGCCCATCGTGGACCCCACAAGGCTGAAGACCTTCCAGGGCAGCTCTGTGCCAGGTGATGCTGTTCAAGATGTTCCTAAAGATGTTCCCACCACATGCACAACATTCCAAAACGCATTGCAGATTTGAAACCGGTGCCATTTCTTGTCTCGGTACCATCAGAGGACTCGCGAGACTGACGGCCCTGCTCCTGTCTGCCTCGCAGCCGCGTCCCCGCCCAACAAGCCGGGCAGCTTGCTGCGCACCAGCATCGAGGGCCTCAAGCGGCTGTCTGTCGGCACGCGCCGCGCCTCGGCGGGCTCGGACACCCTGGAGGGCTTTGCCGGCCAGCGGGCTTCGCCCGCCGCCAGCGGCGACCTGGACGGCCGGGCCTCGCGGGAGGGCTCCTACGGCAAGCACCACCAGCGGCTGCCGGAGACGGCGCTGCAGAGCGGCACGCCCCCGTCGGCGATGCGCTCCGCCGGCGACGGCGAGCGCGTGCACGGCGGCAAGGCCGGCAAGTCGGTGGCATTCAGCGACTCCGCCCGGGACGCCAGCCCACTGGAGGACGCCTGAGCCGGTGCGGTCGCCGTCGGCGATGCGGGCCGCCGGCGACGGCGAGCGCGTGCATGGCGGGATTGCCGCCAAGATGGTCGCATTCAGCGCTAGGGACGCGAGCCCTGTGGAGGATGCCTGAGCCGGCGCGGGCGCCTGAGGCGTGTGGCGCCGGCCATGGCGAGTGACGGCCCAGTGGCAAGGCCGGCATGGCGGCCTTGCCGCCAAGTAGGTGGCGTTCAGCGACTCCGCCAGGGACGCGAGCCGGGAGAATGTCTGCAGCCGAGGCCTGAGCCGCTGCGGCGTGCGGCGGCGAGTAACTTAAGATAAATGCAGCAGTGCAGTGGGTTGTAAGAACGCGGGCGGGTATTCGCATATTCTGGATGCTTTCAGATATCATGATTTTGTCAAGTTTGTGGCGCGCCCCGAGCCGTAGTCCGCTGCCTTTCCTTGATTCCGGCAGTGTTGGCTGGTGCAAATCACATACATGCAGGGTGTCGTGCCGTTGACAGCTTGGTGCCTTGGTTTGTAGATAGCCTGGTTTCGCCTTCGATGTGCAAACACTGCCTTTGCTTTACTCATTTAACCTTCTCCCTACTCGGTTTTCGCAAAAGTTCATGATGGGCGAAATGGTCAGGTGCTGTCCCTGTGCAGCCATTTGCAGTGTTGCGCTCGTGCGCAGCGGCTGGGACCTTCATCACTGTCGTTCTTCATCCCTGCAACTGCCTTCTGTTTGCCATGTTCACGCACGGCGTGTCGGGCGGCAAGTGCCTGTCACATGTGCCGACACAAGACGCATTGGAGTTGCGACGGTGCAGCGGACTGCAAGCATGCCACTCTGGCAGTCAGCGCATTTCAAATCCGCCACTGAGAACCTCCAGAAGCGTTCTATCGAGAGGTGAGCGCTGCTTTGACCCCGATGCGTGTTTGAGCTGGACGCGTGACGGCGGGCATGTGCGCCAACTAATTTTTCGAGTGCAGGTGCAACTGCGGCCCGTGCAGCTCCACAGACGGCGGGCGCGCCAGCAGAATCCGCGAAGGACAGGCCTCCCATCAGCCGCACGGAGCAGCAGAGCCCCACGGAGGTGGCAGACAAGCTCATTGGCGTGTTCCGGCAGCGGAACCAGGATGACTGGCGCAAGCTCATCGCCTTCAGCAAGCAGTGGCCAAAGCTTGCGCCGGTGGTGCTGAGCAGGTGGGCATGGCGTGCATGCTGCAAAGTGACATGCATGTTGCGCCAGCCGTCGGCAAGCCAGAGGGTCGGCGGCCGCAAAGGGAAGACATGCAACGTGCAGTGCCATGCATCACCTGTCCATGTGCAAACGGCTCTTTCACAGATGCAACTGTACCGCTGCAGACTGGAGGAGCGCAGCAAAACGCATGAGGACCCAGGCGAGCAGCTGGAACTGCGGAAGCTGCGGCGAAAGCTGTCACAGGTGAGCGCCGTCACTTGTGTGTTGCGCACACACAAGCTGCGGCTCGGCAGGTGCCAGCGCGGCTGTGGCCTATTCCTCCGACGATGCCGTACACGCGCGCTGCTTCGAATGCAAGTGCTCTGCGATCAATTACAGCCAACAGGGGCGGCAGCGTGCTTCACCTCTGAATCGCAAAGGCATTGCAGGCGAGAAATTCTGCTGCCGTCCAGGTGCACGAGGAGTTGCAGGCCTACGACCAGCTCATAGCCAGGTTCCAGGAGGTGCCGCCGTCGGACTGGGAGAGCATGGTCAGCAGCCACCGCGACCTGCTGCGGCTGGAGTTCTTTGCGCACGTCAACAGCCGGCTGCAGGCGCTGCAGGTCGGCCCGCCCGTCCCAACAACCCTGGCAGTAATCCAGACACCATTTCAGGGGCATGGCCTGGCATGTGCTCAGGCTGCTCCGCGAGAAGGTCTCCAGAAACTGAAATTTCGAGTTTAAACTTGCCAATGATAAATCCTATACCACTCTTTGTACCTCGCACGGCGCAGGGTCACAAGAAGGATGGGGAGGAGGTCTTGAAGTATGCAGATCAATCTTGCTCGATGATTCAATCCCGATGTCTGACTTTTGGTGCACACAGAGGACGCCAAGGAGGCGCAGGAGCAGCTGACGAAGCTGGCGGAACCATCTACTTGCTCAGTAAAAATGCTATATATGACCAGCTCCCCAATCTCTGCTCCCAAACATGGCCGCAGGACAACAAGGAGGCGCAGGAGGAGCTGTCCACGCTGGCGGTGCAGCTGGCGTCCATAGTGGACACGCTGGACAAGATCGCCGCCGACAGCGAGGCCATGGAGGACGCCGCCCTGCAGTTCGACAGCCTGCTGCAGGCACGCGGTCTTGTGTGTGGTTCATTGATCGAGCAGATCGCGCGGCGGCACATCGGCGGCATGAACGGCAGCCACCTGCATCTGCCTGTGTGTGCCAGCCTCTGTGTGACACTTTCCACTTACAACCTTCTCTCTCTCTCATCCAGCAAACCCTAACCTCACCCGTGCAGGTGGGCAGCCTGGAGGAGGCAGACAGGCGGATAGACCAGCTGGCGGCGGCGGGGCAGCTGTCGCCGGCGCTGATGCTGACCATGGCCAAGGCGTACGCGGGCAGCAAGGACACCGACATGACGCGCGAGGAGGTCAAGGACATCATGGCGCACCTCTACTTCAAGGTGCGGGAAACCAAAAAACGGCAAGAGAATGACCTGAAAACGACCTGAAAGACATGATATTCTGGAATCATGGCGCACCTGTACCTCAAGGTGCAGGAGATAAAAGATGAACAAATCGAACATGCCAATTGGTTTGGTGTGCAGGAGCCTCAGGTCAAGGACTCCTTCATGTGCTTGCACTCAAAGTGCATGAGAAGCAAGAACTGGATCCGACAAGGCTTCCAGCGGCAGCCAGCAGCAGCAGCTTCTCGGGCTGCTACCTGGGTTGGCTGAGGCACAAAGCGAATACATTCGGAGGCCCATGAACAGCCCAAGACGCCTTTGGAACAAATCGGCTGCCTGACCGGGCTTTCCCGGCGGTACCATCCTGCGTCGCCTGGGCGTTAGTGAGCCGCAGCCTACGGCGGGAGGCCTCGGCAGTGACCACTCTGCCTGCAGCGACCTGCCAGTGCATTCACAGACTTGACAGAAATCCAGAAGACACCAACCAACCCAGCTGCTTTAACAGGCGAAGGAGTCGTTTGCGGCGGACCAGCCGCCGGAGGTGCGCATCCTGAAGCACCTGCTGACGTTCGAGGACCCGGTGGACATCCGAAGCGCGCTGAAGGAGGCCTTTACGCCCTCCGAGACGCCGCACGTCCTGTCCGCCGGCCCCGAGGACCAGCTATCCACGCGCGCCTCTTTGTGCTTTCTGTTTGGTGTTTGCCTTGGTCTCTAATACTCTTTCTGTCTCTGTTGTGACACGCCACACGGCCTGAAGCGTATCTGCCTGACCTGATGACGGGCTTGCCTGCAATCGTGCCACACAACACTTGCACAGCTGAGACCTTCCCGCATGCAGTCCTGCGCCGTGCACGGTGACGGCCGTGGCTGTGCTGTGCGCCTGCAGGAAGCCCGTGCTGCTGGAGGCGACGATGGACGCGGTGCTGCAGGCGTTTGACGCGCAGGCGGGGCGGCAGGGCATGGTGGGCGACGCCGCAAACCTCATGACGCCTGACGTCATCCAGCGCATGCGCAAGCTGCTGGCCCTGCTGCGCAAGGAGTTCATGTGATCTTTGGGCCACATTGTTTCAGGTGGAGGGTGTCGTGCTTGCGTGTGCAGGAGATCATACTGATCCCTCGCAAAGTTGCTCTCCCTGGCTGCCCCACATCGAGGCGCATCTGCGATGGTAACTCGTCGGTGGATCGAGCGTGGCTGGTGCAAGACGCAGTGCAGATGGCTTGAACCATCAGCTGTGAAGGACTCTGTTGGGTAACCAACGGGCATGCCGGCGAAGGGCGTTGCGGTGTTACACACATGGGTTGCACATTAAGATGTGCATAGCTAGGAATCAATAATCAAGCCACAGTTGGCTGCGTTCCACACTTCCGCATGGTGGGCCTCAAAGCTACCCGCTTCAGTGCACACTTCTGGAGAAAGGACGAGCCCTGCACTGCCCGAGCATTGTCTTGAACTTGACAAAAGGGCGCGGCAGGCTGCCGCCTCGCATCAAGCTGCACACTCGCATCGTCTTGCTGCACCAACTGCAGATGCGCACATGGCACCGCCACCACACACTGCCCTCCAGCTGCCCAAAGCCTGCACAGTGGTTTGCATTTCGCTCGTGTGGGGCACGGAGAAGCCTGTCTGGCGCCTGCCCAGCAGCGTCACTCCCACAACTTGGCAAGCGCGGCCTTGCCGATGCCGCCGGCCTCCTCAAAACCCACCTCGACACCGGGGTCGGCAGCGGCACGGCCGCCAGGCGCTGTGAGCGCGGAGCCCCAGGAGCCGTCAGAATCCGCGGCCTGCGGCGGCGCGCCCCACATGCTGCCGCCGAGGCCAAAGGCGCCCAGGCCGAGGCCCATGCCCAGCGGCATGGCGGCGGCCGCGCCGCCCCCATTGGCGCCGCCGCCGTTTGCGAGGCCGCTGTCTGCCGTCGTGGTCTCCTGCTGCCGCTGCGGCGGGACGAACTCCGCGACGCCGACGCCGGCGCCGTCGCCAGAGGACTCCCATCCGGGGCCGATCATGCCGGGGAAGGGCGTGAAGTCGCGCGGGCGCTCCCCTGCGTCGCACAGCACGGCGTCGACGGCGAAGCTGGCCGGGCGCGCCGCCGCCGATGCAGCGAGCGAGCCGCCCGCAATCGCCGTCGCCGCGGAGGCCAGGTGGCGGCCGCTGCCGTCGGGGCTGGGCGAGTGCGATGCCGGTGGCAGCGAGAAGGCGGGCTTGGGGCCGCGGTAGCTAGGAGTGGGGTTTTGTGGCGCGTGGCCGCCGAAGAAGGGCGACTCCGACTCCTCCGGCAGCGCCAGCGCCTCGGCAAAGCCCTCCAGGTCGCCGTCGGCGCTGCTGCCGTACTCGGACAGCCCGCCGCCGTCCGACCTGCGGCATCCAGCCACTCAGTAATCAGCAACCACTGCAGACTCAGCAGCGAGGCTGCTGCTTCCAACATGCACTGCATGCCTTGGGCAGCCAGGGCAGCACCTCTGTGCATTTGCATCCGCCGCTGCGATATGTACCCGGACGCTGGCCACAGACAGCGGTCTGCGGGAAGCTCCGCGAAGCGTCAAAGGCTGCCATGGTCGGCCGCAAAAGCACGGACGAAGCAACATGCAGCAACATGTCCAGGGGGCCGCACCAGTTGCGCCAGTTTGGGACGGCGGCCGGCGGCCGAAACTCCTTGGCGTTTGGCGACAGCCGCGACGACGGTGGCGCCCGGACGCGCTCCCACTGCTGCGCCACCTGCGCAAAGCCGCCTGCGCCGCCGCTGCCGGCCCTGCTGCTGTGGTTCTGCCACAGGCGGGCGCCCTCCGGCAGCGGCAGCATGCCGGCGTCCATGGCCGCCGCTAAGCCCAGGCCGCACGGGGCGCTGTCACTGAAGCTGGCGCCAAATGCACTGGATCCGGAACCGGCGGAGCCACTGAAGAGCGAAGGGCCGCCGAGGCCGCCGCCGCGTGGCGGCGCCCGCCGCGGTGGCGGCGTGTTGACAATCATGTCGTCCGTGCCCAGCCGCGGCGACGTTGGCAGCTCCGCCGGCGCGGACGCGCAGGTGTCCAGCGGGGCGGGCGCCGCGGGGGGTGCGGGGAAGCGAGCAGCGGCGGCAAAGGCGCAGTGGCCGGGGGTCAGGGGCCCGGACGCCTGCGGCGGCAACTGCCGGTGCTGCGGCGGGCTGGCGGCGGGCGTGTCCCAGGAAGGGTGCTCGCCCTTGGCCGCAGCGGCAGCAGCAGCACCGCTGCCGGCCGCGACGGCGGCGGCGGCGGAGGCACGGCGCAGTCCCTCCAGATCGGCGGCGGTGAAGGAGCCCGAGCGCAGCGCGGCCTGCTCGGCGGCAATCATGGCAGTCATTTCGGAGGACTCGCCCCAGGGGCCGAGCGCCTCTGCCGCCGGCGGCGTCGCGGGCCCAGCCGGCGCGGACGCCGCGGCCAGGCGCCGCTGCTGCTGCTGCTGCTCACGGCGTCGCGGCGCCGGCAGGTTGGCCGCCTGCCACGCCGGCGCCTGCGTCCGCAAACCCGAGAAACGTGCAAGGACTTCGGCGTCGTTGCTGCTGCTGCGGCGGCTGCCGGCGGCGCTGCTGCGGCTGGTGCGGGCGCTGCTGCTGCTGCTGCCGGCGCGCTGGCCGGGTCGGGCGGCCGCCACCGCTGCGGCAGCAGCGGCGGCGTGGGACGGTGTGGCACGGGGCGACGCGGCGGGTGACGGGTCGGAAGAGGTGCCAGAGTAGGCGTGGTCGCCAGAGGCTGAGGCACTGGACGGAAAGACAGGCAGCGGCTGCAGCGGCGACATTGGGGACTGGGAGGACCATGGCGAGGCCCGCTCCTTGCCCGCCTTGTTCTGCTGCTGTGGCGGCTGCTGCTGCGGCGGCGGCGGGGGACGATCTGTCGCTGCTGCCGTCCGCTTCCTGCTGCCGCGGCGCAGCGCCGGCGGCGGCGGCGTCGGCTCCTCGGTCTGGCTGTGTTGGCTGTGTGTCTCCTGCTTGGGCTCGGCCATGGGCGACGGCTGGTGCGCCACCTTTCCAGAATCGAGAGCTGCGGGCTGCAAAGTTGGCTGCACCGCCGACGCCGACACAAAGGCTGTGCGTGGGCTGGCGGGCCGCTTGGCGGCCGCGAGGGCGACAAAGGGCGAGGGCTTGTCCTTGGCGGCGTGCTTGTCCCGGCCGACGTGCTTGCGCGTCTTGTGGCGCAGCTGCAGCCGCGCCTTGGCCAGCAGCGGCTCAGACACGCCCTGCTCCTCCGCCGCCGAAATTGCCGAGGCCAGCTTCTGTGGGTTGCCTGCAGTCCGCGATCGCGTGGAGCTCAAATTTTTGGCCAGCAATTTCCCCTTGGCAAGGAGCTTACAACTCCACCCCATGGGCCCCAAATCCTCAGAAAGGATCACCCAGAGCCCTAAAAGCTGTTGATAGCTGCACAGTCCGATCTGGACAACCAAGAAGTGCGCAATACCCCATGGCTCAGCATGAGCAGCTACTGCGAACGATCAGAGCAGCAGTAGCGAGGGGCCAGGCGGTGAGGGCACCTGATACAGTGGCGTCGCGCAGCGCCGAGGCGGCAGCCGAGCGCAGCTGCGACGCCGAGGTATGGGCGGTGGCGTCGGGCGGCCGTCGGCGCCACGAACGCGCCGCGCTCGCCAGGTGCCGCCGCAGCGCGAGCGCCACGGCCAAGGCCGCCGTCAGCGCCGCCATTGCCAGCAGGCCCCACGAAATCTCGGTGTCCGCTGGCCTCGCCTGCACCGCAAATGTGCCTGAATGTTCAGACGCTAGGCCCTGTGGCTCGCGTGGTGAAGCGGCCTGTGCTGTGCCAGTCTGCGGAGGCACCACAGGGCCAGCCCCTGCTGCTGCTGGCTGGGCAGGACACCGCTGCTGCGCAGCCGGCGCCAGTTGCCACTGTATACAGAAAAATGCCACACTCCTGTGCTGCATAAAGCAGATCGGAGGAGGACCAAACACCATAGAGTCACCCACCGAGGAGGAATGCAGTCGTGCGGCGGCCAGGTCGGAGGCCAGCTGCCGGTCGGCGCACTCCTGGCAGCCCGCGGGGGAGGGGTCTGGAAAGAGGCCGCCGCCGCCCCAGGGGCCACGCCAGCCGGCGCCGCCAGCCGCCGCCCGCGGCGGCGGCTCCTTGGGCGGCTGCTGCGCGGAGGTGGCGGGCGAGGCGACACCCGCCTGACAGGTGGCGTCGCCGCCGCCGGCGCCGCCGCTGCCGCACACCGGCGCCGGTGGCGGGTCGCGCGGGTTGAACACCGCGTCCGGCTGCCGCTCGCACTGCACATGCAGAATGAGGGTTGAACATGGCGGAACAGATGGGAGCCTCGAGCATTACGTTGCTGCAGGTCTCACCCCCAACGACCTTCACAGCAACGCGCTGACCCCACACCCGCTGTCAGCCCGCCTTTGTAGCTGGACAGCAACTTCGTAGGCAGCAGCGTTTACAGAGGATGCATCGAAATCACGGACTTATCACGTGACTGCAAGGGGTGCGCACCAGGCAGTCGAGCTGCAAGAACTGGACGCTGACAAGATGCATCGATCTTCAAGTGAGTCTGTTGGTCGTTTTCAAGTCGAAAGGCAAAAATGTAAGGAACTCACCAGGCGGTCGAGCTGCAGGAACTGAACGCCCTGGTGCATGCGCATCAGCTGCTCCCACCACTGCGGCTCCTGACCCGCATCCATGAGGGCCGCATTGTAGCCGCGAAACGATGCCGGCGCGTTGAGCTGCGGCGCAGGCGTAGGATGCGAGGTCAGCAACAGGGTTGGGAGCCCCTGTGCTTTCAAAGATGGCTGTCTGGAGACTGTGGCACTGCCAGCCCCATCTGCAGCGGTGCAAGGCGAGGAAGCAACAGAGAGGACGCTGCAGCACATCAGGGGCGGCGGTCCATCAAACCGTCTCACTGGGCGGCAGGCATGTGTACATCCTGGCGTTGCAGCATTGCAAGGAGGTGCAGGAAGCAGAGGCAGCAGACAAGTGGAGGAATGGAGGCAGGCGCCGCACCGGGCCCCATTTGCAGCGGACGCGCGGTGGCTGAGTGGAGGTCGCGGCGCAGGCCCAGGCGCCGCCGACGGCCCGGCACATCAGCTTCTGCACGCCGTCGGCCTCGTCCACGGCCACCGTGCACACACGGTTGGACTTCATGTCGCCTGCGGGCGCGGAACAGGGGCTTTAGGGTTTTTCAAGGTTTTTAGTGGGTTTCAGACCGCGACTGAGGCTGCCTGCCGCGAACTGAATTTAGACGCTGCATGGCACCAGCTCTGCCTCCTGTATTGCTATGCAGCTTGCAGTCGGGACATGATGGCATATACCCAGTTGACGTGTCGTTTGTATCCAACCCTGCCACCCAGTAGAATGTGGGCTATCGGCTTCAGGCACCCCCCAGAGGATATACATACCCTGGGTAGTCATATGAAGCAGGCTTATATAGAGCAGCAGGCATCAAACCACGCACCAACGACGTTGTGTTCCAGCAGGCACGTCTGCACGGCGATGACCAGAGAGCCGGCGGGCACCAGCAGCGCGGAGGACAGGCACATGTGCAGCGAGCGGCCAACGGTCGCATTCTGCAGCTCCAGCACCAGCCGGTCCAGGCTGTTCATGGACACCACCTGCGGAAACCACAAACAGGGCTTAGGGTGATAGGTTCAGGCTAGGGGGGGCCATGTGTTGTATCGTTGCGGCCCTGCGGATACGCTGCTGCTCCCGCATGCAAGGATGCCCAGCGCACCCGCTGCCGCGCGAAGGGCTGGCAGTATGAGAGTGCAGAAGCTCGATAGAAACCCTGCCATTGCTTGCAGCACAGCAGGTCTGGGAACGAGAACGCTGCTCACCAGCATGCCAGAGCCGCCGGCGCAGCTGCTGTCGTCCGCCGTGAAGAAACGCTCTCGGTATTTCGGCAGGTAGCCGCCGCTGCCGTCGGCGTCGGCGCCCGCGGCGGAGATGCCTGCCGGCCCTGGCTGCGAGCCCATGAGGTCGCGGGTCGCGCCGCTGTCGCCGCCGCCGCTGCGGCCGATGCGTTCGCCGCCGCTGCCGCGGCTGACGGGCTGCTCTGGAGGTTTGCCAAGGCGTTCCCGCGGCGCATCGCAGGTGGCTGGGTCGTCATAGGCATCGCAGGGCAGGCCGTCACCGTTCTCGCCAAAACCCGCGTCGTCTCCCAGGTACGGCGGATCCTCGATGTCGGCGGGCGACAGTGACGACAGGCAGTAGTCGTACAGATGTCCCCACCTGCACGTGATGCAAACATCAGAAGAGCGCTGTATCTTCCTGCAACGCCAGAGCAGGACAGTCAAAGGCTGACTAGGGCAGCTGCGGCCGAGGCAGACCTGAGCGATGGCAATTTGTGGCAACGTCGAAGTATCAGCAATAGGCGGTATCAGCAAGTAAGCAAGCGGCGCGGCCGGCGGGCAGTAGCATGGATGCAGCAGCTGTGCCCACCCGCAGTGGCAGTCGGTGCGGCGCCAGTCGTCGAAGTTCCAGGGGCCGTTGTACGCCCTGCCATCCCGCGTCAGGCACGCCTGGATCTGGTCATCATAATCGGCGTCGGCTGCGTCGGCCGCGCAGGAGGCTTCCTCCAGCAAAGACGCCGCTGCGCCATAGTCCACGTCCGCCATGTCTAGTATCTCGCAGCCCTCGAGGGTGTCCTCGTTGCACTGCTTTCCACCGCCGCCGCCGCCATCGCCGCTTGCGCCGCCGCCTGACGGCAGCGTCGCCGTGGTGGATGCCGCACGCGGCGCGACCAGCGCGCGCTTGACAAAGCCCAGCACCATCTCTGCCTGCCGGATCTTGGTGGCCTTCAGCGTCGCCGCCTCGCGTTCTGCGAGCGCGCTAGAGGCAAAGGCGGTTTCGGCGGCGCGCACGATTGCGTCGGCCCGCGCCGCCTCGCCCCTGAGCTGCGGCTCCAGCGGGCAGGCCGCGCCGGCCGAGCAGCCAGCGGCGCCTCTGCCGCTGCTGCCGCCGCCGCCGCGCGTGTCATTGCTGTGGCCACCGTCCTGCTGCTGCGCCCGCTTTGTGCCGGTCGCCGGCGGCGGCGGCGAGGCCGGCTGCGGGTGGTCCATCCCCGTCCGCGGCGGCAGCTGCGCTAGGATCGCCGGGCCAGGCTGGATGACGGGCTGCGGCGCTTGCGTTGATTGCACAGACGCGGCGTGCTGGTCGGCCTGGGGCATGCCGCCCGGCGGTGACACGCCGCCATGGCTGGCGGCCGGCGCCCGCCGCTGCAGCGGCGGCGGCGCGGATGCTGGGTGCGGCGCATTGCGTGGGTCGCCTGCTGTTGGTGCGGCCTCACGAGCCCCGGCTGCGAGCGTGGATCCTGCAGCGAGGAAGCCGTTCGGTCATGGCGTTGCATGCGGGCTGGCCAGTTGATCATGCAAGGCAGCATAATCGGCAGCAGGCGAAATGCTAGGTGTGAATGGGCCCACCTGCGTGAGCGCCAGCGGTGCTGCGGTGCTGGCTGCCCAGGCCACCCAGTGGCAGCGTCGAGGCCTGCGAGCGGGTTTGGGGAAGCAGGTCAAGAAGCAGGAATGCAGAGAGTAAACTGGGCTGTTCCCGGCTGCGAGCTTGCAGGACGTGTGCGTCGGATGCTCATGCAGATGCAGGCACTGTGATGAGGAAAAGACATTCCAATGTGATCACACTGCGTCGCAGCGGCAAACGCTTTATTGCCGAGCAACAGGAGCAACAGTACGGGACCCCAGCGGAGACCGCTGGGGTCAAGCAAATGGCGAGCCCTTGGCCGCTACCCAAGCTGAGCTTCCATCAGTGTCTACTGCCGGGCGCTGCGGCGCGAGGGCTGACGCCAAGAGCCTGCCCGCCACAGCTGACGACGCATCGTTGCTGACAGGCACCACTCACCAGGGGTCTGCCGGCGTCGTCCAGGAGGTGCTCCCCGCAGGCGCCCAGGCTCACGCATAGCAGTAGCACTGCGGATCACCAGCGTGACGGTCAGCAGCCAGTCAAGGCCCCAATCTCGCCCTCCCCGTATCAGTCTCCTATGGCCGCAACACCTCAAGGACAGGCCACCAGCAAACATGCGGCAGCCTCGGTCACGTGTGCTGCCTCTGATTCCCCCGAAACCCGCAGCGGTTTGCAGCGCAGCGGCCACTAGCAACGACTCGAACGACAACGGGATGGCTGAAGCAGCGAGCACCTGCTGCGAGCGTCCATCCACCAGCGCGGCGATGCCGACGCTCCATCCTGCAAACTGCAAGGTGCAGTGCATCATGTCGCATTCCGGAACGACTGCTGCAGGGGGACGGCCCCACTCTGCATCAACAAATGCAGCGTCCTGCAATCATAGCCGCGCTGGGGGCGCTGCTTCAGAATGGCTGACACTGTGCACTGCGCAGCGATTGAGAAGACAGGTTCCAGAGGCGCACCCGCTGGGTAGATACGCGAGCACACCGGAGGTGAGCGATAACAGATGCGCTAGCCCCTCTTTAGCGGTTCTTTGCGGCTTCGGACAACTGCGACGCGTGTCCCACAGCGGCCTGTGCAGGCCTGCCGCCGCATCCGAGCCGCTGACGGCCACTCTGCCGCTATCGCTGCTCGCCGCTCGCCAATGATCGCTGCTCGTGATGGGGACTCGATCGTGTTCCACAAAGAATCGGCGGCAAAATCAGCGATGTATTGCCGGACTGCCCCCGGCCCACGCAAGCACAGTCCTCAAACACGCGCGTCGCCACGCAAACACTGTCCTCACACAAGCGAAAAGGTAAATCACCGTGCGAGCCGGACGTAACGCACTCAAACAGGCTTGGTCAGGTGTTGTAGAGCCGGTTACTGTCCCAGGCAATCTGAAAAGAAAAGAGGGGACTGACCTGACTGTGTGCAGCAGGGGTCGGACTGCGAAAATGCGTCGCCACGCAAGAGACGCGCGTCGCCAGGCGTACACGATACGCGATCAAGCGAGGCAATGCGTTGCCGGCAATTCGCGGATACTTTCTTGACTGTGCAGGCTGTGAGCGTGTGATATGGCCGGCTATTGCTGGACATTTGAGATATACAAAAGTCATTGCATATATTAATCGTATAGAACGATATATACTGCTGGTACATGTGGTGTTCGTTCTTGGACCTTTTGCGACTCATGCCCGTACTCACGGGCATGAGTCGCGAAACATGATGTCATTTCATTGGTCACTCGCGGTTACTCGCGGTTCGGAAAAGATATTCCTGACGCTGTGGCGGAGCCGCCGCCGGATTTACCGCCGAATCAAAAACGGCCCATTCTGGCACTTTTAGACAGCGCATGACGTTGAAAACGTAGCAATCGATCCATTGCACACCATTCGCACGCTTTGGGAACAATGGCGGAAGTTTGGGCCGAAGTTTGCATTCCTTTCAGTGCAGCATCCCAGAGAATTCATCATTTTCTGACCTACTCGCCTCGCCACTGCTTGCAGTCTCGCACGTAACATTTGCAAAACAGCTCCGCGGGCAGCCAAAATCCTAAATCATCCGCGACTCATGCCCGTGACTACGGGTACTCCACGTCACGCACAGATGAGCAACAACCACGAATTCTCCTCTTCTGATAGAAGGGGCTTGATATGAACAATCAACTCGGGCTGAACTCGTGGCAGTACATGCTAGGGTAGTGCGTAAGGCGGTCGGGCCGCCAAGCCTGCCATTCCTTCCGAGCGTTGGCCACTCATATTGCATCTGGCACAAAACACGTCTCAGACGAGCTTTCATGGTGCACAGTCTCAAGGCGCGCAGTCAAGCCGGCTTTGCCACAAAGGCTGTGCACAGCGCGGATGCCCGAAGCGCCAGCAGTGCATGTTAGCTGATCAAAGGCGCCTGTAGGTACATCGAAACACACCTTGTGGTGACTATAGTCTATTGCGTCCTTCGAAGCCATGCTGACAATTGATTCACCTCGGCTCACGTGACGGATATAATTGCTCATTCTGAGGTCGCACGGATCGGGAGCGGACTGAGCATTCTAAATCTGCGCCACGGCTGGGCGGCCCAGCAAGCGCTGCGGCCCAGCCGAAGCCGGCCGGCAGCCAGCCGCCAGCTGTGGCGCTGGCGCCTGGCGAGCGCTGCAGTTGCCCTTGGCGGGTGCGTAGGGAAACGCTTGCACACGATGGTGCATGAGACATTCTGGATCTTGTACGGCCGAGCAGTCGAGACTTTTGCACATTCCTGGGTCTGGTGCATGAGGTACTCTGCACCCTGTTCTGCATGACAACGAGAGGGTTTTGCACCCCCGGCTGCCTGCCGCGTGAAGTGTAGGAATGTTTGCACTCAGCTGCCTGATACATATGCGCATAGTCAGTGCCGACAGAAGCCTCGCACCGGGAAAGGCGCAGCGACACTGCATCTCTGTTACAAGGCGGGCTGCGCTTGCAGGCTGCCGGGGACGCCGCTAGGCGGAGCTGCTGGGCGGGGCGCCACCAAGCCGCCGTCTTCCGCGGCAAAGCCGCCAACCAGTACTGACACGGGGCCCGCGAGGGCCCAGGCGGCCTGGCCAGTACGCCAGCTGCGCCCCCGCGCCTCGCTGCCGGGTCCGCGGTGGCGGCCGCTCGATGCTGGTCACGCCAGCTGCGCTGGGCATGGGCTTGCCCCGTCGCCCGATGGCGCCTCACCATGCCAGCTGACTCACCGCTGCCCGCGGCGCAGCCGGGCGGCGGCGGCGCCACGGCGCAGCCTGCAGGCAAGGACAGCGGCGGCGGCGCCGCGGTGCAGCCCACCAAGGATGTCGGCGGTGGCGGCGGCGGTGCTGCGGCCTCAGATGCAAGCGGCGGTGTCAGTGCAGGCGCGGCGCAGTCTGATGATGACGCGGGCGTCGGCGCTGACGCAACGCAGCCGGATGAGGGAGAAGAATGCTGCCGCCGACGCCGCGGGGCAGCGGGTTTGCGGCTGGCTGGAAGCGCAACAGGTCGCCGATGCCATCGACTGCTTCGGAAGCAGTCGCCGGCCAAGGAGAACGGAACAGGTGAGCATTGGCTGCTGTCGTGCAGGCTTGCCTGCCGGAATGCCTCGCTCGTCGTTAACGACGAAAAACGTTTTTACCAGCTCTGGGGGACTCAACACGAGATGCTTGTATGCAGCCACCTGTTTTCATGCCGCGTCTGCCAGACTGCACCTGCATTGTCGGTCCTGACAAGGGACTGACGATAACCCCGGCTCTGCAGGGCTGGCGCACCTAGGCAAGAAGGTCAAGGCCTATTGCAGGCATGCAAGTCCCGTATAATCCCTTTGCTCTGGATCACTGCCTTCGCGGAGATCTGGATTTAGGAACAACAATTTGCATGGAGGAGTGTCGTGCTTGTCACATTCGGTCTGACAAGCTCGGCAGACCCTAAGGTCTGCTGAGCTCACGAGCGTCGCTGATTTGCCCTAGTCAGGGCCTGGCGGCGCTGGGCAAGGCGCGGACCCGGGAATGGCGTCGTAATAGGGTTCGCACTCGCCTCGGTCGACATTACAGGGCACACGTCCTGTGTAAGTGATCGCTGTTGCGTCCGATATGCTCCTGAGCAAGAGTAAGGCAGCGCCGCGAAACATTCGAGCAACAGTGGTGCAGATCCACAGACTACTTTGTATGACCTTGTCAAAGCGCGACGACCTGCAGACCTGTCAGCTTTCGTCTTGCTGCCGCGGCGCCGCCATGCTCAGTGCAATTGATGGCGACGTAAGCTTTCTGTCAGTCATCGAGGATGCATATGTAAGACTTGAGGTCAGGGAACTGACAGTGTAATGGAGGGCAGCACACTTTCTCAAAGCAAGTCTGCCACCGCGCTGCGTCGCCCGATAGCAAAGGTGCGTGGCACATTGCCGCGGCGGCAGATGCATTGGTTTGGGCTGTCCTATCTGCAGCCATCTGATACATATGAGTTATGTTGGACGAGTGCCGCACACAAGACTCCCTTCTGGATTTTCTTCAGCAGCCGGCGGATGCTACCAAGCCCTTTCCTGCTTGCTTGTCTCGACTACCAAGCAATTTCTTTTCTCGACATTACATCCCAGGCCCATCGATGCATGAACACTAGTAGGGGTAGCTATAAGGCTGAAAAGCGATTGAAGGCGGCTAACGGCGGCAATGCTGCGGCGCCCGAAGGCCAAGGGTCCGGACCAAGCCCTTTGCTTTTCTCGACATTACATCCCAGGCCCATCGATGCATGGTCACGAATAGGGGTAGCGATTTATGCTGCATCATGCAGCATAAATCGCCATGGCATGGCGATAGCGAAGGGCTGGAAGGCGATAAGCAGACCACTGGGGCACAACATAGCCCAGGCAAGAGCGGTCCGGAACGGTTAGCTGTCTGGCGATGTGCTGTGTTCTGGATATGAGCGAAGGCCAATAATGGCTATGATTGCGATCTGTCTGGATGTCATGCTCGAATCGCTGCCTCCCTGATGTCATTTAACTTGTTTTTTATGATTTCCAGGTCTGAGCTCAAATCCTCCAGGGTTACCTGAAGTGTTCTCTCCAGAATTCCCTTCTCCAGGGTTTTTTTATTGCCAATAAAACATGTCAGTTTTAAACTCTCTAAACACAGTTTTGTAAAGCTTTCGTTAAAGAAAAAGGGCGTCAAGGACCAAGCCCGCAGGTTAATGCAGCGGCGGCAGTGTAGACCATATATACAGCCACAGAGGGCCATTTCTCATCAATGGTGACCAACTGTGACTGTGTCCGAGTGGTTAAGGAGTATGGCTGCTAACTGTATGCCGAAAGGCGCGCGAGTTCGAATCTCGTCGGTCACGAATTACTTGGTTCATTAGAATTACTTTTGCATTGAACTTTTGCACAGGAGGAGGAGGAGGAGGAAGTAACACACAGTCATAGACTTGACGCCCAGGCGTGCTGTCTCGATCTCCAAGCGGCAGCAGTAGCAGCAGCGTAGGCTGCGCCAAGTGCGGCACCGGCGCGGCAGCTGAAGTCGCCTGTGTGGCCGTTGCAGGCGCTAGGGCTGCCACCTCTGGTACATGCACGGCTGCTGCAAGTCATTTCAGGAGCCGCGACGCGAGCGTGCTGCATGGACCGTTTCGCACCGGAGATGCAGTGTCTCAAGTGTTGACTTGTTACTGCTTTTGGCAGTGACAAACTGCGCAGGATATGCGAAGTTTGTCATTGCCAAAAGCAAAGCCGTCCAATTTAAACAAAAACTTCAGCAATACATACCTCGGCAGCACCAAGTGGGCATGCTGTGCACAAGGACGCATGGCAGCTGCCTCATGCCAGATTGTGCATTGCCGCCTTCCCTCGCTACGTCGTGGCTCGTGGCTCGTGGCTCGTGGCTCGTGGCTCGTGGGCAAGTCGGTGCTGGTCTAACTGCCTGTGCTTGGAGAGGCAGCTGGCACTCTCGCCACCGGGCTCTCCGCGCGCCAGGCGCGGGCGGTCAGCTCTGCCGGCGGCGAGGCGGCATCAGTGCGCGGGGCGGCCGTTGGCGGGCTGCCTGAGGGGCTGCGGGCGGGGCTGCCGCTGGCATGCAGCGGCAGCGTGCGGGTCCGGCCCGCAGCGCCTACCGGATCTTCGGGCTTGGGGGCCAGGCGCGGCTATGGCTCACCACCGGCCGTCGCCCCGTTGCATGTCGTTAGCAGTGGTGGCGTGGCGAGCAGCGGAGAGCGGCTCCGCGTGCGCCCCGCCGCCTGCATGGACGCTAGCGCGCTGTTGGGCGCGTACGGCAGCAGCCCGAGCGGCTGCGCCTGCGGGTGTGACGCCGCAGACCACATGTGCAGGGTCCTTCTTTTCTCGTCATTATATCGCATGAACGCTAGTAGGGGTAGCTACAAGGCTGTTGCCGTCACACGTCATGATGGCCGCCCCCAGCGGTCGGCTGTGCGCAAGCGCGCCACCGCCTCCGCAGCTGCTACAGCTGGCCAGCCAGTGGACACAGTGGACACAGTCCGGGTCGGCAGAAGGACGACCCGTCAACCACAGAGCGCCCGGCGCTAGAACTGCGCGGTCTCCCAGGAGGCGGACGCAGGGGCCTTGACATACAATCGGCGGCAACGCTACAGCTAGGCACCAGCCACAAAGCGGCAGCTGTCGCCATCGGCGCTCTCGCCGCCGCCGGCCAAGGCGACCGCCCTGGAGGACGGTGCTGGCTTGCCACCAAAGCGCGGCCGCAGCGGCCCTTTACAGGTGGCGGCAGCTGTCTCCACAATGCAGCAGGGCAGCATCGTCCTGGGCCAGGTGCCGCCGGAAGGCGCCTCCACGGTCGATGCCACCACGTGAAGGCCGCTCGGGGGCTGACCCTCAGGGTCGGCTCCCACAACGTGCGGGGCCACATAGGCTCCGCACGCAGCCGCATGCCCGCGGAATTCGCAGCAGCCTGGCAGCAGGCAAGACTTGGCATCATCATGGTGCAAGAGACATGGCTGCACCCACTGCTGGAATCGCAGTGCTGGCAGATGGGCACACAGCAGCGCCAACGCTGCCTCCGGCGCCCAGCCTGCCGTCAGCGCTTCAGCGGCGCCCGACGCGGCCGCACAGACTGTGCCAATCTTCCAGCCCACCGCCGCGGCCGCCGGCGCCGCCGCAGCATCCTTACGGCCCGCCAACGCCGCCTCCGCCGCCCAGCGCTGCAGCGGCGCCCAATGCCGCCGCACAGACGGCGCCACACCTCCAGTCCACCGTTGCAGCGGCTGCTTAGGCCGCCCCCATGGGCCTCCCCGCCTGGCCGCCGTCGGATGCGTTCGGCCCCGCCACAGATGTCACGGCATCTGTGGCGGGACCATGCCTCTATTCTTCGACGCCGTGGCCACCCCTACTGCCCAGCTGCCGGCCCAATAGGTTTTCCACGCCTCTAAGGCTTTGCCACCCTGGCACGCCGCGGAGGGCACTGGTCCTTGGGGAGACCATACAAACGCTGCGCCAGCGCTCCATATGGGACGCCCCCTTCCACATGGTGGCGGCATCGCAAGTGCAGCTCCTCCGGGAAGTGGGGAATCTTGTGGACCACCAGTGGTCCCCATGACCGAGTGGGTGGCGTGCTGCGTGCTGCAGATGCACGGCATCGCCACGCTTGAGCACTTGCTGCGCGCATCAGACCTCATGGCGCCGCCGCTCACCGGCCCCCAGTTCGCCAATGGAGTCCGGTGGGCTGCCTTCCCCGTATTCACAGAGGCCGGGGCCTCTGCACGCCTGCTGGGAGCGGGTGGCGAGGTGTCTCCGTCAGCACCGCTGCTGGCCTAGGAGGTGGCGGCTGGGCAGTGCGCGCCGCCGCCGTTGCCTCAGACTGCGTTCGCGCAGCAACCTGCTGGCGCCTGGCAGGCATTGCGCCACGTGTCCTGGCAGCGGCCCGGCGGCGACATCCTGCTCACCGGCATCACAGTTCGCGACGCCACAGCCATGCAGCTCGACGATCTCGAGGCAGAGCGCGACCCCTGCTTTGCTGCCTTCGCCACCCTGGCGCACGCCATCGATGGAATGTCACCGCCTGTCTGCCGTCGCCGCAGCGGCAGCCGCGGCGCCGAGGCTGCTGGCCGATTCGTGGCGCGGGATCAAGATTGCCATCAGTCATAATCAGGTATCCTGTCGCCTCCTCCTGGATGGCTGCAGACTGCGGAGCGGCGGCACACGGCGGCGGCGGTTACGCGGCAGCAGACCACCGCCTCTGCTGGCGCCCCGGCCCCACTGCTAAACTCACACAGCTGCAAGCCAGCCGCCCACGCCAGGGGGTCCACAGCTGTCACCAGGGGCCCGACCGTCAGCGAGCTTCTGCTGCAGCCGATGCCAGCAGCCATGCTGGCCTTGGCGGCGCCAGTGGCAGCCCCTCGGAAGCCGCAGCCTGCTGCACCAGCCGCAGCTGCTGCGCCAGTCGCTGCCGCTGCGCCGGTGCTACCTACAGCGGCGCTGCCACAAGGCCCTGGTCCGCCGGAGCTTGGGGCGCTACGCGCCTGTGGGCGGGCGCGGAACCCAGGCCAAGAGCACCACTATTAACAGTGCCCCATCGCTCGCGCGGTAGTTTCTCTCATCCAGGTGGAGCTAGTCGCCGCCGTTGCTTCCCAGTCCGCCGCCGCCGCTGCGGCAGCCTTGCCGCCAGGGCCGGCCGCCGCCGTCGCGGCAGTGGGCCTGCAACAGCAGCAGCAGCAGCAGCAGCAGCAGAAGCAGCCGGCGGGACCGCCGCCGCCCCAGCTGCCTGCAGGACACCGGCAGCGACAGCAGCAGAGGGGCCGCTTGAGGGTGGCGGATGTGTGGCTCATGCGCACACAGAGGGGAGTCACACGGGGGGTGTGGCGTCTGGTGTGCCTGTGCTATTATGAACTGTGGCCGCCGGCTGGCGGCCCGGCGCATGCTGGAGGGGCAGCGGTCCGTGCAGCCGGGGCCCCAACTCGCCCTGCAGGTCCAGCGGGCGGCAGCGGCGTTTCTAGGGCATTCTCTCAGATTTCTGTGCATTGGGAGGGGCCCCAGAGCAGTGGCAGCAGTCCGCTGCTGAGGGGCCCTTTGTCAGTTTTCAACTGCAGCAGTAGGCGGTCGTTCGATCGGCAGGCGGCGCCTGGCAGCTGGTGTGGGAATTGGTTTTGTTTGCAAGTTCTGGTTTTTTCGTGTATTTCAGCGTTTCTCGGATTGGCCCTGCGGACTGATCGCGTGTACTCTTGTGGTGCGCGCTCCCGCGGGCTCCTCTAACATGCACCTGTGCGGTTCGCCGAGGTGACAGGGGCTCGCCCAAACTTTGTGTGTGGTCCTGCGGCAGCTCCAGCCCACTCATTGAGTCAAGGACCACACACTCTCGCCGCATAGGCGGGCTAAGTGCTGGCCCGGCCCGCCGCTTGGCTCGCAGCACCGGCGGCGCTCGCTGTCAGTGGTGTCCTGCCGCCCCGCCGACCACCGCTGCCCGTGACGCCATTACTGGCAGTCACTTTTCCGCGTATTGCCCCTTGCGCATATAGCGATTCAGCTTGGACCCGGGCCCTTGGCCTTTGGGCTGTACACCGCCCAGCATCACCGCCGTTTGCCGCCTTCCCACGCTTTTTCAGCATTATAGCTGCCCCTACTAGTGCTCATGTATCGATGCGCCTGGGATATGAAGTCGAGAAAAGCAAAGCAAGGCCGAGCATGCTTTGAGCCCTTTGGACTTCACAGCGCTGTTCCGCTGTTTGCCGCCTTCCCTCGCTAGCCTTCTAGCTACTCCTACTAGTGTTGATGTATCGACGAGTCTGGGATGTCATGTCAGACAAACAATAACAAGCGCGGCGCCAGCGTCAGCCCCTGAGCAGCCGCAGCGTGCTGCTCCAGCGTCAGCCGCTGCACCAGCGCCGGCGCAACCGACAGCCCCACTGCCGCAGGGCCCTGGCGCGTCGAAGCTTGGGGATGGAGCTATACGCCTGTGGGCAGGCGCAAACCCAGGCCGCGAGCAGCACTACTGGCATTGCCCCATTGTTAGCCCGGTGATATCCCTCATTGAGACGGAGCTGGACGCCGCCGCCGCTCCCCATTTTGCCGCCACCATTGCGGCAGCTGTGCCACTAGGGCCGGCCGCCGCCGCCGCGGCAGCAAGTGCCCCCGGTACTACGCAAGAGGCACGCGTCGTCAGGCGTACACGATGCGCGGTCAAGCGAGGCAATGTGTTGCCGGCAAATTCGCGGATACTTCTTGACTGTACACATGTGCAGGCTGTGTTCGCACGATGAGAGTCCACATTGTTTACCTATCGGGCGCCGGTGTGCAGATGGGCTCGGAATGGAACATCGAATGGGACTGGCGCAAGCCTGTATGAACTATCGAGCCTGTGATCTCTGTGCACAACAGATAATCAACTGCTAATATCGCTTGCACGCCATGTGACACTCCCCATATGACTGTTCATTACTACCTACGAGAGACTTGACGCCGGCCGCTTTCAACACTGAACCGTAAATGCAGACATCGACCCCCAGCTCGTACTAACCCAGCACACCGCCAGCAAACTCAGAATCATGCTTAGAGGACGCCGTCCTCCAGGGCATCATCCAGCGGAAGGCGCGACAGGCGCCGCAGCGTGGGCTCCGTGAGGAAGTTTCGCGCTGTCGGGCCCGGGTTGCCACTGGCCAGCCACTCCTGCAAGTCGACAGCGTGGATCTCAGCAGCGCTGCACAAGCCTCCCACCTATTGCCGAGACACCTGTTGCCGAGACAGCTTGGCACGCCGTGAGCATGCTTCAGACAAGCTCACGCAGTGACTGGCGCCCCCCTCAAGGGTGCACCAGACAGCATCCAGGCCTTCTCAGAGGTTCGCGGAAACACTCCAGCCACAATAATGCATGCCGGCGGGCCGGCAGGGAGGCAGGCAGGCACCTGGGCGATCGCGATGTCGACGTTGAGCCGCAGCGAGGCGGCGGCGGCGCGCTCGGCCGCCAGGCGTGTCGGACCGGCACCGCCGGACGCCAGCGCCGCCACCAGCGACACCACCTCCGACAGGTGCGGCGCCAGCGCGGCGGCGTCCACCGCTGCCACCCGGCGCAGGACCTGCGGGCCGCACAGGAGGCATCCTTTGAGACGATCCCGTCGCAAGGTGTCCATGCCAAGTGCAATTAGCAGTGGCACCTGCCAGCCTGCAGTTTTGCACGATCGATGAGCGCAGGCGTGCAGTGGCCAAGACAGCTGAGCGGGACAGCTCCCGCCCACTAACCCTTGAGCCACACGAAGTTTGTGCAGATCGTGTTGTTTGCGCACCTGTAGGCCGGCGCGCTGCACCTCGGACGGCTGGTCCGGGCCCAGCAGGCCGACCACGGCGGGCACGAGGCCCGGCAGCGCGGCGGTGCGGCCGTGATCCCGCAGCTGCCCGGCTGCCAGGCCGCCCGCGGCGGCCGCCGCCGCCACCTTGACGGCCACGGTGTCATCGCGCGCGTAGCGACCGATGGCAGCCTCCGCCTGGCCGGCCAGCCCTGCCTCCTCCAGCCTGCCGGAAGACGCACACCAGGGTGGTTGTTTGGCGTCGATTGTTGGAGCCGTCTTGTGGGGCGCTTGGTGTGCGTGCGGACGGGCGGGCCTCAGGACTTGAAAACCCTTCCGTAGGAGCGCCTGGTGGCCTCTGTGGAACCACTGCCAAGCGCCTGGTCCTGTTCGGATGCGTGCAGCATGCACGAGTCATTTGTGAGGCGCCCACAGGTGTAGAGCTTCCAGAATCTAGACATCACAAATCGCACCGGGGCAGGGCGTGCTGGATGGCGGACGCCAGAGAGAGCGCGTTGCCGAGGCGCTGCGGCCAGGCGCCCGGCTGCGCCGGTGCCAGGGGCCCTGCCGCCAGTGTCACCGCCAGCTCCTCGGGCGCGGCATGTGCCGCCCATGCGCCCAGGCAGCCAGCAAGCTCCGTGATCAGCGGCTCGTCCTCGCCTGATGTGCATGGGCAGAGGTGTGTGACTCATAAGATTCACCGTCCAGGAAGAGGGGCTATCGTGAATGGGCAGCCGCTCGATGTGATCGACAAGATGCAGCAAAGACGCAGTGTGCACCTCCAGGCCCGCCCTTCCGTCCTTGTTCCACACCAAGCATCGCGCACGCCTGTGCCAGCGCAGGGGACCAGCCAGCAGGCAGCGGCGTCCCCAGCAGAGGCGTGGCGGCGGACCCGAAGGGGCACGTTATCTGGCGCTGAGAGACGGCGATGAGAGGAGGCGGTAGCAGCGGCAGCGCCAGAGAACAAGCAGTGCGCACCGGCGTTGGGCAGCATCGCGGCAAGCAGGCCGCCGAGCTTGGAGACCACCGGCGGCGACAGCCGGCCGCCGGCGGACAGCAGCAGCCCGCGAAGCGCGGCGGCGTAGCCCTCCTTCAGGCCCGGCTCCGCAGAGTGCAGGGAGGCTGCCAGCTGGTCGCCCGCCAGCTGGTCCACGCGCGCCGACAGCGCCGCCAGCCGCCCCAGATTGGCGCCCGCCTGCGCCCGCACCTGCTTCGCCTGCGGTCAGCATACAATGTGTTCAGGACTTGTGTTACTGAAGCGTACTTACACTACAAGCCCATAAACTGGCGCCGGCATGTGCCCGCACCTGTGTTGCCTGTGCACAATTGCACAGCAGCGGGTGAGTTTCAGTCAGTGAGTCTTCAATGCTTCGGCTATCATTGTGCCGCTCGCCAGAGCAGCCCCGCCAGGAGCTGTCGAAATGGTCTGCAGGTAACCAGCAGGAAGGGCACAGGAAGCAAAGGAAAGAAAGGGCACAGGAGCACATCGAACAACGCAGCAATGACTATAGACGTCATCAACCACGCACAAACTTTAAGGATACGCACCGGGTCGGCGAGGCACTTGAGGAAGGTGGTCTGCAGCTGCGGCAGGAAGGGCTTGAGCGCGGGGCCGGCCTTGCCCAGCAGCGCCTCCAGCGTGCCCAGGATGGCCGCTTTGACGCCCGACGCAAAGCGGTCGCCGATGATGCGAATCAGCGGCCCCGTGATCTGTGAAGTAGAAGGGTAACATCAGGAGGGGTGCAGGGCCGCAGCCAGAGCAGGGCGCTGTGCAAGCAGCAGCCTGACACGAATTTCGCTGCGGCATCGCCGAGCAGGAAACTGAACAGCGGAAATCCGACAGTGCGAAACAGCGGGAACCGAGGAGCGTGAAACGGTGGAACCCAGGAAGCACAAAATGGAAAAGCCCACCTGGACCACGAAGGGGCGCAAGGCGGCCTCGCCGGTGGCGCTGACCAGCTCGCCCAGGCCCTCCGCTGCGAGTTCCCGCAGCTCCGCGCTGCTGCCCTGAGACACAAAATTTCGACCACCAGCATCTCAGGTCAATGAATGTTGACGAATGGTGATTTCTAGCGGGACTATTGAGGTACGTTTCATGGTTGACTGCAGTCAGGCCCTCCGCTGCGAGTTCACGCAGCTCCGCGCTGCTGCCCTGAGACACGGCAATGAAGACATGTTTCAGAACGTATGAATGCTGGTTGCTGGAGATGCTACCGGAAATTGGGAGGTGCATGGATGTGCATGCAGGCAGGTGCGTGCCTGCACCAAGGATGCTGGGCAGGATGAGTAGTCTGCTGCGTGCCGGCAGATCAGTGCGGAAGCACAGACGCATGGATGAGGAATCCAGCCCACCTGCAGCACGCCCTGCAGGTAGATGGGCAGCAGCGGCGACAGCGCCTTGGGCAGGCACAACCCCGGCAGCAGCAGCGGCCCGGGGAGCCGCCGCCGGCGCTGCCGCTCCACCGCGGTGCTGACCGCCTCTTTCAGCGTGCGCACGTAGGCGGGGCCCAGCTCCTTGGGCACAGCCGCCGTCGCGGCGCCCACCGCGCTCCACACCGCCAGCAGCACGCCCTCCTCCTCCTCCGTGAACAGCGGGATGAGCGCCTGATGACAGGATGACAACGTTTGGTTATGTAAAGATTAGGACCACTAGCTCAGACTTTCACCAGCACGCCCTCCTCCTCCGTCAATTCAATATAGAATAAAAATACAAAACGAGCGCCTGTTGCCGGAAGCTGAAGTGTGTTTGTATGCATTGGAGCCATCGTCAACGGCTCACGCCGCCAGCAGCACGCCCTCCTCCTCCTCCTCCTCCGTGGACAGCGGGATGAGCGCCTGCCGACAGCTCCGGGTCTAGGGTTCAGGAAGACGGGAGCAAACCTTTGATGAATGATGGAACACGACTGCTGATGGCACACGTCACACTTTTCCGCCGCTCTTCTAAACATGACAGTCGCTGGTGTGGAGAGTGTCGTGTGCGCCAAGCCAGGCGCTCTTGGGTAGCCACCAAACAGCGCGCCAGCAGGGGCACGAGGTCCATCGGCACACTGCCGGCCAGCAGCGGGCCCGTTCTCGCTGTCCCCTGGCGCACCGTGAGCAGGGCGGGCAGGTGCTCCTGGAAGTCGAACTTGGCGGCACGGCAGAACAGCGAGACGGCGTCCGCGGCGCCGCGGCGCCGGTTTGGCTCCTCCAGTGCCTTTGTCAGCTCGCCCACTAGCAAGTACGTGCCCTCCTGCGGCGGAATTATCATGATATGACTGTCAATGATGACATGCGCTGCAAAGAAGCAAAGCAGGTCTGATTGGCGCCATTATTGGGCGGCCCTCGTTCGGCGCCTGCCAGTAGCAGGCGCCCTCCTGCGGCGGAATGGCAGCAGAGCGTCAAGCGTCAAACAGCACAGCGGATGATGGCTCAGAGTACTTACATGTACGCAAGTGTGAAACAGTGGTTCTTGGCGTAACACTTGAAGTATGCAAGAATATGGACTGGGTCCTAGCATACGACTTGGGGTGTATTGTAGAGTTGAGTGTATACCGGGGAAGTATGTTCCCAAAAATATGTCAGGTGCTTGTAACAGCGAAACCTTGCGCAGCAGAGACGCTGCATGGATACAACGTCCGTCCACCCACCTCGGTGACGGTGCCGACGACCTTGGCGAGGGCCTCCCGGGCGGCGGCGGCGCGCACATTGCCGTCCTCGGGGGGGCGACTCGCCAGCTCCAGCAGCGGCGGCATGATGTTGGACAGGTGGTTGTGCACCGCCGGTCCTGCAAATATGTTCAGCATTAACACGGCCAACAGCGTGGCAATTTGTCATCCGCAGAGGATTGCAGGAGAGCAGCAATCGACCTTCCAAAGACCGGAAGCAGCAGCAGCATCGTAAAGCAAGCCTTGGAGCAGGTCGATGAGCCAAGAGCGCGTCCTACAGTTGCCCACCTGCGACCTCGGACAGCGAGCCGAGGGCGGTGACGTCTGCAGCGGACAGCGGCGGCTTGAGCAGCCGCGGCAGCATCATCGCCAGCGCTGACGGCCGCACGCTCAGAATGACACGCAGCCCCGCAAGTGCCTGCTCAGCAGGAGCAAAATTTACAGCGATTAACCACTCGACAGTACCAAGTCAGGTTGTGTTCATACGCAGCCGTGTCACGGCATCAGGTAAGCATGGCCTACATCTGTTTCAAATGCGCGATATCCACTCAGTAGAAACAGACAAAAGGGGCCTTTGTCAAAAAAAGGCCCCTTTTGGATACTTAAAAGGCAACCGAACGCACCTGGTCAGCCTCTTCGCCTGAGAGCGACGCCAGCAGGGTGGGGATGACCTGGTCGACGGCGCCGCCGCCGCCCTTGAACAGGATGCCAAACGCGCCGCCCGCCGCCTGCCATATCGCAAGATCTTTGGCTAAACACAATGTTCCAGTTTGTGCAGATCGAGGATGCCCAGATAGCATGCTCAAGCATGCTGCGGAAAGCGCAGGGGCTCTAGGCAGTCGGCTCTGTCCGCGACGACTGAGAAGATGCGATGCTGCTGACTTGAAAACCACAGGGCAAGACACTTGTGCAGACATCATAGAGGTTTGATTGCAAAAAAAATTACAAAAGGTAGCAGAGTCGCACCGTGCGGACAGAGGCGTCGTCGTCGCACAGCGCGGCCTGGATGGTCGGCAGCACCGCCGGCAGCATGTCGCCCAGCTGCTGCCGGGTGACGCTCTTCAGCACCTCCTCGATGCCGTAGCACACCCCCTGCCGCACGCCTGCGTCCCCAGACTGCATGCCCTCCTGCGCTCGGCCGGGACACGCCTTTGAGACTCGAATCAGACACTACCCCTAAGCACCGGATGCAGAGCAGCCCAGCAAAACATCGACCCGACAGACAGACAGACAGACAGACAGACAGACAGACAGACAGACAGACAGACAGACAGACTCCACTCGTGTGCTTTTGACAAGAAGAATGCACTCCCAAGCATGCCGTGTGGGGTATTCATGGAAGCGGACCTGGAGGATGGGCAGGATCTTGTGCAGCACGCGCTCCCCCATCTTGCGTACCAGCTCCCCGATGCAGCTCGCCGCCATCTGGCGCCGCTCCTCGTCTGCACGCCACCACGATGCCGGTCAGGGCACCAATCCGTTCCGAGATGGTTAGGCGCTTCGTCCATGTAACATACTGCCCCTGCCGTCGCTGGGGACCTCACCGCAGCATCAGAGCGGCGCCAGTGGGCAATTGGGCAGATTGCCAAAGCAAAGCAAGCCAGCGAGAGTTGCGGAATAAAGCCCATAAACCGGGTGAACCCTACGACTCCTGGCGCACCAGGGGAGCCGAGCGCCTCAATGAGGTAGCCCATGAGGGTGGGCAGAATCTCGGTGGTGGTGCGGGGGGTGTTGACCACCACCGTCTTCCACACGTGCACCGCCGCCGTGCGCACACTGTACGCCACGTCCGCCCGCGCCAAAAACACCCGCGCCAGCACCTGCGGGTATGCATCAGAACTCAGGGTTTTGCCCACAGCAGAGCGCCATTCGTAATGTCCATGCACGTCCACACATGCCGCACGCGCCAGGAACACCTGCGCCAGCACCTGCGGGTGTTGCAGGTTGAAACTTCAACAGGCTAGATGTTATCAGGGCTCAGTGCTGTTCAGAGCAGCGGCAGGCGCGCCCCTCACAAAGTCGTTCCCGAGTTGGGAGTTGCATCCAGGACAGCCATAGGACAGCCATTCGATGGTTGAGAGCACAGGCCAAGCACACCTCGTTGCGGCGGGCGAAGCCGAAGGCGGCCAGGATTGCGGCTCCCTGCTCCTCGGTGGAGGCGCCCTCCTCGTCGTCGCCGCCGTCCAGGCGCACCTTGCCGGTCGTGCCGGCCACCTGCCGGGTGAAACAGCAACCAAAGGGTCAGCACCAGGCCGCCCATCCGTCCAGTTGTCTGCTTTCGGTGTGATTGCTGAGGAACTGGCGGTCCGATCAACGTTGAGGCGTTGGCAACAACTTTCAGCTCGTCGACCGAGTGCAGCCTGGCGGCAGTGCTTGGGAGGTTCATCTCGAGCAGGTTTCGCAAGCGAGCAGGGCAGCAGAGTGCCTGTGTGCATCGCTTGCTTGCATGTCGAAAGCCAGGCGCACGTGGAACAGAAGGTCGCCAAGCAGCTCCACGGAGGACTGGCGGATGCGCCAGTTGGCGTGCCCGGTGCCGTCCAGGATGGCGGGCAGCAGCAGCTCCAGCGCGGACCCAGTGTACAGGTCCACCTGTTTCACCACAGATGTGTGTGAGATGCTGAGTACAAAATGTACAGAGATACAAAACACAAAGCAGATGCTGCTCCTGGACCGGTCACGACCCAAATGGTAACGCAGAGGAGGTTACAAGGCGCTGGCAGCCAGTGGCGCATGTCGCACAGTGAGCTGCGTTTGATAATGTCTTTGGACCGGGAAGACTGTGGCCATGGCCAGTCTTGCACTCACCAGCGTGCGGCCCGCCGCCAGCGCCGCTGAGCGCACGCCCTCCGACTCGTCTGCCAGCCCGCCGAGTACCGCCGGCAGAATTGCCTCCAGGTGCACCTGTGCATTGACATGTTGTGGATTGACGGTGATGCGGCTTGCTGCGAATTTGCCTACAACTCCAATTGTGCTGAGCTGTACTGCACCCACAGGTGAACCATCAGCATCCGGGATCAGCACGCTCTTCAGTTCTGGCACTTCGCCATGCAATGGCAGGGCAGCAGCAAGCCGGATCCGACCCTTTCATGCAACAAGCCGCAAAGCCGCAACCCCGGCCGCACCTGGCACTCGTCGGGCACAGCGAGCGGCAGGAACTTGAACAGGGTGAGGCTGCCCTCGCGCGCAACGGCGGAATTGGCGGTGCAGCTGGCCAGGATGTCGGGCAGCAGGCCCGCCAGGTACTCCGGCCCCAGCACCCCCAGCACCTCCGCCAGCCCCTGCGCCGCACCCGACCGCTCCACGCCCGACCCCTGCGCAGTCGACAAGTAGATGATTTGTCCAGGCAAACATGAAGAGATCACGTTTGATGCTAAAGTGAGCTCCTACGCGAGCCCCTGCGCCGCGCCCGACCACTCCACGCCCGACCCTGCACAACACATGATGAAGTCAGGGTCGGTGTCAAGTTGGGTCAAGTGAGCCGGCTGGGGCACCTCTGCCAGCCCCTGCGCCACGCCCGACCGCTACACGCCCAGCCCCTGCATGCGGGTTTCGGGTTGGCATGGCAAGCAAAACGAGCAATGGCGGGTCGGGCATTGTTGTAGGGCATCGGACGCACCCAATGCAGCAGAGGCACCAGAGATGCCGAGCACACACCAGCTCTGCCGGCTCTACGAGAGGATCGAGGCTGCTGCAGCCGCATGGCCAGAAGGAAGCAGCCACAGGAAAGAGCAAGTAAAGGGAGTGTGTACCTCGGAGCGCAGTGTGGCTAGCAGCCAGGGCACGAGCTCGGTGAAGTGCTCGGCGCCCATGCCGCGCAGGAGGGAGCCGAGGGCGCGCGCCGCGGTGGCGCGGACCTCCGGCAGCGGGTCCACCACCGCCGCCTGCAGCTCCGGCATCAGCAGCCCCACGTACGGCGCCATGTCCTGCGCGCCGCCAACACACGCGTGAACTCCCAGAGCGCAAATGTTCAATGCTCTCAAGGCATGCAGACCCCAAGTGCTCTCTGACTCAGGAGTCACGTGTGCAACGAGCCAGTGCATGCCGGGCATATTGTGTAGATGCAATCTGCACGCCTTACCGCCTCGACCAGTTGAAGTCTGACAGCTCAGGGTGGGCTGCACCCTCACACATTGCCGACATGACGCCATGCAAAGTGTGCAGAACAGAGTGTGCACAGCAACAGGGTCCGCACCTTGGGCTCGTTGATGAGAGCACACATGTTGCCGACGATGCGGGCGGCCTTGCGCTTGGCGTCGCCCGAGCGATCGCGCAGGCCGCGGCCCACCACCGGCACAATCAGCGCCAGGCTGGCCGCATCGATGGTGTTGATGAACACCGTGTCCAGCAGCACCTGCCATCACAGGTCGCCAAGCTGCTGTGAGTGCCTCGGTTGAATGGCAATTGACTGGTGTTTTGGCGCTGAATGTGGATCGTGTTGATGAGCATGGTGTCCAGCAGCACCTTTTTGGACAAGAACTGTATTGCGTGGTCTGGAGTGCGGCTCAGGGTGCAGCTCAGGGTGCATTCTCAGGGTGCATTCTGGGATGGGCATGCCAATGCCAGCAGGATCAATTGCATGGTCATCCACGGACTTGTGAATGCTGCTAGTCCCATTCTGGTGTTTGCAGCTGCCTGCGCTTTCACAGCACATCGCAGCGAACCTGATCGGCTGTGCGACAAACACCATGGCCATCAGCGGAGTGCTACTGTCGATAGAGTTTTCTTCAACCACAGGCCGCACCTCCAGGGTGGCGCGAGTGTGCTTGCCGGGGTCTGTGATGGCGGCCAGCAGCGTTGGCACCAGCACCGACACCTCTGGGTTCCTGATCACCGACCCCACCTGTGCTCGCAGCACAGCAGCGCTCATTCGCAGATGCATACGTTCCTTAATGATCACCATGGTCTTCAGCAGGGCAAGGGTGATAGCCAGTGAACAAGAGTGCCCAGCACTACTGCGGCAAGCAGAACCTGCGGCGCACGAATCTGCAATGCCAGCGCCTTGAAGCGTGAAGTAAGTGTGTGTGGCGATACAGACCTCGTTGAGGGCGGTGCGGGCGGCGGTCTGCACGCGTGGGTGCGGGTCGGTGAGCACGCCCGACAGGCGCGGCACGATGGTGGGCAGGCAGGTGGACAGCTGCTTGGGGGCGCAGTAGGCCATGGCGCCCAGCAGCTGGATGCTGCCCTGCTTGGTGCGCCAGGCCTTGTCCTCCACGCCCTTCAGCAGCGCCGGCAGCACCAGCTTCACGCCTGCGGAAGGGACTGGCAATTATAGATTGACCAAACAAGTACAACTGTTGTGTTGGTGCTTTGTTTGCAGCACGGCCAGGTCCAGCTGATTCATGGGGAAGGAGCCTGGCTGGAGGCTGCTCGGAGGCGCACAGCAGGAGCCGGAGCGCTGGGCCTAGAGCCATCGGCGGCCTGGGTATAGCTGTGGTGCAGCGGAGGCTGCTCAGTGCAACCTGCTTCTCATCATGGCAAGAGAAGGCAAAGCACACCCTGGCCGGACAGCTGGGCCATGATGGAGCGGGAGGCGCCGTCGGTGGCCTCCCGCACAGAGGCGTCGCCGTCGCCAAAGGCCACCAGCAGCATGGGCAGGATGTGGATGACGTACGGCTCGAACAGGCGCCCCAGCTTCTCAACCAGGCACTCGAAGGCGAACAGCGCGCCCTCCCGCGCCTGTCAGGAGAAGGTGTTTTAACTTTAGCATGGCAGACGCGCTCGAGGCAGTGCAAGGCCTGAGCGGCCACCACACACTCGGAAGGTAAACAGGACGCCCTCCTGCGCCTGCCGTGCAACAATGCAGCAGCTTCAGCCTGATGCGTGTACTTGGGCGTGTGTGAACTTTGTGCACCCTTGTGCGAATTCCAGTGCTGGACTGGGGTTTGCCCAGCACAAAGCTCAGAGCTGCGCCAAGACAAGTTTGACGAAACAGAGCTGATCCCTGGGTGGCCAGCATTGCACTGCAACTTGTCTGCACATGAGCAAAGGACCTGTCATCGAGACCATGTGCTTCCATCATACCTGGGAGCTGCCCTTATTGTCGATGCCAGTCTTGAGCGCATCCATGATGCCGTGGCCGCGCAGTGCTGTGATGCCCAGGCCCTTCACCACGCCAGCGATGCCGAAGGCTCCGCCGCGCCTGAAAGCGGCAGGCCTCGAGGCTCAACAAACTTGCAGCTACAAGGCACAGGCTCTGCTTTGCTCACAGGGTGTGCGGTCGTGGAGGCCGAGTGCGCCATGCTCCCAAAGCTGACGCATTTGGAAACAAGAGTAGGCTATGCTGGACCAGGCTTGACCTGCTGTCCGCAATGAACAAGCACTCCCAGGCTGCATTTGCGATTGACACTCAGCGCACATGTTGAAGCCATGAGGCGCATCAAAGGCACCTGTCGGCGTAGCGTTCGGCGGACAGCATGGCCAGCAGGCGCTGCACCAGGGCGGCGGTGTAGGCGGCGTCCGCCGACAGGCCGGCCATGAGGGGCGGCAGGCAGCCGCTCACCGCGCGCTGCACCGCCTCGCTCGGCGTCGCCAGCACCTCCAGCAACGTCTCCACAATTGCGCGCACCTGGAGGATGACATCACACACACAGGCATCGATTTTGCCCAAACATGCACAACGGTTCACACCTACGCATCTGCTCGCAGCGGCACCCTCCGGCGGCGCCGATAAACCTCAAAAGTTCCCCATATCTCGACGCAGCTCTGGTCATCAAGTACATGGCCGACCGCATACCCTTTGCGTCTTTGCATCTTCTCGCTGAACTTCACAGCGAGGATGCTGACACTCGAGATCGGAGCGCACCTTGGCGTCGCCGGGCGGCAGGTGGCGCGCGAGCGTGCCCAGCAGCACCACGACGCCCTCCCGCACCAGGTCGCAGTTGGCCTCGTCCGCGGCACCGCCGCCGGCCGCCGCTGGGGCGCCGCCCTCCAGGTAGCGCTCGAACAGTGCCAGCATTGGCGCCGAGTGCGTCGCGCCGTGCGTGTCCACCAGCGCCACGCCTGCATTACATGGTGGGGGGTTTTAGGGATTCAGGATTTGGCCTTTTGAGCGCTCGAACAGCACAAGCACGGGCGCCGAGTGCGTTGCGCCATGCATGTCCACCAGTGCCACGCCTGCATTGAATGATATTTTCGGTTTTGAGAGGATGTCCGGCTGCAGGTGTGTGCAGGTGTGGCTGCGCCGGAACTTGAGGAAGGCGGCCAGCGCACCCCGGCAGGAGAGTTGCTGCCGCTGCTACCAGGGGAACATTTCCGCACCAGAACGTCCAGCCTCCTCAGGATACAATCTCTGATCCACAATGTTTGCAGAAACCAAGGTCAGTGCGCAGCACTGCATGCAGCTGAACACAACAGGAGCCCGTGCAGCGACGGCGCACCGGCGTTGACCATGTGCTCCCGCACGTCTGCATCCAGGTCACCCAGCCCCAAGCCCAGCAGAAAGTCCAGGGCCGGCTGCACCTGCATAATCCAAGATTTGACCACAAGCATTGAATCAGCATTGAACATAGCTCCAAAGAATCTCAGGGCTTTGCCCAAAAGGTTCGACGGCGTCAAACAGGGGGGTGATTATTTGACAGTGCCTGCAAGAGACGCGTTTCCCTAGAGGTCAGCAAGGCACAAGCCGCACCTGGGGCGGGCCCAGCAGCGGCGCCAGGGAACGCAGGGCCTGCGCTGCGCCGTTGCGCGCGCGTATGCCCGCGCCGGCGTAGCTGGCAGTCAGGTGGTCCAGTGCGTCGCCGGCGCTGTCAGGGTGCTCCTGCAGTGGGGGTTTTCAGCAATCCTGTTCAGGACTGCAACACTTGAAATGAGTCGTGCAGGTCAGGCCGTCTGCCACAGCACACACATGCTGGCAATGTCAGAGCGCGCAGCAACGCACCTCGACCGCGGCGGCCAAGCCATCGGCGGCGGCAGAGCGAACGTCCTCGTTGGGGTGGGCCAGGTACGGAATGAGTGCGCCGGCATAGTCGGCCGGCAGCACGGCGCCCGCCTCCTCCCATAGCGCCCCCGCCTCCTCCGCATTGCCTGCAACGGTGAGATTGCGAACACCGGTGTTCAGCAAAGACTGGTTCATCGCTGCCTCAGACAAAGGCGTGACAGCACGGCGCCCGCCTCCTCCCACAGCTCCCCCATCTCCTCCGCATTGCCTGCGGCGACATCAATAACACATTTTAAGCTTGAGTGCTGGCTCACGCGAGGCCCTGGCAGCACGGCGCCTGCCTCCTCCCACAGCGCCCCCGCCTCCTCTTGCGTTACCTGCGCGGAGGCGACAGGAGAGCGGCTTGCAGTTCGTGTGCACATGGCGTCATCAGCTTGGCACAGAAGCAGCCGCCTTGGACAGATCACAGCTAGCTCGGTAGTCAGGAGCCCATTCAGAGATGCGGGCAGCCAAACTCGCACCTGGGTGCGCGTCGAAGCGCGCCAGCCACAGCACCGCGGTGACACCGCTGTCCTGAGGGCACTCGCCCGCCGCCAGCGCCGGCACCGAAGGCAGCGCCGCCAGCGCCGCGGCGCGCACGTGCGCCGACGCCGCCAGCAGGCCGCCGAGCGCGGAGGGCAGCTCGTTGCCGTCGACGCCGGCGCACAGGTCGCCCAGCAGCGGCTGCACGCGCTCCCTGCATTGGATGACACTAGGTCAGAGTGAGTAGGGTGGATTAGATCGGCTGGTATGGGATCAAATTTGGTTGAACTCACGAGCACGTAGTGGAGCAATTGCAAATGCCCGGTCGTTGGTGGGCGATGGGGAGAACGCGCACGACGCCGCCCGCAAATGCAGATGCCATGGCCATGCAAGGCGCTGCTGGCCGTTCTCCCTGCTCTTTGGCCCTCCAATGCAGCCAGAGTATGCTCACCTTTCATAGCATGACACGTGTAGACACTGAACGCTTTGCGAAATCTGAAACCCGTCTCCAATCAAGCACACAGGAGTGAGCGTCACGACACTGCCTGGCAACACAGGCGCACCTGTAGTCGGGCACCACGCCCAGCAGGTGGTACAGCAGCGCCAGCGTGCTGTGCATCTGAGATCCTTCTTCGAATGATTGTCATAAGGTCCCGAGTCGTCTGGCGAGCAGGCGCACCTGTAGGCGGGCACCACGCCTAGCAAGTGGTACAGCAGCGCCAGCGTCCCGGCGCGCGGCAGCGGCGCCCCCGGCGCCACGTGCGGCGCGACCGCCCCCAGCGCCGCCTCGTGCAGCGACGTGTGCGACCGCGAGCCCAGCAGCGCCTGCACGATCGAGAAAACGACTTGCCTTCGTTTAGTCTCTGCTTGGATTTGCCATTTTTTTTACTTTTCTACTGCTCTTTTGCTCCGCTTCTTCTTTGGCACGAGTCTGGAATTTGCACGAGTCTGGGAACGCATGTGTGCCTGAACTACGGGGAAGGCGAACGCCCAGGCGGGGCCTGGCAGCGGCTGCCCGTCAGCGGTGGCAGCGGCCAGCAGCGCGACCGACCGCCGCGCCGCCGGGTGCGCTGCCAGCTCCTTGTGCGTGGGGTAGCCTGCGCCAAGAGACGAACACTGCATCAGCGGCAAATACGAGAAGCACCAACAAAATCGGCAGCTGTTGGCCTGGGATACTGCACACAAAGGACATTTTTTGCACAAATATTTGCATTTCCTTAAACGATAGGAGTTGGCAGCGATCCGAAAGCCAGGCGTTGAGCGATGGGCAGCCTCGCCTGTGGCGGCCTGCAGGGAGACCAGGCGCAGCGCGGTCGCGAGCGAGGTGGCGGCGATGTTCAGGCCCCGCGGCAGCGCGGCGGCCATCGCGCGAACCGCCTCCCAGGCGGCGCCCTCGCCCACCAGCGGGCTGGCCAGCAGCGGCGTCGCCAGCGGCGCCACGTCTTCCAGGTGCGAAGACGTGAACGCCGCATCGCCCGCCGCGGCGGCGGCCACCGCCGCCAGGCCCCCCTCCAGCCGCGCCTTGATGCCCGCGACGTGCGCCCGCACCTGGATGTCGGCAAACAGAGTTTCGAGGGCTTTTTCGTGGTTTGTCCTGGAGAGGACAGCAGACGAGCACCATGCTGCGAGCACCAGGGGAAGTGTACATCGGACTTCTGTCTTCGGGATGCCCTAATCTGCAGCGTTTCTGCAGGTTGCCGCAACGCAGGCAATACCTTTTCGGAAAACAATTTCGAGTAAAGTCAAACAATTGCAATATTCAACAAGATTTCTTAAACATTCACCTCGGATTCCTCGGCCAGCAGCCGGGCACGCCGCTCAGCGGCGGGGTCCTTCTTGGCGCCAGCCTTGCCGCAGGCCTTGGCCGTGGGCTTCGCCGAGGAGCGGGCGGCAGCGGCGCCGTTCGCCTGTGCCGGCCGCGCTGATGGCTTGTCGTCCTCATCGGAGTAGTAGTCCGACTTGAAGCGGCCGCGCGGCTGCAGGACAAGGATGCCGCGGTTTGGCGTTGTGCAGCTCCTCCATTTTTGGCTTGTATTGTCCCTTCCCTCTGCTGTGTAACCTTTCTCGCATGCCATCGTGACGCAGAACATGGCAGCAGCAGCGGCCACAACAGGGGAGACAGCATTGAGAACAGTGGCGTCCTGGCACCTTGCGGACGTTCTTGTCCTCGGCCAGCTCCGCCTTGAAGCCGTTCTGCACGCCGACCTCCGCCGCGAGCATGCCCTCCGGCGCGGCCCACTTGGCGATGTCGATAGCTGAGAGGTCGTCATGCTCGCGTCGGTCCAGCTGTGACTCCAGCTGCGACCGAAGGGTCGGGAACAGCGCCTCGGCGGCATCCGCCATGCATGCGCGCAGCGCCGTGAGGCCCGCCTTAAAAGCACGAAAACAAGCTCCGATGAGATTACTCAAAGGACTGGAAAGCAATCAACATAACTAGCAATGCATATATATGTTGTGTCTGTCACTGATCCACTGAGCAATATCTTTACCTGCCGCTCCGCGGGTGCAGCGGCGCCAGCGCCCTTGCTGCCAAGCAACAGCGCCACAGCTGCTTCTGGTGCGCCTGGAGTGTGAGCAATAGGGGCACATGTCAGGACACGGCATATCCTTGGGCCAGGCTGCCAGGCAGGGCCGTTCTGTTAACGCAATTTTTATATAAAAAAATAGTAAATGTCGCCTGTTCTTTGCCAAGCATCGCCTGTTGCGCAAGTATGACTGTGTCCAGCCAGTGCCCGTGGGGAGGACATCCTTACCTGCCAGGATGGCTGGCACGCCTGGCAGCCGCTGCTTGACGCGCGTCCACAGCAGCCGACCGCGCGCCAGGCGGTGGGGCAGCATGACGACTGGGTGGTTTGCTGCGAGCGCCAGCTGCGCTACAAACTGTGCGGTGACGCCCTCGCCGGACCGCGGCGTCAGCGCCAGCAGCACGACGCCAAATCGCTGGGCCACCACTTCCTGCACAGGCGAAGATCGGACACACTGTCACAGCTACGCACCTGGAAGCAAAGACATTCATGGCAGCAGTGCTGTGAACACTGTGATGACTCATGTGCATGGTTCAGTGTCGTGTGTGACCACAAGCCACGCAACTGACCGCCGAAAGTGCCCGGGGGCAGCAGCAGTGCTCGTGGCACGACTGGATCAAGGGCGCTACAAAGGAGCTCACCCGCGAGATGCCGCTGTCGTCTGACGCATCCACGTACACAGGGCCAGCCGACGGGTTCCGCAGCCAGTGCCGCACAGCGTCCAACACCAGCCCTGCAGCAAAAATGCAGCGCTGCTCAGCCCAGATGAACCAGCACAGGTTGCGAAGCATGAACTGCTGACTAACATCAAAATAATTCCAAGCAGGACAGGGGCTTGCAGCCGGTTTCTGTCTCCGCATGCAAGAGCTCACCCGCGACGGGGGGCGCCTGCGCGACGCATTGCAGGATTGTGACAGCCGCGGCGTGGCGCGCCGGTCGCGAGTGGTGCAGCCCCGCCCACACCAGCGCCCGGCACGCCGCCACGGTACCGCCGGCGTCCAGCCGCTGGCCGTGCTGCATGAGCAGCGACGCCGCCAGCGGCGGCACCAGCGCCGCGTCCGCGTCCGCCAGCCGCCCCAGGTTGGCCGGCGTGAGCAGCGAGCTGCCGCCGCTCGCTGCCGATTGCCACACCTGTGGGCGTAGCAGGCGATGACATCTGAACAAGCAGCGCTGCAGTTGTTGTGTACAATCTAGCAGAGCGGAACTCCACAGCGCCCATCAGGTGCTAGAATCATGAGCCAACAGGAACTCGACCTCACTCTTGTAGGTCACCTGGAGTTGCTGGCTTGCTTGATTCCACATGAAGTGCTACACGGCCAACATGAGATGCCGTCGAGTCGAAATGCAGCACGTTTAGGGCAACCCCTCACCTTCTGCTTTTCGCAGTGCTCGCTGGCGGCTGCGTCCTGGGCCGCGAGGGTGGCGAGGATCAGCAGCGCGCTGATGCCCTCGCTGCGGGTGGCAGCCTTGGCGACCGCATCCGCCAGAACCGGCGAGACCGCCGGCGCGAGCGGCGCCGCCTCCTTCACCAGTTCCGGCGCAGCCTGCAGGACCTGCACGCCGAGTGTGCGGATTGACAATCAATAACGTTTGCCACTTCGAAGCCCTGACTGCACAGCAGTGACTGCACCGCTGTGAGGTCGTTGATCTGCCGCCCCAGAGCCAGTTGCAGCGTCTTGGGCAAAACCAGCAGTCAGGCTGGAATTGGTCTGGCACCAAAAAACCAAACTCTGCACACCTGCACGAGGCATCGCAGGTGGGCGCGTCGGAGGCCCTCCTTCTCCTTGAGGCCGCTCCGGAAGTGCGCCAGCACCGGCTCCGGCAGCTGCTGCATCAGCTGCAGCCAGGCGCCCAGGGCTGCCACCGCAGAGCTCTTCGCCTGCAGCCACAGGAATCTTTAGGTCACAAAGCCAGCTTGCAGGCTTCGACGAGGCGGTGCACCCTAAAGGCCTACATGCTGGGACAGTGTGACAGGAGAGATGACATCACAGTAGCAACATCATGACCCACCATTGGCATGCAGAAAGAGCATGATTTCAGCATGGTTCATGCCAAAGTCATGCATATGAACCCACCTCCTCGCTGGGCTCGGACTTATACACGTCCAGCAGCCGCAGTGCAGTCGCCTCCGCCGCCTGCGCCACGGCGGCGCTGCTGCCGGGCGCCGCCGACAGCGCCTGTACCGCCGCCAGCATGCCACACCGCTCGGCCGCGGACTTGGGCTTGCCGCCCGCCTTGCCGTCCAAAACGTCCAGCAGGCTGGCTGCCGTGGCGCCCACGGCGTCCGCGTCGCTCATCTGAGCCGCCAGTGCGGCAAAGACGTCCGCGGCGGCCACCCTGTGCGGCCACGAGACGCATGATTATGGTTGCTTGAGCAGCTCGGCTGTGCAGAGCTGCATGCGGACAGTTCTTTGGTGCCGGTTGTTGACGCTCTGACCATGTGGTCAAGAGAGTCTATTTCTGTCGAACTTGCCGGGTAATCGCCTGCTTCTGAAGTGAGACCACCGCCTACCTGACGGGCTCCTTGACGTGGCGGCACAGCTGCGACAGCGGCTCCGCCAGCGCCGCGGCGTAGGCGCTCAGGTCCAGCCGCACGCCGCGGCACAGCGCCGCCACCGTCGGCAGCGCCACGTCCGGGCTGCGCTTCATCATGCGCTGCGCCGCCGGCAGCAGCTGGCCACTGAACTCCTCGTGCGACGTGCCCGCCAGCAGCTGGCCCCAGGCCGCCAGCGCGGCGGCCTTAGGCCGCGCCTTGGCGTTGACCACGTGCTCCACAAAGGCCGCCAGCAGCGCCGGCCGGTGCGCCGCCAGCTGCTCCGGGCTGCCTGCCAGCTGTCGCAGCACCAGCCGCGCCGCGCCGGGCGAGCCTGCCATCACCCGCATGCAGCGTCTTGGTCAGCAGTGGCAAGAGACGTTATCGCTGATTCTGGCATTGCTAATGGAGCTAATTGACTGGCGTAATGACGCACTTGCCTCCGGCTCAGCCACATTTCCTCATCTGGTGCAGGTTTGCCGTCCCAAACCCTGAGCGACAATGCAGGCCCGTTGTCCACCTGTGCATGCACGCCCGTTGCTCACCTGTGCGTGCGACTGCCACGTAATCCTCCAGCAGCGCCGGCTTGTCGCGCAGCACGCTGCTGGGCTCGCGGGCGATGCGCGCCCACTGCGGGTGCGGCAGCAGGCTGTCCAGCAAGCCGCTCTGGCTGGCCACCACGCGCGATGCCGCCTTGGCAGCTGCGGGTAGGCGCAGCTGCCGCAGCAGCAGGCTGTTCCAGGACAGCAGCACCACGCACTCCTGCGTGGTGTGGGGCAGTACAGAGCGGTCATGGGATGAACCGTTGATGGTGCGACGCACATATTGCATGCAGAGCGTGCGGTCGGTGACATGGTGGTGCTGTATAGTGGCAGTCTGCAGGTTGACTGCCGAGCTCACCTGCATGGACCTTTTGGCGGGATCACATTTGATCAGCGCCGCTGCAAACGCCTTCAGGAATGTGTCCGAGGCAGCGATGGCCTCGCGCAGGAAGCCCACGACCGCCCGCCGCGATGCCTCATCAAGGTAGATGGGCACCGTCGCAAATACGATGCCCACGAGCTCCGATGCATTTGCCTCCAGAAACTCTGCAGGCCGCATTGACAGGCACAAGTTCAGCCCGTGCGTCGCCGCTGATGCATGACCATGCATGTATGCTCGGCACACATCAACATGCGTGTCGGGTCGCAATCGGGTGTGCACCTGGATTGCGAGATGGCCTGGAGAGCGTCACGGCCCACAACTCGCGGCGAGCCTTCCCCGACTGCGCGAAAGTCTTCTGGGCAGTGGTAACAGGCGAGTCTTCCATGATGTCCGTCAAGCTGTCACATCACCCAGACAGCAACACCTCTGATATCGGTGATGCAAACCGAACCTTTGACGCACTACGCCAGGTCTGGAAAGCTTATTGCGCCGAGAAAGTGACCACCTTCCACCCCCTGGCGGCCACTTGCATGCTCGCTGCTTGCATGCGAAGGCCGCGCAGAAGTGATTTGCATTGTCAACATCTGCACCACGAAGCAGTGTCAGTCTCGTTTCCTATGAATGCACTGGCCTAGAACATGCTAGTTGCATTCTGTTCGAGCAGAGCCTCAGGTAGATGCACCTCTGGAGCAGCATGTGCGATCTTGTCGCTTGTCAACAAAGAATCGTCTGTCTGTGTTTGACTTTCAAACAACGTTATGTTACCTGCAGGATTTGGCGGCATCACACGGTCTACTTTCAGGTCGCCCAAGTCGATCCTCTCAGGTGACAGCGGCGTCAGACTGCTGACCTCTTCGTTTCGCAAACGTGCCGTTTCTCTTTTCTGGTTCCTTTCGAACACCCTTGTAATCAACGTGCACAGTTCTTGCATCAGCAGGACGCAGGAGCGGCAGCGGCAGGCTCTTCCATAGACGGCCGGGAATGACGGGCGAGATAGACCAGGCCATTGGCAAGCTGGACAGCCTGATCATGGAGGCCTCCGGCAGCCAGGCGCCGGCATCGACCAGCGCAGCAGCCCCAGCCGCGCCTGCCGCAGGCGCCAGCAATGGCGTGCACACACCCTCAGGTGGGACCCCAGCCATGCTTCCGTCAGGAAAATGCCTTTTTGTGTCATACACCGGGCGGCGGGCCTGCAATAGGACTGCCTTGGTGACACCAAGGCGTCAACGCAACAACCAAATCTGCTGTCCGCACAATGCAGACCGGCTGCCAAACCTGTGCACGGAGCTGCGGACGCTGTTTAGCGCGGCACTGGAGCAGGCGTACCCGGGCGTCGGCATTGCGCCCGTGATCGCGCAGTGCAACAACCCGAAGTTTGGTGACTACCAGTGCAACAACGCCATGGCGCTCTTCGCCCAGCTGAAGGGCAAGGTGGGCGCCGCGCCGCCTCTGCCACAGATGCCAGATGCCATACATGTTTCGACCAGCCTTCCATGCGACGGGCAGTGCATGCTGGTTTTCTTTCGTTCAACTGCAGGCTGCAGCACTGCAGCAGTTTTATCGTATCAGCTACCAGCTGTCAGATTCGGAGCCCTGCATGCACACATCCACCCTGGAGCCTGGTAACCCAGCCAACCACAACCCCCCTTTTGACCCCGTACGCATCGTCCGCCTGCAGGACGGCGGCCCGAAGAACCCGCGGGCGGTCGGTGAGGCCATCCAGGCGGCGCTGCCGACGCACCCGGCAGTGCAGTCCACCAGCATCGCGGGGCCGGGCTTCGTGAATGTCGTGCTGTCCAACGCGTGGCTGGCGGAACGCATCGACGGCATGCTTGTGAACGGCATCTCCACCTGGGCGCCCGTCCTGCAGGTGAGCGGAGATCTTCTGCTGCAGATTACTGGTCCTATCTGCTGGCTGTGGCTGCAGTCCTCAAGGAGTGATACATGCGGCGATCACAGCATGTGCTGATACAGCCGATGACTCCGGGTCACAGTTGGTTGCCATTGATCACGCCCCCGATGACCGCCGCGTCGGTGCTTTCCTGTCGCAGGAGAACCGGGTGGTGGTGGACTTTTCATCGCCAAACGTGGCAAAGGAGATGCACGTGGGCCATCTGCGGTCCACCATCCTGGGCGACACCATCTGCAAACTGCTGGAGTTTTGCGGCTGCGACGTCGTGCGCCTCAACCACGTGGTGCGCAGTTGAGATTTTGTTCGGAACTTGCCAGGGGCTGTCAGCTTGAGCTCAGGCGTACATGCTGGACAGGGCAGCAGGACCTGATGCCGCGGCCACAGTACCTACTTGAGACCTGGGCCACACCACAGCAACATTGCCTGCATGCGTAATCAAGGGATTGTGCATTGGCTGCCTCCCTGTGCAAGCTGCATCAGCTCGGTCGTCGCTTGGACATAAGTCACGCATGGAGTGTAGTGCGGTCGCCATCTGACGAACAGCAAAACACAATACCTGCATCGCTGCACGCAGGGCGACTGGGGTACGCAGTTCGGCATGCTCATACAGCACATGTCGGAGCTGACGCCGGGCGGTCTGGCAGACGTGGGCGAGGAGGATATCTCCGACCTGCTGGTCCTCTACAAGTGCGCGCATGCTGGCTATTACAGGGTTTCGGGTGCCTGTAGTCGTCTTCGTATCGGGGCAAGGAAACGTATTGTCGTTGCTATGCCTGCGGACCTGCAGCCACAAGGCCAACCGCCTCTTGCGCTGATTTAGGTCTCGAGCATGCATCCTTGCCGATATGCAGGGAGTCGAAGAAGCGGTTCGACGAGGATGAGGATTTCAAGGCGCGGGCGCGGGATGCGGTGACCAAGCTGCAGTCGGGCGAGCCCGCGTTCCTGGCCGCCTGGAAGCTGCTGTGCGCCATCAGCCGCAAGGTGCGCAGGCCGTTCAATTGCGTACCCCTCCTTGAAACGTTGCCGACGCTAGTGCCCGGATGCCAGCATGCAGGAATGCATCGGTCCAGGGTGGAGGAGCGCATGCGTCGCCACTGCTCCAAGTCTCTCGGTTGCACGGCCGCTGGCTGTGCTTCCTCTGGGTGCACCGGGTCTGATGGCTGCGTCACTGGCAATGCCTGCAGGAGTTTGACAAGATCTACAGCCGCCTGAATGTCACGCTGGAGGAGAGGGGCGAGAGCTTCTACAACCCCATGCTGCAGGCGGGTTCCGCCGCCGCGTCCATGCTGCCGTCGCTGACTGTTCTCGCTCATGCTTCTGGCTGTCCAGCAAATGCCACTTGCTGCTTTCGTGTGCCCGTCAGTCAGCGCAAGATGACACCAGCAAATGCAGCCTGACTGGGCGCTGTCTGCAGACACGCACCCCTGCTCGATTAGAGCCGCTGCTTCTGGGCACAGGTGCAGTGCTCGAACTCTCCGAGCCCCGAACACATTTGTGAAGTTTTTGATGCGCTGCAGGGTGTGGTGGAAGACCTCGTCAGCCGCGGCATTGCAGAGGACAGCAACGGTGCTACCTGCGTCTTCATTGAGGTGCGGCACACTTCCGAGTTCCGCGTAAAGCCTCTCGTCTTGTGTGCCGGACTGACGAAGGACAAGACGCGCAGCCAGCCCTGCATTCGCGATGCAAAACGCTTCAACGCCACTTCGGCGCCATGCCAGGTGTCAACCTGAAAAGAGCAGCATCAGCGGCAGTGGCCCCCCCTGCTCGCAAAGGTTCTAGGCGACATCAGTATCAAGAGCTGTAAGGGTTTCCCTCCGGCTAGAGCTCACTCATTGCCTAAGGGTTTCGGGTGTCCAGCAACCCTTGTGGGTTTGCACCACATCCAGCGAATAATTATCTCATCTAATATTGAATTTTGATGCTGCGGGCAGGGGGAGTCGGCGCCGCTGATGGTGCGCAAGTCGGACGGTGGCTACGGGTATGGCACCACGGACATGGCGGCCATCACGCAGCGGGTGCGGCAGGAGAAGGCCGACTGGATCATCTACGTCACCGACGCCGGCCAGGCCGGTCACTTCAAGCTGGTGCGCCACATCAAGTCCCCACCCTCCCTTGATTCTCTCTCGACTCTGCCCGCACACAATGCGCAGCTGTCTCACATGCATGCGACATACGACATGTGTCGCATACATGCTGCCTGTGGCCACGCTTGCTCAACGGCATTCCACCTCAAAAGACCACCGTTCTTGTCGGCGGCAGGTGTTTGCGTCAGCGCGCCGGGCGGGCATCCTGCCGGCGGAGGCGGACGGGCGGCCGCGCGTCAGCCACGTCGGCTTCGGCCTGGTGCTGGGCGACGACGGAAAGCGCTTCCGCACCCGCGCCTCGGAGGTGCCCCCCCTGTGCCGACTGCACATGATGCCTTCTCATACTTCTTCAAACGTCTTCTCCAGCCCACCGCTCACTCAGGGCCTTTCGGTTGCAAAACGTGATCCCTTGCGCTCGGGCGGCGCTATGGGGCGGTTCTGCCAGCACACAGGACCTCGCCTGGATGTGAGTGAGGTGCCAGCCGTTCCTTTCTCTGTGCCATCGTTTCTGCTTGGGGCAATCCTGCAGCTGTTGGATCGGCGTAGGGTCCCTCGTTGGTTGATAGTGGCGCGCAGGTGGTGCAGCTTTTGGCCTGTCGAGGTCAACTCTCCTAGAGTGTCTAGGGTTGATATCATTCTGCTCACCTGTGACGCTGCCGCGTCATGCAGGGAGTTGCGGCTGGTGCACCTGCTGGTAGAGGCCAAAGCGCACTGCTGTAGCGAGTCAGCGTTCAGGGCACGCTTCTCAAGCTGTGACACCGCCGCGGCGTGCAGGTGGTGCGGCTGGTGGACCTGCTGGACGAGGCGAAGGCGCGGTGCAAGGCCACCATCTCTGAGCGCCGCGCCGAGCGCGGCGAGCCCATCTCCCCCGGGGTGGGGGGGGGGGGGGGGGCGGGGGGGGGCCCGGGGGCGGGGGCGCGGGCGGGGGGGGGGGGGGCGGCGGGGGCCCCGGGCGCCGGGGCG
>JAABUL010000485.1_pt1 | contig 84443 bp, 146 predicted proteins | sample 5559151 | NCBI WGS metagenome assembly JAABUL01 (sample SAMN10711876, study PRJNA513368) | rock metagenome | isolation source: Antarctica rocks | place: Antarctica: Victoria Land, Pudding Butte sud
GCCCTTGGACTGCACTGCCGGCTGCAGTGCCTTGCTCGGCTTGGGCAGCGACGGCAGCGGTTTACGCGGGAAGGCCCCGGCTGCTGGCCGCTGGGCCACTGCATCGGCCCGATAGGCTGTGGCGGCTTGGGCGCCGGCGAAGCGCGCGCTGTGGCGGCCTCCGTGCTGGTTGCCCGGCCGCCGGACAAGGTCGCGATCGGAAGACTCTGGGTCGGAGCACTTGCAACACATGCAGGCGCCGCGGCACCAGAGGCTGCAGAGGCCGCCTGGGCAGTCCGCTGAGGCGGTTGGACCGGCTTGGCGCCTCGCTGGCCGACGGACAGGTCGTGCCCAGTGAGCCTTGATGACGGCAAGCGCTGCCGCTTGGCCAGCGGACCCTGCGCGGCGGATGCCTCGTTGCCAAGTTGGGAGGCATTTTGCTGTCGATTGAGGCCAGACAAGGCCGTGGCGGCCGGTGCAGAACAAGCGTGCGCGACAGCCAGCCTGTGCATGCACTCAAGTCACACTGCATAGTGACGGCAATAGGATCTCAGACATCAGAATCGCTGACAGGAGCAAATATGTTGAAATGCTGCTCCGTCCAGCGGCATCAGCACAGACGCCGCCATCGAGCGGCGGCCAGGCGGCAGTTGGCAACGTCTGCTGACAGCCACTCATGTGTGCAACATGCATTTCACCCCTTTTTATTAGCCAGCACCTCCACCAAGATCGACGCCGCGGCACCGGCTGAAGTGCCGCAGCAAGGGCTTCGACAGCGATGGCAACGTCGGCACTGCTGCAGAGCACGGTGCTCGTCAGGGCACGATTCAAACCGCCATGCGCTTGACTGCTTGTACTTTAGCTCGTTCCCTCTGACCGCCAGCAGCAATGCTCGATTTGCCGGTAGCAGCCAGGGCAACAGCAGCCGAGGGCACGCTCTGGTTGCGACGCTAGTGCGTCGCTGCGCTGCGGCAGCATGTGAAATTTCGTGGGTTACAGTCCACCTGCGGCGGTGGGTGTGGCAAAGCAGAGACAGCAACATTTCTGACGAGGGTTGCCTTGACCAAAAACGGCCTTGCATCAACCAGGGGTCGTGAATATGGACGACTCCTAGCGTGGCTGACAACTGTCTGACAACACGAACTTGACTTTTCGCCTCTAGCTTCTTGCCACGTGGGACAACACCCCAGCTTCCAAACTGCCAGCTAGCACAGTGTTTTCCATCTGCTTTGCTTGTGTCCACGCCAGCACATCAGCGCCGACGGCAGCGGGCTTCACGACATCGCTAACTCAGCACGGCGAAAGCGGCGGACAGCATACGACTGCGCGTGTCGTGGCTGCGCGTCTCAGGTGCCTTCCAAAACGACACGGAAGTGTAGGGCAGCCATGCATGCGGCAGCTGATCTGGATCCCCGCAATTCCTCGCGAATTACGCACAAGGCGGCATGTGCTCTCATGGTGACAGTCGCAACTTCAGCTTGCGAGGCAGCCCACCTGACCGGGCTCTGTAGAGCATCGTCAGATTGCAGATGCTGCCCTGCCGGCACCGTTGTGGACATGCGTACATACGCAGCCTAACGCGAAGCGTCACCAAACAGGACGCGCTCTGGCTGTCATCTTGGTACTGTACCCTACCCAGCCTTAGTCAGGAGTCCACATCGGAGTCGCCCGTTGTTGCCATCGCACAGCTGTCCAGCCTTTCCTGCCACGAGCAGCCTGCTGGCAGCTGTTTGCGCGGCACAGTTGCCGCGTCCAAGCACAGCAAGGGGGCCAGGACACGGCCCTTGGACGTCTGAGTCATCTCCAGCCAGGCATAAGACTTGCTTGTCCGGCGACAATAATCAAGGCTGAACCCGTTAGGGGCAATGCCAGGTCCCATCCTTACGCCGCTGTCAAGATTTTGAGACGCCGCAGTTGATGCCCTGCGCAGGACACGGGCTGAGGCCATACGAACTGGTCGCAAGGACGGGACGCGTTATAGGATTATTAGACGTTGGCAGCCAAAGGCCGCGCGGCGCTGCAATCACATCGCAGCATCCTGGTCCGACCGCCCGGATCTCGGATGCCCGCTGTGCCGCCGGCCGGAATGCACAGCGAGAAGGAGACGCCTTCGGCGTCAGCATCGGACGGCCAGCTGTCGCCGTTTGCTGCCCTGCTGGACGCGGCCCAGCACCAGAGCCGGTTCGCGGATCCGCGAGACGGCGCGCCGCAGCATCAGCAAGGCCAACGTGGCATCGCGGGTCAGCAGGCGCCGTCGCGATCGGGCTTGCCGTCATCGAACAACTGGCCGGAAGCGCCAGCGGAGCCTCAGTCCAGGAAGCGGCAATCACCCACGCCGCCGACGCACTCGCTGGGCGGTGCTCGCAGCCTGCCGAGCAGCCGGCCAGGCTCCCCGCCAAAACTGTCTGCACCTTCACTCGTTGGCCCGCCGACGGCGGCGTCGCGGCGCTGCAAGAGCCTGCTGAGCTCCGCGCGCGCAGCCATCCGCGAGGCGCAGGCCTTGGCTGGTGCGGACTTCACTGACGCATGAGCTTGCTAAAGGGGCAGGTGTGCATGCTGGCCCCGCATGTTCAGCTACTTGCAGCATTGCCTGCGGAATTCTGCGGCGCACTGGCGGCACATTGGGCACTTGTGGTCCCTGTTTCATGTGACACATCCTCCTCCTGTCCTTAGGGATCTTGATCGCGTCTGTGAGATCGGTCCTGAACAGCATCGCTCTCTGGCATGCAGGTCAAACCGCCACGGAGCTCTCAAAACTGGGCTGGCAGCCAGACGCAGGTTCGGCGGGGCCAGCGCCGCAAAACGTTGCGCCGTCTCCAAGGTGTGGTTCTCAAATACCCATGCCTAAGACGACAACGCCAACCAGCAGCAGCCTGTTACAAGTTGGCAGCTGTGGTCCAGTTGCCTTCCTTACTAATGGGCGGTCGTCTCCCAGTATGTGGATGACGTACTAGCCAATTGTACTGCCAAATCACTCTCATAGATTCCTTCCCATCGACAGGCGGCAGGCGGTGTCCAAGAGCAAAGGCAGAGCACCAGGCGCAGCAAACTGGCCGGCGGCAGGCACGCTCATCAAGAGCAGCACCTCGGCACCGCCGCGACAGCTGCCACTCGGCCCGGCGGCGGCGGCGTCAACGGGGCAACGGTCGCCGCGGCTCCAGTTGCCGGCGCACACGCCGCTGGCGCAGCCGCCGGCCGGCCTGCCGCACCTGCCGCCGGCCCTGCTGCAGCAGCTGAACGCACAGCTGGCGCTGCAGCAGCAGCTGGAGCAGCAGCAGCTCGCGCAGCGGCAGCAGCAGCTGCAGCAGCACCGCTCGCTGGCGGCCATGGGCGAGCAGCGCTCGTGGCCCGGTATGGGCGTGCACGCGCCGCTGCACTTGCAGGCGGTCGCGCAGGCGGCGGAGCAGCTGCCGCTGTCGTGGCTGCGGCAGGCGCTGGCCGGTGGCTCCGGTGCGACAGCATCAAGCGCAGAGTACTCTGTAACCGCTGCGGCGGCTGTCGCCGCGACGGCGGCGCTGCAGGATGCCAAGCCCAGGTCGCACAGCAGCCCTGAGCTGGCGGTGTTCCTGGCGGCCGCTGCCGCCGCCCAGGCCGCGAACGGCGGCGACGCCGGCCGACCCTTCGCGCCGGTCGCCAAGCGGGCGAGGCTCGGCGTCGGCGTTCCGCTGCAGCCGCAGGCGCACCGTGCGGCGGCGGCGGCCGACGAGGCGCTGCCGGCCTCTGCCTTTGACGGCAGCGGGTGGCGCTTTGGCGGCAGCGGCGGCGACCGCAGCGGCCTCATGGCCGCCGCCGAGGCCGAGGCAATGAGTGCGCGAGCGGCTGCTCTGGCAAGTCTGGCGCCGGCGGCTGGCCCACAGCCAACGCTGGAAGCAGTGCAAGCCGCGTTCCGCCTGCTGGCTGGTAATGGTGGCGGCGCAGCGCCTGCGCCAAACGCCCTCGCGGCCGGCGGCGACAGGGACAAGAGCTTGCTGACGGCCGCGGCGCCACGAGCATATGATAGGTTGCAAGGGTGAGGTGGACGCATGTGCCTGCTGGGCTTGCATCTCTTCATCAGACGCTTTCAAGGTGCAATATCCAGCAATCCTGCAGTCTCTGTAGATGTGCAGACTGTTCCTCTCAGCAGACTGATACAGTAGCTTGAATAGTCATCCGGCTGACGCACAACTGCAATGTCCTGCAGGCGTATTTCTCCGCCGCAAGGTGGTGCGCGGCTGGACTTCCGCTTTGGCGAGATGCAGAAGCTCGCCCGCCTGTCCAACTCCTCCCAGGTGCTTGGTTACGCCCATGTTGTGACTTTATATTGCCCTTGTATTGCCATGCGTCCGCACAGCATTAATGCTGCCGTATTGCTGCCATTGACATCGTATACCTGGTATCCGACAGCGGTCCCGTGTCCCTGCAGCTTTCTGCTCTCACCAGCGCGGGCTTCGACGCCGGCGGCAGCAGCTCGCTCCAGGCGGCGTCCTCCGACAGCGGCCGCCTGCTGTCCTCCGGCAGAACCACTGCCCATTCCGGCAGCCTTGCCAGGGACTTCGGCGGCGGCAGTGGCGCATACGACGGCGGCGGCGGCACATTCGGCGGCGATCGCGTCGCCTGTGGCGGCCACGGCGCATGCAGCGGCGGCGGCGGCGGCGCATTCAGCGGCTCAGCGGCCGAGGCTGGCGGCTTCACATGGGGCGCCAAGAAGCGGCGGGTGGAGGCGCCGGTTGCCACGGCGCTGGTTGCGGGCACCATGTAGCCTGAGCCGCCATGAACATATTTTCTGGATATTCGACATAGAGGGCAGGCTGGACGATGCCACGCAAGTTCTGAACCATCTTTTTGACAGTCTTCGCCATGCATTTCGCGCGATACCTGACCTTTTTATTGGTTTCAACATATCTGCCAGGCAGATATTTGGCAGATTGGCAGATATCTGCCATATCTGCGCTTGTTGGTATCATCAGTTTGACTCGCGGCGCCTGTTGCAGCATTTGTCTCTAGACAAGTACACAACCCCACTGGCATGCTCGAAACGCTAGATCAGGATCTGGATCGCACCTGTAGCAAATGGGAACACAATAGGAGTCTTGAAAAGTTTTCACACATTGCTATATATATGTTCAGGAGGTGCTAGAGGTTGTCAACCAACTGCCTCTGATTAACGACAGCCAATTTTCACTGCAGGGCCTCTTTTTGCGATCTCCGGGAGATCTCTCTGCGAAAAGATCCTTTTTCTCCCTTGGCAGACGTGTCTCCATTCAGGTGCAATTGAATTTTATCGCACGAAACTAGGCGACCACTGGCGCAATATGGTCTGTTGTCCCCTGCAAACGCTCCGAGCTGTCGCCCCACGCCACTGTGCCAGCCAACCTGCGCAGATCAGGCATTGTGGTATGGTCGGAATAGACACCACAGCTGGTCTTATCGGGAGCCAATCGCCGTGTACGGCATGTGCCAAGCGGTTGCAAGGTTACAAAGCCTTTGCACTGTTCACATCCCAGCCGCAACGCCTCCGATCATCCGCTGAACCGGTGACAGCGCAGGATGGCAGCCCACGCACGGCGATCAGAATGCGCGCAGCTCAGCAAAGACCCATGCATAGTCAACAGTCGAAAAGGAAACTTCCAGGTGATAATCCAGCCAGACTCAGAGACGATGACGCCTGGCAGCTCAGAGCCTCATGTGGTCAGCCTGGTGCTGCTGCCTCGATCGACGACAGGGTGAGTCGCCGCATGCAACGCCCAATCCGCCTGCTGATGCGATTCGGACCTTGCTGAATGTGGTATGCAGATGCAAAAGCGGATTCTGGTCAGGTTCAAGTGCAATCCTGCGGCAGTGGCCTGCACTTCGTGCTGGTGGCACCTGTCCAGCAAACCTTGATGGGGCCATGCGTGCAGCCAGTTGCATAGTCCAGACCTGCACGTGAGGTTATGCAATGCCTCTGGTGCCTTCCATGGGCGCACTCTCGACCCGTCAGCTGACTCATGAGGCTCCGTCATGCGCAGCATGACTGGATGCGCTGCATGCGCTAATGCTGCGTACTGCAGCTCCCCATACCCCTTTCGGCCCTTGCGGCTGCGCCGCCAGCGCCAGCCCCGTTTCGGAGCCGCGCAGCGAAATGCAGTGCGTTCATGCGCGCAGCCGCCGCCGGGGTGCAGCCGCTACACGGTGGAGCTGCGGAAGCCGCTGGGACTGGTGCTGGAGGAGGACCGGCACGGCAGCATCTTCGTGGTGCGTGACCGTGAAGTCCTCTTCAGGGTGTGCTTGCAAACCCAGCCTCACTGCAGCCACGCGGGAGTGACACCCGGGCGCCGTTTGCTCGCGGGCGCACAGGCTGGATCATTGCGGGAGGCATGCGGCTGTGGCGCCTGTTTGGGAGTGCCGAGGCTGTGTTGTTGTCCATTGCTCCTGCCTGCTCGTGTGGATGTGCCCTGCGTGAGAATGATGGGAGGGGAGGGGGCTCGGTGGCCTGACGACCAGCCAAAACATCGGCGGGCGCGGGAGTGTCGGGGATATGGCCGTCAAGCTGCTGCCGTCGCCGCCGGCTGCTGCACGAGAAGTGCAGGTGTCGCAAAGATAGCTCGAGACAACAGTGTATAAGTGATCTCTTGGCGCGTAGGCGGAGGTGACAGAGGGCGGCAATGCGGCCAAGTTGGGCCTCGTCAGCAAGGTGAGCGCCCCGCATGTTCATGTGAGGAAAGCTGCAGGCGCTGGACGCTGGAGTGTGTAACGCTGGAGAACCGCTGCCCGTGGACGCTGCTACAACAGTGCCATGCGGCCAAGCTTACACAAGATCCAAAGCAGCAGTTGAGCTGATGACCATTGCACGCCGGTGTGCAGGGTGACCAGCTGATCGCCACCAGCGGCTACGTGTATGAGCGCGAGACCGAGTACCAGGAAGTTCGAGTGCGCAGCGGGGAGAAGGTTGTGCGCCTCAACGCACGCGACGAGGTGCGCCTCTGCAGCACCCTCCGTGCGTGAAGCTGCTGCTGGCTTGTCAGCTGTGGCAGTTGCTGTTACCAGTCCTGCCGAAACAACGAGACAGTGTCGAGCACACCACTCCACCTGGTTCAGCGTCGTGAGTGCCACCATGGCTGATTGCTGTTCAGGCTTGCGATGGATGGTTTGCCATCCTGCTCGTTTGCAGGCTTGAGGAAGCTGAAGTGCCTGCCTCGCTGGCCTGAACTCCACTTTAAATCGGCTGACGCGGCGGCTTCTCGCGTTGCGCCTTGCAGGACTTTGCCGTTGTCATGGCTGCCATCAGGAGCCACCCCTCGCAGCAGGATGTCCGGTTGGAGCTGCAGCGGTGCCAGGCCTGAATAATTCTTGGGAACGGGTCTAAGTGGAAGACTGGCTACCCAACGAATCCGGTTTGCAAGCCGGTTCGGGAGGGAGGTTAGAGTGGCGAGGCTTTCTGACAAGCTTCCAGCCGCTGACGCACTGAGAGTGCTCGTACTCTAAATTGCAGCATGCAGCAATGCACGCCATTTGATTGCGACATGCAATATTCGAAAATGCCCAGCTTAGTCCCGTGAGGACGAGGGTGCGGTGGTTGTGGGAGGAGCGGCGGCGCAGAGTTGTGCGTAGATTGGTCGGTAAGACGCAAACCGTGCGGCAATGAATTTTGGTTTCACTGTGGAGTCAATGACAGGTGACGAACGCACAGCAGTAATCGTGCAAAAGACTTCATGCAGTGCGTGTGACTACGACCGTTAGGGTTTGGCCGGCAGCAGGAAGATGTACACTTATCTCCCCGCTCGTACGAAAATCACCTCCCAATCCCGCCCAATCGCCGTCTGATGCATCGCTGGCTTGGAGGGGCAGACAATTGTGACAGGGCTTGTGGTTTCAAAGGCGGCACCTCACGTCTCAGAGACACAGCCCCGTTCGCGTAGCCAAAATATGGGTGCCAGTACAGATCGAAAGTTTTAAGCCACGTCGCGCCTCCGTGGACCGCGTTTTAGGTGCCCCTTCCTGTCTCAATACAAGACTTTGGGGGTGTTGCATTGCCGTGTGTCATTGCGCACTGCAGAGGAGCCGTCGTCCTCCGGTCGCGCGGTGGGTGACACAGGACCTGCAGATCCTGTGTCACCTCACACTGGGAGCCGTGAAGCGGGTCAGCCAGTCCTGGCTAGGTGTATAAGAAGCTTCGTGCATGTTTCCTGCACGTAAGGCCCGCTAATGGGCGAGCGTGTCGGAGTGGTTCCGGAGTCGGTAAGATTACTTTTTAACTTTTTTTCGTCTTGCACACGGGGGGCGTCATGGTTCGCGCGGAGTCAATTTGCCAATCTGCGGGCGCAGACCGCAGCAGTGGATTGCGGCATCGTTGCTGCCACAAGCTGGCCCTGGGTCGCCCGTACCTATGTTGAAAGCACCAAAACCCTTTCATGACGTGTCAGCTGTCTATTGTGCACCCACGGCGCGCTCTGACCAGGGTACTCATGCGACGCTGCAGAGAAGTCTTGTGCGTACACGGCTGAGCTCCGGCAGGGCTGCCTCGGCAGGTAGCACGTTCGGTTGACTACCTAGTAGGCAGCAATTTCGTCGGCATTTATCCGATGTCCACACCCGATGCACGGTCTTGCAGGCTGCGAGACGCATGGTGGCGGTCGCCCGGATCGCTGCCGCTGTAGCTCCGGGCACGGATCGGTGGCCACGCCCGCACCGGCCGTTTGAGCTGGAAGAGTACCAGCGCCCGTGATAATGCGGGAAGGTGCACGGGCACTGGCGCCGCCGGGTAGGGTGGCGCAGCGCAGGCGGGCCACCCCTTCGGCAGCTATTCCGCTGCTCCTGCTGCTGCAGCTGACGGCCGCTGCGGGCGTGCATGGCGTTTCAGAGGCAGCTCGGTCAGCCGCTCGAACGACAGCGGACGACAACGCGTCAGCGTACCAGCCTGTCCAGCGCAGCCGGCGCCTGCTGGTGCCGCACGCCCTCTTGGACGCAGCAAAGGCCGCGACGGCAACGCAGCGCGTGCTGGTAAGTTTGCAGAGCTGGCCACAAGCGAGGCGCATCCGTGGCGACGCCGCTGGGTTCGACCCCCTTGTACCAGCACCGTGCTCATCCCGCTGCTCTTCTGCAACGTGCATGTTGGTCCGCCTGCTCATGTGGCGGAGGTGGCTGCGCTGCCACCGCCGCGCTGCCGCGGCATGCCGTGATACAAACCGCCACGTTGCTTGCCGCCGCCGCAGTCGGATGGGCTGGGCTGACGCTATCGCTTGATGCTGCTCGCAGTCACTGGGCCATGTGCTGTACGGCGAGGAGGCGTGCCTGACGGCGTGCCAGGAGGGCTTCCAGTGCCTGTGGCAGTCAGCATTCCTCGGCGCCTGCAGCGCCAGCGGCGGCAACCCAGCGTGGCTGTGGGATGACGCCTCGCTGCACATCAGGGAGCGGGCGTCGCCGGACCTGTGCCTCACGATGTGCCCCAGCCAGGTGAGGCGCTGCGCAGCTGCGCGGCTGTTGGTCTGTGGCGCGGCGCCTTTATCAGATAGCATGGGGGCGGGCAGCATGGGACGATCTTGACTGGGTTTGTTGCCACTCGTGGTGGGGGCCCTGCTTGTTACAGCTCGGCCGTTCGACAAAGCATCCTGGTGCCTGCTCGCAGAACGCGACGGAGGGGCCCTGCTTCGTTCACCAGCAGGTGGTCTCCAATGCCGGAGACCACCTGGGCGTCATGTGGGCCACATGCGTGGACTCTTCCTACCAACAGTGGCGCCAGGTGCGCGCTGGTCTGGCATGTGACGCTGCACTCTGGACGCCACCGCCACTGCTTCCTGCAACAGGACTTTCTGATTGAGAATGGCTGAATTGCGTGTTTTCTCCGGAATGGCATGCAATCTGCCAGTGCGGTCTTGCGCAGGCGCCGAACCGGCAGTGGCGCAGCGCCGCCAACGGCTGGTGCCTCGCTGCAGAGACGCAGTCCTGCGGCGACATCAGCTCCTGCACCAACGCGACCGCCGCGCCAGGGTCGCAGCGCGCCGTTGTCACGGTGCCCTGCGCCAGCAGCGCCCAGACCACGTGGCAGACCAACTTCAGCACCGCGGCGACAGTGTCCGCCGCGGCGGCCAAGGCAGACCCGGCGCCCACGGCGCCGATCATGACGTCGGCCTTCAGCCAGGAGCAGCTGACGCTCGGCTTCCAGCTGGTCGCTATAGGGCTGCCGGGGGCGCAGTGCCTGGCGGCGGAGTTCAGTACGCCCTGCAACCCGGCGGCGGACTCGGTGGTGTGCGCGTGGCAGAACGCGGCGGTGCGGCCGTGCAACCTGTACCAGGAGCCCCCCCTGGAGCAGAGCCCCGAGGACCTGTGGGTCCTCAACCGCACGAATAGCATTCTGCGGTGGGCCGCCGCGCCGCAGGTGGGGCTTCATGGCCCATTGAGCGCTGCAGGTGGCTGGTGTCACCCATGCCCTGGCTGGCTGTGCTGACAGGGTGTGGCAGGATGTCAATGCACTATGGAAGAATGCAGTCTCGAAAAGACAGCAGGCAGCCTTTGCAGCCGTCGTGCTGCTGTGATATGCATCGAACGTGTTTCTCATCAGCAGCCCTGGTCTGGATTGCAGGCGGACGTGTGTCTGGATCAGTGCGCTCCGGGCGACTCCTCCGGCGCTTGCCTGTTCCCCAACACCAGCAGCAATGTCGGTACGCCGCCACCGCTGCCCATCCTGCTGCTCCTGTTGCTGGCCGCATTGGTCTCTAACATCTACTGCCATCCCGCAACGCCGGTCTTGGAGGCCGCAGCCGCCGCGTCCCCAACGAAGCCCAGTTTGGGGCAGCACGGTAGAGCACGCACGCAGAATGAACAGCTTGTAACATGACACGTGTCCTTCCCAAACAACAGGCTGGCGGCAGTGCACGGGCACAGCATACCAGCAGTGGAACAGCAGCAGAACGGTGGACCCGGTCGCGACCGCTCTGACGTTCACCACCATAGCCAGCCACAATGCGACATGTCTGGGGTACCGGCCGCTGTGCGTCACGGACGGGCGGCCTGCAGAGTCGCTGGAGGTGGGAGCGTTTCATACATCAAAACCCTAAATCTGCTCTGGCGCCCCACTGGAAGCCACTGCACACAGCCGCAGCCCTGCCGCAGCGATGCGGCAATTGCCCTGGCAGCAAGATGTGGCTCTTGAGCACACAAGGACAGCAACCTCATGTGCTGGCCACAACAAGCCGCACGGCAGCCTCACAAGCTCATGCAAGAATTTCCAACTACACACACACCTGACGTCCACAGCAAATGCAGGACGTCACGGCGGCTGGCACTGTGTTGCCGGACACCTGCTGGGACACCTCGACCAACAACAGCCTGTCGTGGGCGGCCGCCCCCGTCAGTCACAGCGCCGCCCAGGTGCGCAGCTATCATGGGCAGCATGCGGTGTCTTGATGTCCAATCAAACACACTGTCCGTCGGGAGCCGGGAGGAGACAATTGATTGGCGCCTGGCACGGCCGTCCAGGCAGCTGCACCCCGTCAACTCTGCAATCCCTTGCAGGGACGCCAGCATACAGGTTCTTAGCTGCAGACCTGATATGTGCACGGCAAGGGGCCGTAAACCGCCGTCATGTTTGCGCCTGCGCAGGTGCCTATCCTGTACAACGCGCAGATGGAGGCCTGTGACGGCGTTGGTCAGGGCGGGCCGAACCAGCTGTGGACGCCCAACTACATCCTGCCACAGGGCAAGAACGCCGTCGTGCCGTACCGCTTGGTGGGTCTCGATTCTGCAAGTCCCTCACCTGTTCCTGTGCCTTTCGCCTGTGTCAAGACGCCTCGTTGGATTTGACGACGTGTCGCCTGATTTGCATATCCGGCATGCTTGCAGCATGTGCGACTTGATGTGCGGCAAGGACAGCCGGCCGACAGCTGCGGCATCATTGCAGGCAGTGCTACCTAAACCTCTCAACATTACAGCAGCGTGCTGGTGTTGCTTAAATCCTGATTTCTCACCGTTGCAGGTGGTGGTGCAGCTGACAGTGCGGCTGCAGGGCAGCGCCTTGCTGGGGTTTACCACAGCGGCGGCCGCCGCAGTGCTGGCGGCGCTGCAACGGCAGTCCGACAGCCTGTCGAAGCTGCAGCTGACGCTGCAGGAGCTCGACGTCTTTGCGTGTCCGGACCCGCGCCGCCAGGGCGTCGGGTGCCGGCTGTCGCCGCAGCAGCTCGCAGCCGGTGAGCGTCCTTTTGTGCAACAGAGAATGTGTTATGGCAAAGTTTGTGAAGGAACAACTGCAAAACCCGCAGCGCGCTCGGTTCGACCCCCGGCGAGCCCAAACACATGGGATTGCCGGCTAGGAGGTCAAAACCCGCAGAGGGGGGACTCGAGGAGAGCATGCTGGTAGAGGGCTGACAGTGTAATCGCGGCACTGGTCAGACGTGTGCCTCATTGTGATATAATTGTGCAGCGAGGGCCGCGGGCGCGGCCACCTATGCGGGCCTGCCGCAGCAGGTTATGTTCACAGCAAACGTCACCGCGAGCGGCGACATATTGGTGGCCATGGCCACCCTTCTGCGTCGCGCAGCTCCGGACGGCTCGAGCATCGCCATGGCGGCCACGCTGCGAGACCTGGCATCGGTGAGCTTCAAAACCCTTCTCGATTCCCGTCCATTGCATATGCTGCGCTGCCTGCCGCAAGCTCAGTCAGCCCCCTGCAGCCCCGGGCTGCGACTTCGCACATCTGGCTTCAAGAGGCTCAGAAGGGCCGCTCTGTGATCGTGACGCCCTCATGTCCTGATCCGGAGGCGAGTTGCGGCCTGCAACACCGGCCAGCATCCCCCGACTTGCATCTGGAAGCATTCACAGGACTTTCCAACACACCTTGAAGCCACGTATCAAGAACCAGTACACGTGCTGGTGCTGCAGGGGCCACCGGTGGGTGGCGTCAGCTTCAGCAACGTGACGTCGCTGGACGTCATGGTGTCGCGGCTGCAGCTGTACGAGCCAACGGTCACCGCCGCCGTCGGCGGCAGTGGCGCCGACCTCATCGGCGGCCGGCTGGCAGGGCTCGTCATAGGTGCGGGACTGCTGCCCACATCATTCCGTGCCAATCGGATCTCCAGTACATCGTGCATTTTGGTGCACTTCACTGCACAGCACTGAATTGCACTGCACACTGAGGGGGCGTTGATATATGCGATGATTGCTCTCCGCTGTCCCGCTCAGTCACCCGTAGCAATTGTGCAAGGTATGGTCTTGGATGACCACCCTTTGCACGTTGCATTGCATGAACACAACACGCCCTGGTGACTGGCGCCTCATGCATTGTGCTGCAGGCATCGTGGCAGCCATGGCGGTGGCGCTGGCGGTGCTTACCGCCTTCCTGGTGCGCCGCCGCCGCCGCCGCCACTCCGACGCTCTGATGACGCACACGGTGAATCATGCACCCTTGATTGATACCGCTTGGCTTTTTCAGACGCTGAAGCCGCCAACGCGTGGGTTCTTCTGGACAGTCCCCGGGACACGATGGATGTTCGGGTGTCCTCGCAGTGGCAGTACTCTGCGGCAAGGCGGGGTGCAGTGAGCCAGGCATCATAATGCGCCAAGAATCACACACTTTTTTTCACCCAGTGCTCTCGACGTCTCTGCAGAAGAACACCGGTTACTCGAAGGACTCGGACAGCATGCTGGCAGGCAGCAAGCCCAACATCGAACGCCAATCCATCTGGAGCATGATATGTGAGTTTGCCGCTGTGGCACTTCCCCCACAACATGTGTGCCTACGCCACTTTCCACCACATTCACGACTGACTGCGCATGGCATCAGCACGTTGCACCGTTAGAGGACAGGACGTTCACGGCTGTCCGACTTGCCACTGGCTGGGAGTTGCTTTGGGCAGGCTCATGTGCGCTTCCTGCGTGCAGCCACCGGTGGCAGCAGCCGCGGGATGAGGACCATGGGCAAAATGGACGCCAGCATTCAGGTCAGACTTGGAGAAGAGGCGTGAAGGACTTTAGGGCTGCCGTTACGGTGTAGCATGCAGGATGCTGATGATGTGCTGTGATGTCAAGCTGCGCAGTGCTAAAGTTCGTGCACACTTGCGCACTGAAACCTGGTTCGGTCTGGCTGCAGGGGTGGTACATCGACCCAGGGGAGATTGCCATCTGCAAGCAGGATGACGGCACGGACTGGCTGCTCGGCACCGGCAGCTACGGCAAGGCACGCCCCTGACAGTAAACTAAACAAAGCTCATATCTGATACAAAACACCCCCAAAACCTCTCGATCTGCCGCCTCGGCGTGGTTCCTGCATCAGGGCTGCAGCCGCTGGCCAGCTCGAGTGCAGATCACAAGTGCAGCACGTCACGGACAGTTTCAGCAGGATGACCACCTGCTGCAGTTCTACTGTGGTTTCATCGTGTCCTCTGCTGGCCCACCACAGGTGTACAAGGCGCTGCGGGGCGGGGTGCAGGATGTTGCCGTCAAGGTGCTGCTGTGCAGCGACGAGGAGCAGCTGCTGCAGTTCGAGAAGGTGCGGAGGCAATCACTCGCACGCTACGCATCGATCTCACAGAGTTGGAAGGCGCAGTGTTCAGAGCTGCTGTGCAGACTCCAGTGCTGGAGGTGTTTCCCAATTCGAAATGAGACACGGTTCTGGCATGCGCCCCGCAGGAGATCGGCATCCTCAAGTCCATCTCCTACGACCGCAACATCGTGCAGTTTTACGGCGCCACCATGGTGGGCACCGAGCCAATGCTGCTGCTGGAGTACTGCGAGGGCGGCGATCTGCGGTAAGAATTCAAATTGTTGTTGGTTCATTTGGGACTGATCTCCTGTGAGTAGAGGGCCCCTGCTGCTGCTGGAGCACCGCGCGGGCAGCGATTGGCGGTGCAGCATTTCGTTGATGCTTACAGCTGCACTTCATCGGTTCTCTTGATTGCAAGGATAGTCATGCCATCGGAAGCTGTGCATCTCTGCCTGCTATGCTATCTGTGTTTTCAAGACAACTGACGTTCGGCCTTTTGCTGCCGGCAGGGGCGCGCTGGCGGCGGACAACGCGGAGGCGGACATCGACGGCGAGCGGCAGTTGGGCTGGTACAACAGCGGCCACCGCATCGCGCTGGACGTCGCCCGCGGCCTCGCCTTCCTGCACCAGATCAACGTGCGCTCATTATGTCAGCGACTAGCCGCCGCTTTGTTTTTCCCTTGTTTGCCTGCACCAGAAGCTCAGAACAACACGACCCCTTCCAATCATACAGCATCTCGGATCAACTTCGACTGGTGTCCATACACCCGCAAACCCTGGAATTGCAGGTGGTGCACTCGGACCTCAAGTCGCTCAACATCCTGCTGACGCGCGGCTGGGATCTGGCCAAAATTGGCGACGTCGGCGTCGCCCGCTTCATGCACTCCAAGGAGGTACGACGCTGCTGTTTTGTTTTTGACATGCGACGGTGCCCGCCTGAACCCCAGCAGAGTGCCGCACTCTGTTGCGAACGGCCGGCGCCGCTCTCTGCCAAGGTGGCCACCAGCTGCCTGACGCTCTCGAACATGCCTGACCTGGCAGCCTGGCTGTGCATTGATCCAGATGCAAAACATTCTGAACGCTGGCATGCCTGCTGCAGGAGGTGAATGAGGTGGCCATGGGCACCTTTGCGTATGCCAGCCCCGAGATGCTGCTCGGCATCGACTCCGGCGTCAAGGTGGGGCGCTACCGCCCTTCACCTACCTTTTGGGAGCTTTCCGCTGCCCTTGAATTCAAGCCTTTCCCTGCATGAGCTGGCACCAAAGGTATGTCGCCGCCATACTGCTTGGGAGAACTCCACCGCGCACATCAAGCTTCTAAGGCCTGATCTGGATTCGATGCTGAAAATGAGTTACGACATCCCCTGCCGCAGAGCGACATCTTCTCTTTTGGCGTGGTGCTGTGGGAGATTGTGACCGGCGGCTTCGCGACGCGCGGGCGGCTGCACCCGCCGGTCGTGCCGGAGCAGTGCCCGCAGACCATTGCCGACCTCATCTCCAGCTGCATGAAGGTGGGCGGTACCATGGGTCTGTCAGAATGGGTGTCTGGTACTGACAGCATGCCGTATCACAAAACCATCTCCAATGAAGTGGACAGAGGTGCCTCGCTGCTGGCCCGGCACGGTCAGCTCAACGCTTTTGGAATCAGGAGAGGAACCAATGCTGCAAGAAGAATCGTGTCACACCTGAAACACTGCTGAAACCTGGGCCTGCAGACCACCCTGCGGTGCAGCCCACGGCGCGCGAGGCAATTCTTACACCCTTCTCCCGGAGAACCTGACCTGACACTGACAACAAACCCATGACCGCGCAGACGGACCCGGCGGAGCGGCCGACGGCGCGCGAGATCTTCGAGCGCATGCGTGACGCGGCGACGCCCATTGGCGGCTGGCGGCCCAGCGTCGACTACATCACGGCCGCCGCCGCTTCCGCCGCCGCGATGTCAGATGCCGCGGAGTCGTCCAACCACGACAGCAGTTCGCTGTCGCCGGTGCACGAGGTGAGGCGCAGACCTGCCAGCACCTCCCGATGCCCTTTTGGCCATCATCAAGCATACTTTCATTGGTGTCGTCCTTCCTGAAGCGCTGGTCCCTGGGCCAGGACCCCGCCGCCGCTCCGCATGAGCCTGCTGCTTGGTCGGAGCCTTGCAGCCCCGGCTTCTCGCACACCGGTTCGTCCTTCCGGGCGCAGGACCGCGACGAGCGTGGCGCGGAAAAGCTGGGCCCGTCGCCGCTGGGCGGCGGCGCGGCGGCGGCGCCGCGGGAGGCCAGTTCGCTGGGCGCCCGGCTGCCCAGCAACACCAGCAACGTGTCCAGCCAGGGCGGCGGCACCGGCGGCACAGGGAAGAGCCGCACCAGCAGCAACTTCGGCGTCGCGGGGCTCGGCCAGATAGAGCGCTCCTCCGTCAGTCTGACAGGCAGTGCGCATTTTCACAACAGCTCATATAACACCAGCTTTGTTTCTGATCCTAAACCCTCACCCTGAAGACCGAGCGCTCCTCCGTCAGCCTGGCCAGCAGTGAGCCATCGACAACGACTCGACTCCTTCTCCCAAAGCCTTAACCTCCAATAGAGTTGCCTGGAACACATAGCCAGGAAACCTGGCTGCTTTTGCGCCGCAGCCCTCGCCTGCGACCCCCCTTTACTCTTGCTCGCGGTTCCTTTCGCTGCATTCCTGGCACCTGCAATCCCATGCTTATCCGCCCGCACAGCCACCGCAGGCTCCTTCTCTCGCCACTCGGGGCACGCAGCAATCTCGGCGCGCGACACACAGCGGTGGCACCGCCAGACGGCGGTTGCCCGGTTCCGCGCCGAGAGCGCGCCCATGCCCGGCTGGATCACGGCGGCGCAGCAGCAGCACCAGATGCCGCCGCCGACGACGGGGAGGCTGCAGCGCGGTTACAGCAGCAGCAATGTGCTGGCGCACGCCAACGCGCCCTTCAGTGGCAAGGTGTGCCTGCTCCAGCAGGCCGATGTTCATCTCGACAGGATTGGAAGTCTGATTTGCGTCGGCATGAGCGTGGTGCCTAGTGCAGGCCTGTGTTTGCAGCAGAGCATGTGTGCCCGTGTCTGCTGGCGATCCTGAAATTGAGGCCTGACCCCACCTCGCGCCCCTTACCTCTTTAAGCTTCAGAATCTGACACAGAATTCGATAAGCTTATGCGGCCGCTGTGCAGCTGCTGGCACAGACGCTGCGGCCGACCATCAGCTGTGGTGGCCCCGCCCACGGGTTCAACGCCTACGCGGAATTCGACGCCGCCATGGTATCGGATCCCGAAGCTGATGCAGTGGACGCCGTGGAGGCGTCGACGGGCGTGCTCAAAACGCACTCCAGCCCTGAGTGCGTTGCGGCAATGACTGCCGCGGCAGCCGCCATGGCGTCGCACACGACGAACGCAGGTGAGGGGGCAATCTGTGCAGCTGCGATATCACACAATCTGGATTCTCCCAGCTGCATCAACACTAGACAGCTCATCACACACCTCATGCACGATTGGGGCAGACGCTATGCAAGTGAGTGTTGTGGAGTCGCATCCAACAGACGGCAGCCACGTGGAAGAGTCATGCAAGGCGGCAAATGTGTGTGCAGCGCTTGGTTTCTCCGTAATGACAGCATGCCTCCAGATGCTACCCATTTCTCCTGCACTCTGCAGCCGTCCTCGGCGGCCGCCGCGGCTTCAACCTCAGCGCAGCATCTGCTGGCTCAGCCGGCAGCCACCCAAACCCCTTTGCGGAGTTCCTCGCAGCAGACGCGCGGCGCGCGGCCGGCCCTGCCGCCGCCCTGGAGAGCCCCGTTGTGCGCATTGAGTCGGGGCCCTCGTCGGCCAGCACCTTCAGTGCCGCAAACTACTTCCGGCTTCCGTCGGGCGGCCGCGCCGACTCGGACAGCCTGCTGGGGCGCTCCGCCGGCAGCTCGGTTGAGAGCCTGGCCAGCGACGGCGGCGGCGGCAGCGGCGTCGAGAGGCGCGCCAGCATGGGCAGCCGGCGGCCGCCGCTGCCGCCGCCGAGCTCGCACGCGCGGCTGTCCGCCAGCGAGCATGGCCCTGAAGGCGGCTTCAAGGTAGGTTGGCCTGTGTCAGCAAGCATTGGTTGCATGCTTGCTTCCTCTCAATCCTTTCGACAGCTTTCTGGCAGCCTCGATGTGTCGGCCTTGGTTGTGTTGGTAATGCTGGTCTGACAGCTGGTTCTGACAGCCGATTCGACTTGGCTTCATGACTGACTTGCAGTGACTGACTTGCAAACAGTTGCTGAGTTGAGCACTGTACCTGCAACAGAGGGTGTCGCGCATTGCGGAGCACCCCTCGTGGCATGTGTCGGACTCCGTCAGGGCCGCCTCAGAGCCGGCGACAAACCCCTACGCCCCCTTCACTATGCCGGTGCGCAGGCGATGAGCATTCAGGAAGCACAAAGGGTGTGTGCTTACTAGCGATACACCTTGCTCCCTCCGAACCAGCATGCCTTCTCTCGATACAAGAGAGAGGACCGCCTCCGCCACAACAAAGGCGTCTGCGTCCAGCTTTGCCAGCGTGCACAACACTGCCGCCTCGCTCTGGAGCGACTCCTGCAGTGACAACCTGCATTGCCTGTGCGATACTCCATCTCTGATGACGTGACCAGCATCCTTTGTGGAGCAACAGTCACGGCACAGAGAGTGCACGAGGCAGACCGGTGCAGCTTCCTCAAGCTTCTGCTGCTCCTTTGTGCTTCACTCTGATATGAAAACATATCAAATTAAACTAATCATCAAACTCATGCTGCAGCAGGTGGCGGCACCGGAGGCATCGCCGGGGCTGGGCAGCCCGCCCACCGAGAGTCCCTACCTCGCCTTCCTGGAGTCCCCATTCCAGCTGGGCGAGCCGCCGCGCTCGGCCAGTCCCGCGTCGCGCGCGAACGACCTGGCCGGCGCCGGCGGCGGGTTGCCGCATGGCGGCTTTGGCGGCGGCGCGGCGGCGATGTGGTCGGAGCCCAGCCTCCGGCCGGTGCCGCCGCCCAACCCTTTCGCCATGGAGTCGCAGGGCTCCCTGTCGCCGCAGGTGCGGCAAGATGCCGCCTGCCCAAGGATAGTGCGCCCTGATTGCTTCCAAGTGATGGACTGCACTTCGCATCGCTTGTTATCGATCAGCCTGCAGGAGGGTTGCTACACTGTCCACAGTGCCGGCAGCCGCTGGCTTGGCGCTGTGGCATGACGCTTCGTTGCGGATACTTTCACGGGCATGTGCACCAACAGATATCACTGCAATGCCGTAAGAACGGTGACATTATCGGGCAGTGACAGAACGTCATTGCCATGCCAATGCAGAGCTCGGTGTCAGTGTCGCCGCGGAAGCCGCCGCCCAGCCCCTATGCCAGCCTCACGATGCAGTCGGGAGGTGAGGAGTCAGACAGCGGCAGCGGCGACGCCCAGCCGGCACGCCGCGCCAATGGCTTTGCCAATCCGATGCTGGCAGCAGCAGCGGCGGCGGCGGTGGCGGCGGAGGGGCCAGCAGCAGCAGCGGCAGGGTCGAAGGGATCGAAGAGCCGTGAAGCCAGCAGGCCGGTGGATGTCGTGGCGGCGGGTGCAGCAAAGGAGGGAGCAGCAAAGCCACAGATCAGCATCGAGGAGGAGGGCCGGTCGCCCAGCCTCGAGAACCGCACAGTGTCCTTCGACAGCTGGAAGGTATGACTCGGGTCTGTTGTAGGGTGATCAACTCCAGGAGGTTACCATGTGTGCAAGCCTGCTACAACACGACGCAAGTGCCGCAGCACCTGCAAAGCTACAGGAAGCGGGGTCTGGGATCTTCAGCAGGGCTTGCGTGCTGCCTGGCCTGAACGCACGAGACTCTGCCTCTCGTGAGCCGCTCTGCGGTTGTTGACCTACCTTGTGCCGGCTGTTTTCAGCACCTGTGCTGTTGAGGGTTTTGACAATTCGAAACTCCTTGCTGCAGGTTCCGGAGCTGCTACTGGCGAACAGCAGGAAGGACGCCGCCGGCGGCGGGGGCGCCGCCTCCCCAACAGCGCCGCAGTCGCCGCCGGAGCCAGGATCTCCTGTCAGCAGCTCAGTCAGCAGTCCCGTCAGCAGCCCGGTCACCAGCTCCCCCAGCCGCCAGCGGCAACAGCGGCAGCGTCAGCAGCAACGACGGCAGCAGCACCGGCAGAACTCCTCTCTTGCTGTGTCCGCCGGTGCGGACGTCGCGGCCAGCGCAGCCGTCGCAGCCACCGTGACAGCAGCGGCCGCCGGCGTCGCGGCGACTGACATGGCAGCGGCGCCAGGAGCACAGCAGCAGCAGGGCACCACGGCGCGGCGTTCGGGCAGCATCGTCGCCGAGCTGCTCATTCCGGAGTGGGAGGCGAAGACGCAGGTCACAGCGGCCTCGCTGCCGGCGGCGCCGCCAGCCGGCAATGCCAGCCAGGCCTGGGCGGGCTTTACGCCGCAGCCGCTGCCGCGAGGCATGTACAGCGTGCGGCGCTTCACCGCGCCGGCAATATCGCAGCGCTCCGGCGGCGGTGCCGTCGCCGGCGGCGTCAACAGCGATGCCGCGGCGGCCCACCCCATCTTCGTACCCGAGAGCAGTTCGCCAACGGCCGCGGCAGAGGCCGATTCGCTGCATGGCACCTGGGCACGATCCAGCGCCAGGGCCGGCGACAGCAGCGCCGCAGCAGCGGCGTCGCTCGCAGCAGAGCCAGCACCAGCAGCAGCGACAGCAGCAACGATGCCAGCGTCGCTGGCGTTGGCTGCGTCCGCGAAGGCGTTGCCGGCCATGCCAGCAGATGCTGCCCCGCAGCGGGGCACGCACGTGGTTGAGCACCGCCTGTCGGCGAGCGCGGCCGCGCCGCCGGCGCCCAACCCCTACGCCGCTTTCCTGGACATTGCGGAGGCACCACAGCCGCAGGCGCCGCTGCCCGTGCCGCCGCAAGCGCCGCCGCTGCTGCCTCTGCAGGCGCCGTTGCAGCCACAGCCGCTGCTGCCACCGCGGGCTGCCGACGCCCTGCCGGCGCTCCCTGAGCTCCCCGCTGGCTCTGCCGAGCCCGTCAGGAGGTCGGCGTCCCGGCTGTCCGTCTCCTCCCGCAGCTCCTCCGTCTCCCGCGGCTCGGTCTCCCGGGGCTCAGTGTCACGCGGCTCCGTCTCTCGCGGTTCCATGGGCCGCAGCTCGCTGGCGGCAGCGCCGGGTATCGCGGCGGCCATGGCGCGCCGCGCGCCGCTAGAGGCCTCCCCGAACCCCTACGCAGACATCATCACAGCCACAGCGCGCAGCGCGCCGCCAGAGGCGTGCCCGAACCCCTATGCTGAGCTCCTGGCGGCGCCGCCGCAGCCCACGATGGCTACACTGATGGCGGCCCCGTTGGCGGCGGCGCCGGCGGCTGCAAAGTTCGTTGGCGGCGCTGTTACCGCAGGGGAGGCGGCGCCGGCTGCCCCTGGGCAGGTCGAGGCGCGCCAGCTGGCTGAGCAGGCGGAGGCGACGTCGGCGCTGCTGGCGTCGGCGGCGGCGTACAAGGCCAGCCGCACAGCGACACCCACACGGTGAGGACCAAGCGTTCATGTTTTGCTTAACATTGTCGTCTCATTGGTCGCTTTGTCCATTGGTTTTGAATGTGTTTTGTAGGCTCTAATGACATGCCACATTGCGCTCATGAGTCGACTTGGCTGTGTCATCTCCTGTGTGTCCAAGTGGCTAAAGTCCAGCTCCTTGCCACAGGCTGCCAGTGGATGGCGCGGAGGATGTGGCGGCGGCGGCTGATGCTGCAGAGGCGGCGCTCTCGAGCCGCTGCATCTCCATTCCCGGCCCCGACACGCCAATGCCGCCCCGCGAGCCCACCCCTTGCGAAGCATCACCGCAGCAGGTACATATATATTCATCTCATCTCTGGAGATTCACCTTGCATCCTGCAGCGTTCGGGCTTGCTGAACACTGCCTCAGCATGCAGATGCGACACGAGCGACAGCTGTGCCGAAGCGTGCCTTGGTGAGGGATCCCTTGCATACAGCAGGAGTCAAAACCGATTAGGCCTTCAGTGCGCGTGCAATGCGCCACCGGTGCTTGTCACGTCAGCTGAGTGGAAGGAGCTGCGATGTTGTGACGTTTCCTCTGCGCCCACAGAAGCCCGATCTGCGGCGTGGCAGCATCAGGCGAAACACGCAGAAGATCCGGCCGTCGATGCTGCCGCTGGCGGCGCTGACCGTCAAGGGCAGCGCCACCAGTCACTCCCTCAGCGAGGTGTGTGTGATTCATCATCTGACTCACAGCTAATCCGTTCGAGGAGCTGACAAACTTGTAGGCGTGTCCGCGTGTTGCTCGGGGCCCCGCATGCATGGCGCCCACCCCACAAAGCGCCTGCCTGTGGAACACAGCGTATGCACAAGCCCTACAGTGGACAAGCCCTAAAGTGGACAACAGTCGTGAATACGAAGCAAGCAAGAGCCTGACCGAACTCCGTTGCAGGATTCCCTGGCGGCACTGGACGCGATTCTGGAGGCGCGCAGCGCCGCCGCCAAGGCCGGCGGCGGCGGCGACGCCGGCGACGCGCGGCTGGCAAGCGCGGTGGGCGGCCTGCAGCGGGCGGCGCTGGCGGGCGGTGGTGTGCAGCGCTCGGCGCCGCCCACCATTCGCATGGCGGAGGTCGCGCACGGTGAGCGACTTTGGCAGATTGGAGTAGACACCAGTCAGACATCAAACCGGGCGCTGTCGGACGGAGGTGTGCAGCGCTGGGCGCCGCCCACCATCCGCACCGTCGAAGTCGCGCACGGAAATTGACCGCTGTTTGTGCAATCCTGCTTGTTGCTTTGACGCTGTGACTTGAGTGAATGGAACGGCGTGCTTCCTTGACGTACTTCCTCCCTGGCGGCATTGCAACGAGCGCTTGCGCGTGTTGTCGAGGCTTTTGCGTGCCGCTGAAGCAGGGGCGACGCCGGCGCTACCGTCCTTACGACCTTGCTGCACCGAAACGCAGATCCTCCAGGCCTGGCCCCCTGAACTTCATGCTTTCACGCACGCAGGCCGCACGGCACTGGTGAGCCCCTTCACAAGCGTGTCGAAGGCGGCGTCCGCGAGTGTGGCTGCTGTGAGCCGCTCGCAGCGCTCGCGATCCGCCTCCGTACCCGCCGCCGTGCCGGAGCACAAGGACATCTCTTCATCGGTGTCGCCTGGCCGGTGAGCTCCTTTGAAACAGAATTCCTGTGTGTTTCGTCTGGGACTTGTCTTGGGTTCAGAGCTCCGGGCTATTGAACCTTGCTATCAGTGTTGCCACTGTTTTGGGGCTGCCACTTGGCGTCCGGAGGCGGCGAGCAACCTATGTTCTGTGCGCAGCTGCTTGTCTCATCGCAAAACAACCATGTTTTAATGAAGGCTCCTGCACATTCAGGTTTGAAATTGTCCTGATCCTGACATGCTGCTGTGGCCGCCACAGGGTGGCACTGCCGAGGAGCCCCTTTGCCGATGGCGACGCTGAAGAGGGCTCAGTGCATACCTTCTTCGGCAAAGTGACGCCCTACACACCCAGCCTTTCAGGTGGGGGAACACTGCTGATGCGGCACTGGACTTACCGGACATCAGATGCATCAATGAATCACCACTCCAACCACTCCAACCACTCCAAAGAGGCTGCCATATCTGTATCACTGGTCCTGCTTAACATACTGATTGGACAAATGTTCTTCGGCCAGAGTGAAGCTTCCTATGCGAAAGAGGCAGTCAATCAGAAGTGCAGCGGTAGATGTGAATCGGGTGCAAGGCTCTCAACCTGGATGTGCCCTCATGTGCAGGATCGTCGCTGCCATGTGTCCCCAGCAGTGGCAGCCTGGAGCCTTCGGCTGCCACAATCGGTGCGCATGTCACTGCGGCCGCCAGATTCAGATTTTGCGGCATCACTTGACCCGGACAGGGGTCCTAGCCCCTCCTCAGCAGCAGCGGGCGCTCTTGCACGTGCTGTGTCCACTTTGCGCCCACTTGCAGCGACCATGTGTGCAACTCCGGCGCTGCCGCATCTGCTCAAGCATCAGGGCGCGTGTCACTGCCATTGCTGTGGCTGCTGCATCAGTTTCGCTGGAATGTCCTGGTGCTTTAGAATACAGCTTGCTTTCTGAGGGCCGTTGCTGACTCACAATGCTCTTCACCTTGCGTGCAGCCACCAAGTCCAGGTCCAGCAGCCGGGCCACGAGCCGCGCGGCGTCGCTCCAGTTGGTGGCGGAGGCGGAAAAGGCAGCGGATCGCGAGCTGGACCACCTCATGCACGGCCTGTCCGACTGGCTGCGCGCCGAACGCGGCGGCATGCTGCGCCGCTGAGGCCGCGGCCTTGTTGGGAAACACAGCTGGCCGCTCGCTGATCGTGGCGGCATGCGCCGCTGCTGATACCGCCACCAATCACAACTTGAACTTGGCAGCGGCGGCGAGTGCGTTCATGTACACCTATCCGCAAAGGCACAGGCGGCGGGTAGACGCCGCATGCGGCTGTTGCTGGCAGGCCTGCCTGGCGCCATCAAGACTGGCAGAAGTCACCGGAGGTACAACTCAGTTTGGCAAGCGGGATCACGAAGAATTGATGCAGGGGGACCACCGACAGGTCATTCTGGTTGGAAAGCGAGCCAGGGGGACCACCGACAGGTCATTCTGGTTGGAAAGCGAGCCTTTTGTTTCTTGCTTGAGAGGCTCGGCTCAGCGGTGCGCTGACAGGCGCACGGGCTCAGACAGCTGATACATGATCGATGGGCATGGGAGTGCTGCTGCGCTCTGCCTGAGCGTGCACGCATGGCCACGCACGCCCACCACTTTTGCCACGTTCCTTCTCGGTTGATTCGATATTGGCGCTCTTTTGCGCGTTCGACTGACTTTCCTCTCTTACTGGTTTTGCACAGAGCTCCATCGAGCCTTGACTCGAGAATTCGTGAACATCTTCAAGTGTCGCGATGCATTAATGGCTGTGTCGATCAGGTATTGCTTTCAATTTGGTAGATGTCGCTGATGCGCAGCAGTCCTGGCTCTGCCATCGGCTCCTGAATATGCTTTGTGCGCGCAGCGTTGTGTGTTTCTATTTGAACACCGCGGCCCTGCTTTACTCAACAGTTGAAAATGGATCGGCCTACTGCACCGCGATGGTCCAGAGTCTCCATCTCTGTTCGTGCCGATTTCCGAGGGCACCTCTGTGACATTTCGAAACATGCACTTCAAATTTCGATATGTCGGTCTATACCGCCATCTAGGAGTTTGCGATCAATTGAGCATAATATCCAGATTCAACTACCATGTTCGGATTCGATGCCCTGGGCCAGATTTGGACTGTTCGGCGGAATATTCCAGGACAGCTGCATCGAGGTGGATCCGCCTTCTGATCCTCTTCACAATCGCAGTTGCAAGTCGCGGCTCCAGCATCGACCCTATTGCCCACCAGGTGAGCAGTGGTGACAACCTTGAAGTCCAGCGTGCTAGGATGCCTGCTTGCACCTTGCTGTCTGACTGCACGCGTACTGTGGCAGCTGTACGGCTGCTGCTCACTCCGGACGCCAGGCGAAGGCAGCCCTGTGCTGCTTCATTTTGCGATCCATCTACTGCTGCCGCCGAATACACAGTCAACGGCGACGAGTTGGATTACCAACGCTGCAGATTGCCAACAACATGAAGATGCAGACGCTCGCGCTCGCCGGCATCATGCTGCTGGGTGCGTCAGAGCGAGAACCTATTGGTGCATTGATCCAGCCTCTTTAGTGCTGTCTCTCCAATGTTGTTCCTCGCTCGCAAACATTCGCCTCCAAGGTTGGTCTGACCTGAGTCGGCAGAATCTGCAAAACATCTCAAATTTGACCCCAATTGCACCTTCATCCTTGCAGGCCTGAGCCTGGCGACTGCCGCGAACAGTGCGTTCACCTGCCTGCGCATTTCTTGTTCAAACCAATGCATGTACTGATATGCCTTATTGATTGATGAGACTCCACTTGGTCAAGCTCAAATGCCGCGAAGTTTGTTGACAAGTTGTCCCGAAATTTGTGCAGCCGACATCCTGTGGGGCCGTCCCTCTCGGGTTTGCTCCTCGTCACGCTTTCTGTTCGCTTGTCGCCTCCCCTCGCCCAGCAGCACCATCCACACTCGCATGCTGTGCTGCTGATCAGCGGCTGTAGGCGCCGTCACAAGCTGTTCATATGGCAGCAAGACTCGATGAATCAAGTCTCGAGGCATCAAGCAGTCACAAGGCCTTGTATACGGCAGTATCCTCCTGGCACCACGACCATACTGCTGCATAGACACCTTATATGTAACCTGATTTTGTGTGTAACCTGCTTGTATGCGGAAATCCTGATATTGATGTGCGGGCAATGCCTGCAGGTGTGCCTGCCGCCAGGTGAGCCTGCAGATTACGAAACTTGCTGTTCACAGGCATTTTCAATAGACAGTGATGACGGCTGTCTGATTGAGGCTTTCAAGCGGCAGCAGCATGAACCCTCACACAAACAACCATATCAACCATATCAACCCGGTGAACTGCTGCGATGATCCCAATGCCCATCGACGTGGCAGGCAACCCCAATGCCCCTGTGGCACCAGCGCAATGCATGGGCGGAGCTTGTACCCCCGCCGGCCCGACTCAGGCGAGTAGCGCTGTCTTTTTGCCAGCCCCCGGCAAGCTCCCAGCGAGCAGTGTCCCAAGTCTGGCGGCAGGTCTGGCGGCATGACGACCAGTGCTGCACATGGATCTTGGACCGCCAGTGGACGCATCGACAGTTCGGCCACTCCTCGTGAGCAGCCCATTGGAGCTTCCATCGAACACTGTCTAACAACAGTCACTGATTTGCGCCTGTACCCTGCGCAGACCTGCCCCAAGTCCGACAACACCATGTACAAGTCGTACACCGTCGCCCCTGGAGACACCTGGAAGAGTGAGTTATCATCAACTCACTCGATTTTGACGGGCTGGGATGCCACCACCGCCATTTCGGCATCAGCTGGGACATTGACGGAGATTGCATATTGCACCCATTTTGCGCTTGCTGGTCTAAACCCCGGCCAGCTTCTGTCGTCTGTCGATGCTGCCGCGGTGTTCATGAACTGATCAGTTCCGAGAGCCTCCATTTCTTGTCGCCGTAGTCACCTACCAGCACAGCAAGCACGACGCCAAGCTCTCCAGCGCTGGTGAGCGTCGACTATTCGCACTTATCATCCTCAAGATCCGCGTCTGCAGTCCCATACGGGGCCATGCATGGCTCTGCTGTATCCTGCTTCGGACCGTTGTCAGTCTCGACTGCTGACATTATGTCCCTGTGAGTGTGCATCTTTCCGACTACACATAATGAGCAGTCTTTCAAGACAGAAGTCGGCCGTCTTATTCTTTGGCCTGCATCAAAATGGGCTCACCATGTAATTGTGCAGGCAAATGCGGCCCAGCTCTGCCAGGCGCTACAGGCACCGTCGCCCCTGTCGGCAAGGTTTGCAGCGACTTGATGGAAATTACTCGGTGGTGATGCATTTGAATGTGAGCCCCGTGGCGGCCTGTTTCTGTGGTGGGCCTGCAGCTGTTCCCCAACCGCTAAACCCTGCAGGACATGAAATGTCACACGCGACAAAGGCCATCAATACGAACTTTTTCTGAGCATCCAGCGCCTGCGGTTGGAACAGCCTGCAACTAAACATGTACTCAATCGTCCACCGTTCCCTGCTGTATGACGACAGGGCGACGGCGGCGGCGCCGGCAAGACGCCGACGCGCACCCCCGACTCCTTCACCTACACCTGGAACGTGCCGGCCGGCAAGTATTATGTGTACGACAGCCAGGCTCAACCGGACGGAACCATGAAGTAAGATATGCTCCTCTTCCCTCGATGCTCTTCCCTGATTGTGGATCGCTCTGAATGCCAACCGGTCCTGCGCACCACTGTCGTGACCGACAGACAGCACGACATACTATACAGCAGCTTGGTGAGCACCGTCAACATCTAGCGCAGTCCGATTGATGTGCACGGTGAGTGTGGTGTGTGCGCTGGACTGATACCATGCGTTCACTCATGCTTCATGTTATGTCCGAGCACCGATATCGATTCGAAGGGATCTCTTGACATTCTCTCATGTTCCTTCCTCGCAGCTGCGCGGACTGGAACCTGTACTTCCCCGTCACCGTCACCTGATGCATTCCCGCCGCCGCCAGCGCCGCCGCTAGTGTCGTGCCAGCTCCATACCGACGCAAAGCACATGGGCGAACACACGAGACATCACGTCGCAGGCACCCAACGTGAGCATCGCAGAGGACGAGGTCAGCGTTTGGGAGACCGATTCGCAGCCCCTTTGGGTCGTGCCCTGCCATCTGGTCGATGATGAAAGGGTTGCAGCATTTCGCGAGTAGTTTTCTGCCAAGACAAGGTAGTGCGCGTTGCGCTGTGCACGAGCGAGTGGACATTGCATGCAAAGAACAGCATTGTAATGTACGTGGTTGCTTGGATCCTAAATTGTGTGTAATAATCAGCTTAGCAGACAACAAACCTCAAAGCCCCATATCACAATCATGCTGCTTGCAAGTCTGCCGCGCCACACGTCGCACAGGAACCTGTGCACACCTCGATGAGAACATGACCCGCTTCCAGATGGCATGACATCCTATATTCCCCTCATGTGCCCTGCACATCCGGGGTTTCATCGCTGCAGTCGTCTCCGCTGCTTGCGTGAGTTTCATGTTCAGCGTCCTGCCGTGCCCGCAACACATCCTGAGGCGTCCAGGTGAACAGCCGCCGTTGCCCTGTGAACACCACAGTGAATATCATGTTCGAACTCCACTTCGATGCTGCGCTGCTGCCTTCGTGCACAGCGCAACATTGCTTCAGCAGGAACAATGCTGTGCCATTTGCGCGGCAGAGCACAGCAGTCGCACTTCTACGTTGACAACGCAACCACACCTGCATCGCTGCCTGCTGGGCTGACTGCTTCAGCCGAGCCCACTGCTGCCGCCACGGGCAGGGCGGCTCCTGCATCTCGCCCGCCGCCTTCTGCTGTTGCGACGACAGCGGCTGCTGCAGACGGGTCCCTGCTGCCAGAAACTGCCTCTGTGGCCGCCGGATGCGCCGCGAAAGTCTTGCTCCACTCCCTGTCGTCGCCGTCCGCGCTTCCTGCTTCCTGGCCGGAAGTGCCAAAGAAGCCCAGGAACGCCGCCAGCCGCGCCCTGAGCGGCGCCTGCAGGCACCGTCACGAGGCGTGTCAAGAGACACGCAATGACGACATGGATTTCAGCTGTAAGCTTATGTCGCCGCACCGTTGCGGTTCGAGTACATCAGTGGCTGCACTGTTACAGCTTGATGGAAAGTGTGATCACAACCTCGTTTGACAGGGACAGAGCAGCAAGACTCGATCAGAAACGCAGCACACCTGGGCGCCCGGCTGCAGGCCGCCGGCCTCTTCGAAGAACACCTGCTGAGCAGCGGCGTGCGTTGCCGCCGCGCTTCGCTGCCGCTGCCGCCTACGGCAGATACATGTCGAGGATAAAGTTTCTCGCCAACCATCATGCCCCCATGTGGCATGCGTCGCCGCTGCCCGCAGCATCACGATTCTGGTGCATTACGAGAGGTGTTGGAAGTGTATTTTCATGCGCCGTTAGTGTCAAGCTCGTCCGGACTTCCCTCAAGTCGGCAGATCGCCGTCCCCAGCCTGCGAGCCTGCATCCGACTCTCGATTCATATTGAGAAGCTGAGCATGCAGTGCAGTGCAGCACATCAGCATGCAGGTTCTGGCAAGGAGGTGCATGTGTGTGCACTTCTGCTGCGCGGGCGACGCCGCCGGCAGCGCCGCCGATGCTGGCAGGAGGGAGGAAGCGGGAAGCTGCACGTGCGCGGAGCGCAGCAGCTGCACCAGCCCCGCCACCGCAGTCGGCGGAACCCGCGTCCCATGCGCCGTGACGTGCCTGGAAGTAGGCGCAGTCGGGGTTTATGTTGAAAAAGATGGAAAGGTTGATGGAGAACAACAGTCGGGTTCGATTAGCTGTCAGCAGCGGCCCTCTGGCATCCACAGATGGTTCAGGCCCCTGCCGCAGCTCTGGGCCCCGGCAGGCAGGACCCTCGAAATCCGGTTGCACATGCGCACCTGATGGCCAGGTAGAATTGGAGGTCCTCCATCTGTCGCTGCCGCCGCCCATGCATCAGCACCCGCAGATAGCCACCCACCTTCAGACAGACAAACAAACAGTACTACCAGGAATCCGGATGCACACGGTGCGGATGTGTTTTTGACGCATTTTGTTGACGCACAAACACAGAGGTCATGCTGTCCGCTGATGAATTGTGCAGACGCGGGGTGCTGTGCAGGCCACCTGCCGGCAGTGCCGCCACGCGAGCCTCTACTGGATGAAAGCCACCAGCAGCACCCAAACCGAACACTCTGGACCCAATTAGGCGGCCGTCTTGCTGCGGTGCTCAGCCACTGCTCCGCTGGCGGTTTAGTCTCTGCTGCTGCCGTGTTGACGTGGTAACTATACGGGAGAGAGTACCCCCTGCACACACTGTGACTCCTGGATCTGGTTTGAGTGCGTGATGTGGCAACAAGTAATGGAAATGCACTGTCCTGGCGAGGGTTTCTGCAGCGCACCGGCGCGCTGGGCGGGATGTGGAAGGTCTGCGGCCAGTCCCCAGCGGCGACGTCGAATCGCTGGCCCGCAGGGTGCAGCGCCTGTGGACTGGGCCCCACCTCGAAGCTGACCTGCAGCGGCGGGTACACCGGCTCCCTGCGGTGCAAGAAACGAACATTTCTGGTGAGATCTCAGCTTTGCGCATGCTGCAGGGCCAAGCTCCATTGGGATTGACTTCTCACTCCTGGTGCGTCCCTCCTCTGGCATCCCTGCGCTTCGGTGCAGATTGCCGCAGGCAATGCAGTGTCACGTGACAGATGGCTGCTCTGTGCCGAGCCAATGCGCCCTGTGGCAGCCGAGTCAAATGCGCCTTGGAGCAGCATCGTCTCCGCTGCGATGCGCACACAGACCGGCGGCGCGCGCAGCGGACGGCGGCAGCGACGGCGGCGCACAGCTCCCCTCAGAACATGCGCCCAGCAGGTCTGACTGTTATTGGAGCTGACTCAGGTCACTACTGCTCACCCGAACTGGTAGCGCGCACGGTAGATGGCCACTGTGACCGCTCGCAGCGCGCACAGAGGGTCCGCCAGCCGGAAGGTCAGGCTGTCGGTGCCCGCCGCCGCGGGGCGCCCGCTGCTGCTCCAGAAGGTGTCGTCGTCGTCCACCGTGTTTGCTGCAATCGAGAGGTGCGGTGGAGCATGCTAGGCGACACAGCTTCGCTGGCAGAACAGCTTTCGTGGCCGTCGGTGCCCGCCGCTGCAGGGCGCCCCATGCTACTCCGGAGCTGTCGTCGTCGTTCACGGCAGTTGTTGTGGGGCGGACAATGTTGTGGTCATGTTGTAACTATATAATTGGCAGTGGGTGGGATCCAGCCGGACAGGGTGGTAGCGGACTGCATGGAGCAGTTTGGCTGGAGCTTCTAAGCACGGAGGACTGTGCAGAGCTGGTTTGTCAGCACAGGCACGTCGGCAATCCGGAGCCCGCACCCACCGTCTGCTTGTCTGGTTCGGTGGAGCTGGCGCCGACGCCCGCCGCCACCAGCTGCTCGCAGTGCAGTGCATCCGGCTAAGCGGCGCTCGCCTTTTCCATTTCCATTTTCATTTACACGAAAGCAATGTCGCCGCACACCTACAGTCTGGTTGTCCGCGTCGGTGGAGCTGGCGCCGACGCCCGCTGCCACCAGCTGCTCGCAGCGCAGCGCATCCGCTGTCGCGTCGGCGCGCTGCGTGTGCTGCCCGTACTCAAGCATGTGACCATCGTCCGTCTCGTCGCAAAAGGCAAAGCCCCTGCGCAGCAGGATGAGACAACATTATACAGAATGAACACACTGTAGCGTAAGATTGAGGATCTGCAGCGCGGTTTGCTCATGCTCAGCACCTGCCCGTCGTCTCGTCGCAGAACGCAGAGCCCCTGCGCAGTACGACGGGATGATATGAACGAATAAACAATATGTAGATATACGGAAATACTCCAGCACCGGCCGTCGTCCGTCTCGTCGCAGAATGCAAAGCCCCTGCGGTGTTACAGGTATTGAATGAACAGGTATTGAATGAACAGGTATTGAATGAACATGCTGATATACACACGATGAACCTCGGTGTTGTCGACGAACGATATGTGCACAAGCAGGAAGTGGCAGCTAGTTGCGTAAGCTTGGCGTGTGCATCATCTGAATGGTTCATGACCCGCAGCGGTGCCAGCACGACACACTGGCAAACGGACCTTGAGCGCAGCACCGCCCGTATCTGCATGCGAAATGCGTCCATGGCGACGTTTCGCTGCTCGCGTTCAGGCTGCCAAGCCACGAGCGCCATTCAGCGGGTGCGCCTCCTCCGACAATACTCAGCACGCCCGGCTCCAAAGCTTCTGTGGCAACGACGGGACTGGATCTGTGTCGATGTGTACTTGAACACTGTGCTGACGCGAGGCCAAGATTGCCTTGCACCACCAAAATCCCAATGCAGCGTTACCGGTGTGCGCTGTTCAGAGGAAAAAATCACGTGCTTGCCCTCGCCTGAACACCAGAGCCCAATGAAAACGATTTGAATTTCTCCCACAGTGCCAGGATGAGTTGCACACGGCGTGGCAGTGGAGTGCGTTCGTGCTAAGGGATGGCCCAGACTTGGGTGAGCTGGCATAACAGTGCCAAGCGGTGCCTCCGGAAGCACCTGGGGTGTGGATTTCCGAGCTCCTGACGACCGCAGGAGGCTGAGGTTTTGCCCAGTAAACCAGGATGGGAAAGTGAGGCCGGAGTTTAACTTCCGAAAGGAACAAACTGCTGGTGCAAACGCGATGCACCCCGCTTTCCCGGAAGCAGCGGTGCCGCTTGGTACTGAAAAACCTCGATTTGAGAGTTGCAAACCGACTTGCGGCTCTGATGAGATTTTGCAAACGTGGTTCTGGTGACTGGATTAGTCGAGGATCCAGCTTCCAATCAAGATGCCCGACACTCCCTTCTCGTCAAACAGAGCTGCTGGACGACTGCTCCTGAATTATCAAAGAGGCTTGGCCAGTTTGATGGCAGTCCATGTGCGATGCTCAACATGGCGCTGTCACTCCATGCAGCATGTCTCTTGGCTGACTACATGTTAATCCTGACACGAAGAATGTCCATCCGCCGACAGCGTCGCCGACAGCGCCACTTATTCATTTCACAGCGGCGAGCGCCAGCATCTGCTCCAGCTTCTGCTTGACTGCCTCCAGCTGCTCCTGCTGCTCCGCCTGCACGCCGCGACGTGTCCGTCAAGAGATGCGCAGGGTTGGAAGCAACGCACGGAAAGTAAGGAGGACAGCATGCACCAGCCGTCGCGGCTGGGGTGGACCAGCTGCCGACCTGTTGCATTCCCAACATACCTGCAATGATCACCAGGCTCGCAACATCCAAGGCTGTCCACTACAAGGAGGCGAGTTCGTGTGGGCTTCCCACGCACCTGCTGCTGCTCGGCCTCGGCCACGACGTGAGGCTGCGCCCTATCCAGGATTTGGGGGTTGGACGACTGACCACGGATCACTGCAAGAATGCAAGAATGTAGTCTTTTGTGTGCGACTCCGACGCACCTGCTGCTGCTGGGCCTCGGCCACGACGTGTGGCTGCGCCTTCTCCATGAATTTGGGGTTGGACAGCCGGCCGCAGAGCCCCGCCAGTTCCTTCTCCAGCTTGGCCTGCTGCTTGCGCAGCCGTTCCGCCTCCTTCTCAGGGTCGAACAGGCCTGTGCGATCGAAGAAACAGAGAGGATCAGCGATGCCTACACGGCCTGTGGCAACATGAGGGGATGACTCCGATCCTGTGGTGACAGGCACAAATACCAAGCGACGTGCGCATGTGCGGACAGCCCCTGCCAGCAGCTGCACCAAGCCACGACGCACCCTTCCCTGCTTCACAGGCTGCAGTATCTGTGTGCTGACGGCACAGATACCCACCTGCCAGCGGCAGCACGACCTCCACGCCCTCCGCCACCACCAGGCTGATCTGCTGGCCCTGCTCCGACGCCGGCGCCGACTCCGCCACCGCAAAGGCGTTCGCGTCCAGCTTGGCCAGCGTGCACAGCACCGCCGCCTCGCTCCGCAGCGCATCCCTGCAGTGACAAGACAGCGATAATTCCCGTCGAATCCTTCCAGAACCAAGGACGCCGTCTGCGCCACTGAAACGGCGTTCAGCTTTGCCATCGTGCACAGCACCGCCGCCTCGCTCCGGAGCGATTCCCTGCAGTGACAAACAGCGATGATTATGCTTCTTGCGGATTGTGGAATGCCGCGTCCGCCACTGCAAATCTGTCCGCGTTCAGCATGGCCAGCGTTCACAGCACATCCGCCCTCGCTGCGGAGCGCATCCCTGCAGTGAGCAAAATAGCAACTCTCTTTTACTCTCTCCCATTGTCTTTCTTTAATTCCAGACTCAAGTTGCCGCGTCCGCCACAGCAAAGGCATCCGCGTCCAGCTGGCCGGTGTGCACTAGCCTCACTTCCACACACTCGGATCGATTTCCTGCGATGACGAAACCAGGGTGACGGGCAGCGTCTCACCAATATTGCAAACTAGGATCTCGGGTGACACCGACAACTTCACTCACCTGAGCGCCGCGTCGCCGGCAATGATGACGACGGGCTGCGATGCGCCGGCCAACGGTAATGCGGCACTCGCTACACGTATACTATATATGTAAATGTAGAACGCATACACTGCAGCAAAGACATATGCTGTACATGAGTGCTGTGTGATCCCACCTGAGGGCCGAATCGCCGGGCACGACGACGGTGGCCGTGATGCGGCGCCCCGGGGTGACGCCATACTCGGCGCGCGCGTTGCGGATGCCGCGCACCGCCAGCTGCAGCACCCCAAAGTGCTCCAGGGCCTCGTCGTCCACCGGCGCCGAGTCACACGGCCACGGCGCCACGATCAGCGCCTCGCCTGCGGCAGCGGAGACGGGCCATCTCGTTCACGGCCAGCAGCAGGAGGCTCAGTTGTCGCAGCTCCCTGCAGCTCCTTTGGCCCGTGTCTCACATCCAAACGGAGACGCGCTGGCGCACGGCAAATGGTTACCTAATCGCAAGCGGAAGCACACAGCAGACACCATGTCGTTGGTGCCATGTGCATGTACCTAGGTCCCCAAGTGTCTCACCTGCGTGCGGCAGCGCCTGCCACAGCTCCTCGGTGATGAACGGCATGAAGGGGTGCGCCAGTCGCAGCACCGCGTCATATGCGTACACCAGCACCGCCCGCGTCCGCGCCGCAGCCGCCTCATCCGCGCCATACAGCCGCGCCTTGGCCGCCTGCCAAATGACAAGCACACGACTTGTGCCACATGGAAATGATGGTCTGACGACATGTATCGGCACCAGCGCTGACGTGAGGCGCCAGCAGCGGCCGCGTTTACGCCGCCGCCCTTCATTCTATGCAGTTGCGCCTTGGCCGCCTGGTCGCACGAGATGCGGTGTGTTGGCATGATGGTGCATTCGACTCGTTCGGGCAACGCGACACCACTGCTGCAAGGGCGGGCCGCAATGCAATGGTCATGCGGTGGCCGGCATCCCAGTCAGAGCTCAGTTTGAAGGCCCTGCGCCACGAATGTCGATTGCGAGCCGCAACGGCTGGTAGGATGGCTGGCACCGCTTCCTGGTGCCAGCTGACAGATGATGATCTGCGGCTCATCTGCCACCAGCTGAGCGTGTCCACTGCCTCAGCCTACAGAGGAGAGCGTCTCTGCTCTGACGGGCGAAGCACAAGGTGGCGAGCTCAACTGTTGCTGCTGTGGCGACACCGTAGACACCATATGACAGTGCCGCCTCATTGTACCGGACGGATGTGAGTTTGTAGTCACGGCACTGGTACAGTGATGACTGCGGCGGGTGTCAGCTCTCGTGTACCAGACGCCTCTCAAAAGTCAGCTTTGGGGGAACCTGTAAGTCAGCGGTTCTGGTCGCGGCACTACACTGCAGAAGTTACTATTGTCTTATAAAAGTTTATAGGAATTTTGCGGTTTTTTGCGGTCACCTCGATGTACCAGTCGGCAAAGTCTCCCCAGAAGAAGTCGTACAGCAGCCGCCCCGCCTCTGCCAGCTCCAGCTTCTCGTGCGCCACCGTGCTGCGCCGCACCACCTGCCGCAGCGGCAAATCGCGGGCTTCAATTACCCAGGCTACCTGGCAGCCATGGTGGTCCACGATGGACTTGCGGACCTTCTCGAGTGCGGCATTCGCTGTGCATGGCTGATTTGTCAATTGCTGTGGATGGAGACCCAGGTATGGCAGCCGGCCCGCCTCTGGGGAGCTCCGGCGCTCCATGCACCGCCGTGCTGCGCTGCACTATCCGCGTGATGGCTTAGGCATGTCTGTCTGCTTTGCCTGCCCAGGCTTTGATGCGGACGTTGCATTGGGAGAGCAAATGCACGGTCCAAGTCTTGCAAGCGACGAGCATCCTTTTGAAGCTGCTGCCGCCCCGTGCCCAGCACTGCCGTGTGCCGCACAGCAGCAGCAGGACGCGGCGATGTTCTAGGAAGAAAGCAGACATCGCAGACACGACCACTCTCCGTTGATCATCAACACACTCACCGAGGTGGCTGAGTTGCTGCCGCAGACGTGCAAAGACGAATGAGACTGATGGACGTATGGACAATGCCACAAGGCCCGCACTTAGTGCAGGGAGGACAGGATCCAGCGCTCAGCCATCGGCAGCCCGTTGCAGGATTCCCGCAACCGCTTTTTCTCAATTTGAACAGTGGAAATTAGTGGATGCAGAGCCCTCCACCTGGTGCAGGGAGGACAGGATCCAGCGCTCCGCAAGCGGCAGCCCCACCAACGTGCCTTGGCCGCCAAAGTCCGCCGCCGCGAGCGACGCCCACTCGGCGTCGCGCGCGCCGTCCAGGCCGCCCAGGATGAACTTGCCGGCGTTCCACAGCTTGTTGGCGAAGTTGCGGGAGGACAGCACCCGGTCCATGGCCAGGTTCAGGTCCTGCCCCATGGTGGTGCCTGCGGGCGCGGGTCCAGGCGGGTTGGAACTTGTCGTCAGCATGTGTCGACCAGAAGTGCTGCAGTGCGGCGTACTCGCCCTTGGAGTCCAGCAAGTGCACTAACATTGCACGACCGCCAGCCTTTGTCACGACAAGTTGGAAATGTGGCACAGAGTGCCACCTGTAGCCCAGGTGCAGCGCAGCACGTCAGCGCCTTACTCGCTGACGGATTCAGATGTTTTACCTCAATGGTGTCTCGGTTCGAGGACAGAGAATAAGGAGATTCACCTGTGGCCAGTGTGTAGCGCAGCGCGTCGGCGCCGTACTCGCCAATGGAATCCAGCGGGTCCACCACATTGCCCAGCGACTTGGACATCTTGCGCCCCTGTGCGTCGCGCACCTGCAGCAATGCACGCAGCTGTTCAGGAACAGAATCATGTAGCCATTGCACAGAATCTTTCCTGTGCGCCTGCATCATCAACGCACTCGGACACATGCCGTCCAGATGCGACGACTGGCAGAGAGTCGTCGCCCCAGCCCGCTGCACATGGAAGCCACAGGTGCATCAAAGGGTAGTGCCTGGCTCGGCACCCACAACGGAACTGACCTCGCCCAGGCAGGCGCGTCACAACAGTGCAAACTCTAAATTTTCAGCTCACCAGGCCATGGAGCAGCACGGTGTGGAAGGGCGCCTTGCCAGTGAGCGCCAGGCTCATCATGATCATGCGCGCGACCCAGAAGAACAGGATGTCGTGCCCCGTCTCCATGACCTGTGTTGGGAAGAAGGCCGCTAGGTCCGCCGCGTCTTCGTCCGGCCACCCCAGCGTGCTGAACGGCCTGCGTTGTCGGAGACACAAAGTATTCAGGAGCTGCGTCTCCAAGATTCCAGAAGGCCGCCCGGCCCTCCGCCTCCTCGCTGGGCGAGCCCAGCGCGCTGAATGGCCTGCGGTAGTCATACCGGAATGTTGGTGTGAGGACAATTGCGAGCTGCATGGTCCATCTTCCTGACGGATGTTTCAAACGGGGGTGAAACGCCACTTGCTGCTGTGTATCGCACTGCCGGGTGAGCCGCATTGGCTGCAGACATGCGCACCTCCATGTGAGAGGTGCTGCTCCGCACTGCGCTCTCAGGCGCAGCAGCGATGGCAAAGCCGCTTGCAGCAGCGCAAAGCCTTGGGTTGGGCAGTGGCGAGTAACAGATGCTAGAGCAGAGCAGCAGGAGCGCACCAGAGGCCGGAGGAGAACCAGGTGTCCAGCACATCCTGTTCCTGCCGCAGCGCCACGCCCTCCCCGTGCCTGCAATCGAGGGAGCCATGCTTCAGTTGCAGCGTCAGAACAGTACTGCAGCACAGGGCTGCAAAAGTAGGAGCTCTGGAAATGGCATTGACGAAAGTTCATCGAGACAGGCAGCTGCAACAAGGACCGTGCGGCGTACTTCAATATCAAGCACACAGATGCACAGGACGCTCACTTCTGCTTCGCCGCCGCCAGGGCGTCTGCCTCATTGCGCGCGACGATGTAGTCGGGCGACACGCCCGTTTCTGACACCGCCGCCGCCGCCTCGTCTGGGAACACATACCAGACGGGTATGCGGTGGCCCCACCACAGCTGCCGCGATATGCACCAGTCCTGCAAGCCACAAAAACGACATGTGGCCCCAGACATCAGTGCAAGACGTCTGGCTCAGCCTGTAGGTCAAGCCCTGCCGCATCCCAGCAGCCTGCAGCAAAAGGCACGAACACGAAACGAGTGGCGCAGGGGGTTTCCAGTGCTCCCGTGGCTTCACGAGTAAAGATGGGTGCACTTGGCTTTCTGGAAGAGCTGCCGTAGCAACTCGCGCTCAGTCTCGACAGCAAGTAAGCCTGCGCGGGATCAGCCGCAGAGTCCCATGCAGCTTGGAGAGCGCGAGGCTGCTGCACAGCAGCAGGGAACAGAGAATCTGAGCATATTAGGTGTGAGCGTGGTTGCAGACTAGCAGGTGAAAGGTCAGCTTCGTTTTGAGGCGCGCGCACCCGGATGTTCTCCAGCCACCGGTTGTAGACCTTCTCAAAGCGGTCCGGCACGATGCGGATGTCGCCGCCGGCGACCGCCGCCAGCGCCGGCTTCGCCAGCGGCTCCATCTTCACGAACCACTGGTCCCGCACCTGCGCGGCCGAGCGCGGCATGCTTAATACGTCACTCTTTCCCGCAAGCAATCATGCGAGATGCGTGCATGGCGGGTAATGCGAAACACCAGTCACACAGCGGGGAGCTGCGGCGCCTGATGCTGCTGCTAAAATGCGTGAGAAGCCTCATAATTCCAGACATCAAACATCCAATCAGATGATGATCTATACTATCCTATGTCTGAAACAGCAGGCGCACCAGGGGCTCGACGACCTCGCCGCCTCGCTGCGACCGCGGCACCCGGTTTGTGTGCGCCTCCTTTTTTATGGCCAGTCCCCGCTCCTACGCACATCATTGTGCCCCCGTTTAGCGTTCAAACGGCAGCCGGGCACGCGCCCTTCTGCCCAATGGCAAGCTCAGACCGACTGGCTGTGTGTGCGCCTTTTGCCCAGTCCAGCGTTCCAGCATCTAGCTCCGATGCTCTGCCCTCTTGCAAGTGCTCACTGCAGTCAGTGCGTGAGAATCGACAGATGCGGCTAAAAGACCAGCAATTGCGGGCTCAATGCGCACACTTGCAAGTGGCCTGAAAGCTCACATGTCGGAACTGCACGAGGCAGCGTGCAGCAGAGTTAGCTCGGTGCAGCTCACGAGGGTCCGGGTCTTGGTAACAAGGTGACTAGGGCCCATGATCCGACGACGCATCGTTCAGCCCAGGTGGGCATGTGCCTCGAGATCTGGTGCAGCGATGTCGCACCTCGAGCGCGGCCCACACGGCTGGGCGCGCGTCTGCGCGGTCCATGCCTGCAAACTCGCCCGCGTTGTCGTTCAGGCTGCCATCGTTATTCATGATGTTGATGATCTGCAGCCCACGCCGCTGGCCGACCTAAGAGTTTCGATATGACAAGCAATGTAGTCAGGACATGACAAAAAAAATGCGTCGGGTTGGTGGCACGCAGCTTAGCCGTGGAAGAGATTGGCTCTGCACTTTACAAATGATGCAGCATGGCGACAACAACAACAACAACAACAACACTGGCGACAACATAATGCAGTAGGGGCTTCCACCGAGTGATGCTTGAGCGATCCGGACGTTAATCTGCAAGGCACTTGTCCAGCCTTTGATACAGGCAGCGCACCTCAAAGTCGACGGGATCGTGGCCGGGCGTGATCTTCAGCGCGCCGGTCCCAAACTCGCGGTCCACTGCCTCGTCTGCCACGATGGGAATGCGCCTGCGGCATGAGGCAGCCTGCTGTGAACTCTGAAACGTCACCTGACCGAATCTAACATGCTGCTGTCGAATGCCTCAACCCCGGCCACTGCGCCGCTGGAATCGGCTCACAAGAATTCAGAGGCAGTTACAGAGGTGTTCACTTGGCGAATTGTCAGCGGGAAGCTGGGAGTCAGCAGGTGAGAGCCAGAACCGCGCCTGTCAGTGAAGGGCACCAGGCACTCCTTGCCAATGAACGCAGCAAAGCGGGGGTCCTCGGGGTGCACCGCCACCGCCGTGTCGCCCAGAATGGTCTCCGGCCGCGTGGTGGCAACGGGTAGAAAGTCGCCGGGGCCGCCGCTGGCGACCGGGTAGCGGAAGTAAAACATGGAGCCCGGTTCCTCGGAATACTCGACCTGTGGGTGGATCATCAGCAGCATGTGCACACGCGATGTGCATGTTGGAAACGTTGGAGCACAGACTCGTGCCGGCCAGAAGCAGAAACAACTGGTGCAAGCCTCGGTGAAGGCGTCGATGTAGACAGCAGCGAGGCCTGATCGACAGAGGCAGACTTGTGGCCCTGCCACTTGGCCAATAGGTGGGATTACCTCCAGGTCGGACACCGCTGTCTGCAGGTTGGGCGACCAGTTCACAAGGTAAGAGCCCTTGTAGATGAGCCCCCGCTCGTGCAGTCGCACAAACGCCTCTGCCACCGCGTCTGCAGGCACACAGAGCTCTCTGTGACACCCTGATTCACATCTTGGCATTGCGGTGAGCGTGAAAGCTCCGTTGCCGCAGCCGTCAACATGCTGTCCGCTGCCGCCGCCGTGCCGCCCCCACGCCGCTGCCGTGACCGCAGCACATCCGTTTTGAGCAGCCTGCCGCTCTGCCCAGTGTCTCTCTGCCACGGCGTTTCGGAACACAAACACAGTTGCTGAAACCTTCAATGGCGGCCGCGCGCACCGCTGAGGCCGTCGTCCAGCGTGAAGCGCTCGCGGGACCAGTCGCAGGAGGCGCCCAGGCGGCGCAGCTGCCCGGTGATGGCGCCCCCGTAGCGCGCCTTCCACTCCCACACCCGCTCCGTGAACGCCTCCCGCCCAATCTCCTTGCGCGAGGTGCCCTCCTCCGCCAGCATCTTCTCCGCCACCAGCTGCACACATTTGCAGAAGTGATGTGGTGAGGCATCGGTAGGAAAACAACAGTCTGCAGGCATGGAGGCTCCATGACCGGCTCGCTCCCGATCTCCTTGCGGGACCTTCTCCACCACCAGCTGCGCAAAGAGTCAAAAGCTGTCCGGTGACACGCCACGGATCGGAGGACACTTTGCACGAGCATAAAAAGATGCGTGACAGCCTCGCGAGATCTCGCACCATTCCCCTCGTCAGATGCACCTCCAATTCTGCACGGCAACACAGACGGCCGTACCCTGGAAACTACGCAAAAGGCGTGTGAGGGATCATGCTCCCACCTGGGTGGCGATGCCGGCGTGGTCTGTGCCTGGCAGCCACAGCGTCGGCCGCCCCCGCATGCGCGCAAAGCGTGCCATGATGTCCTGCGCATCAATACGCCATCAGCACGACCCTGCATCTGGACGACCATGCCATATTCCTCTGAAAGCCGTTCACGGGTACGGGTAGCGCCATCCACATATACCAGCGCGCCGCGCAAGGTTCTCGAGTCGATGTGACGAGCTCTCTTGCAGTAAAAGAGGCACCTGAATGGTGGCAAACATGGCGTGGCCCATGTGCAGGCGGCCGGTCACATTCGGCGGCGGCATAGACATGGTGAACGGCTCGCCGGCAGCCGACTGGTCGGGCCGAAAGTGCCCCTGCTCCTCCCACCTGTAGTGAAACAAGGACAAGGCTGATGCGCAAGGCAAGGCGCTCATTAGATTGGCAGGGCATATGTCGTGGGGCGGCGATCTCCCATAAGGTGGACATGCCAAGAGAACAGACTCTGATGCCGTGTGCGAAGACACGCCAGGCACGTGCTTGCGAGTGCAGCTCGAGCAAAGGCTTACCAGTTGTATAGGCGTTCCTCCGAGGCGGCAGGATCGAAGTTCTTTGGCAGTTCTGTCCTTCTGCGGCCTGAATGGCATGCGGGACACGCACAGATCGGTCCTCTAAATCACCACGCGTGCACAGATGGTCTGGTGCCGACGTTGTGAGACGGAAGGCGTTCTGATGCATGGCAGAACACGGTCATAACCCAGTTCACCCACACCTGACGGTGATGCGGCGCCATTGGAGTATGCGCGCGCAGTGGAGTCGGTTGCACCATCAGTTGCCGCAGCTCGTGCAGCGAAGCAGCCTCGGCCCCTTGCAGCAGCGACGGCCGGCCTGCCGGAGCACTGCGCCAAGCGCTCGGGCTGGCTGATTCGCAGCGCCGCCAGCAGCTGCCTCCTGCCCGCATGCTGGATCGTCGCGGCCAGGCGCCACCCTCCCGAATGGAAAAGGCATGGCCTGCGACGCTGCATGAGCGGCTGCGCGAGCGGCTGCGCGAGCTGCACGACACGGCCTCCTGCGCACGGCTGCCTGGCCTGTGGCAGCAGCATCCTCGGAACCAATTTGCTTGCCAGACTCAGCATGGATCAGCGGGACGCCATTCGACTCACCATTATCACAGTAGACATGAACACGCGCACGTGTGTATTGCACGATACAAGTGAAATATTTGCAGTCTGTAATCCGGCATGCACGACACGCCGTATTGGCTAAAGTACCAAACCCTTGTACGGCTCTGGCGGTTACGCAATGAAATCGGACATTTGCGGGATTCAGGAAGCGGTTTGCGTGCGTGCGTACCCAACATGAAGTCGCCCTGGAGGCGTTCCGGCTGCAGGTGCAGGGCAGCATACAACAGCCTAAGCCCGGGACTGACTCTTCAAGATGATAGTGCCGTGATCACTGGCACGGCCGAATCCGTTGCAACGAAGCTGGCGTGGGAACGTCGGGCTGTGAGGATGGCGTCACCCCATCGTCCCGCAACGACCGACTCATCCCCAATTAACCAGGTATGGTACGCCTCCATGTGAGCATGCCTACTGATGCAATTCCACTTTGAAGGTAGCTCCGGTGGAAGCAGCTCGGCGCCCTCTGTCAGGGACCTTCCGCGTGCCGCAGGTCGTCCGTGTACTAATAAGTTTGCACGCGTGCTTTGGGTTTTGAATCATGGCGAAGAGGCGCCAAGAAGCCCCTCCGAATAGATGACTGCGGTCATTCATTGTCGGCAAGGCCCGAGTTGTCCATCGGCGTCCTGCGTGCACGTCCATGACGTCTGCCGGTCCGGCAAGTCCGGTGCGTGAGGGCTCGCCCGGGAGGCGTTCTCGGCGGATAGCCCTTGCATCAACTCAGAGGCATCTGACAAGAGCAAATGCACATTCTTTCCTACGTTCCCGCACCCAATATCGCGCAGGTGGTCGACACGCCGTTCTCGCTGCACGGCGGTTCATGGCGCACGACGGTGTGGGAGGTGGGCACCATGGGAGACTGCTTCCGGCAGCCGGGCATCCACATCCCTGCCGGCTACAGGCGAGCTCGTCCGATCAAGCGTCAAGCACACGTGTGCTCAATCAATCCGTGTAGCCCACGTCGTTCGCCGGTACCCTTCGTTTGCCAAGGAGCACGGCGCCTCCCACGCCCGGTGGCAAAATCGACGAACTCCTGACTCGTCCAGTAGACCTGATGCCGACTCCGTTTAAACCCGCAGAGCCACCTGCCAGAACCTCTTGGGCCATGATCAGGTGCACCTGGAGACCAAAGCCACCCTGGCGGGATCCGGCACCAACTGCACGGTGGGTGCCTCACCAACTGCACTGCACACGAACCACCAGCCCGCCTGATGCTTGCCATGTGACACGATGCTCCCCACATGTGGCACTCTGCGCGCAACAGGTGCCCGTGCGTGGCCGTCATGCCCACTCTGTCGCAACAGCTGAAGTGTACCCACTGCACTGCGCAGCTGCTCATCCAGGAGAGGGGCGAGTTCTTCGAGGGCAGCACCCCCACCGCGGCGCTGGTGTCGGCGGCGCTGGCGCAGGGCAGCAGCCAGTACGTCAACGGCCTCGAGGTGACTGATCCAACCTGTAAACGGTCTTCTACATAGCATGCTGCATTGCTCTATCGAAAGGTGATCAGGTGCTGCAGTGACACAGCGTTGAGCCTCAATTCGCATTGACAGCCCAGGTAGTCATCCCCTGAGCTCCATGTCAAAGTGAAGCTTCCGGGAAGCCAAACAGCCACAAGGTTGACTCCACCCTTGCACAGGCGTTTGGGCTGTCGAGCCCGCTGGTGCAGCGCAAGCTGCAGGAGGACGCTGCGGCCAAGTGGCTTCAGAAGTACACCGCGGCTGCGGCCGCCGGCAGCAAGGCGGCCGCCGCCAGTCCTGGAGTGCCCGCCACCGGAGGGCCGGCAGCGGCAGGAGTCGATGACGCGCCCAGCAGCCAGTTCTCGGGGCAGTCGACGTTCACCGCGGCGGCGCAGTCGATGGCGGCGGCGGCGGAGGCGGCGCAGCCGCTCGGGCTGCTAGCGCGCTGCCTGTGCGCCAAGGCGCGGCCGCAGCAGCAGCAGCGGCAGCAGCGCTCCGTGCTGCTGCAGACAGCGGCGGCGCCGGCGGTTCAGCTGGTGGCGCAGCCGCAGCCGCCGCGGCATGTGGTGCAGACCGGCGCGGGCACCGATAGCGTGCCTTGGACCGCCTGCCATGCGCCGACTGTGCGCCGAAGCCCGCTGCCGCCGGTGGAGACCTCGAACCGTGCCGGAACACACGCCGCCGCTGCCGCAGCCGCCGCCGCCTCCCCAAAAGCGGTCAAGCTGCTGACTGTGGAGCTATTCCGCCCGAGCCCCACGAGGCTTGGCGTCGTGACCAAGGCGCCTGTGACAGAGGGCCCGCAGCCGGCGATCAGCAACGGCGCTACCGCATCGGCGCTCAGCTGCCAGACGGGCGGTTCTGGCCAGGCGCGGCAGCAGCAGCGGTCCGACTCGTTTTCCGGTTTTCCCACCTCACAGCTGCCGCCAGGACTGCTGCCAACGCCGCCGCCCTGTGCGACAGACGCGGGCTGCTGGGCGGCGTTGCCGGTGGCGCTGTCCCCATTCCTGTCGGCGCCATCGCCTTTCATCGCCGTCAAATCCGCAGCGGTCGCGGCATCCATTGCGGCGAGCGGCGACGGCGCGCCGGCCTCTGTGCTGCACCCACTGCCGGGCAGCAATCTGCAGTTGTCGCCGCTGAGCCTCCCAAGCTGGTCCGGCAGCTCCTGCGGCGGCGATGGCGGCCTCACCACGCTGAGCGGCGGCCTTGGCCGTGGCAGCGTCAACGGCGGCAGCAACGCTGGCAGCTTCACAGCTGGCAGCCTCAACGCCGGCAGCTACGACGGCAGCGGCCTTGACCTTGGTAACTTTGCCGCCGGCAGCGGCAACCACGCGGCTTTTCTGGCGCAGCTGACCAGCAACCCGGATGCTGCTCTGCGTGCCCTGGTGGGCCACAAGCCGCTGCCCGCCTCCGAAAAGCTTCACGCCGCCAGCGACAGCGGCATCGGCCGCGGCATTCCGGGCGGCGACGACTTCGAGGCCGCCCTGCGCCGCTTCAGCGGCGGCAGCTTCAATGGCGGCCTTCCTACTTCCGCCTTCCAGGGACCCGGCCGCGGCACCGGCTCCGTGTCGGTGGCCTCGGAGGCAGCGTCCTCGGAGGTCGCCGTGGCGCCGGCGCCGCCACCGGCGCCGCACCCGCTGGCGCATGAGGTGGTCCCCGCAGACGCCAAGCGCCGCCACAACTCGCACAATGGCCGCCTGTCGCCCGAGGCGCTGTCCCAGGGCGCCGCAGCCGCAGACAGGCTGCTCACCTCGCAGGTCTGCAGCTGCGCAGTGCGTCTGACCAAAGCTTTCGGCTGGCATTTAAGCCGCACATCATCAGCCACTCTGCTCAAGGAGTTGCATTCAGCTTTGGCTGTGTGCGGTCAAGTGGCACCTGAAGGCACAATCAAAAACAGAGGGTTAACAGAGTCATGTTGTGGCGCAGGGGCTGATGAACCCCTCCGCCGCCACAGTCAAGGCGCCGCGCGTTGCCGCCAAGGGCTGGACTGCCTTTACCGCCTTCGGGCTGCACACGCGCGATGCCGTGCGCCGCGCCAACCCCGGCGCCACCTCCGTTGAGGTCGAAAAGGTATGCACCTGGAAAATATCGGCTGTCAAATTTTACAACGCCTGTTCGAATGTGAACAATACCTTTCGCGAAAGTGAGTGCAGCTGTTGGAAAGGCAGTTGACAGGCCGGGGCCCAAGCCTACGCGCTGTGTACCTTTGGTACCGTCGTGTACGATGGTACGACTGCAAATCTGTCGTGGAGGCCTGACACCTCGCCGCTGCAGCGAGCCTATGACAGCTGCAACGACTGGTCATTGCATGTTGCAAAGCTCTACTACAGCTCTGAAGTGCAGCCCCTGTGCTCCGACTTGCCTTTGTCCGCCTGCCGCGCAGCTGGTGGGCCAGCGGTGGAGACGCCTGAGGCTGGACGCTGCAAAGCTCGACGTTTTATGAACAGTTTCGATGCTGATGTGCCTTCACCCACCTGTCACGCAGCTGGTGGGCCAGCTGTGGGGCCGCCTGAACCCGGAGGAGAAGCACGGCTGGGTGCAGCGCGCCATCCGCGCCCGCTCCGCCCGCGCCACCGCCACCGCCACCGCCGCCGCCTCCGGCCAGCCGGTGCGACGCCATCATTCCCCACTTATCTCACTGCATTGCGTAGTGTTGAGGGCAGCAAGTCCGTGCCAGCACCCTGCGGTGGCCGCCGCCGCCGCTGCTGCCACCCTGCCTGTGCCCCGTTGTTGCTGTGCAGCGCTTGCTTCACTATCGGGAGGCTTGTTCCGCGTGTGGGCTGAATCCTGTGAGCACTGCTGCAAGTGTGGCTTCAGGCTTCTACAGCACATGTTGTACTAATGGTAGCACCGCTGCATGCTCGCTGTGCAGCAACAGTGTGCAGCACTGTTGCAGCTGCAGTACATGCTCTGCATTTGCCGTACTGCATGCAGTGCTGAAGCGGATGCTTTGAAATGTTTCGTTGTCCAGCTAAATCCACATTTCACACGTTTGTTCAACTCAGGCGCAGGTGAACCGCCCCAAGCGCAAGCGGCAGGTAGCAGCGGCAAAGGACGGCTTGCCCGCCTCAGGTGTACTTCTCCTCTTATGCTTCTCTCTTTGCACCTGAGCCATGTTGCTGTAGCTTGTGGCTCGTCCAGTCCTGCACATCTGTGCATTGGGGCATCATGCTGTACATTGGGGGCACATGCCGCCTGTCAGTGCTTCTGTCAATCGCAGATGCTGAACGTCACACTCAATACAGCGCAGCGCGTGCTACTGCACCAGGTGCAACAACATCTCATTGCTGACATGGTGTTCTCTTGGCTCGTGCCGCAGGCGAGGCTGACGACGAGGCGGCCCTGGCGTTCAGCCGCCGCAAGCGCTCCACCCGCGCGCGCCGCCCCGCCGCCAAGGCCGGCGCTGGCGCTCTGCCGCCCCGGCCCTACAACAACGGCCACAGTGCCGCCGCCGCCGCCGGCGGCAACGGCGGCGATGGCGGCCAACACTCCCTGCCGGCCGCCAGAATGGGCACGGCGGAGGTGCTGGAACTGGAGGCTGGCACCCTGGAGGTGTTGGCGTCGATGCAGGCGGCGGCAGCGGATTCCCGCCGCGTCACTGCCTGATCGCGGGCCAACACAACAGCAGCATGCACACGCCGCAGCCCAGCGGCGCGACCGCCGCCTCCGCCGCCGCCACGGCGTGCAGACGTGTCATAAGAGCAAGTGCCAGGCTTTGCGCTAAGCACAGGCGCATGTGAGGCACTCTGCAGCCGCGGCGGCGGCGACAGGCGGCGGCCGCCAAGGTATATCATCAAGGCGATGCCATAAGCGGATGGCGTTTACTAACGTGGTGCAACGGCATGGGTGGCCGTCAATTTCGATGAGGAAGCTACATTAATCGCAAGTGAAGTCATCGCATGGGAGGGACTGCCGGCAGCACGGCCAAGTGATCCTCAAGACCAAGAAAGCAGCGGCACAGGCCGCTTCATGGCTGGATCGATCCCCGATCGCACAACTATGCCAGAGCAGTGGACTGCATAGGGCTCTCCGTGCCAAGCGCAGTCCGATTCATTCCTTTCAAGGAATTTTGCCGGTGTCGGCAGTTGCCCTTATGGCTCTCAAATGGCAGGCCCTCCCTGCGACCCAGGAAGAGGTGTGGCCGACCTATTGTTTGGCAGCGGCTTCCATGCCAGAGCGCAGACAAAGGGTATCACGGTTGTATGGCCAATGTGACTGCGGCCGCGGCACCGGGGGACACTAGCTCGGACTGCCCCCGCCGCAGACGGTCCTGAAGGAAGGAACAAGCGGAGAGACTGCTGTGCGCTGCTAAGGAAGTGTATCCCGCAGCAGAGCCGGCGGTCCCAGTCTGACCCTCACAGTCAAGGGGGTCATTAGCTCGCCGGCGGCAACCATCCCAATGTGCTGCCCGTGTTGTTGTTGTTAGGTAGCTGTGCCTGTGAGTGCTGTGTGTGGACCCAGCCTCATCCTGTGGAGCCCTGTTGCGTTCCAGGAGGAGGTTCTCGCTTTGTGACGCTTTCGCTTCAAACATTAGGCAGGGGCTGTGGGATGTTGTTGCTTGCTTGCATGTGGATGCGAAATCGTGCTAAAACCTTTTCTGCCATTTAATGTGTTTGTGCTTGCATGTGGAAGTTTTGAATTCCAGAGTGGGCTTTTCTCTGTTTTAACGCTCGAGTGATGCCCTTCTCTCACAGATAGGTTTACACATACCAAACACGATTTCAACTCGCACTGTTTGACATGTGCATGCCTGCCATCATTCAACCAACATATGTCGAGCTCGACAGTCAGGGTTGGCTTGCCGACGGCTGTAATGGCATCTCAACTTGCAATGTCAGGTGCAGCCCAACAACACCACAAGCGCCGCAACCATCACGGTGCTTTCATTTTCACACGATGATGTGGCGGTCTATCCCCTATAAACCCAAAAATCTTGCAGGCAGCTGCTTGATTTGCAACCCAAATCGAATCAGCTCCGCAGTTTATCCCTTGTGCTTCAATGCGACAGAGCTGGAGGCAGCACACCCGCCGCCTGCCGCGCACAGTGTCTCGCGTCGCAAACACTCCCCAGCTGCATGCCGTAGCAAGGTATGGTGCCCGCGCGCATGCTGCCCACGCACATCCCCGTCATTGACCCTCCAAGGCCGTGAGTCGGCCCAGAGCACATAGCTACGAGAAGCCCCAGCCGCCGCGCTTCTTGGCTGCCTTGGCGTCGACGACCGGCGGCGGCGCGATCGGCTGGCGGCGCCGCCATGCGTCCAGCGCCGGCTCTGCATTCCAACATGACACATACATCTCCTTCCTGGAAAGGCATCTGCGAAGTGGAAAGGCATCTGCGAAGTGGAAAGGCATCTGCGAAGTGACGCAAGGTCGAGTTCTCACATGCACGTCAACACCTGTTGTCGCGTCAATGTTGCGGTGGGTCGGCTGCACAGCTGCGCAGGGTCGAAGACATCAAGCCCGAAACTGCCGGAAGCAGTGTCTGCCGATCTGCCGGTAGAAGCAGGGTGGTGAAAACCCTTGGAAAATCTCACCTGCGGCGATGACGCCGATGCCGAACACGGAGACGGCCAGGAGGGCTTTCTGCCACTGCGGACGCCCCGCACGCGCCTGCGCACGAATGCATGTCGTCTTCAGCTTAGCTCACCATCAACTGCCTGGGTCCAAAGGTGCAGCCAAGGGTGCAGCCGCACTTGCAACATGCTCGTCATGCGCATTGGAATTGCACACACATCGGATCGCGCATGTTGCCATATGAGGGTACCAGCAGCAGCCAGGCGTCGATTCAGTCATGAAGCCTGTGCCGCGAGATAGCAAGGTATGGGATCAGAAGTCCTCCTGTGGGCCATGAACCATGTCGACCGAAAAGGGAGCAGGCACCCACCGATGTGGCAGGGTCCTGCACTTTGGCCGCCGCCTCATGTTCCACGGTCGGCTGCGGCTCCGCTGCCTCCGCCGACGCCGGCACCGGCTCCTGCGCGCTGGCCTTTGCCGCCGCCGTGATCTCGCCTGCGGGCTCGAACTGCGGCAGGGTTTCGTGCTGCACTGGCGGCGCCTGCACCAGCGGCTGCGGGTCGCCCTGCAGCAGACACACAAGCAGTCAGCATCAGCATGTCCGACAGAACGATCAGAGAACTCCGCTGCCAGCTTGTTGCAATCCAACGCCGGGAAACCTTTGGAAGGCGCTGCGACCTTCACTCCGGCAAAGTTTGGTCCTGTTGGAACGCATTCCAGAATCTGGGGAGTCAATGGACGGACCTCGTCCCCAAGGGTTTTGTCAGTTTCCGGCTGGGCTTTCGGCAGCGCATCCAGGCCTGCAGGCAGCTCCGCTGACGGCGCCGGGGCGGGCGCCAAAGACGGCGGTGGAGGGACCTGCCACGCCAGAGCACACAAGTGTGTGCCAGATGAAGTCGGCGCCAGATGAGTGGGCCGAGACATCTGAATGTGATTTCAAGCCCCTGCCAGACCATGCTGTTCTAGGTGGGCAAATATGTGGACCGAGCCAGCTGGCGTTTCTAGCACAGCTCCTGACCTCGTTCTTGGCAACCAGGAAGTGTCCAGCGGACAGCTCCTGGTGAATCGGGGAGCCGGGCAGCTCCCCCGACGCAGCCGCGGGCTTTGCCAAGGCGCTCTGCAATGCCACATGAGCATGCAGGCCCATGTCCTCACATTCGGCAGCAAACACTCAACACGGCTGGGCCGCTCCGGTGGACTGGCCAGCTGCAAGGCTCAAAACCCAATGAAAGCAGCCAATTATCAAGTATGAAACCAAGACTTGATACAACATGTTAGATCCTGACCTCCTGTCCGTCGTTCGCCCTGCGCCTGAGCTGCAGATCGACCTGCAGCAGAAGGTGCATGCTGACTGGGAAAGTCACATTCCTACATGTTCCGGCCTCTCAAACATGAGCTCGTGGACTGTCTATGGATCCTTTGAGGACATGCAACCAGTAACATGCAGCGCTGACCGTCACTGTGTCGCCATTGCCATTCCCGCTGTTTGGCACGGCGGACAGCTTGGCCACGACGCTTGGCAGCTTTGCCGCCTGCATGAGGTGTGGCGCATCAGAGACAGTGCGCATCACACAGAAGACTCTCATGCCCCAACCTCCGTCCACAGTCTGCATATTGCGGATGCCAGAGAGGCAGAAAACTTGCGTCTTTTCTTGCTTCCTCAAACTCCTTGCACCCCAAAATACTTTCGAACATTTTCGGAGCGACACAAATAGAGGCCGCACTTCTTTGTCGTCGCTGCTGCCCTTCCGTCCGGAGCCGAGCAGCGGACCAGAGCTCAGGCGTGACGACATGCGCTCAGCTGAAGCTTCACGCGGCACTGGCGGCTGCACATGACTCACATTGCGGTTCCTTGGAAGATTATGCCTCCAAGGCAGGACTGTGCAGCGCACGTGTGCGGCAGTGAGCTGCTGGGCCTGGGCTGCGAGACCGGCGCACAAGCCTCGGAGCGCATATGCTGCCGCACCACATGAACCACAAACCTCCGGGCAAAGCTCGGGCTCGCAGGGCCCGTACTGGGCTGGCTATGGGCTGCTATTTGATTGGGCTATTGAACGCTTGTGCCACCGGTCCAAAACTAAGCAGCACAAGCTCTGGGCTGCGCCACTTCACCCCCTGTGCTGGCTCTTCATGCTGTGTAGGAGCCCGACCTTGCCAAAGGACACACGGCGCATTGTGGACTCAGGGTCCAGTGCCCCCAGCCCTGTCGACTGGAAGGGCGTCGGCAGGTGGGTCGCATCCAGCAGCGAAGTCGGTGCCGGCACCTCGGTGCGATCATGCGGAGTGACAGAGTGACGGTGGTTTTCATTGCGGTGACACCAGATGCTGCTCGGACATCTCGGGAATGTTGGGATGCCTGCCGATGGCTGTCCTGAAAGACTGCTAGACAAGCAGACTTGCAGCAGGCGTTCTGCCTGATGTGCTGCTGTCGATCGCACTAAGCCATTAGCATACCGCCATGAGTTGCCAACTGACGTGCAGCCGCAAGCAGCGTAAACGATCAAGGTTGCCTGTTGCTGCAGTTGGTCATGTCTTGTTGGACTGTGTGTGGCAGCTGAACAGAAAGAAACCTTTCTCGTACCTCAGGCGCCGCCAGGTATTTGCGAGCGGCGGTATGGAGTGAGCGAGGTAGGATTGAAGGATTGCGGCTAGAAAACAGGGAAGGGAGGTAGAGTTGCAGCACCTTTGATGCGGCCTGCGGCGCGGAGTCCGAGGGCTCGAACTGCGGCAGTCGCTCGTGCTCCGCCGGCGGCGCGGCCACCAGTGGCGGCGGGTCGCTCATAGGCAGGTCGCTGTGCGACGGCTCGCTCTGCGGGGGGTTAAAAATCGCTTGAGTGCCATACGTACAGCTTCGCGTATTCGGGTGACAGGCACAACTCATGCGGCACAATGTGATTGGCGCATTGCAGTGCTGGATGCAATAGCGTGACAGGGCAGTAGAGCCACATCCGGCTTTAGAGTCGACCTGCTCGGGACACTGTTGTGCACCATCTGCCTGACAGATGCCAGCACCTGCATCGCCACATGACCAGCTTTGCCAAGCAGCCTTGGTGCGGCGGTTTGCTCACCTGCGAGATGTTTGCGATGTCCGACTCTGTGTCTGACACGCCGGAGATGCCAGAGTCCCGCAGTCCCAGCGCACCCGCGAGCGAATCCTCATGCCGCTGCGACGCCACACATATGCAATTCAGCAGCGAGTCAGATCGCAGCGCTCAGCAGCCCCAGCGTTAGCCTCACCAGGCGCTACGGCACGGCATTGGCGCAAATTTAGATTTCACGGTTTTGCAGGGCACTAGGAGGACATTGAAAGGAAGCACACGCGTCTGTGAGCACAAGTGGACCGCAGCATTCAAGATGAGACCGCAACCATTCGGAGGTCATCGGCCATTCTCAGAGGTCAGAGGTCAGAGCAAACTCTCAGGTACGCCGCCTCACCGCGGCCTCATCCAGGGAGTCGAAGGAGCTCTGGCGGTCGACGCGGGAGCCGCGCGGCGTGAGGCCGCGCTTCAGGCTCGCGCTGGCCTTGCGCGACAGCTGCCGCATGGACTCCTTCAGCGTCTTCTTCTCCTTATCGTCCCTGTCCTTGTCCTTGTCCTTCACCGCCCCCATGTTGAGCTTCGGCATGCCCGCCATGGCGCCGCGTGCCCGCTGCCCGCCTGCTGGCGTGCCCTGTGCAAGAGGGGTTGTGCCAAGCGTTAGCTGATGTACATGGGGTACCAATCTTGGAGATCCAGGAGGCTGCTCGGGAGTTTGTTGCTCGGAGTACCGCCGCCGCATTGCCGCACACCGCTGCATGACCTCTGCCGCACAGTCCAACAGAGTCAAGTCTGGCATCGCGATGTAAGAGGTCCTGGCAGCAGCTTGAAGCTGTTTGCGGAGCGAGCCTACAGCAGAGCAGCCCGCCAGCGGACCCCTAATGATGAGCTCATGTACGAACCAAATGCTGAAGAGACTTCAAGCCCAGGAGCACCAATCTGAGCTATTGGAGTCTGATGCCACAAGCAAGCTGCTGTACACCGCTGCTGTTGCACTACATAGCGGACACAAAGGAGCTCTTTGATGGCCTGCTCGAAAGACGAACACCACGCCGTGTCCCTCGGTGACCGTCGCCATCTGACCGCCTGCAGATACTATGCCTGGCTTCGCGACGGCTGATCTAAAGCATCCGGGAGTCGTTTGCGTGTCAGCAAGCTTCGTGATACGCGCACCTGGGTTCAAACACCGCCTGGCGCGATTCGAACCACTCGCAGACAGCACTGATGGCAGTGCACGCTCGCAGACTTGAGTGGGAAACGTGTAGATGCGAGCAATTGGTGCGCACCGAGCGCGAAAGTTGCACTCACGAATGGACTCGCGCGAAGCCAGATCTCTGATCCAAGGGACATGGCAAATTGCTGCGCAGCACGCACCGCACGCAGTTGAATTTGCAAATCGGTACGCCACAGCTTGGCACACCTGCCTGCTGCAATAGGTCCTTGCTGCGGCTATGCGGCGTAGTTGTTCCAGTGATTGCACCGACTGGAAGGATCTGCCGTGCTGTGCTCCAATGGCATGAACACTGGAGTCGCCTATCAGCCATCGAGGCTCTGAAATAATGCGTTTGCTCACAAAGGGCTGCCTCTGACGGAAGCAACTTGTGCTGGGGTAGAGCTGCTTCCGACAGCACTTAGGACACCATGCCGAGCCAAATGCTCGCTGGTCTGCCAGTCGAATTTCCACATCAGCCGTACCACGTTCAGTTCACCTTCATGACCAAGGTGCCACCTTGTTGGAACGCCTGCACGGGATTATCGTGCTCAGTGGTGAAGGCAATATGTCCTCTGGTCTTGGTCTGCTGCGTTGTGACAATGGTGCTGCCCTCTGATGCAGTGGCTAGGTATCCATGTTCATGCGGCTCAAAGGCTGCAACTCTGGGTTGTGTGACGCATACGGCTTGAATGGGCGGCAAAGGCTGTTTCCCAATCCTCAGATGATGGTGGCGCTGAAGAAGGGCCAGAACGCGCTGCTGGAGGCGCCCACCGGCAGCGGCAAGACGCTGTCGCTGCTGTGCACCGCGCTGGCGTGGCAGGAGGCGCAGCGGTCGCAGGTCTCGGCGGAGGTGCTTCTCACCGCCGGCAAGCGCCCGGCAGCGGCCAACGGCCCTGCAGCGGACCTGGACAACTATAGGCACGTAGGCAATTGCTTAGATCCCGTGGCCGCAGACGACAGCTCTGTTGTGCATGCATGCGGCAGTTGAGTGTCGACCTGGACTTCGTGCCGAGGTGACTTGGAGAGCTGGTCGCCTGCATTGCAGCCTGGTTTCGTTGCCACAGCAGTGTGGCGGCAAGAAGAGAGTGGTGAATGCCTTTGATATTCGCAAAAAAAGCTTGGATCACTTGACATACAGGGTTGTAAAGTGCACCCCTTTCATCTGCAGGTACAGCGGCGGTAGCACAAAGCGGCAGCGGTCTTCCACCGCCTCAGACGCGTCCGGCACCGCTGGAGCAGCCGCAGGCAGCTCAGACATGAAGGCGGAGCCGTCGCTCAAGGCGGAGCCGGCAGCGCAGGGCGCCATGGGGCCAGCGCATCAAAGCGGCGGCTGCGGCAGCGGGCAGGGATGCGGCAGCGGCAGCGGCGCCTCCTGTGCGCAGCCGGCAGCAGGCGGTGCTGGGCTGGTCAAACCTGAAGAGCGGGGCGAGCCGGCCGCAGCGCAGCCGAGGGCGCGCAAGAAGGTACCGCGCGTGTACATTGCAACCCGGACCCACAGCCAGATCGCCCAGGTATGCGGCCGTGAGCAGCGTCAATGAACCTGACGCTGCTCACGTCAGGTTGACAATTCAACGATTTGAGCATTGACGCCCTTGCAACTGCTGATCTCAGGCAGTACCGGATCTGTGCGGAGGAACAGTCGTGCATGCCAGAAAGGGGTCGCAGAACGGCACAGAGCTTGGAAAGTGGCTGCACTCTTCTGCTGCAGGTGGTCAAGGAGTTCAAACGCACGGCCTACCGCCCCAAAATGGCCATCCTGGTGAGATGCTGTCATGTTTTGCCTCGAAAACTTTTGCCACATGCCGGCACTGCATGCGCAGGTGCACAGCTATTCTGTAGGATCCATTGAAGCGGTCAGCATCCGGTATCCAGTATCAGCTTCGGCCACCACAAGCTCTGGGCACATGCACATGCACATGCACATGCACATGCACAGCCTCTTTTAATGCTACAGGGCTCGCGGCAGCACTACTGCATCCACAAGACGGTGTCAAAGGAGCGGTCAGTGGACGAGGCGTGCGACAAGCTGATGCAGGACGACGGCGGCTGCCGCTACTTCTCTAAGGCCAAGCTCCTGTCCAATCGCTCTGAGCTGCTGAAGGTGCGCTCATGCAGCCAACATCCATAGAGACGCAGTGCAATGCTGGTGCACATGGCGCTGCATGCATGGTCCAGCTATTGCACGACTCTCCATCTGGTTGCCTCCTTCCGTGTGCTTGACGGCACTTGTGTGCCCATGTGCATGCAATCCAAGTGACGGGTGACTCTCTGGCCAGCGGTGTGAGCAAACGTCTGACCGCTGCGGTAGGTGCACGACATCGAGGACCTGGCCTCAGAGGGTGCCCGCATCGGCGGCTGCCCCTACTTCGCCGCACGCGAGTTTGCACGGGACGCCGAGCTCATCTTCTGTCCCTACAGCTACTTGGTGAGCCTACATGAGACTGTGCAGGCGTTCCCATGCTTGGCCGCCACAATGCCGCATCACTGCATGCGCTTCGTGTGAAGCACACAGCAATGAAGCGTTGCGGCCACTGGAGACATGTGACGAACACATCACATCGCACAGCAGCAGCCTTCCTGGTGTCACCTCCGGTTGCCATGAATGATGATGATGAAGGTTCTACACCGTTCTCACTCAGGCTGTGTCAGGGTCAATGCCAAATGAGGGCTGATGCACATGTCGTGCCATGCAGGTGGACCCGGTCATCCGTGCGGCGATGGACATCCCGCTGGAGGGCGCTGTCATCATATTCGACGAGGCGCACAACATCGAGGACCAAGCCAGGTGCGGCGCTCCGCGGCTCCTGCAACATACGGTGCAAATTTAGTTGTCAAGGACTAGGCTCAGTCGTGCAGTTTGTGCGCAAGCACCTGGGTAAAGCTGATATTTCTCCTTCCTGAGCGAGGCGACGCTGCATGCTTGAAGTGTGACAGCAGCTGGTAAGCAGGTGCAACTGCTGGCAATGGTCTCATAACCTGGCGGCTGCAGGGAGGCGGCCTCGATGGAAATGGAGCTGGACGTGCTGAATGAGGCGCATGTCGGGCTGCTCAAGGCGGAGGGGTTCCAGAACATCCCCGTCGGCGGCGCTGGAATCTACGGCCCGCTCGCCGGCGCGGTGCAGCGCCTGCGCGACTGGCTGCGCAGCGAGGCGGCAGTGGCGCGGCCCGACCGGGATGGCCGCTGCCAGACCATCCTGCACGGGCCACAGGTGGGTTTGCAGTCTTTCTGGTGAACAGGAAGTGGTCTGAGCTTCAGCGTTCTGCATCCCAGCTGACAGCCAAGCGCCTGTCCAGCTGCAGCACCTTGCTGGGCTACCATCGCTGGTCCACGAGACGCAAGCAAGACCAGGCCGACAGCTCATACTCTGCGGGTTCTGTGTGCTGTGTGCTGCTTCTGTACTGGCGACTCATTTGCTGCAGGGCATCGGCTGGGACGTGGGGGTGGTTGTCGCTCTGTGGAAGCTGCTTGCCAAAGCGCAGACAGTAGTAGCCGCGCTTCTGACTTTGGAAGTTTTGTTTGCGTGCAATCGACGCGCTGCAGGGCATTGGCGGGGGCGCGGGCTAGGTGGCCGCTCTGTGGCTGCTGTATGAGGCTCGCTTGCCGCAGCAGAGACAGTCCGATACGCGCTTCTGACTTTAGGAGCCTTATTTGCAGGCGATCGACGCGCTGCAGGGCATTGGCTGGGGCGCGGTCGAGGTGGCCGGCCTGTGGGAGCTGTACGAGGCGGCGCGCTCTGAGGAGGACAAGGCCAAGAGCAGCAAGCTGGAGATCACGATGGGCGGCGCAGCAGGCGGCCAGGGGGCCGCTGCCGGCGGCGCCGGCGCGCTGGCGCTGGGCGTCCTGTCGCGCGTGCTCACCACGCTGCACCTGCTGTACGAGGTGCGACCAGCGCCAATGCGTGCGCTTGCAAGGACGGGTCTCTGTGCAAGGCCTCGGCGAGCTTTGGATGTCAGGAGCGAAAGTGCTGCCGGGACTGCACGTTGCTCAATTCGGCAAATGCATTCAGGAAGCCTGACCCATTTTCCAGGTGGGACTCAGCTGACACGACGAATGACCCCAGCGGTTGTGTGCTCCAGGGTGGGCAGGATCGGGCGCGGGACTACAAGCTGTGTGTCACGCGCAAGGAGCGCCGCCGCGGCCCCGCTCCCCGCGTCCGCGGCCGCCGCACCAGGTATAAAAGCGTCACTGGCCATGCAGAGTCTGCATTCTTGCGTTATGTCTATATTTCTCAGTTCGTGCTCTGCACGACTGGCTTGCGCCTCACAAACCTGGAGGTAGTGGTGCCGTTGGGTTTGCAGGCGAGCTGCACCTCGCTTCAGCTGCCACCTCCGCAGAGCTGCACGTTCATACTGTTTGTGCTCCACAAATGCAGCATGCTTGTCGTCTGCAGGGACGAAATGGCGGAGTCGCCGATGGTGGTGAAAGTGGCGCTGTGGTGCCTCAGCCCGGTCGCAAAGCGAGAATTCCTGTACACCAATATGCTGAATTCACCTTTTGCACCCTTGCTGATGTGAGCTTATGACCATGTGCAGGGACGACGAGGCGGAGTCGCCGACAGTGGTGAAAATGGCGCTGTGGTGCTTGAACCCGGCGGTCGCCTTTGCGCAGCTGTCCGCCGAGGCGCACTCCATCGTCCTCACCTCCGGCACCCTGTCGCCCAAGGCCTCCTTCGCCTCCGAGGTGGGGGCGTTGTGTCGAAATGCAGATGATTGTTTCCACGACGTTTCAAGCATGAATGGGGTTTGGGCATAATTTGGAGTCGTCTTCATGAGGCAGCATATTGGGGGCATTCTGATTCAAAGATACACTGCAGACAGGAGCAGTGAAGCGCACATGCGTTCCAGGATTGCGATTATGATCGTGACGGCTTTATCACGCGCCTGAACGCAGCTGGGCGTGCCGTTCCCCATCGAGGTGGAGACGCCGCACGTCGTCGACATGCGGCTGCAGGTGAGCAAGCTGTATCATACTACGGCTTGTCGCGCTGCTGTCATCGTGATGCTTCCGTGATGCCGTCGTCGCGATCGGCGTAGGCTCAGCGACTTCAAGCAGAACTTGCCCCCACAATCCCATGCATTTTGAGAGGCTGCTGTTGAGCACGAGTCCGGCCCGCGACGTCTGACATGAATTCTAGATGATATCCGCCTCGAGTCCAACTTTTTGTCGGCAGGTGTGGGCGGGCGTGCTGGGGGTGGGCCCGGCGGGCACGCCGCTGACATGCGACTACAAGACGGTCCCGAAGCCCGGCTTCCAGGACGCTGTGGGCAATATCGCCTTGCGCGTCTGCCAGGTACTCGATCGCATGGGCTTGCTATACGGCAAGATAATGCTGCAGGGGCTTGTTGTAAACAGGTCACCCCGCGTGTAAATGCCATTGCACCTCTGCCATGGTCTGAGCTGTGCAACCATGTTTGCGCAGACGGTGCCGGACGGTGTGCTGTTCTTCTTCCCGAGCTACACCTGCATGGACAAGCTCATTGAGCGCTGGCAGGTGAGCAGAGCCTGCACTACGTTTCAAAATATGATTATGCGTTGGCTTCGGCATCCAGCTTCAGAACGGCTGGGATGCTGGGATGCCATTGAATGCACTGGGTCCACATCAGCAGATGAAGTGCATGTGCACGCTGTCGCAGAGCAACCTTGCAGGCTTGCATCTGACCTGTTGGAGGCCCTCCCACGGCCCGATCGTGTCATCGTTTGTGGGTTGCCCCGGCAAGCAGCAGCATCTCTCACATGTCCCGCGTCGCAGTACCCCATCCTGCAGGCTGCGCAGGTGTGGCAGAGCTGCTGCAGTGGGGCGTTCGACTGTTTCTCGGCTCGTCACGGTTTCTGCAGAGTTCAACCTCAAACCTGACATGCTTCATGTTCGATCATTGCAGGCATCGGGGCTGTGGCGGAAGCTGGAAGGCGTGAAGGCGGTGGTGCAGGAGCCGCGCGGCACCGGCGACGACTTCGACACCGCGATGCGCGACTTCTACGCCGCCATCGACTCGGGGCGCGGCTGCATCTTCTTTGCTGTCTGCCGCGGCAAGGTGCGCGTCTTGCATTACACTGGCGGCCGTTCCCCGCTTACTGCACGCCCTGCCGCTGCTGGCAGTGTTACACGTTGCACGTATTTGACCCAAGTCAACACCTGACCGTCATCTGCCAAGCAAGGCACTCATGTAGTGGAGGCGTGATGCAGCAACTTCTCTCAACAACGGCCTGGACTGGCCGCCTCACAATCAAATGCCGCCGCGCAAGCGCAGGTGTCGGAGGGCCTGGACTTTGCTGACGCCAACGCGCGGGCGGTGGTGGTGCTGGGCGTGCCGTTCCCCGGCGCCAAGGATCCCCAGGTGGCCGCCAAGAGGGCGTACAACACCAACTGCGACCCGCGGCGCGGCCTGCTCAACGGCGACCAGTGGTACTCGCAGCAGGCATTTAGGTGACGCTCCTTAGACGCCTAATTGTACTGCGTATGGTGTGCATGAGGGTCAGGCATTCCGTGCCGATTTGGAGGTGCCAGATAGTGGGTCGGGTTTCTGCATTGTGGAAAGCAATATTGTGGAAAGCAATGCGTTGCTGTGGTGGCCGCGGTGTGCAGTGGTAGGTTTTCGTAAATGCCCGCGTAAATCCGCACGTCCCTGCCACATGCAGGGCGCTAAATCAGGCGGTGGGGCGGTGCATCCGGCACCGCGGCGACTATGGCGCGATCCTGCTGCTGGACTCCCGCTTCCTGAACACCAGCAACCAGGAGAAGCTGTCCCGCTGGTGCGCTGCCCATCCTGCACAAGTTTGTTTCCTCAAATTGTGGTTGCCAGCTGCTGCCATCCCTGATAGTCTGCCTGTCGATTTTCACTACTAGCAAAAGACCTACAACTTGAAAACTCCCGCATTGTCTTCTGTCTGCAGGGTGCGCGGCGGCCTGCAGGTGCAACCCAGTTGTGACGTGGCGCTCACCTCGCTGACCGCCTTCTTCCAGCGTGTCGCCACCAACCCGCCGCCCCAGGTGAGCAGCACTGCTCAATAGGGCCATTACATCTGCTTTAAATGAGATCTGCATTGCACAGAGTTGAATATTTGAAGTACTGCATATTCTCTACTGTGTCAGGCACTGCGGCCTGCCACGAGAGCCCATTGACTCTGGGCACTGAATCTGGGAGTGTTTGCAAACGCACCAGCATGTCCTGCATCTTGATTGAGAACGAAAACACAACTGCAGGTGGCTGCGGTGGCAGGACGTATGGCGGCTGCTGCACTGGAGCGGAAGGCGGAACACGAAGCGCAGGCGGCGGCGGCGACGAAGGCGGCCACCAGGGGTCGTGGGCGGGGCAAGCGCCCGGCATCCCGCCCCATCGGCGGTGAGGATGAGCTGTCGGACTAATTTCAGGTCTTATGCACCTGACACATGACAGGCAGGTTTGCAATCGGACCGGCTTCACTCGTTTGACGTTACACACCGCCTGGTGGATGCCGACCATTACACTGTACTAGCATCACAGCCGAGCACGTTCGTTGGAAGCGTCGCTGTGGCTGCGTCCATGACCTGTGCGTCCCATGACCTCGTCTTCTTTTTCACACTGCAGGCGCAGCGGCCGACGCCGAGGAGGAAGACCCGGAGCTGGCGCACCGGGCGCTGGAGTCGTGGACGCAGCCCGAGTGGCTGCAGCCGCGCGGCGCTGCGCAGCGCCAGCGGCTGTCGCCGCCGGGCGGCAGCGGCGGCAGTGGCGACGGGGTCGGCGGACCTGACGGGCTGCTGCCGCTGACAGCGCTGAAAGCGGCGGCGTTGTTCTCGGACGGCGATTTGCGGGGGCTCGCGACTGCCCGTGGCATGGCTGGCAGGCAGCAGCATCCGCAGCCGCAGCAGCAGCAGCAGCCAGCTGGCCTGCCGGCGGCGCCAGCAGCGCAGCAGCCAGCGGTGCAGCAGCCAGTGGCGCAGCAGACATCGATGCACCGGGGGCTGCTGCTCGACAGCCCCGACGAGGAGCAGCTTATGGCGCTGGCAGCAGACGCCGCGGCGCTGCCGCCCTTTAGCGGGCCCAGCCCGCCGCAGCCCATGGGTGCACCAGCTCCGGCGCCGGTGCAGCAGGTCGCGGCTGCTGCCGGGCAGCAATTGGGTGGCGCGGAGCAGCAGCAGCAGCAGCAGCAGCAGCAGCAGCAGCAGCAGCAGCAGCAGCAGCAGCAGCAGCAGCAGCAGCAGCAGCAGACGTGTGCAGGGGCCGGCGGCAACGAAGGCGTCCTAGCTGCCCTCGACTCCGACGACGAGCTGCTGGCGGCGCTCCCGCTGGACATGACCGCCGTGCTGCAGCCGCTTGCGCAGCGGCAGGCGCCATACCAAGCGCCGGCGGCCCACCGCCCAAAGCAGCCGGCGCAACAGGGCGCGGCAGCGGCCGCAGCTGGGGTGCCGGCTCAAGCAGAGGAGCTGCCGCACGGCCTTGTGGCGGCGATGGCGGCCCAGACTCCGGGCCCGGTTGTGCCCTTCAAGCCGCTGCCGCCGCACGCATGCCGCTCCGCTAGTGTGACGCCCGTGCCGCAGCCTGTTCAGCCTGGCTATGGCATGCCACTCAGCAGCGCCAGCGAGAGCACTCCCTTTCCGCCGCAGTCCTGCACGCTGCCGCGCCAGCATCAGCCGATACAGATCGGCAGCTTTGGCGCCACTCCGGCCTCAGCTGTGGGCGGGCAGCCAGCGTGGCGAAGGGGCGGCCTGGCGGGCACTGAGCCGATCGGCAACATGGGGCGGCCGCCACAGCAGCGGCTGCTGCCGGCGCAGCGGCAGCGTCAGGGGCTTATGGGCGTGCTGCCTGCCCAGTGCCGGCAGCAGCAGCAGCCGCCTCCGCCAATCGGGAATGAGCAGCCGCACATTGCGCATGCCGGGGCGCCTGCGCCAACTGGACCCGGCGCCGAGCAGCCAGGCTTCCCGCGCGTCATATTTCCTTTCATGTCTTGCCCCAAACCCGCCGCGGAGATCACAGCCGTCAAGCCCACCCCGCCGACGCCCCCGTCGCCCGCCGAGCCACCAGCGGCGCCTGGCGCAGGTGTGCAGGATGCCGCGCCACCAGCCCGGGCTGGCGCCGCATCGGCAGGGCCGGCGGCAGCCTCAACCCACGCCGCTGCTGAGCACGCTGCAGCCGCTGGCGCAAGCGCCGCGATCTCAGGTGCAGATGACGCTGTGCTGGCCGCGGCAGCCACGCTGGCGCCACCGGCACGGCTCCTCACGCAGCCCACGCAGTTTCAGTACTTTGCGCCCGATTCATCGGACAGCGAGATGGAGCGCTACTCTAGCCCTGCCTCAGCGCCAACGCCCAAGACAGGCCTGAGGGAGGGTGCAGCTCGCAAGCTGGGGCGGCCGCCGCTCGCGGACCGCATCCCGAACCCCCGCAGGCAGGGCCAGCTGCAGCAGGGGGCAGGCATGCCGGCGCAGCAGCCTGGCCACCCGCCGGCGGCGCCGCTGCCGGCGGCTGCGGCCATCCTGGGCATTCAGGCACAGGTCGGGTTTTCTTTGTCAATCTTTTCTTCAGATGCCGCACATTCCTCTATAGTACTGCAGAGTAATGTATCTTGTCGTGCAACAGCGTTGTCCACTTTGACGCCATGCGGCATGTGAGTTTCAGCTTGCATCTCGTTGTGCCGTCAACGAAGCTGCATAACGAGGTGCACCGACTTGCCATCGGCAGGCCAGAGGTGCTGCGCCCGGAGGCAGGCCGCCCTGCGCTCAACAGCCGCAGCTGCCGCCGCAAAGGCCTTTACCACAGCCGATCCGGCCGCCTACCACTGTCCAGGCTGCGATGCCGCCGCTGCCGCCGCAGCAGCAGCAGCAGCAGCCGCAGCACCAGCAGCAGGCGGACTGGCATGGGGCAACATGCGCGACGCCGCAGGCAGACCCGTCACCGCCGCAGGACAGCGCGCCAGCCGCCACGCCGCAGGCCAGCTCGCAGCGCGGCAGCGTCAAGTTTGAGTCCTATGTGGCGGTAGCGCCGCAGCAGCCCTCATCAGCTGCCGGACAGCAGGCAGCGCCTCGGCCGGCATGCAGCCGGCCTGTGTCGGCGCAGGCGGCACAGCTGGCCATGCAGCAGCCTGCCATGCAACAAGCACATGCCGCTGCGACTGACGATGCCGCAGCGCTGCCGCAGCAGCCCGCCGGCCGCGTCAACAAGCAGGCACAGCACCCACCGCTGCAGCAGCACTCGGTGGGCAGCGGCCACCTCCAGGGGTACTTGGAGATGGCGGCAGCGCCACCTGCATCTGACTCCAGGGCCGGCGGCCCTGCAGCCGCGCCGGCGCCAACAGCGGCGCTCGCCGCTGCAGAAGGCGTGTTTGCAGATGACAGCGATGGCTGGCCAGAAGCCGCCTGGCAGCTGGACGACGGTGCGCTGCTGGACGCAGCGGCTGCCGGCGGGCCGGCCCCAGAGGGCGGCGCGGCGGCTGCAGCACCGCTGAGCCGCATCAGTGGTGAAGGTGGGCCCGATGCTGCCAGATTACTCGCGACATCGCAGCAGCATGCCGCGGATGCAAAGCTGCAGCAGCCGCCGCACCAGCAGCAGGCAGCCGGCGGCGACGCCCCCATGCCCGAGCCGCAGCGCCAGCAGCCGGGCGCGGGCGCGGCCAGCGCTCTGCCAGGCGGCCAGCGTCTTGACAGCCCTCCACCCTCTGACGCAGACGCTCGGCCTGCCGCGGGCGCGGCCGTCGGGCCGCCGCCAAGCCTGCATGCTGATGTGGCTGCGTGGCTTGAGTCTGCCGCAGTCGCGGCCGGTGGGCCGCCGCCGAGCCTGGATGCCGAGGTGTCAGCGTGGCTGGAGGCGGACCTGGCGGACTTTGGCGCCTTTCTGGCGTTCCACGTGCCGGCGCTGGCGGCGGACGCCGCCGAACGGCGCGCCGCCGCCGCCCGTGCGATGCCTGCCTGCTTCGTGGTGGCCCGGTGGGTTTTTGTGGGACTCTGCAACTGGTCTGGCATTTTGACACGCTGGATCAGAAAGCCTGCGCAACAAGACCCGGAGAACTGTACCAGTGGCCGGGCCCGTCTGCCAGCTCGTCTATCCCATGTCAGGCGGACAGCATGCCAGCTTGGTCGTATGGCTGCACGCTACATGGTCGTCATGCCAGCAGATGCAATGACAGAGGAGAGTGGCGCAGTAATTGCAACACGCCGCAGCAGAATCTGCAATGCCCACATTTCTCAATCCACATCGGCTTAGCACGAACCTCAAGTTTTTAAAATTCACGCGGTCCTTGTGGCAGGTCGCTGGTGTCGTACCATGGGGAGGGCGGCCTGACACGGCTGCGCGAGGTGTGGCGCACCCGCCTGCCGCGCGGCCTGGGCCTGCTGGCCGACGCCGGCGCCGCCGCGCTGGCGCCCTACGGGCTGCCGCCGCAGCTGGCCCCGCCGGCAGCGGCGGACGCGCCGGCGGCCGGCGGCGAGGCGCCTGGCCCGCCGCGCAGCAGCGGCAACGGCAGCAATGGCAGCGCCGCCGCCGAGCAGGGTGGCGGCACCGTCGGCGGCGACGCCTGCCGCAGCGGAGGCTCCGGCAGCGCGGCCGGCGGCGGCACAGCTGGCGGTGGGAGCAGCGGCCGCCGCCGCCGCCGCTCGATCGTGGATCTGTTTGCCGGCGCCGAGATGGACGGCGAGGAGCCTGCAGACCTGGCGGCAGCGGAGGATGCGGTCCAGGCGGCCGCGGCGGCAGCAGAGCCTGCGGGCGCTGCTGCGGCGCCCATGCACGGCGCCCCATTAGAAGATGCGGCAGGTGGCGGCCTCGCAACAGGCAGCGATGAGGCTTCAGGAGCCAAGTCGGCCCTGGGGCAGGCCCTGCAGGTGGGCAAAGCTCTTCATGTGAAACCCTGCTGCAGCCCCTATTCCGCCCCGAAAGGGCCTCTAACATATTGTTGAAATGTTGCCCTTCCTGTGCCCCGTTCCTGCTGTCTCAACTGTGCAGCTTGTGCGCTTTGCCGCCCCAGCATCCGCATTTGCACATCATCAGCCATGGCTGAGCGCGGCATCTGGTGTCGTCGCAGCGCATGGCGGATGCGTATGAGCGGGTGCTGGCGGAGGTGGCAGGGCTGCCCTCTGACGACGAGTGAAGACGGGGACTTGCTGGGGGGGCTCTCGGCGCAGGAGTACGCTGGAGACGATGTTCGGGGCACACTGTGCCTGCAGCGTCCGCAGTGCTGAGGTCAAGTTGACATCGCATACCCAGAGTGTCAGTATTCAAGGTGCAGGGCAATGCTGATAGCAGCATGCGGGTTCAGACTTGTGCGCTGAAAAATGTGTCCTGCCAATTTGCTAGGCTCTGGCTGTCGGCTACACATTGCGCATGAGCTGCAATATATGTGGAAGAGGTTTTGAGTGGCATGTGGCTGTGGAGACGGAGAAGAGGGGACGGCAAGACGTGCAATCGCTGATTCCATTCACGACATCTCATTCACACGACAGATCACAGCTTCTGTCTTCACGATGACCTCTTCGAACGGTTCAAGGAGGCACACAGCTAGCCACGTGCATCGCAAAGCTGGAGCCCCAAAGCAAAAAAGCTACATTTTTAATCTTCTGGGCATACAAATGCCCAGATCAGCCTGCACAATGGTCGTCAAGCAAGTTCCTCAAACAAAATCACATGCTTTGACCAGCCGCGGCGACACGTGCCGCCAACTTTTGCGCCATTGCCGCATCAGCTGCCGTGATGCATCTCTTCGAATGCTGCACTTTGATGAACACCCTATCGAAATCCCTGAGAAATCCGCCATTGTCATCTCGGCTTCTGCACTCCGCGCCTTCACCAGGCAGTACCGCATCGCCCGTTGCCGCAAAAACTACAGTGTGCTGCTGCGCACTGCTGCGCCGCATCCACATAAGGCCTCCTCACAGTAGGACCCGTAGTGTGAAATGCGGATGAAGCCGGTCGGGTAGTAGGTCTTCGGAATGTAGACGTTGGCTTTCAGCTTCCGGTTGCCGCTGCTGATCACCTCTGCACGCATTTGCAGCAAGTTTGAAACGCTGTGTGATGTGGCAGGCATCATATCCTAGTAGGCTTGTCTGTCTTCGTGTCTGATGACGCGTTTGCCATGTGTACATGCTCCCCTGCGCTGACATCTTGTATCTTCAAAGGGCACATACTCTGTTATGTGGGACAGAAACAGACATTGCAGGCGAGTGCAGCAGCACGCGGGTATCTACACGAGACTGGTTGTTCTCGCCGATGAATTCGAAGTGCGTCTGGCCGCTGTTGCCGCCGTCTGCAAACCAGTCGGGCGTGAGTGTGACGCGTAGTCCGACCGGCCGGCCGGCGGCCCACGCGGCGGCGAGGAAATCCAGGGCGGGTGGCCGCCGCGGGCGGTCGCGTGCTCGACCTCGGACGTCTGTGAGGTGATGGTGATGGTGAGCGCGAGGGAGGGCTTGCCCTCCATGGCCGTGAGCTCCGACGAGGCCTGCAGTGATGCGCTCGCAACTGTAGGGCACAAGATATGGCCAACTGGTCGAGTGCCACCGGTGACCAATGCAGGCGGGTGGTCAGTGATCCGGCGGCATCGTGCCCTGTACTGCAGATTTCCGCTGCTGACCAGCTTCGCACCTTGCATTCCGCCAGGATCGAACAGAAGTCGGGCTGGGACGCAAGGGGTGCCTGCATGTCCGCACTGAGGGCCACATCGCAGATGGTGTCACGTTGGCACTGCGGCATGCACACTCATGTGTTACATGCTTCGGACATCCGACCGGCATGCACAACAGTAGAGGTACCGGTCCTGCTGACAACCGTGTGGTTTGCGAGTGGCCTGCATGCAGCATAACACCGCCTGATGGCGGCGCTGCCGCCGCCACACCTTTGAGATGTCAGGGTTTACACAGACGGGCACGCCGGCTGCCGCCGCCAAGTCGGAGCAGGAGGTGTTGTGAAGCCCATCGATGTTCACTATGGTGCCCTGCGGAGGAAGCAGCAGGCAAAGGTGTGGGGCAGAACGAGGATTGGAAAAGAAAAGCTATGGCCATGGCGCCATATGTGCTGTGCAGCATGCTGATCATGAACGCAGGGCAGCAGCCACAACGCAGCTGGCGCCCCTCTCTGCGGCGCAGCCAAGAATCCAGGGCATGTAGGTCTGAAAATGAGAGAAAAATGTGATGTGACTTGCCGCGGCGCTTGAAATGCCAATCTGCCGCCAGGGACTCACGAGATGGACTGGCAGGTGTTGCCCCGCAGGACCTGATCAGCTCATGAGCCACAAATCCGCTGTCTCGAGGCAAAACCGTCAAGGGCGGCAGTTGAGGAATCGTCGCAGGTGGAGCGGCAGCGGTCTGAGACGCTGCGCGCTGCAGCTGACACACTAGCACGACCAGGAGGCACAGTAGGGCCGACCAGCGGGCCATCGACGCTGACTTCAAATACAATGCGCAGGAACAGTAGGGATCACGGTCGCCGTCCGCCGAGACAGCTCGAAGTTGTTTTCGAGGACCACTGTCGAAATTTGAGGATCATGTGCATCTGAGGTTCGGCTGTGGACATCTTGCACGCGCAGGGGAAGGGGTCCAGGTACGACATGAGGTTACGAGGTTGACCAACATCACAAACAGCTGCGACACCTGTCTAAGATGTCACAAGTAATAGTCTGTAAATTATGCCGATGATCGCTGCTTGCGCCCGCATGCGAGATTTGGAATGGCCTTGTTGCCTGAGGTGTCGTCGATCGCAAAATCAGCCCGCCAGCATTTTTGAAACAATGCAACCCTTCTGACAAGGCTGGAGTTTGTTGTCAGCGACGAGATGTTCAATATACAGTCAATGCGCTGCTTCCAACCTTCTCTGCAAGCCTGCAGCAGATGGCTGGCAGGCCCAGGGCCAATCCTTGTACGACTGTACGGCGGAAGCTGCGGAAGCTGGGGATGGTCCAGTCAGACTTCCCGCACCTGCTAAAGTACTGGCTGTGTGTGAGATTAGCACTCACATCAACAGTCAGGTGCAGTGGATGAACAGACAGCAATAGCGCTCTTGGGCAGCAGCAACAGCTACTCCTGCGAGAGAGTATTTGACCCGTCGAAGTGAACAGGGTTTATGCTGCGAGGCTCGTCAATTCATCTATCTTTAAATTGCACCCCGAGACTTTACACATCTGATCACACTGCCTGCACGTCTAATTCAGACTTCGGCGACAAGTGCTGCAAAAAGCTTCCAGTTCTAGGCACCCCTCTGGCAGCACTCGGCCAGTGGCAGAGAACGCGCCAGCCACGGCGCGCACAGCGTCGACGGACGTTCTGGCCGCTCAATATGGCAGACCAACAACAACAGCAGGAGGATCCTCAGCAGGCGCGGCAGCAGGCGGCCTTCCCGCCGCCCCCACCCTACTTCCGCCAGTTCCGTGGCGCGGCCGATGCAAGCGGTGATATGGCGCAGCCGCTCGCACCGCCGCCCTTGCCGGCGCCCGACGCCACCTTCCAGATGTTCGGCGAGCTGCACACGGTGAGTGGGCGATTCTGTGAGGTTTCCTACAGGATCCCAGCAGGTTGTTAGGAGTTGCGACGGCGAGCCCACCTCTGTGACGCATGTTTACCGCAACCTTCATGCATGTCATCAGTACAGATGGCATGTCCATCATGTGCGGGCGGGCAGTGATGTTTGGGCTGCTGTTGACTCACGCAAGTCGTCATGCCATACAGGCGCAGCCGGGCATCCCGCCGCTGGCGGTGAGGCAGATGTATAAGGTGCAGCCTGACGGCTCAATAGGTGCGCTGGCACAGACCGTTCAGCCCACTCTGGCCTGCTGAACAAGCTCCCTCGATCCACAACATGTGCGCTGGTGCTGCCACTGCATGCGCCCCGCTGTGCGCTGACATGGTCGGTCAGGCAGGAAAGAGCGACGCTCGACTTCGTGGGCTGCGCCTCTGCTAGTCTGCCGTGCATCCGTTGCATCCTAGCACTGAGTCTTCGTGCCGCCCATGCCATCGCGATTGCGTAAACCCTGTTGCCTGCGCAGACTTCCGCGGCGAGCTGCGGCGGCTGAACCGGGAGCTGCTGTTTGCGTTTACTGACATGCTGGCGGCGGTCGCGGGCCGGCCCAGCCAGAGCGCCCGCTCCGTGGAACTCGTGGGCGTGCTCGCGCGCAACCTGCAGCACCTTCTAAATCTGCTGCGGCCGCACCAGGTGAGCGTCGTCAAACGTTGTCTTGGAGGCTCCTGGAATGCACCTGCGATGAACCATCAGAGAGTCTGCGCGAAACATGTTGCACCTCCTCGTCCTGCTGCGGCCACACTAGGTGGGTCAGACCTCTGCCAACATCTCACGCCTGGTGTGGCTCTCGATCTCAGAGGGAGCTGGCCTCCGCTCAGCCGGAGCCTGTGTTCCATTGGACGTTCGAGGCCGCACTGGCACGCATGCTGCGCCTGTTGCGCCAAAAGAAAAGCACCATGAGCCCCAAGCCTGGCGTCCCAATGCAGGCGGCAGCCACCCTGGAGCACCTCCTGCAGCGGGAGCTCGAGGAGCAGCAGGAAGCAGTGGCGGAGCTCAGGTGCGGCGACATCCTGACCAGGACCTGAAAGAGATAGGGAAAGTAAGGAGCTATAGGCTTGCTTTCTCACAGGGTCCTGCATGGCTGCAGGCAGGCTGCAAAGACCTGACAATGCTGTTTGAGTTTGTCAGATGAATTTTTGTATTGTTCTTCGGCCGTCCTTGCATGAATATTGCCGCCCCATGAATATCGCCCCTGCCTAATTTGTGATGCTGGTTGCGCAGACCTGCTCAATGCGGAGGGGGGAAGGTCGCTGGATGGAATCACTGATGGCCCACGCCACAGCAGTTGAAAGACGAACGACATAGCTTTTGTCTGCCTTGCAGGCTGCAGCAGAAGGAAGTAGGAGCGACAATCCGGCAGACTGCAGAATCTTTGGCGGACGTGCGTGCCGGCTGGAGCCCGGAGGCTGGGGCGGTTGATGATCTAGCAACCACCGTGACACACATGGAGACAACCTGAAGTGTGAGGGGCAGGGGACAACCAAGTGGTTTTGGTTTTGTGCCCGATGTGTTGCAGTCCGATGCGTGAGGTGTTGCAGTTTCTGCAAGTGCCAGATAGTTAGGAGGTGCAAGCTGGGTATGCCAAAGTGTCATGTGCGAAGTGAGGCCTGAGTGCAGCAAAACTTGATGAACGGGATCTGAGGACGAAATTGTGATGTGCATGAAGTTCTCTGCGGCGGCAAGCTACGAAATCGCCCAAAGCAACATTCGCACGGCACTTTACTAGCAGACTCTTCCGGCAACCTTAGTCCATCTCCGACTTTCCTTGCGTGGCCAGCTCATGTTTCAGGAGAGCAGCTTGCGGCCAGCCGTGGCAGCAGCTGCGGCAGCGGCGGATGGCGACGGTGGAGAGGTGGTACCGCTGGGGGTGCCGACCTGCAGAATGCAAATAACGCCTGGGGATGGATATCATCATATAATAAAGGACAAGAGCGAGCATCATGTACTCTGCGCATGATATTGGTGGGCACTGAGCCGGTCAGAATCGAAGAGGCCCACCGCAACAGGCTGGGCATTAGGACTGATGTTTCTGCCGGGGGTGCCGACCTGCAATCCGACCTGCAATCCGACCTGCAGATTGCAAAATGCGAGATCAAATCGGATGGATATCAACAACGAAGGACGTACAAGAGAGCATGGTGACTGAGCATCTCTGATGCTGGTTGCTGCCACTGAACTGACCAGGAGAGGCTCACCGCAGCCGGTGGGGCATTAGCATTGGTGGGGCCGCTGGCGGGGAATCGGCGACAGCCCACGGTTCTCGGCGGCATACTTGTCACTTCCGATAATCACTGTGTATCTTTCGAATCAACACATCAATATTATTGTGCCGCATGCCACAGGCAATACAGCTGATGGTGCGGGCGTATAATGCTGGAAAAGCGCAAGCCCTTTGCGATGACCCAAAGAAGCAAAATGAAAAACGCACCGCCAGCGGTTTCCGGGTCGCCGCCCTGGGCCTGCGTCAGCTGCAGCTCGCCCTCCACGGAGCTGGGACCCGCAGACGTGACGAGCGGCGGGATAGTGCCGACGGCCGCAACTGGCACCTGTTTGAAACGGTGCAGGGTGCGTGTGTCTGTCAATGCAATGAAGTTCCTCGTGCAGATTTGCAGTCATCAGCGGCAACTCGGCTCGAGAGCAGAGCTGAGAGGTTTGCGGTCCCGGGCCGCCGGTGCAGGCGCTGGGAACGCAGCCAGGCACAGGTGTACCAATGCGCGCTTTGTTCGTTTTTTCGTTGATGCGGATGATCCTGCGCATGCACATCCGTTATGAGGACGGTGGCTTATGATCCTGCATTCGTTGGCATAGTCGTTGACATGCAGCGGAACTTGCGGCACTGGAATGAACTGGAGGGGACTTGCAAATTCTCCCCCCTGACGCCATCAGCAAGGCCTTCCAACAACTTCTCGACGTTCTGACGATGGTAGAAGAGCACACACAGACAGGCTGCCATGCAAGTATATGTAAACTGGCTAACAAGCCGAATCAATACATATGTCACACAGTGTGCAAAGTCAGGCACGCAGCGCACGGCCAGGTGGTTTCGTTGATAGTAACGGAACGTCCGCCGCTGCTGGTGGCGCCGCCAATGCCGCGCGGCAGAGGCCACTCCCAGAACGCTTAGCCACGCAGCGGCTGGTCGCCTGTCAGGCTGTTGTTGATGGCGACGTACACGTCGCTGCATCGGCAGTAGGTTGAGGGACATATCAGCTGCTCGTCTGGGTGAGGCAGAGCAGCACAACCATCATTTTTTGCTATTGGGAGAAATGAAGCATGTGAGTTTTGATCTGGTGTGCAAGCTGAGTGAACGACAGAGCCGTCACGATCGCAGCTTGGGCAGACACCTGAACAGAGCACCATCGTGACTATATATACAGACGGATTGGGCTAAGCAGCTGTGCTGCAAGGTCATCTCCTCTGATGTGCTGCATTTCCCTGGCTGCATGTGCGCCTCGCCTTATCATGGCAAATAGATCAGAGTTCAGTCAAGGTGCGCGCCGCCCAAGAACAACCAGCACCTGAACAGCGGGTTGCGGACCGTCAAGATGTTGATTGGCCCGGCAATGGTGCCAATCTCTGACAGGATGAGGGGCTTGCCAATGGCCGCAGCCGCCAGCACGTGCCCCTCCAGCCAGCGCGAAGGGAACGTCGGATCTGCAGTGTATAGATGGAGAATGTGCGAGTGTTTGGCGTGAAAGTTATGTGCAGAAATGCGTACGCGCTTACTGTGGCATAGACGCTGGCATAAAGAGTCACCATCGATCATCACAGGCCACTTGCAGCTCGAGTGCCAATCTATTGCTCACCTGAAATGAGATCCCAATCGTCCGGCGATAGATGAAAAGAAAGGTAATCGATGTTCGTCAGGTGTGCTGCACCGTGAAGTCCTGCCCTGTGCCATACGGCCTGTAAACCGAACGGCATCACGCATCAGCATACAAGGAATTGAAAGATTTCTTGCGTGACAATCACAGAGGCAGCAGCACGTGTGCACACGCATTGCAAATCAGTGATGTGTATAGCTGCCACGCACACATGAATTCAGCAGGTAAGCTGACCAGCATGTTCACCAGCTGAAGGGCAGATTGAACGGCGACCACGGACTGCAGGATGGCCAGAAACCCTCCTCTCCTGTGGTCACCTGTCAACAGCATGGCGGCTTCAGGATGATATTTTGAAAAAGTGCAAGCTATCAGCAGCAGGGAGGGCGCGGCGGTTCTTGCAGCAGCTGCGCTTAAATATTAATGTTGCTGGAGGTATGGATGTGGCCGCCCAGGTGGTCAGCCCCACAATGTCCAGCTGCATGCGGGAACGTCAAGCGGATAGTCAGGCAATTTGTACGCTACGCAGTGCTGCAAGCGCTGTCAAGAGGGCATGGTGGTATGACAACAGCAACATGTCCTGAAGCAGCTTCCTGCCTCATCTCCTCCCTTCGCCAGCACACCGCAAGCTCAAATGAAGCCACAGCGCCGGCAGATGGAGCCGCAGTGCATGGTGGACAATGATCAGCAAAAGCAATATGGCAGATGATACTGCAGGCTTACCTTACGAGTCAGATGGCAGACTGATGGCGGCGGCGGCAGCAGGGCCAATCATTACATTGTGTGCGGTGCGTCGGTGAGTGCGTCACTGAGTGCATACACGCATGGGCTTCAGAGGACTTGCAGATCACGCCAGGAGATCTGGCACAGCAGCCTGAGGAAGGGTTGGGTTCGCGGGAGATTGTGTCGAGGTTGTTTGCATGGCCGAAATCATTGCTGAACCGCAATGTCTCGCTTCGGTGCATGCGTGCCATGATCAGCTTCGAAGGCTGATCCTCAGGCTTGTTCTCGTGCAAACTTTGCATTGAATGCCTGATCAGGAGTTTAGGACTGGCAGGTCAGCTGCTGAAGGGATATAGAATAGCTGCAGCAAAGATGGCAAATTTGCTGCACCCGGCTTTAAAGCCGGGTGCTGCTTTGGTGCTGCATGGAGAATACAATATCCGGCAAGACACAAAGGGCGCTATCGTAGCGCCCTTTGTGTTGCAAGTGACTTGCTTGAGCTGTACAGAAGACACTCTTCGGCAGCGACCCAGTCTGCTGAGGAGCGACGTTTGGTGAGCTCGACGGAGAAACCTGAGATCAGCATCTGAGGTGTGCCGGTAGTGAAGCCTTGGACTTCGAGCCTCCGAATTCGAGGAGGAGGAGGATGAGGAAGTAACGACGAAGAAAATCTCGATGACTAGTCGAGATTGATGTATAACTTTTGAACTTAGTTATATTGATCATCGATGACCACAACATGCCTCATCCTAAATCAGGGTTTACCAGCAGGAGCACATGCTCCTCAGCGATGCGAGTTTTCGAGCCATACTGCAGCTGCACCCGCCGGCCCTCGGCAGCCTACAGCCTACAGCCTACATCTATCGCACCAGGTGAGAAAACCTCTATGCATGTCATCATCACAATCGTGCGGCATTCATCGGCCGATGTCTGCCTCGTTGAACCAAAGCCTCGGAAGCCATTGTGTGGTCTAAACATTGAAGATAAATGCGTTCCCGGCCCGCCTGCTTCGTGGCTTCGGCCGCCTGGCATTTTTTGGGCGGCCAGCCGTCGGGGCTTCATCCTTCACGTGATGCTCAGTCCGCCTGGAGCGTGTTGCTTGTGCTTATGGACACGTTAGACGTCCAATGCAGCCACCCAATTAGCAATGTATTGGATTGTAACTTATGCCTCTGAGGACTGCGTGCTGTCGGACAGAAAGGCAAGCCAGCATGGGCAAGGCCGTCACTCTCGTCGTGCTGGCCGCACTGTTGGCCTGCATCGGCTCGACAACAGCACAGCCGTTCCTGCCCGGCCAGAACCTGGCACCGCTGGTGTGTTACCTCGATTCCAGCGAACACACGCATGTTGCCTGCATCGTGACGTTTGGACGTGCGTGTGATCGCACATTATCGTCGTGGACTGTTGCTGGAGGTGGCACACATTTTCTGGAGGTCGACCTTCACGGTGCAACTTGAAAACCAGAGCGCAGTACTGTATCGATGCGAGTTGAAATGCAGCAACCTGCTTTGAACCCGAAGCTCCGGTCATGTTTGCAGGGCAACCTGCGCAGCACCGACGCCGGCGGCCCCTACAACCTCAGCCTCGTCCCCACGCAGGTCCTGATGCCTTCCTGTTTCGAATCGCTTTTGCGAAATTCTTCCCTATAGCGCAGGTCTGATCTTAACATAAGACATCATCTTTGATCTGATCGCAGGTCGCCGAAGTCCGAGGTCTGACTGCCTCGAGCTGCTGCGCCGCCATGCCCGATCAGCATGCGCCATGTCGCCTGCTCTGTCGATGATCAAGACGCATCCGCCTTCATGGTCATTCCGTGACTGCTTTGCCCACCTTGGCATTGACGCACATCGGTCACTCGTGTCTATTTGCTGTTCTGCAGGCGCCATTGTGGCACGCGCCAACTTCACCGACGCTGACAGTGCGCTCTGTTACGGTCTATCTGATGCATGTGTGCTTACTGTCGCAGTATGCTGCAGTGCATCGCGCGCTTCTCCTGTAAACGTTGTATACCCACAGCCGGTTGTGCTCCTGGTGATGAACATGTTCATCCTTACACGAGCCGTGGTGGCTGTGCAGTCATCGAGTTCCTCACCAACGTCGAGTGCCTCGAGGGTGCGCTGTGTTCCCCGCCCTCCAAATGACAACTTGATCTTGCATCGATTGCCACCGCACAACAGTAGAATCATGAATTGCTCATTGCCCACACGACGCCGCATTCGCTCACAACGCCGCATGGAATGTCGTTCCTGGATATGTTCCTGAGAGCCCGGCGCCGCACGAGTGAAGAACGGGGGAGAAACGAGGTGTGTCTCGCACAGGTCTTTTCGACACCTGGCGAGTCCCTTTGGCTCTCGCTCGCTTGCCGCTCTGGCCCTCATTCATTCGCATATGTTTGATCTTACGCTGTCTGTGGACAACTTGTCGCAATGCCGCTGAGGAGGAGAACATTGTGCGCTGCAGGGGCACTTTCGGCAGGGGTGATAAGACCTCCCCCTGCGCCTTCTTTTCAAATCTTTGCCTGACATCAACAATGTCGAGAGCTTTCGATCAGAAATTGTGCCAGATGCGCAGGTTCCAAGCTCACACACGAGCTTCCTAATCTCGCACGGCAGGCTTCGAGGATGACGTGGAACTGGGCGGCCCAACGCCACTGGGCGCCCGCAAGGCCAACCTCACCGAGCGGACGCTGCCCTTCATGGAGGAGGTCGCCCTCAACGAGCAGGTGCGCGCTTTCACTGTGCCTATGAAACTTGAAATGCCAACAAAACCGTGCTTTCCCAAAGGGTCGGCCATGTTGCTGCGGGTACTATTGCTGTATTGCTGGATGTCGGTTCGTGCTGTGCAACTTCCAACAACCATTTATTACGTTTTTTGTTTTTGTTTTTATTCATCGATATCATATGCTGCAGGGGCACGCGCTGCTGACGCGCGCTCTGGGGTCTGTGTTACCCTGCCCCGCCATCGACTTTGTCGGAGGTGTGTGTTTGATATGCAGGTGCATCTCACAAGTGAAAATGCACTTTACTATTCAACTTCGTTCTTGCGCAATATTCTGGCCAGTGCAGTCTCTCCAACATCTGCCTTCCTGTCTTGTCAAGCGGCTTTCTGCTTCGACAGGCTTCAACGACTTCATGGCTGCTGCGTTCAACCTGAACGGCACGGTCCAGGAGGCTTACGGCACTCCCTTCGGTAACGCCTTGCCGTCGTGCTGCTGCCGTACAGTCAATCAATGCCTGGTTCGAGAGAAAGGTCGCTTGCCTTGCAGATCTCATTGCAAATTTAGAGAATAAATCCACCATGCACGCAAGTATGCAAATTTGCTATTTCGACATCCTTTCCTTTACTGCAGACCCATTCTTGAACGACGTCAACTTTGTGCTCTCGGTGCTGACGCTGGAGGAATTGGGAGCTACAGGTGACTCTTGAGTTGTTCGCGCGCGTATGCATGTGATTTCAGTGTCTGTCTGTTGCCGGTGCTTGATTTTATGAGCTTGTCGCGTCGCCATACAACAGACCAGTCTGGGTCCACGAAGTTGGTGTCCCTGCTGCGTGTTCTCAGGCAACAAGGGTCTTTCCTTCCTACTGGTGCGTTTTTTGTATGTGCGCTTGACACCTTACCACGTGTGATTTCTCACCTGCTAATGTATCGCATATGCAAAGTGAACCCAATGCCCCTAGGCTACTGCGTACCCATTGTGGTTCCGACGCGCAGATTAACCCCGTGCACGCCAATGCGGTGGCTGGTCTGGTATGCAAGATTCCGACACATCGCGGCAACATGACATTATGCCTGCCTGCCCACGTGACGCAGATCAAAACCTGTCAAAGATACTGCAGACTACTCTAGTGGCATGTGTGCGGCATGCGCAGGCTACCAGCGCCACGGCACAGGCCACTGTCCAGGTGTGAGTTTTCCGCAGGTGTCAGATGGCCATGCTTCTGTCTGTTGGGAGAAGTCTTTGCGTAACGCACTGTGCTTGCATATGTGTCACTGCTGGCTTATTACTACATCGAGCGGAAGAACTGATTTGCTGAAACGTATCACACAGAGATGCAGCTCTTTCTGTGCTGCAGCGCTTCCTGCTGTGGCAGCTGCGCAACGAGACCGTGGAGCCCTTTGGCGAGACTGGGCAGCAGGTGTTTGCCCGCATCTCCGCCCTGCGTGACAGCCTCGACGGCGCCCAGGTGTGGCAGCACATGTCGTGCACTTGTGGTGTCTTCTGGACGAGCCTGCTTGATGATGTCGGGCATGATATCAGAAGCATGACACAGTAAGGATGACCGATTCGATGCCATGATTTGTAATGTCTCAAGAAGCGATCTGCAAAGTAATATCTAACCGCATGCTGTGTGCCGCTCGCAGTTCGATGACCAGGTATGATGTTCCAGAGTGCCTGTCACTTCTGTGAGCGTGTCGTGCAAGTCGGATGACATTATGGGCACTCTGCGGGAGGGGCACGGCAGAGCCTCTGTGCAGTGCCTTGGCACAGCAGAGCCCCCGTGCATCCTCCCCCGCAGCATTCTGCCATCCCTCATATATGACATCGCTGTGTCATCACTGTGTCATCACTGTGTCATCACTGTGTCATATATGACATCGCTGTCACAGGGCATCATCAACACCGATCCGCGTTTCATTGCGGTGCCGGATCACTTCGTCAACCTGATACCGACGGTGCCTACTAGGCTAGCAGCCTTGCCAGTGCCTGCCTCTGTTGTCAGTACGTAATGCTTCCGTGAATGAACCTGTGCGTATTTGTCGATCCTGCACCCAGTAGCTCACCTTTTATAGAAAGCTGTTTGACATCTGACATCATATCGTCAACAAAAATCAGCATCGCACAGGACGTCCACGGCCTTACCTTTGCGCGGACGCCCCAGCAGAACCTGAACATCCTGTTCCTGGCAAGCGCCGCTGCCCCCTTTCATTTCTTGCTGCTGGGATCTTGTGCTTCACGCGAGCCGCAGTATCTCAGCGCTTCTCTGTATCATGCAGGGCAACCCGGCCGGGACGGTGAAGTGCCAAGCACACATGCCTGCACACTGCAGTCCATTCCCACTTTCCTGACGACAGAATCAAGTCGACTGCGGATTGTGCAATACATGTGCAGGCGACTGACAAAACAGCTTAAAAGAATCATGCATGCACTTCGAACATGTGCTGCATACTACAGGGCGTGTTTTTCCCCAACGGCATTGGGGGCGCGATCACCAAGCCCGGCGATTTCAACGGCTCCACCTCCGCCCTGCAAGACTGGCCAGCCAACGCCGCACTCGCCACGCAAGTGCGGAGCTTGCTGCGAAGTTCTTTCAAGTTTCAAGTTCCTCAACGCTCTGCCCTTCTGCTCTGGATATCGCTGTCCGGTGACTGCAAAGCTGCATGATCACTTTCCCAGTACGAGCATGCAGCTTTGCACCGTTTCCACAGGCGCCCGTTTCGGCTGTCGGCACCATCCCGCCGCCCATCACTGCTGCTGGGCCGACCTTGGTAGAGGGCCAGCAGCAGCTGACGGCGGCCGTGGGCGGTCCCCTTGAAACTGCTGGCGGTGCGTACCACTTGTCTTTTTTGAAACCTCGAGCGGTGTGAAGACATTGGCTGCGTCAACTCCGGATGCCAGTTTCCTGTGGCATGCGGCGCAACAACATCATTGCGTTAATTCAGAATAGACAGTAGTCAGCTAATAAGACTCTGTGCATCTTCCTCTGGACAGCCGAGACCCGTGGGCTGGCGCCGGTTCCCGCCAGCGGCCCCATCAAGGCCAACGCCCCGCCGGTTGCGGTGAGCCGCTTCTGACCAGCTCGGTAACGGCCAGATCCAGCGCACAGTAACATGCTGCTCTGTCTCATCAACCCGCATTAATTCTGCAATTTTGCACTCCGCAGGTCGGCACTCCCAGCAGCAACACCTCCCCGTCTGGCCGCAAGCTGTTCTTCTGAACCATTGCGAGCTGGTGGGACGTGGAAAGTCAAACAGCTGGAAGACGTCTGGTGAAGTGTTGGCATGATCGTGCGATGAATGCAGCTTTATGTAATGTGTGGCATTGTGGCAGTTCCCACGTCTGCATAACTGCTAGCGCACGCAACTGTAACATTTCGCACATGAGCGCCCTGGTGTTCACCCTTCAGCAGCCTCAGGCTGTCTCGGTTTGCTGACTTCTGCGGCTGAGCCATTCACAGCCCCGTGTTTCCCCAGCTCATATTTCCTTGCACGATCGTCGCCATTGTTGTTGTGGTGTTGCACACACGCCACAGCACAAGGGTCTAAAAGGACAGTCAAGCCGCAAGGGAACGAGCACTGCCCCCTAATTGCGTTCGAACCGAGGATTTTTTGATTGGTGAAAAACATGAGGACATGACTGATGTTATTGGGGTTCCTAGAGAGAGGAGAGATCTTCTTCCAACAGGGGCGAGGCCTTCTCATCATCCCACTCAACAACGAATCGAATGGACAGCGCTGGAGAAGCCTGGCAGCCTCCTCATGTGCTGATACGTAGAGCTACCCATCCTGCTTGTCTATCAACAAGCGTCTGCATTGCGCTCGCTTACCACGCCGCCTCAGGCTGCTTCCTTTTGCTACCTGCTGCATGGGGCACCAGCAGATCGCAGCACACCACTTGTCGTCTGGCCTCTTGCTGCCCACATCAGCGTCAGGAGCACAGCCACGCTGCACTGTCACTTGGTGCCAAACCCTCCAGGCGAAGCCGCGTCACTTGCAGCAGGACCTCTGCACTGAGGGTGAAGGGTGCAGGGCAGCACAAGCACAGGCCTGCGCCTTGACGCGTCGTAATCCTGCTGCAGGCTGCCGCATGGGCCGCGCTTGGGAGAGGGCACGCCGGCGGCGCGGTGCCAGGGCGCCGGCGCCGCCTCGCGCCGGCGGCAGACCAGAAATTGACAGGGTGAGGCTCCACGCCAATCCTAGATGCATTACTTGCTGTGCTGTCCGCATGATCCTGCATATGGAGGTACCAACGCTGCACCTGCCAACGACATGACATAAAGACGGACGTTGCGTCCTGGCGCTGCAGCCAACCCTGTCCTGCAGCAATCATCGGTGTTGTCGCAGGGCTGGAATGTGGGCACCAGCGGGCTGCTGAGCGGCGGTGTGAATCGAATGAAGCACACATGGGAGAGCTTGCAGCTGCCTCTGCCCTGCAGGAGGGTGTTCGTCGGATAGTATCTCTGCCTGCTACTCATCAACGGACGTCCGCCGCAGCTGCTGGCCGACCGCGGCCGCCTGGCCAACAAAGTGCGGAGCAAAATATGATGTGCCGCGGCAGCAACCACTTGCCGCCGACAGCAGCAGCAGCAGCAACAGCAGCAGCAGGCTGTCGCCACCGCTAGCAGCAGCCGCAACGGCAGCAACAAAGTGCTGCCTCGCTCGCCCGCCCAGCAGAGCCAAGGTGCGTGCGTTTTGCTGTGGCAAGTTGTGTGGCTGTCGCGCACCTTCTAGTGCTTTAAGTGGCTGCTGCAGCGTTTCGCAGCACACGACAGGCTGTCATGTGCCTATGGCAGCAGACGCGCGAAAGAGCCTGCTGAATATGACGCTTTTTGAACCCGCCCTCTGTGCGCTCTGCAACCTATGTCAGCCACCAGTCCTGCTGCGTTGGCGACAGCCACAGACGCCACAGCTCTGCCGCTGCAGCTAGGTTGGGGAACAACTGCGGGCGGTGGCCGGTGGTTGCGAGGAGGCAGTGCTCTGCAAACCTTGCCGCAGGCGGGCTGCCGGATGCAGTGCAGTGACAGCGGCGTCGCTGGGGATGCACATGCGACGCCGACAGAAATAATATCTCCTCTGGTGCAAAAGTCGGTGCACATGCTGCGGCGGCAGCGGCAGGATGACAGGCTTCAAAGAGTTGAACTAAGAGGAGAACGAGCAAAGGGTGCAGGCGCATCAGGCACTTAATCGTCACTTTTGCGGATGCTAGAATGGGATGAGCCAAGAGTATAGTCTCCTCTGATTACACGATGCTGCCCACAGTGTTTCGGGGCCACCAGCCTGGTTTCGGGGCCGCCGCCTTCGGGATGGGCGTCACGCGCATCCTTTGGTTCAAGGAGGCGTGGTGGCTGACAGCGGGCGCCATCCTGTTCTACGCCGCAGGCTACGGCATGGCTTTGTACGCCGACTACGGCAGCATCAATGTGTGAAGCTCATAGGGTCTCAGATGTTGAGGTGCAGCGGCAGCTGGGGCTGCAGCCCTTCGTGACGACTTGAACCAGCGCAGGACTGGATTGTCAGATCAGCGCATTGACATTCCAATGGATTTCGATTTCTGCCAGATCTGCCAGAAATCGAAATCCATTGGAACGTCAATGCGCTGATCTGACAATCCAGTCCTGCGCTGGTTCAAGTCGTCACGAAGGGCTGCAGCCCCAGCTGCCGCTGCACCTCAACATCTGAGACCCTATGAGCTTCACACATTGATGCTGCCGTAGTCGGCGTACAAAACCATGCCGTAGCCTGCGGCGTAGGAAAGGATGGCGCCCGCTGTCAGCCACCACGCCTCCTTGAACCAAAGGATGCGCGTGACGCCCATCCCGAAGGCGGCGCCCTTGCTGGTCTCGGATCCGACCTTGATCCTGCAACAGCATCGCACGCAGCTGGTTAGTGATCACTACTCATGAGCTGCCGCCATCCGCCGCCAAGCGTCAATGGCATAATGATGCTGCATGTAGGGTGTCGCCGGCCCGCGACGGCGGTATAAGTTCACATTCAGTCTGGACGGCAGCTGGAGGCTCCAGCTTGCTGCTGAGCCGGGTCGCGTGCGAGCTGCAGTGAAGCTGACCAGCTTGTTCGGGTAAGCGGGGATGCGAATGGCGGCGAGCGGTGGAGCACAGCAACACAGCACAGCACATGTGGGCCAAAGACGCACCGCCATCTGAAGGCCTTGGCTTCGGTTGAGCATGATCCTTGCCACACCTTCGTCAAAAAGCCGTTGGATATGTCGTACCACATCGAAACCTGCAGGAATACACGCAGCACCAGCAGTCAGTTGCCAATTTTGCTGCTATCTGACAGGGTGTGTGCAAGTCAGCAAAGGGGCCCCTTGCGCAGGCCTGGAGCAGCGCCAGGTGTCCACAAGGCGCTTCAGACACGCATCGGGCAGCAGGCCCGGCAAGCCTGCTGCAGGCCGGCGCTGGTGCACGCAGAGTTCACGTTCAGCAGGTGTCAGGCAGCAGCAGGTCGCTGCGTGGGCCGGCTGCCACGGCGGGCGGCCACGGCGGGCGATGGCCAGGAAGGCTCGTGCATCGCCTCACAAAAGCACTGTCAAGCATAGCAGCACTCCTGCATGAGCACAGTCTTCGAGCTGCTGCCTAGCACTTGCCTGACACTGCTGCTGCAGCAGGCGCCGCGCAGCGGCTGAGGTGGCGGCTGCTGCTGGCAACACGCACGCGGCACAAGCTGGGGGTAGCTGCCGGATGAAACCAACGGAGCTTTTGAGTAGGAGGATCTGGAACCGCAGGTGGAGGAGGCGATGGTGCCGCTGGCGGAGTTTGAGCTGACGGGGCTGGACGAGGTGAAGGCCAAGTACGTTGACACCTGCAAGATCAGCGCACACTTTAGGTGCGGTTGCTCAGTTCTCTGCAGCGTGTATGGAAGTCAAAGTGTGCTTGCAGTTTCCATGTGGGTTTCTGTCAACACCAGGGTGAGAGTAGGGTGCTCGTGACTTGAAAAAAGCCACTACTGCAGGCTTCTGCGCGTGATGAAGTGAACTACGTGTGAGTCTCCTGCGTCAGTGACATGTACACCCACACAAGGCACTTTTCTTTGGAACCGCAGGGCCGACTCGAGCGGCATCGTCATGTTCTTTGCTGAAGTGCTGGGCATCAGCTTGTACTGTTCAGCCATGATTGATTGGCTTTAAGGCACGTTGGCTCCTCAGTGGGAACCAAGACCTCACCCTAACATAAGACCCGGGGACTCTG
>JAABUL010000486.1_pt1 | contig 84365 bp, 91 predicted proteins | sample 5559151 | NCBI WGS metagenome assembly JAABUL01 (sample SAMN10711876, study PRJNA513368) | rock metagenome | isolation source: Antarctica rocks | place: Antarctica: Victoria Land, Pudding Butte sud
CTCCACGTCCAACATCCCTTCAGTCCTCCTGGCTCGGTGGAAGCCAGACTCACGGAAGGGGTCAGTTTTCAAGCGCAGACACGGGGTCAGTTTTCAGGCGACGTCGACACGGCGCACCCGGCCGCGTGCTGTCCGCGTGCTGTAAGCAACGGATCACCGTGGTGAGTGCAAGCCACCCGCACGCGCTCACGCTCCTCCTGGGGACGGAGCCGGCACGAGCGGAACTTGATTCCCAAGCTGACGGTGTGGGCGGCCTGCGTGCCCGCGTCCGTGTCGGGGTGCGGGGCCGTGTTGGTTCGGTGAGTCGAGGTGCTGCGGACCGGCGCTGGCGTGCGATGAACCTGCGATAAGCAGCGGCGCCTTGGGGCCGATTGCGGGTACTCAGGGCTCCTCGGGGGGCAACGCCCCCACCGGAGAAACAGGACGTGACCTGCGAAAAAGCTGGTCAGAGGTGGTGGGCAGGGGCGGGGTCGAACCGCCGACCTTCCGCTTTTCAGGCGGACGCTCGTACCGACTGAGCTACCTGCCCCGGACCGGTGCTTGCGCACCGGCCCAGCGACCCCGACGGGACTCGAACCCGCGACCTCCGCCTTGACAGGGCGGCGCGCTAACCAACTGCGCCACGGGGCCATCTGTGGCAGTACATCGAGCTGTGGTGCCGTACCCCCAACGGGATTCGAACCCGTGCTACCGCCTTGAAAGGGCGGCGTCCTGGGCCACTAGACGATGGGGGCTCGCTGTCGCGGGACGGCATCAGGTTACCCGCGACCTCGTGCCCACACGGCTAGCCGTCGGAGCGTCCCACAGCATACCGACGAAGGGCCGACGCCACGAACGGCGCCGGCCCCCGGTCGGACGGGCTGGTTCAGACGGGGCGGACGGCCTCGGCCTGCGGGCCCTTCTGGCCCTGCGTGACCTCGAACTCCACGCGCTGGTTTTCCTCGAGGCTGCGGTAGCCATCGGCCTGAATGTTCGAGTAGTGCACGAACACGTCAGCTCCGCCGCCGTCGACGGCGATGAAGCCGAAGCCCTTCTCGGCGTTGAACCATTTGACTGTGCCTTGCGGCATTGCGATCCCCTTCCGGGACGGTGCGGATGACGCCGTGTGCGGCATCCGGGCCTGCTCTCGGGTGGGGCGCTATAAAAACACCACGCCCGCGAACTCGTTCTGCGGCGTGGCTCAAAAGCACGTACACAGGACCTGCGACCGCCACTACCGTAGCAGCCAAACCCCCCTTGGTGTGAAGATGCACCGATGGAAGGTTCGGCGTACTGGAACCCCAAGACCGAGACTCTCGACCGCGGCCGGCTCGAAGCCCTGCAGTTGGCCAAGCTCAGGCGGGTGGTCGACTGGGCGGCGAGCCGCAGCCCGCACTACCGGCGGACGCTGACTGGCCTGCCCGCCGGCGACCTACGCAGCCTCGACGACGTACGCCGGCTGCCGATGCTCACCCGCCAGGAGTGGATGGACTCCCAGGCCGCAGCCCCGCCGTATGGCGAGCTGCCGGTCGCCGGCCCCGAGCTGGCGGTCCGCCTGCACACGACCTCCGGGACCTCCGGCCGCGAGCCGCTGCGGGCGCTGGACAGCCGCAAGGACTGGTCCTGGGCGGCGGAGATGTGGTGCTACGGCACCTGGGCCGCCGGCGTACGCCCGGCCGACGTCGCCTACATCGCCTTCGGGTACGGCTCCTTCATCGGCTTCTGGGGGTTGCACTACGGCCTGGAGAAGCTGGGCGCCCTCGTCGTGCCCGGCGGAGCACAGAGCACCGAGGCCCGGGTCCGCCAGATCGTCGGCTTCGGCGCCACCGTCGTCGCCTCGACGCCGACGTACGCCCTGCGGCTGGCGCAGGAGGCCCGCACACTTGGACTGGACCTGCCCGGATCGGCGGTCCGGACGGTGATCCTCTCCGGTGAGCCGGCCGGCTCGATCCCGGAGACCAAGGCGCTGATCGAGGAGCAGTGGGGCGCCAAGGCATACGACACCGCCGGCATGACGGAGATCTCCACCATCTTCATGTTCGAGTGCACCGGCCAGCCCGGCGGCGCGCACGTCATCGAGGACCACGTGCTGGAGGAGGTCATCGACCCGACGACCGGGGAGCCGGTCGGCTACGGCGAGCTGGGGGAGCGGGTGGTCACCTCCTTCGGTCGCAGCATGGTGCCGCTGATCCGCTACCGCACCGCCGACCTGGTGACCAAGGTGCCGGCGGATCGCTGCGGCTGTGGCCGGACATTCGACATCTATGAGGGCGGCGTACAGGGGCGGGTCGACGACATGAAGTTGGTCCGCGGCACCAACGTCTACGCCCGCGCTATCGAGGGGATCGTGCGCACGCATCCCGAGGTCGAGGAGTTCCAGATCCGCATCGACCGTCAGGGCATCCGCGACGAGATCACCCTGCTGGTCGAGCTGTTTGGCGACGCCGAAGAGGAATGGAGCGACCTCGAGCAACGGCTGGCCAAGGACCTCGCTGCGGCGCACGAGGGGCTGCGGTTCGCGGTGGAGCTGGCCCCACCCGGCAGCCTGCCGAGGTTCGAGCTCAAGGCCAAGCGGCTGGTGGACCTGCGATGAGCCCCGACCTGCTGGGCAACGATCTGACCGCGGACGAGGCCGAGCTGATGGAGCTCTACGCCCGGCTGCGCGCACTTGCCGCCCGCGACGACCTGGCTCCCTGCGTCAGCGCCAACGTACGGGCCGCGCTGGCAGCAGTCTGGAACGCGGTCAACGACCTCGGCCTCGACTACGAGCACCTGCTCGACGTGGGCGTCTGATGCGGGTCGCCTGTGTCGGTGGCGGCCCGGCCGGGCTTTTCCTCGCCATCCTGCTCAAGCGCGCCGACCCCACCCACGATGTCGTCGTGTACGAGCGCACCGGCCCCGATGACACCTTCGGCTTCGGCGTGGTGTTCTCCGAGGAGACCCTCGGCAACATCGAGGCGGCCGATCCCGAGTCCCTGCAGGCGATCTCGGCTCGGTTCCGGCATTGGACCGCGATCGACCTGCGTCTGCGCGGTGTCACCATGCGCTCCGACGGCCACGCCTTCGCCGCGCTGGCCCGCCGCGATCTGCTGCAGATCCTGATCGGCCGGGCCGCCGGCCTCGGCGTCGACCTGCGCTTCGGCACCGAAGTCCCCTCGGTCGCAACCCTGGGCAACGACTACGACCTCGTCGTCGGTGCCGACGGCGTGCGCTCCACGGTCCGCAGCGAGCGGGCCGCCGATTTCCAGCCGACCGTGGACGTACGCCGGTCCAAGTACGTCTGGTACGCCACAAAGCGTCCCTTCGACGTCTTCACGTTCCTCTTCGCCGAGACCGAGTACGGCCTGTTCCAGGCCCACGTCTACCCCTATGACGACACCCATTCGACGTTCATCGTGGAGACCGATCCGGCGACCTGGCAGCGGTCCGAGCTCGCTGAGCTGGCCGCCGTCCCCCGCGCCCCCGCTGACACCGACGATGCGAGCCTCGCCTTTTGCGAGCGGCTGTTCGCCACCGAGCTCGACGGCGCGCCGCTGATCGGCAACAAGTCGCGGTGGCTCGAATTTTCGACCATCACCAACGCCACCTGGCACTCCGGCAACGTCGTGCTGCTCGGCGATGCGGCGCATACCGCACATTTCTCGATCGGCTCCGGCACCAAGCTGGCCCTGGAGGACGCGATCGCGCTGGTGTCCGCGCTGAGTGTGAGTGACGATCTCGGCGCCGCGCTCAAGGAGTACGAGGCCGAGCGCCGGCCCATTGTCGCCTCGACCCAGCGGGCCGCGCAGACGTCCCTCGAATGGTTCGAGGGTGTCCAGCGCTACCTGCACCTGGAGTCCCAGCAGTTCTTCTTCCAGCTCCTCACCCGATCGCAGCGGGTGACCTACGACAACCTCAAGCTGCGGGACCCCGATTTCGTCGGCCGGCTCGACACCTTGCTGGCCGGGCAGGCGCGAGCGGCCGGCCTCGAGGTGGCATCCGGCACGCCACCGATGTTCTATCCCTACCGGCTGCGCGAGCTGGAATTGCGCAACCGCATCGTCGTCTCTCCGATGGCGCAATACTCCTGCGAGGACGACGGAGTCCCCACCCCCTGGCATCTGGTGCACCTGGGGTCACGGGCCGTCGGGGGTGCCGCGTTGGTCTTCACCGAGATGACCTGCGTGTCCGCGCAGGGCCGGATCACGCCGGGGTGCCCCGGACTGTGGAACGACGCGCAGGCCGACGGCTGGCGCGACGTCGTCGACTTCGTACACGACCAGACGCCGGCCAAGATCGGCCTGCAGCTCGGGCACTCCGGTCGCAAGGGCGCGACCAAGCTGATGTGGGAAGGCGCCAACGAGCCATTGCCGACCGGCGGCTGGCCGATCATGTCCGCCTCGCCGCTGCCCTACCGCGGCGACAGCCAGGTGCCGCGCGAGCTGACCCGGGCGGATATGGACGACGTGGTGGACCAGTTCGTGACAGCGACCCGGCTCGGCGCCGACTGCGGATTCGACATCCTGGAACTGCACATGGCCCACGGCTACCTGCTGGCGAGTTTCCTTTCGCCGGCGACCAACATCCGCACCGACGCCTACGGCGGACCGCTGGAGCAGCGGATGCGCTTCCCGCTCGAGGTCTTCGACGCGGTACGCGACGCCTGGCCGGCGCCGCGGCCGATCTCGGTGCGGATCTCCGCCCACGACTGGACCGCCGGCGGCAACACCGGTGACGACGCCGTCGCGATGGCCCGGATCTTCCAGCAGCACGGCTGCGACATCATCGACGTATCCAGCGGGCAGACGGTGCTGGACCAGAAACCGTCGTACGGCCGGCTCTACCAGACCCCCTACAGCGACCGCATCCGTAACGAGGTCGGCCTGCCGACCATGACCGTCGGCGCGGTGTCCAGCGTCGACGACGCCAACACCATCATCATGTCCGGCCGGGCCGACCTGTGCGTGCTGGCCCGGCCGCACCTGGTCGACCCGTACTGGACGCTGAATGCGGCGATCGACCAGGGCTATCGCGGGTTCGAGTGGCCGCGGCAGTATCTGTCCGGGCAGACCGCGCGGCGCCGCGAGCAGGCGCCGTGAGCGGGGTGGCCGAGATCCGCGAGCTGGCGGCCCGCGAGCTGCTCCCGCACGCCGGTGGGAAAAGCGGCCGGATCAACCGGCCGCTGCTGCAGGCAATGGGTGCCCACGGCCTGCTGGCCCAGCTCTTTCCGGCCTCGGGGCAGGCCAGCGCCACCGCGCTGTGCCGGTTGCGTGAGGGACTGGCGCAGGTCTCGACCGAGGCCGAGACCGCGCTTGCCCTGCAAGGGCTGGGCGGTTACCCGATCCTGGCGTCAGCGACACCCCCGGTGCGTACGCAGTGGACCGGTCCGATCACCGCCGGCCAGGCCGCCGTTGGATTCGCCCTGTCCGAGGCAGCCGCCGGCTCCGACGTCGCCGCGATGTCGTTGCGGGCGTCCCGGGAGCGCGACGGCTGGCGCCTCGACGGGGAGAAGACCTGGATCTCCAACGCCCCGGAAGCCGATGTCTATTCGGTTTTTGCCCGTACGTCCGCCGAAGGCGCCAGCGGCGTGACCGGATTCGTCGTGGCCGGGACCGCCGCCGGCCTGTCCGGGACGCGGCTCGACATGCTCTCCCCGCACGCCATCGGCACGTTGCGTTTCGACGGCGTTCACGTCCCCGACAACGCCGTTCTCGGCGAGGTGGGGGGCGGATTCGCCGTGGCCATGCGGACGCTGGACATGTTCCGGCCCAGCGTGGGGGCGTTCGCGGTGGGCATGGCGCAGGCGGCGCTGGACGCCTCGGTCGCCTGGGCCGGCTCGCGGGAGGCCTTCGGAGCGCCGTTGCGCAAGATGCAGTCGGTGGCCCACAACCTGGCCGAGATGGCCACCCGGACCGAGGCGGCGAGGCTGATGGTCTACGCGGCCGCCGCCGCCTACGACCGGGGGGATGCAGACGTGACGAAACGCTCGGCGATGGCCAAGCTCTTTGCCACCGAAAACGCCCAATGGGTCATCGACGCGGCGGTGCAGCTGCACGGCGCGCGGGGGGTGCAGCGCGGCCACCTGCTCGAGCACCTCTACCGCGAGGTGCGGGCCACCCGGATCTACGAAGGCGCCTCGGAGGTGCAGCGCTCGATCATCGCCCGTGAGCTCTACCGGTGACCCGCTTCCGTGCGTCGGCGCCGTTCACCGAAACCTGGGACCACTTCGCGCTGAGCCGGGCCGACGGCGTGGCGACCGTGACATTCAACCGGCCCCGCAAGCTCAACGCGCTGACCTTCGAGGCCTACGCCGACCTCCGCGACCTGCTTCACGAGCTGCCGCACCGCGGCGACACCCGGGTGCTGCTGATCCGCGGTGAAGGGCGCGCCTTCTGCTCCGGCGGCGACGTCGAGGAGATCATCGGCACCCTGCTGCGGATGCGGCCCGACGAGCTGCTGGCCTTCACCCGGATGACCGGCGACGTGGTCAAGGCATTACGCGAATGCCCGGTGCCGGTCATCGCGGCGGTCCACGGGGTCGCGGCCGGCGCCGGCTCGGTGATCGCCCTGGCTGCCGACTTCCGGGTGGTCGCCCGGTCGGCGCAGTTCGCGTTCCTGTTCAGCAAGGTGGGTCTCGCCGGCGCCGACATGGGCTCGGCTTACCTGTTGCCCCGGCTCGTCGGCCTCGGCCGGGCGACCCAGCTCCTCATGCTAGGAGATTCGATCGGCGCCGAGGAGGCCGACCGCTACGGCCTGGTGTCGTCGCTGGTCGACGACCCGGACCTCGACGCTGTGGCCAGCGCGCTGGCCCAGCGGCTCGCCACCGGGCCGGCATTTGCCTACGCCCAGACGAAATCGCTGCTCTCCCGCGAGCTGGACCTTCCGCTGTCCGGCGCCCTGGAGCTGGAGGCGATGACCCAGGCGCTGCTGATGACCAGCGAAGATTTTGCCGAGTTCCACGCGGCATTCACCGGTAAGCGGCCCCCGGATTGGAAGGGGCGATGACCGCCCACCGGCTGGTCAACCCGCCCGGAATGTCGCCGGCAGTGGGCTTTTCCCACCTCGTCGTGCCGGCCGGCGGCCGGACCGTCTACCTGGGCGGGCAGACGGCGCAGCGGCCCGACGGCTCCATCGCCGGCGCCGATCTCCTCGAGCAGGTCGACCTGGCGCTGGCCAACCTGGTCACCGCGCTGGCATCCGTCGACGGGCTGCCCGAGCACGTGGTCAGCCTGGTCGTCTACACCACCGACATGGCGTCCTACCGGGCTGCGCTGCGGCCGATCGGTCGCTTGTGGCGCCGGCATTTCGGCCGGCATTTCCCGGCGGTGGCACTGCTCGGGGTGGCCGAGCTCTTCGACCCCCAGGCGCTGGTGGAGCTCGTCGGTGTGGCGGTGATCACCGGAGCCGATGTGTCCGAGGGCCCGGGAACATGATCTCGGTGCGGTAGGTTGAGCAAGTCGACGGCGTTTTAGCCGTCCCTCACCGCGGGCGAGCCGCCCGCATGGTCGTTAGCGTGACGTTCTCCGTTCGCCGATACGGCCCGACCGGCAAACAGGAGTCTCCGCAGCTATGCCCCAGCGTTCTATGTCCCAGCGTTCTATGGCCCAGCCTTCCCGGCATCCCCGTACGTCCTCTCGTCCGCGCAACAATCCGTCTCGCACGTCGGCGTCCCGGCCGGTGGTGAAAGCGCCGTCGGAGCTGGAGTTGGCCTTTGCCGCCGCCGAGGCCGCCGCCTCACCCGAGCCCCGCAGCTTCGCTGCGATGGGCCTCCCCCAGGCACTCGTCACCGCACTCGAGCGCCGCGACGTCCGCGAGCCGTTCGCCATCCAGGCCCGCACCCTGCCCGACGCGCTGGCCGGTCGCGACGTGCTGGGCCGCGCCCAGACCGGCTCCGGCAAGACGCTGGCCTTCGGGCTGCCGATGATGGCCCGGCTGATCGGCAGCCGGCGCACAAACGGTGCACCGCACGGCCTGGTGCTCGTGCCGACCCGCGAGCTGGCCAACCAGGTCGCCGAGGTGCTCGCCCCCCTCGGCCAGACCGTCGACCTGCGGGTCGCCACCGTCTACGGCGGTGCCTCGATGGGCCGCCAGATCACGGCGCTGCGCCGCGGCGTCGACATCGTGATCGCCACCCCGGGACGCCTGCTCGACCTGATCGGCCAGCGAGAGTGCTCCCTGGCCGAGGTGTCGATCACCGTCGTCGACGAGGCCGACTACATGGCCGACCTCGGCTTCCTCCCGGTGGTCACCGAGCTCCTCGACCAGACCCAGCCGGGGTCGCAGCGGCTGCTCTTCTCCGCCACGCTCGACAACGGCGTCGACAAGCTGGTCCGCCGGTTCCTCACCGACCCGGCCGCGCATGCCGTCGCGCCGGCCACGTCCTCAGTCGCCCTCATGGACCACCGCGCCTTCACCGTGCAGGCCGGCGACAAGGTCGATGTCGCCACCGAGATCGCCGCCCGCGACGGTCGGAGCCTGTTCTTCGTCCGGACCAAGCACGGAGCCGAGCGCCTCGCCAAACAGCTCCGCGGTGCCGGCGTGGAGGCCGGGGCACTGCACGGCAACCTCGCGCAGAACGCCCGCCAACGCGCGCTGAACGCCTTCGCCGCCGGCACCGCGCCGGTCTTGGTCGCCACCGATGTCGCCGCCCGCGGCATTCACGTCGACGACATCGACCTCGTCGTGCACTTCGATCCGCCGGCCGACCACAAGGACTACCTGCACCGCTCCGGTCGTACGGCCCGGGCCGGCGCCAGTGGCACCGTGCTCTCGCTGCTGCTCCCCGAGCAGCTCCGCGACGCCGCCCGGCTGCACGGACTGGCCGGCGTACAGCCGCCGGCAACGCCGGTCCGCCCGGGTCACGACGAGGTGCGCAAGCTTGCCGACTCGGGCCGGCCAATCGTCGTCGTCGCCTCCCGCCCGCCCGTGCCCGGGTCGGACGTCCGACCGCCATTCCGCGGGTCGGCCCCCCGTAACGGCCGGTCCGGCGGAGGAAGGCCCCGGACGCCGGGGCAGTCCGCCGCCCGGTCCTCCGGCTCCCGCCCGCGCCCGGTAGCGGCCCGTTCGGGGCGCTGACCACCTCAGCCACCCTCCTCGGCTTCCACGTCCTGAAGGTCGTGTACGACATCGGCGGCCAGGTCGTAATCGAGTTGTCGGCTGACCAGGAGCAGGAGCCGAGCGTCAGCTTCGGTGGCCGTCTCAACGGGCTCGCGCCAAGCCTCGGGTAGGTGGGGGCTCAGCCGCCGGCTGGCGTCCTCCAGGGCGGCTGCCTCGGCCTCGGCAAGCCGGCGGGGCAGCCATAGTTCGTCGATGATTTGCTGCTTGAGGTCGGGCGGCATGGTCGTCACGTCGGAGTAGCGCCCGCTGAGAATGCGGGCCAGATTGCGTGTGCACTCACTCTCTCCATTGAAGTACGAGGTGTGCTCTCGGGGGCCTGGCTGCCCGGGACTGCCGGTCGCGATCCTGGTGGCGCCGAAGCGGGGATCGGCCGGGTCGCGGCCGAAGTTCTCCGACCAGCCCACGTAGTCCCCGGGAGCCCGGGCGGCGTACAGCCGCGTCCCGACCGGAATGTGCAGGCCGGAGGCACGCAGGGTCCCCATCCCCGGGCTGCCCAGGACGACCACCGAGTCGACGCGCAGGCCATTGCGCAGCTCGAGCCCGGCCAGCAGCGAGCCGTAGCTGTGTGCCACCACCGTGGTGGTGACGCCGGAACGCAGCACCAGGCCGGCGATGAGGTCCCGCAGTTGGTGGGTGGCCGCCTCGGCGGCGTCGTCGAACGGCGCACCGATGAGCCCCGGGGGCCGGTAACCCAGCCAGGAAATCATTGCCGAGCCGCCGGCCGCGAGCCGGTCGGTCTGCCGCTGCAAATTAGCCGCGCCCTCCGTCAGCTGATCGAAGCTGGCCAGGCTGTTATGGATCCCCGGCACCAGGACGCCGACATGGGCTGCGGTGTCGAGGTTGCCGAGGACCTCCGCGATCCGCCCACCCGCAATGTCGACGAGCAGGAACTGGCGGGTGTGATCTGCCAGCCAACCGGCGAGCCGGCCCACCATGGTGAGATCGCCGCGGCGCTCGGCATCGAAGCGGGCCTGCTCGAGCAGCTTGCGGTTGGCCGCGTAGCGCAGCAGCGGAGGCATTCCGTTGGTTGGCCCGACCAGCTCGGGAAAATCGGCGGCCAGCTGATTGCGGACAGCTGGCGACAGTGAGCCCACGAAGGCCCGGATCTGCACTGGGTCACCGGCCGCGATCAGCCGCCGGAGCCGGCCGGCCGCGGCATAGGTGCCGGTGGCCGCCGGCCCCAGCGCATCGAGCCCGGTCAACATCGCCCCCTGCACCGCATCGACCAGGGCGGCCGGGCCCGCGGCCTGGTCAACCCGGCGAAGGCCGGCGGCCACGGCGTACAAGGCCGCTGCAGCGGTCAGGTCGTCGGTCCGCTGGGTGGCCCGGGCAGCCGCCAGGCGGCCCGGCAGATCTTGTCCGAAGACGGGTGGATTTCTCGGGTCGACCGGCAGCAGCACGTCGCCGGACAGCCGCCAACCGTACTTCGCCGCCTCCGCGAGCACCGCGGCCTCCCGGCGAGCCGACTCGGTCACGGCGGTCCCCAGCCGGTCCACGACCTCCGCCGCCCGGTGTGCTGCCCGGCCCAGCTCGTCGAGGCCGTTGGCTTGCCGGGTATGGGCCTGGTGGGCCGCAACGGAGGCCACCCCGAGCCAGGCGTCGCCGGCCAGCTCGCCGGCCGCCGTGCGGCGCACCTGGCTACCGGTGTCACCGATCGCCGTACCGGCCGATTGCAGCCGGGCGGCCGCGGCGTGCAAGGCGTCACCGCGGCGCACCAGGTCGGCCGGAGCCGTTGTCATGGCCGGCCGCGCAGGACGTCGACGTCGATGTATCGCGCGGCGGCCGCATCGAGTCCGACCGCCAGCGCGTCGATGGCGATGAGCATGCTGTGCAACACGCCGGCGCTGATCGCGGCCAGCTCGACCGCCGCCGGCCCGGCGCTCGTGCCGGGGAGGGTCGCATCCACCTCGTCGAGACCACGGGCGACGTCCCGGCCGGCCATGGCCAGCGCCTGCCCCAGGACGTGGATGCGGGTGCCGGCGCTGGTCAGGCGCGAAGGCTCTACGGCCAATCCAGCAGGCACCTCTGCCCCTCCCTTCGCCGGTCGGCGATGACCGGCCCGCATCATCCTGACCAGCCGGGCCACCCGTCGGAAGGACGTCCGGCCGAGCTGTGGATACGCTCCGGCCATGACCGACCGCCGGCTCGCCGTCCTGGGGACCGGCCTCGTCGACGCGCACCAGCCCGTGTTGTGCGCCGATGATCTCGGCGTGCTCCGTGGCGACGGCATCTTCGAGACTCTGCTGGTCCGCGGGGGCTCGGCCTGGCTGCTCGACGAGCACCTGGCCCGGCTGGCCCGCTCGGCCGGACGCATGGAGCTGGCCGCGCCGGCCGCGCCGGCCTGGCGCGAGTTGGTCGCCACCGTGCTGCAGGTGTGGCCGGCCGGCGAGGAGGGCGTTCTGCGGCTGGTGTGCACCCGGGGTCCGGAAGGCGGCGGTGCGCCGACCGCCTACGCCACGGTTGCTTCGGTGCCGCCGGAGACACGGCGCCAGCGGGCCGCCGGCCTACGCGTCGTCACCCGGTCCCTCGGGTTGCCCGCCGGCGTGCGCGAGACGGCACCGTGGCTGCTCGGCGGGGTCAAGACCACCTCGTACGCCGTCGCGATGGCCGCCCTCCGGGAGGCGCGCCGGCACGATGCCGACGACGTCATCTGGCTGTCCACCGAGGGAAACGTGCTCGAGGGCCCGACGGCCACGGTCGTCTGGGCGGTCGGGTCGACGCTGTGTACGGTGCCGGCCGAGACCGGGATCCTGATCGGGACGACCACCGAACACCTACTGGCGCTGGCCTCGAAATCCGGCTTCGCCGTCGACCGGCGGGCGGCCACGGTCGCCGGCCTGCGGTCCGCGGACGCCGTGTGGCTGGTCTCATCGGTGCGCGGGGCAGCTGCCGTGGTGGCCGTCGACGGCCAGCCGCGCGGGGACGGCGGGCTGACCGAAAAGATCCACGCCATCCTCGGATTTTCTTGACCAACTGCGTTGCATGGCTGGCGCTCGCGTCGTACGGTTCGTGGTACACGAGAGAGGAGGTGGTCCAGCGTTGAATATGCCCAGGACACGTGAGGTGGCTGTCCGCTAGCCGATGTACTCCGGACTCGGGATGAGCCCGTCGCGCCGCGAGCAACGGCGCTGCGTACACCCCGACAGTCACCCGACCTCCGGGTGCCGGACTTTGTCCAGCCGGCCCTTGGCCCCCAACGGGATCGTCGAGGAAGCGCCCGGAGGTCGATTTATGCCCTCATATTCTGAGTAACCGTGCCGACAGATGCGGCTGTAGTGCCACGCCGACCGCCGCCATATCTGCGGCATACATCAAGTCGCCGTCGACGATCCCGTACAACCGCTTGTTGGCGGTGACCTCTTTGGCGCTGGCGGTGCGCAGCACGGCGTCGGTCGCCAATTCGACCTTGGTGCCGTCGATGCGGCCGTAATAGACCTCGATGATCCCGGTCGGGTGCGCGAGCAGCACCTCGACCCCTTCATCGGGCTGCGGGCGCCACCAGCCGACCTCGCGCGCCGACGGCCGGATTGGCCGGCCGGCCTCGTCGATCAGCCAGGCCCGCGAATCGTACGCCAGCACCGGCCGCCCGTCGTGGCTGAAGCGGACCTCCTGGGCGTAGTCCGCCGTCTCGATGGTGGGGTAGCCGACGCGGCCGGTCCCGCGCCAGCGGCCGACGAAGGGGAGCAGCGGCAACAGCGCCGGATGCAGGTCCGGGCCGGCCCGGAGATCGTCGGTCTCGCGGTACGGATAGCCGGGGTCGGTCATCGCCGGTAGAGGCGGTAGGCCGTGTAGCTGGCGGCCAGCAGGAGCAGCGCACAGGCCATCACCAGCAGCACTATGTAGCTGGTGGCGAGCACGGGGAAACGCTACACGCGGGGGGCGCCGGCGGCGGCTAAGCCGGCAGCGACAGTGCGGTGTCGTTGCGCCCGAGGCCGGCCTTGACCGACGTCTCCCCGTTCCCCCGCGGCGACAGCGCCTTGATCGTCCAGTCACCGGGCGCGGCGAAGAAACGGAACTGGCCCTCGGCCGACGACACCACCTCGGCGGTGAACTCCCCCGAGGCATCGAGCAGGCGGACATAGGCCGCGCCGACGGGCTTGCCGGCCGCGGTCACGACACCCTGGATGACGGTCTGCCCCGCGCCGACCTCGACCTGTCCGCCCTGCGGCGGGCCACCGCACGCCATCTCAGACGTCCTTCTCGACGGGCACGCCGACGAGCGAGCCGTACTCGGTCCAGGAGCCGTCGTAGTTCTTCACCGAGGAGTGCCCGAGCAGCTCGCGGAGCACGAACCAGGTGTGGGAGGACCGCTCGCCGATCCGGCAATAGGCGATGGTCTCCTTGGCTTCGTCGAGGCCAGCGGCGGAGTAGAGGCTGCGCAGTTCGTCGTCGGACTTGAACGTGCCGTCGTCGTTTGCAGCCTTTGACCAGGGCACGTTGATGGCGGTGGGGATGTGGCCGGCGACCTGGGACTGCTCCTGCGGCAGATGTGCCGGCGCCAGGAGCCGCCCGGCGAATTCGTCGGGCGAGCGCACGTCGACGAGGTTCTTCTCCCCGATCGCGGCCAGCGCCTCGTCGCGGAAGGCGCGGATCGAGGTGTCGGCCTCGGCGGAGGTGTAGGTCGTCGCGGGCCGGTGTGGCACCTCGACGGTCAACTCGCGGGAATCGAGCTCCCACTTCTTGCGGCCGCCGTCGAGGAGCTTGACGTCGCGGTGGCCGTAGACCTTGAAGTACCAGTACGCGTAGGCGGCGAACCAGTTGTTGTTGCCGCCGTAGAGGACGACGGTGTCCTCGTTGGCGATGCCCCGCTCGGACAGCAATTCGGCGAACCGCTCAGCGGAGACGAAGTCGCGGCGGACCGGGTCCTGCAGGTCGGATTTCCAGTCGAGCTTGACGGCACCCTTGAGGTGGCCCTTGTCATAGGCGCTGACGTCCTCGTCGACCTCGACGAAAACGACGCCCTCGGCGACCAGATTTCTTTCCGCCCAGTCGGCGGAGACCAATACGTCATTACGGCTCATTGCGGGCACTCCTCGGTAGGTCGGTCGGCGCTGGCGGAAGGGCTCACAGCGTCGGACACGAGCAACTACCCAAGCGGCAGAGGTCCACCACGCGGCGCTTGGTCAGCAGGGGGCCCATGGCCGTGAAGACTAGCAGCCCTGAGGGTGGCCGACCGACTCGCGTCGAGGACGCCGGCGTGCGAAGGTGAGCGCCATGTTGCCCTTTGATCTGATCAATTCCCTCGAGCAGGCCAAACCGCTGGACAAGGTGGCCACCCCCGTCCAGCAGTTCATCCAGAAGTACGTGCAGCCGCAAGGCCTGCGGGATCTTTTGCACGGGGTGCCGATCGGGCATCCGGCCCATCCGATGCTGGTTCAGGTGCCGATCGGCGCCTGGATGTCGGCTGTCCTGCTCGACCGGATCCGGGGCGCGGAGAAGGGTGCGGACCTGCTGGTCACCGCCGGCGTGCTCTCCTCGCTGCCGGCGGCGGTCTCCGGCCTGGTGGACTTCTCCGACCAGAATCCCGAGCACGCGCGGGTCGGCCTGATCCACTCGGTTTTCAACACGACAGCCGTTGCCTTGTTCATCGGCTCGCTGGTGGCCCGGGCGACCGGTCGCCGGCAACTGGGCCGCAAGCTCGCCCTTTTCGGTGTGGGTCAGGTGTCCGTCGGCGGAGTGCTCGGTGGGCACATTTCCTTTCACCAGGCCGGCGGCCCCAACCATGTCGCCGATGTCACCCATCGGGTGTCGCCCGGGTGGCAGCCGGTCGGAAGCTTCGACGAGTTGCCTGAGGGAAAGGCGGTGCGCCGGATGATTGGGGACGTGCCGGTGTTCGTGCTCCGTTCCGGTCCGACCGCGACGGTGCTGGCCGACCTCTGCAGCCATCTGTCCGCCCCGCTGCACGAAGGCGAGATCATCGGCTCCGGCGCCGGCCGCTGCGTCGTATGTCCCTGGCACGGCAGCACGTTCCGCCTCTCCGACGGCTCGGTCGTCCACGGCCCGGCCACTGCCCCCGCGCCGGTCTTCGGCACCCGGGTCGTGGACGGCCAGCTCGAGGCCTGCCTGCCGTACGCGGTCGGCTAGCCGCTCCGGCGCCGGCTGCCCTACGCCGGCTCCTTAGGCCGGCCGGCGCAGGACGATGTCGTGCGCCGTCGCAGACACGTCGAGCCCGCTCGGACCGACGCGTAGGCCGGTGAGGCGCAATCCGTACGGCAACTGATCCAGCGGCAGCGCATGGGTCAACTGAGCCAGGGCCAGGTCGACGATCGGCTGCGGCAGCGATATTCCCTGGGCCTTCCCTGCGGTGATCTGTAGCCCGCCACCTGTGATGCCGATGCGGGCCGAGACCCGGAGCCGCACGGTCTGGCCGAGTTCGGTGATCGGCACGGCGAGCTCCAGCCGATCCCCCTGCGGGGTGATCCGCACCCCGGGAATCCCGGTCGCCGCCGCCAAGTCCGCGTACGCCACCCGGGCCTCACCGCGTACCTCTTTGACCGGTACGGCAACCGCCGAACCGGTCAGCAGGTCACGCGGCGGCAGGCGCACATCGGCAAGCTGCACCGTCAATCGCTGCACCCGCAGTCGCCCGGGCAGGTTCTGCAAGACGATGACCCCGCCGTCGTAGCGCCCGCTGGCCACCTGGGTCAGGAAGGGAAAGCCGTGCATCGCCACGGTGGGCCGCCGGTCGAGGTGCTCCTGCTGTTGCACCTGGTCGGCAATCTGCCGCTGCACCGAGACCAGAGCAACCCGGTCGGCGGCGAACGCTAAGCCCAGCACGACGATGAGCGCAACCACGAGGCGACGCATCAGCCGACCACCAGTTGCCCGAGCAGGTAGGCCAACGGTGCTGCGGCGATGAACGCGAGAAGAGGTCCGGCCAGGAACGCGTACCAGGGCCGGGACGGACCTGACTCGGCCGCCGCGAAAGCGGCCACCAGACTCATCAGGACGGCGACCAGGGCAGCGCTGCCCCCCAGCAAGGCGCCGTGCGGGCGGGTCAGTGCCGGTATCGACAAGCGGGCCGATGCGGCGCCGACCAGGACGCCGACCAGAGCGCCGAGGACGACGGCGAGCCACCCGTGGTCGGTCTCTGCTGTGACGCGGGGCCAGGGCAGCACCCGGTCGACGCCGGCCGCGGTCAGCAGCGCGACTCCGCCGGCGAGGGCGTAGACGGTGATGATCGCCTCACCACCCGAGCGCCGGCGCAGCACCAGCAACGTGGCGAGGGCGACCACCGCCATACCCAGGCCCAGGGTCGATGCCATCGCCTCGGTGACCCGGGCGCGGGCCACGCCGCGGACCAGCTGGACGACGACGGTCGCCAGCACCGACAGGCCGACCACGCCGGCCAGTGGGGTCAGCGACGTCGACAAGCCGGCGGCCAGGCCGTCGGCTGCCGCTGCCGTGAGGAGGGCCACGACGGCCACCCCGCGCGTGCTCGGCGGCCGGGTCGTGAGGAAACCGGCGATGGCAAGGGCCTGCAGCGCCGCCACGACGATGAGCAGCGGAAGCGCCCCGAGCCGGACGCCGGCCAGGATCGCCCCGGCGAGGACAGCCGAAGCCAGCGCACCGAGTAGCCAGGCCGACCCCCGCGACGTCGTGACACTCACCCGGCGATGGTGCCAGAGGCGCCAGTGGCAACGGCGTTATCGTGTCGCGTTGACGGGAGGTGGCCGTGGAGCTGCTGATCCTGACCGCGGAGCACCCCACTCTCGTGCTGCCGGCGCTCGACCTGTTGGCGCACTCGGTCAAGGGTGCGCCGCTCGACGTCCGGCCCCTGCTCGACGGGCCGGCCGCCGATGCGGTCCTGGTCGACGCCCGGGCGGAGTTGGCGACGGCCCGGGCTAGCTGTCGGCTGCTGCGCACCACCGGGATCGGGGTGCCGCTGCTGGTCGTGCTGACGGCCGGCGGCCTGGCCGCGGTCTCGGCCGACTGGGGTGCCGACGACCTGATCCTCCACACGGCCGGACCGGCCGAGGTCGAGGCCCGGCTGCGGCTGGCCGCCGGCCGGCTGACCGGCACAACGGAGGGATCGTCGGTGGTGCGGGCCGGCGACCTGGCGATCGACCCGGACACCTACACCGCCCGGCTGCGCGGGCGGCCGCTCGACCTGACCTACAAGGAGTTCGAGCTCTTGCGATTTCTCGCCCAACATCCCGGCCGGGTGTTCACCCGTGGTCAGCTGCTCCAGGAGGTGTGGGGCTACGACTACTTCGGGGGCACCCGTACGGTCGACGTGCACGTACGCCGGCTCCGGGCCAAGCTCGGCGCCGAGCATGAGGCGCTGATCGGGACCGTCCGCCAGGTGGGCTACAAGTTCGTCGCGGCGCCGGCGGCGCGGATCACGGTGCCCTCGGTATGAGCCTCGTCATCGACGTGTCACGCCGGCTGCCGGCAGCCGACATCGCCGCCGTGGTCGAGCTCCTTGACGCGGTCACCGACGCCGACGGCGTACGCCCGCTGTCCGAGCACGTCATGCTGCACCTGCGCTACGGCGGCGACACCGACGCCCGGCACCTGCTGGCCCGCGATGACGGGCGGCTGGTCGGCTACGGCCACATCGACGTCAGCGACGCCGTGGCCGGCTCGGCCGCCGAGCTGGCCGTGCTGCCCGACGCCCGCGGTCACGGCCGGGCCGGTGCCATGGTGGAGCGCCTGCTGCAGGAAGCGCCGGATGGCCGGCTGCGGCTGTGGGCACACGGCCAGCAACCCGCCGCGGCGGCGCTGGCCCGGCGGTGGGGCTTCCGCCGGGAACGCGTGCTGTGGCAGATGCGCCGGTCGCTGTTCGCGCCGCTGCCGGCGCCGCGGTTGCCGGCGGGCATCGGCCTGCGTCCCTTTGTACCCGGACAGGACGAGCAAACCTGGACCGAGGTGAACAACCGGGCCTTTGCCGACCACCCCGATCAGGGCCACTGGGGCATCGAAGAGGTCCGCACCCGCGAGCACGAGCCGTGGTTCGACCCCGCCGGCTTCATCATCGCCGAGCGCGAGGACGGCACCATCGCCGGCTTCCACTGGACGAAGGTGCACGGCGGGGGCCACGGCGCTCACGACCACGAGCCGATCGGGGAGGTCTACATCGTCGGTGTCGACCCCTCGGCGCAGGGGCTCGGGCTGGGGCCGGCCCTCACCCTGGCCGGCCTGCGCCACCTGCGTTCGCGGGGGCTGGCTCAGGCGATGCTGTACGTCGATGAGTCCAACGTGCGCGCCATCGCCGTGTACGAACGCCTTGGCTTCACCCGCTGGGACACCGACGTTTCCTTCGCCCGGGACTGAGCGCCACATGCCTTGACCGGCATACGCCCGTAGCGGCACGGCGGCCCGGCCGGGCTCGCGTCCGGTCGACCGACCACCAGTTGAGACCGGCAAGGCGGTGAGCCGCGGTCGACCCCCCGGCAAGGGTCTGGAAAAGTTCTCGACGTGGTCCGCCCCGGCAATGCTGACCGCGAACTGGCCTGGTGGCGCTCGCCCGCGGGGAGGAGTCCACGGTCGGCGAGTCGTACGAGATCGACCAGTGGGCGGCGAGCCAGCCGACGGCGGCCCATGTGGATCGGCTGGCGAACCTGCCCCATCCCCTGGACGTGTCCGGGTTCGGTCCGGTGGTGTTCTGCCACGGAACCCCTTGGAACCCCTCGGAACCCCTCGGAACGCCTCGCTACGACGACGAGGTGGTGCTCGTCGACACCCGGCTGCAGCGGTGGGCGGAGGTCGTCTCGTTGCCGATGGATCAGGGCGCGTCACGAGGTCCAGTCTGCCCGGCCCTACACGCACGGTCGTCTGCTGAGGCCTCACCCCACCAGTGATCCGCGCTGAGGGATCGTTGAGCGGAGCCGGAACGTGCCACGGCCACGGCCACGCGCGGAACTCGCTTGACGCGGCTCGCGACAATTGGGGCATGCGGTTGGTGCGTCCCGGGGTCGAGTACCTCGCGAGCTATCGCGCCGCGCTCGAGCATGCATGGAGTCCCAACACGACGGACTCCGCTGCGGGCCGGGTCGAGCTCGAGCGCATCGATGCCGACCCCGTGGCGTTCCTGGCCGCTCAGGACGACCCCGAAGGCAGCGGCGAGCCGATCACGCTGCCGGACGGGTCCGTCGTGCGCAGGTTGCCCGGCTACCGGCGGTGGATCTGGGACGGTGACTTCGGGGGCATGATCAGCCTGCGCTGGCAACCCGGCACCGCAGCGCTCCCGCCGCACGTACTTGGGCATGTCGGCTATGCCGTCGTTCCCTGGAAGCGCCGCCGTGGGCTTGCGACTGCCGCGCTGCGGGAGCTGCTGCCGGAGATCCGTGGGCTCGGCCTGCCCTACGTGGACCTCACCACAGACGTGGACAACCTGGCCTCCCAGAAGGTGATCACCGCCAACGGCGGAGTGCTGGTAGAACGCTTCACCATGCCGGCCGCGTACGGCCCAGACAGCCCTGCACTTCGCTGGCGAATCGAGCTCGTCGACCAATAGGCGTATGAGCGTCCGGTAGCTGATCGGCGGATTCTGGCGATGGTCGCAACAGACTTGTTTCCGCGAGCCGCCGCCGCGATCCGGTACCTGCCAGCCAATGCCGAACGAGGCACGGCCAATGCGGAGCCGGGGACGCGGCAGGTGCGGTACCGCAACCGGCCGCGTCACACCCCTTCCAGCCACACCCGCGAACTCAGCCGACGGCGGCGCCGAACCACCGAGGCAGCTGGTTGAGCAGATCCTGCTGATCGTCACCGACTCACGCCACGTGGCCGTCGGGCCGCAGCAGTACGGCGGCCACGTCCAGTTCCTCGCTGACGTCGACGACGTGGTCGACCCGATCGGCCCAGCCCGCCACCGAGAGCCGGCCGGTCTGGTCGAGCAGCAGCCCGCGGCCGCTGTGCATCAGCCCGGAGAGGTGACCCTGCTTGAGCGCGACATCTCGCAGCCGGCGGCCGACCAGCGGACGCTTGTCGCCGAAGTCGTAACGGACGCTGATCGCGGTGATCTTCTCGATCAGGTACCGGTTAACCTACTCGAACTCGATCAGCTCCGCCTGCGCGCAGGTGTTATCCAGCACGGCGGCGGCCACCGGGTGCGGTTCGGTCTGGTACGTGTCGAGCAGGCCGTCCGGGGCCCAGCCGTTGACTTCGGCGGCCAGCTTCCAGCCGAGGTTGAAGGCGTCCTGGATGCCGAGGTTGAGGCCCTGTCCGCCCATCGGCGGGTGGATGTGCACCGCATCGCCGGCCAGCAGCACGCGGCCGGTTCGGGAGCGCTCGGCCAGCCGGGTGGCGTCGCCGAAACGGGTGAGCCAGCGCGGTGAGTGCACGCCGAAGTCGGTGCCGGCGAGCGCCCGCAGCCGCTGCTTGAACTCCTCGAGGGTCGGCGGGACCGAGCGGTCCTCGGCCACCTCCTCGGCGCGCACGACGAAGCGGTACACCCCGTCCGCGTGGGGTGCGGGCCGAACGTCAGATGGGTCCTGGGGACTTCGGCCGCCACGGCGGCCAGCGTCTCCGGTGACGCGGCCACCTCCATCTCGCCTAGGAGCCGGTCGATCCTGCTGGGCTCGCCGAGGAAAGCGACGCCGAGCAGCTTGCGCACGGTGCTCCGGCCGCCGTCGCCGGCGGGCCGTAGACCCGGCCATCACGTCCCACCCCGCACACGAGCTAATCGGACGTGGGACAACCACCATGCACGTCGGTAACCGCGTGCTGACCGCCCACGTTGTCAAGTTTTGGCGCGGAGAGTCCATCCACGAGATCACGGTCGAGGGGGTCGGTGTGCAGTCGCCTTGATGTCCAAGGTCAGCCGGAAGCTCACCACAGAGCACGAGCCGATCCTGACTCGGGACCTGGCGGACGCCTTCCAGGTGGGGAGCTAGCAGCGCAGGGAACGCACTCACTGTGCCGCGGGCTGGGTGCTGCCAGTCCCGTATGACCATCGCTGATCGGGCACTTGACAGGACGACCTGTACGGCAGAACGTATACGCATGACGCCGAGGACGGGAGTCTTTGAGACCTGGCAGGCGCGGATCGGTCACGACCTCGCCGCTCAGCTGCGCCGAGATGCGGAGCTGCTGGGTCTGGACGGCCGTACTGAGATCGTCAAGGCGGCGTTGCAGTTGCTGCACCGTCGTGCGGCCGAGGAATGCATGGCCCGCAGCATCGACGACTTTTACGGCGACGACGAGCCACTACTGCCCGTAGGCGTCCGAGGAGCGCCCCGCGACGACCGATCCGATGTCACTGCCTGAGCCGTTCCGCGGCGAGGTTTGGGACGTCGACTTGGTGACTTCGGTATGCACCCCGCCGTCGTCCTCAGCATCAACCCGTTGAACATCCGACTCGGCCACGTCGCGGTGATCCCGGTGACGGGCACCCGCGGCCCGGAGCAGACCCACGTGCCGCTCACCGCGGACGCCGGGCTCACCCGCTACGACGAGTCCTACGCCGATATCACCGCCCTACAACCCGTCGCCCGAAGTCAGTTGCTGACCCGACGAGGGTTGCTCACCCGTACCGAGATCGACCGCCTCGGCCGCCAGATCGCTACCTACCTCGGGCTGTGATGCAACACCGCGGCGGCTGGCCGGTCATCGATCCGTTCTGAGGCCCGATCCGGCCGGGCCGGTCTGCGACGATCACACCTATGGCGCGGACGTGGTTGTCGATTCGGGTCGATCTGGTCGATGGTGGCGCGCTGAGCTTGTGGCCGAGGCCGGGACGGATCTTCGCCGCCGCCCGGTCGCACAGCTTCGCCCACCTCGCGACCGCGATCGACGACGCGCGTTCGCCCGCTGGGACCGCGCCCACCTGCACATGTTCGATCTCGGCGAGTCCGCGGGCTGCTCATCGATCAATACTGGGACGACGCACCCAGCGACTCACGCGTCGACGACACCGTCAACCTCAGCACGCTGGCCGGCGGCCAGCAGTTCGTCTACATCTTCGACCTCGGCGACAACTGGGCGCACCTGTCCCATCCGCGGCCGTACTGGTCGGGGATGCTGCCCCATCCCCAGTAGGGCAGCGGCCCGTCCGGTGTGATTCCGAGGGTGTCGAGCGGGTCGATCCGCTCCGGACCGACGGTGCACAGCGACGACGGCGCGGCCCCGACGCCGGCCGACCCCGAGCTGGCCGACCTGCCGGCCCTTCAGCCCGCGTGGGGACCGCGTCACCGATAGGCCATCGTCCTGCGGGACACAGCGGCGCTGTATCACGCAGTGGTGTTACGCTAAGGTACATGGCTGACACGCTAACGATTCGGCTGGACGCGGATGACCGAGCAGCCCTAGAGGCGGCAGCCCGGGGGCAGGGCAAGGGGCTGAGCACGTTCATTCGGGAGCTGGCCGAGGCTGAGGCACGACGGGTGCGGCGAGAAGCGATACGGGCGGATGGAGATCGCGTGGTCGCACATCTGGCCGCCCACCCTGAGGCCCGCGCCGAACTCGATCAGATCGGTGCACCGCTGACCGATCTTCCGTGAGCCGCCACGCGGCCGGCAGCATCGTCGTCGTGGATTGGCGCGGCGGCGCGCAGCCGAAAGAGCCGAGCAGGCTGCGTCCCGCCGTGATCGTCGAGGATCACGACTTGTTTCCGGACGACTATCCCAACACGCTCGTGATTCCCTTGACCCGAGACGAAGGTCTCGCCCACAAGTCCTTCGCCGAGCGCATCGAGCCGACCGATGAAAACGGAGCTGAAACGACGTGTTGGGCATTGGCTCATCACTTCACGAGCGTGTCGCTGCGCCGCGTCAGCCCTACAGTTTCTCGTATCACTGCTGATCAGCTGGCAAGCATTCGCCGACGCATCACGGTCGCCGTCGGGGGCTAGCTGATGCGCTAACCGACTCCAAAACGACCCGATAGCGAATCGTCCTGCCGTTACGGAGGTGGCCGACCAAACGAACCATGGAAGACTGCGTCACGTGAGCCCAGCGCCGGTAGGTTTCGACTATGAATCCGGTGGTGGCGATGTCGTGATCACCCACCACGGTCGTCGTGCCGCGACGCTACGAGGTGCCGCTGCCAGGCAGTTCTTGGTCGACGTTGAAGACGACGAGCAGCAGGAGCTTATGGCTCGTCTGACCGGCAATTACAAGCACGGGAACAAGCGCACCGCCAAGAACCATCCACGCAATGTGAACCGCTGAGGCGTCAGGGCTCCATACTCTCCCGTGTCCGTAGACGATCCTCACGTGACGCAAGCCATGCTCGGGGGTTGAGCGTCCGGTCCCTGAGGGCGACCACCTCAGGCGTTCTGCTGGTCGCGCCACGCAAGCCATTCGGGTAGTACGGCGAGGTCGAAGTCGGGGCCGCTGGTAACCAGGGCGGACAGCTTGGCACCCATCTCCTGCAACGGGTCTCCGACCTGGTCGGGGTGTCCATCGACCAGGACCGAGCGTTCGATGTCGTCGGGTCTCTGCCGATGCGTGCGCAGTGCTGCTCGAGGACCCGGGTCTTGCGGGCGAAGGCGTCACCTTCGGCGAAGGTGTGCCAGATGTCGGCGTGCTCGGCGACGGGATCGGGCAACCTCGGCGTCGTCCGCTCAACGACACAGCTCGACCCGGCCCTCACTTCGCGAGGCGAGCCCGCTCGTGGTCCGCGTCGAAGCCGACCGGCGGGTAGGCCGGGTCGATCCCTTCCAAGGCGCCCAGCAACAGGTGGGCCACCGCCCAGTCGCGGTACCACTTGTGATCGGCCGGCACGACGTACCACGGCGCGGCCGCGGTGCTGCACCGCGACAGGGCCGCCTCGTAGGCTGCGACGTAATGCGGACCGAATGACCGCTCGTCGACGTCACCGGGGTTGTATTTCCACTGCTTGGCCCGATCGTCGAGCCGGGACAGCAGCCGGGCCCGCTGCTCCTCGGCGGAGATGTGCAGCATCACCTTGACCAGCCGTACGCCGTCTGCGGTGAGATCTTCCTCGAAGCGGTTGATGGTGGCGTAGCGGCGTTGCCAAGTGGGGCGGGGCACGAGGTCGTGGACGCGGGCGACCAGCACGTCCTCATAGTGTGAGCGGTTGAAGACACCGACCTGGCCGGCCACCGGCAGCTGCCGGTGGATGCGCCACAGGAAGTCGTGCTGCAATTCCTCGGGGGTCGGCCGGCCGAAAGCCGCGTAGCGCAGCCACATCGGCTCCAGCAGCCCGATCACATGACGCCCGACGCCGTCCTTGCCCGAGCAGTCGATGCCCTGCAGGACAAGCAGGATGCGGTCGGCTGCGCCTTGGGTCGATGCCGCGTGCAGCCGGGTATGCAGCTCAGCCAGCCGGCCGCCGAGCTCGGCGACCTCGCGGCGACCCCGCTTACGGCCGCCGCTGAAGCCTGGCGTCGATGCCGGGTCGATCGAGGCGAGATCGACCGGCTCACCGGGCCTGACCCCGAGCAGCTTGCCGAGACGAGGACGTTTCATGGAGTCGATGATGCCGGTGTTTAGCGGCGGGCGTCCGGGCAACCCCTTGACCATCCACCATCCACACCGTGAGGAGCCGTCAAATGGCCAGCCAGCACACACCCGCCGACGACGTCGTCTACGACCTGGTCGGCATCCAGTACCACGCACTGAAGGGCGCCGAGCTCACAGAGAAGTTCGTCGCCGACGCCGAAGACCACGAGGACGTACGCGCGTTCTTCGAGCAGGTCGCATCCGAGGACGCAGCCCGGGCGGTCAAGTGCCACGAGCTGCTCGGCAAGCTGACCGCAAGCGGCGGGATCGGCTGACCTCCCGCTTCCTGCCCGTTCTGTGTGCAGGCGCGCCGAACGATTGGGCGTGTCTGCACACAGAACGCGGTTGCTGCCGGACCACGGGCGCCGGATTACGGGCGCCGGATCATCGGTGCTGGGTCACGGCCGGGCCACGGGCGCCGGGTCACGGCAGTTGCTGCCGGGTGCCACAGAGCGGGGCGAAGAGATCGCCGTACTCAGCCACCCGCTCCAGAACGTCGTCGCTGGTGAAGACCAGATCGGCCGGGTCGCTGCATGATTGCACCTCGTCCCAGCTGATCGGGGTCGACACGGTGGGGTGCGGTCGGGCGCGCAGCGAGTAGACGGCCACGGTCGTCTTTGCGGCGCTGTTCTGGCTCCAGTCGACCAGGATCTTTCCCGGTCGCAGTGCCTTGGTCATCTTGGAGACGACCAGATCCGGGTGGTCGCGTTCCAGCCGCTGGGCCAGCTCCCGCGAGTACGCCCAGGTGCGCTCGGCGCCGGTTTCCCGCAGCGGGACATAGAGCTGCATTCCCTTGGAGCCACTGGTTTTCGGCCAGGCCTGCAGGCCGTCCGCGCCGAGCGCGTCACGCAGCAGCGTCGCGACCTGGCAGCATTCGACGATGGTGGCCGGGGCACCGGGGTCGAGATCGAAGACCAGCAGATCGGCGCCATGCACCGCACCACGTGGACCGACCGTCCACATCGGGACATGCAGTTCCAGCGTTGCCAGGTTGGCCGCCCACAGCAGGGTCGGCAGGTCGCAGACGACGGCGAAGTTGATGCTGTCGCGGTTCTTGGTGCTGCCCGGGGTGGCGATGGTGACGGTGGGCACCCAGTCGGGGGCATGGCGCGGAGCATTCTTTTCGAAGAAGAATTTGCCGTCGACGCCATCCGGATAACGCTTCAACGTCAGGGGCCGGTTGCGCAGGTGTGGCAGCAGGACCGGGGCGATCCGGGTGTAATAGTCGAGCACCTGTCCTTTGGTGAAGCCGACCTCGGGATAGAGCACCTTGTCGAGGTTGGACAACGTGAGCTCGCGCCCCTCCACCTCGACCCGCACCTTTGCCGAGCTAGGGCTCACGGGTCACCTCGTCGCTGGATTTGTCGGTGCGCAGCCCGCGCCAGGCGGGATGCCGCAGCCGACCGTCGGTGGTCCACTCGGTGAAGGCCACTTCCCCCACGAGCTTCGGCGTCACCCAGTGCGCGTCGCGGGAATGGGCCCGGGGCACCTCGTCGGCGACCGGCGCGGTCTTGCGGGGCAGCGCCCGCAGCCGGACGACCAGGTCGTCCAACATCGCGTCGGTGAAACCCGTACCCACGTGGCCGGCGTACTGAAGGCCTTCGTCGGTCGACACGCCGAGCAGCAGGGAGCCGATGCTGCCGTCCCGCCGGCCCTTGCCGGGCTTCCAGCCGACGATGACAACCTCCTGCGTACGGATGTTCTTGATCTTGCGCCAGTCGTCACTGCGCCGGCCGGCCCGGTACGGGGAGGCCAGGCGCTTGGCGACCACGCCCTCGAGCCCCTGCTCGCGGCTGGCCTGCACCACGGCAGCACCGCCGCCGGCAAAGGAGGGGGGCGTCTGCCAGGACGGACCAGTCAGCGCCAGCCCGTCGAGCAGTCGCCGGCGCTCGGCATAGGGCAGGTCGACCAGCGGACGGCCGTCGAGGTGCAGCAGGTCGAAGACGAGGTAGACGGCGGGTACGGCGGTCACCAGCCGGCGCACCTCGGCCGCCCCCGTGACGTGCATGCGCTGCTGCAGCCGGCCGAACGACGGCCGCCCGGCGCCGTCGAAGCTGACGATCTCCCCGTCCAGCACGGCTTGGCTGCCACCCATCGCCTCGCCGAGCGCGCGTAGCTCGGGATAGGTGCCGGTGGCGTCGCGGTCGTTGCGGGTCAGCGTGCGGATCCGGCCGCCGTCGACGTAGATGACGGCGCGGACGCCGTCCCACTTCATCTCATAACCCCACCTACCGTCCTCGCCGCCGGCCGGCAGGGCACCCGCCGTCGCGAGCATGGGCCGGACCAGCGCCGGCACCGGCTGCCAGTCCGGTCGCGGCGGCGGGTCCATGCGGTGGATCATCCAGTCCTTGCCGCGGGTGCGGAAGAGCACGTACCGACCGCTGACCCGCGAGCCGTGCAGGACGACCTTCACCTCCCGCTCCGTCCACTTCTCGCACTCGTACGTCCCGCGGTCCCAGGCGATCACCTGCCCGCCGCCGTACTCCCCGGCCGGGATGCCGCCGGCGAAGGCGGCGTACTCCAGCGGGTGGTCCTCGGTGTGTACGGCCAGGTGGTTGGTCTTCGGGTCCAGCGGCAGCCCCTTCGGCACCGCCCACGACACCAGCACGCCGCCCCGCTCGAGCCGGAAATCCCAGTGCAGCGCCCGCGCGTGGTGCTCCTGGATCACGAACGTGTTGTCGTTGCCGACCGGCAGGTCACGTTCGGCCGGCACCGGCTCGGGTGTACGCCGGGCGTCGCGCTTGCTGCGGTAGGTATGGAGCTCGCCGGGCATCTCGACCCTCGTCAGCGGGCGGCGGCCGCGCGCAGCAGCCGCATCGGCGTCGCGGCCCGCCGCAGCCGGGTGTCGCGGTAGGGCACGCCGCCGCGAAGCCGGGCCCAGACCGCGAGCCAGCTGCACAGTCCCCGCTCGATCGCCCACAGCGGCGCGAGCAGGGAAGCGGCGAAGGGAAACCGGTCCGCCTCACCACCGCGGTGCCGGCCGAACTCGGCGAGGGCGGCGATGGCGGCCGTGCCGAGCGCCAGCGAAGCCCAGCGCCGCCGGCCGACGAGGACGGCCAGCGCCGGCAGTACGGCAAGTGATCCGGCGAGGTGAACCGGCCGGGCCAGCTCGTCGTAGGCCTGCCGGACCCGCTGGCCCCAGAAGTGCTGCGTCGAGGGCGGGTGCCGCGCGACCAGCACCGACCGGTGCCAGGCGACCCGGCCGCCAAATGCGGTGACCGTCCGGATCAGTTCGAGGTTCTCAAACATCACGTCGCCGGCGTACCCGTCCGAGCGTTTCAGCGCCGAACGCCGCACCGCCAGCGTGCCGGGGTAGTCCCCGTCCAGCGCCCGGTGTACCAGCACCCGGGCCGTCTCGTAGATCGCATGCCAGGTGAGGGGATCGAAGTAGTTCTGCGGCACGACCACGTCGGCCGTCGCCAGCCCGGCAACGACCGCCTGCAATCCGCCCCGGTCATAGCGCACGTCGTCGTCGGCGATCACGACGTACTCGTGCCGGGCCAGATCGAGGCCGCTGAGCACTCCGGCCACCTTGCCCATCGGGGAGGCCCGCTCGGGCGCGACGGGCACGTGACGCCCGAGCCCGCCCCAGGCGCGGTGCTGCCGGTCGAAGATCTCCGGGGGCGAGCCGTCGACGACGATGAGGTCGTCGACCTCGGCGGCCAGCCAGCCGAGATACGCCGTCAGCTCAGCCGCCGGGCCGTCGGTGTTCTTGATCGGCAGCACGTAGCTGAACGGCTGCCTCAACCGACGATTCCGTACGTCATGGGGCGCCTCCGATAGGGTCGCTGGTCATGGCCACGGTAAGCCAAGACATCGCGACATCGGTGACCCGCGTCTGGGACGTCGTCGCTGACGGCTGGACGTACGCGAGCTGGGTGGTCGGAGCGGCACACATCCGCGACGTCGACGCGCAATGGCCGCAGACGGGCAGCCGGCTGCACCACAGCGTCGGTTCCTGGCCGCTGATGATGCACGACTACACCGAGGTGGTCTCCTGCGAGCCCACCACGTCGCTGGTTCTGCGGGCCCGGGCCTGGCCGATGGGGGAGGCCAAGGTGACGATCATGCTGTCCCCCCTCGGCGCGCAGCAGTGCCGGGTGACGATGGAGGAGCATCCGGTCCGCGGCCCGGGGGCCTGGCTGCATAATCCGGCCACCGAAGCCCTGCTCCGGGCCCGCAATGTCGAGACTTTGCACCGGCTGGACGCCTTGGCCGTCGGCCGGCCCTGACCCCCGGCGGGCCTGACCCTCGGCCGGCCTTCATCCTCAGCCGGCATAGATCCGGTTGTTGAGCGTCCGTACGCCGGCGGTGTAGATCCGACCGGCCGGGCCGTTGCGGCGCAGCGCCGCCCGAGCGGCGTTCGCCCCGCAGGCGCCGTGCACCCCGCCGCCGGGATGGGCCGAAGCGCCGGCGAGGAACAGCCCGTCCACCGGGGTGTCGGCCCGGCCGAGGCCGGGCACCGGCCGGAACACCAGCATCTGGTGCGGCGCAGAGGTGCCGGCGTTGATGGCGCCGTCGACCAGGCTGGGGTTTTCCTGCTGCAGGTCCTGCGGCCCGTTGACCGCCCGACCGACGACGAGGTCGCCGAATCCGGGCGCGTGCCGCTCGAGCACCCCTTGGATCCGGTCGGCATGCTCGCGCAGCTGGCCGGCCGACATGTGCAGATTGCGAGGCACGTGCGTGTAGGCCCAGACCGACTCGGTGCCCGTCGGGGAGCGGTGGGGGTCGGCCGTGGTCATCTGCCCCACGAGCAGGAACGGCGCGGTCGGGATCCGCCGGGTGACCAGCGCGGTCGAGTATTCGGTCATGCCGTCGAGGTCGGCGCCGACGTGCACCGTGCCGGCGGTGCGGGCGCCCTCGGCGGTCCACGGCACCGGCCCGGACAGCGCCCAGTCCACCTTCACCGTCGAGTTGTCCCACTCGAAGTGCCCGAGGTCGTCGACGAAGCGTGCCGGCAGGTGCTCCCGACCGACCAGGTCCAAGAAAAGCGATGGGGCCGGTACGTCGGCGAGAACGGCCCGCCGAGCGTCGATCGTCTCGCCCGAGGCCAGCCGCACCCCGACGGCCCGGCCGGCGTGCATGCGCACCTGACTCACCGGCTGCCCGCAGAGGAGCTCCCCGCCGCGTGACCGTAACCGCGCCAGCAGGGCGTCGACGATCCGGGCGGCCCCTCCTTCGGGCACCGGAAAGCCCACGTCCTGGCCGAGCATCGCCAGCAGCCAGCCGAACGCGCCGCTGCCGGTGCTTTCCGGGCCGAGGTCGGTGTGCAGCGCATTGCCGGCTAGGAGCAGCTGCCCGCCCTCGCCGGCAAACAGCTCCGCGGCCAGCTGGCGCACCGGCAGAAGGGCGTACCGGGTGCCGTGCAGGAGGCCGGCGATCCCGAGGGCGCGGCTGGTGCGCAGGGCGCCGCGGACGGGCGGGAACGGCCGCAGCACCGTATCCAGCAGGGCGGGTCCGAGCCGCTGCCACTGCTCGTACGTCTGCCGCCAGGCGGCGCCGTCGCCGGCCGCGAAGGAGTCGACCGACGTCGCGGTGGCGTCGACGTCGCGGGAGAGGACGACGCAGCGGTCGTCGGGCAGCACGTGGGCCAGGACGGCCGGCGCATGCCGCCAATGCAGGCCGTACGCTTCTAGGTTGAGCTCGCGGATCGCCGGGGAGGCGGCCCCGAGCGGGTAGAACGCGCTGCACAGGTCGGAGAGGTAGCCGGGGGCGGTGATCTCGGCGCTGCGGATGGCGCCGCCCGGGGTGTCCGTGGCCTCGACGACGACGACGCTCCAGCCGGCGTCGGCCAGCAGATTGGCGGCGACGAGCCCGTTGTGTCCGGCCCCCACGACGACCGCGTCGTAGCTCATGGGAGGTGGCTGTCGAGGATGCGTATCGGGCTGGGCACAGTCCGCTCCTGCCCCTGGTTGAGGTGACCTAGTCCGAGCGATCTAACGCCGGCCGCTGCGGCGCCGGACCACGTCGGGCCCGGAGGAGGGGCTGGGCCGCGGCCATCACCTCGTCCGGCGTGATCGTCATCAAGGCCGGGTCGGGTCGCGGCCCCAGCGGATCGCCGTGGTGCGGCCCGTGCCAGATCACCCGATGCCGCCGCTGCGCCGGCGGCGGGCCCCACAGTGCCGGTGGGACCGGACCGAACAGCAGCACCGACGGGGTGGCGAACGCGGTAGCCAGGTGCCCGGCTCCGGTATCCCCGCAGATGACCAGGTGGGCGCCCGCAATGAGGGCCGCGAAGCCGAGCAGATCCAGGTCGCCGGCGAACACCGAGCCCGCCGGCAGGCCGCCGGCCCGCGCCACCTGCTCGGCCATCGGGCGCTCCCGGGCCGAGCCGCTGACGACGACCGGGAGGCCGAGCGCCGCCAGGCGGCGGGCCACGTCGGCGTAGCGACCGACCGGCCAGCAGCGGCTCGGATAGCCGGCGCCGGGATGGATGACGACAGCTCCGGGAGCTGGGCTGGCCAGCGCCGGTGGACTCATCCGCAGATGCGCCGGATCGGCGGCGATGCCGGCGCTGTCGAGCAGGCGGCACCACCGGGCCACCTCGTGCTCGTCGCTGCGCCACTCCGGGCCGGACCAGCCCGGTGACCGGAAGCCGATGCGCCGCCGGGGTGACAGCTCGAGCAGGATCTGATGGCTGCGGGGACCCCGGCCATGCAGGTTGACCACGACGTCGGGCGGGGGTCGTTGCCAGTCGATGGCGACCAGCCCGGGGGTCGGAAGGAGCTCGTCGAAGGCGCCGGTGTGCTTGGCCAAGCCCTCGAACTCAGGTGGCGCCGCCAGGATCAGGCGGTGACCGGAGAAATGACGGCGAAGTCCCCGGTAGGCGGGAATGCCGGTCAGGAGGTCGCCGAGCCCGAGCGCACGCAGCACAAGGACCTCGCGCACCGGTGGGCGCGCCATCAGCCGGGCCGGTGAGACTGAATCGACATTGTTTGCTCCGTGCCGGTCGCGTGGCGCCCGACTGGGTCAGCGGTTATGTGGCTGTTCGAGCACGCGGAAGAAATGGCTGGGCTTTACCCGGTCTCCAATACATGTTGTTGCCTCCAATCTAGTGTCCCGAGACGTCGCTCAGCCGGTTGTTGGGGTTACCCGAAGCACTGCGCTCACAACTACCTCGGCTGCCTCGACGGCCAGCAGGTGTCCCCCCGGCACTTGGCTGAGCTCAGCTCCCGGCAGTCGATGGGCGAGATCGAGCTGACTCGCAACCGACACCCGCTTGTCGGCCCGGCCGACCAGCACGATCGCCGGAGTTCGTACGTCGGGCAAGCGGGCCGTGAGGGTGGGCAGTTCGTCGATGAGTCTCTGTTGTTCGTGCGCCACAGCCCGGGCCGTCCGGGCGTGACCCCACACCATCGCCATGCCGGCCAGCCGGTAGGGCGGGACGCCGTCGAGCTCTGGCGCCAGCCGGCGGCGGATGCGGTCCCTCGGCAGGGTCAAGGCGGTGGCCCGTAGGCCGGCGCCCATGGCCAGCGCCCCCAGCACCGGCAGGGCCAGCATCCGGTCCGCAAGCGTCACCGAGCCGGTGCCTCCGACCGATCCCTGCAGGACGAGCCCACGCACCCGTTCAGGCTGCTCCAGCGCCATCGCGATTGCACTGCCCCCACTCCACGAATGGCCGAACACCGTGACCTCGTCGATGCCGAGCCCGTCGAGGAGGGAAAAGGCGCGTCGTGCGTTCTCGGTGAATCCCACCGCGCTACCGCCGGTGCGGCCGTAACCTGGGCGGTCGATGGTGATCGCCCGCAGTCCCGCCTGCGCCAGCAAGGGCTGCAGACGAAAGAAGGCTGCCCCGGTGCCGGGCTGACCGTGCAGGAGCAGCACGGCCGGGCCACTGCCAAGACTGGTAAAAGACAGGGCCGGCGGGGGGACCGGCGCCTGCGCGGGTTCACCACGGGTCGAGGGCGGCACTAGCGGTCGCTATCTACAGCCGGCTCAGCGCAGCTCCGGCAGGACGTGCTCTGCGTAGAAGTCGAAGAAGCCGTCGTGTTCGGAACCGATCTGGTTGACGTAGACCTCGTCGAACCCGGCGTCGATGAATTCCTGCATCTTCGCTACGTGTGCCCTGACATTGTCGCCACACAGGATCGACTCGGCGACCATGTCCTCGGTGACCAGGGTGGACGCCTGTTCGAAATGCCGTGGGCTCGGCAGCACCTGGGACAGCTCCCCCGGCACCCCGGAGTTGGGCCAGAGTCGATGAGCGGTGCGCCGCGCGGCGGCTTCGTCGGTGCCCCAACAAACCTTGTAGCCGGCCTGGGCCGGCTTGTCACCGCCACCTGAGTCGCGGAAGTTCTTGACCAGGTCCGCGTCGGGCATTGTCGAGATCAAACCGTCCCCGATTCGCGCAGCGAGTTGCACGGCTTTCGGCCCAAAGGCCGATACGTAGATCGGCGGCGGGGTGTCGGGCAGCGTGTAGAGGCGCGCGTTCTCCACGCGGTAGTGCTGGCCGCGATGATCGACGAAGCTGCCGGCGAAGAGTTGCCGGATGACATCGACGGCCTCTTCCAGCATCTCCAGGCGGATGTCGGCCGATGGCCAGGCATCGCCGAAGATGTGCTCGTTGAGCGCCTCTCCGCTGCCGATGCCGAAGTTGAAACGACCGTCGAGCAGGACCGCCGACGTCGCCGCGGCCTGGGCAAGGACCGCAGGGTGAATGCGCACTGTCGGGCAGGTCACCGCTGTCGTGACCGGCAACCTCGTCGCCTGCGAAAGCGCGCCGATGACAGACCAGACAAATGGGCTCTGCCCCTGTTCGTCGTTCCAGGGGTGGTAGTGGTCGGAGATCCACAGCGCCTCGAACCCCGCCTGTTCAGCGCCCTTGGCCTGCGCGACGAGCTGTTGGGGGGTGAACTCCTCTGACGACAGGAAATAGCCGATCCGGGGCACGCGTTACTCCGTCCTCGCCCGGACGCCCGGGCGCAGTCGCTTGGGGTCGACGTCGGTCGCCAGCTTTATGCCGGCGATGCCGTCGGTCATCGAAAGTCAGCTCTCTTTCCGGGACTTTGAGGTCTCGCGCTGATTGGCCTTGTCGATTGCCTCGACGAGCTCGGCTTTGTCCATCATGCTCCGCCCGCTGATCGCCAGCCGCTTGGCCACGTCGAGGAGGTGCTTCTTGCTCGCGTTGGCATCGACGCCGCCGGCGGTGCCCCCGCCACGGCGGGCGCGGGCGCCGGTGCGGGCCGCTTGTGGGTCCGACGGCCCCTTCTCCTCCTTCTCCTCCCAGTGGTCGCCGACCTTTTCGAAGCTGTGCTTGAGCGACGCGAAGGCGGTGCGGTGGGCCTGCTCGCCCTCGCCGTAGGACTGCACCGCCGAGTCATGCGTGGCGAGCCACGTCTCCTGCGCCTTTCTCGATGAGCGCTTGAGAGTGGACGGCAATTCGTCACGGGTGGGCATGGCACTCGCCTCCTGAATCGGCATCGCTGCCGGGCGAGTGCCCGTCGGGTGTCCGGTGAACCTCCGACAAGGGCAGCGACGTCGCCCAGGGACACCTGATCGCCCATCCCTTGCCGCTCCGCGATGCCCCGCGATGGATCGGCTCCTACCGGCTGTTCGCCGGCCGCGGTGGCCACCCGGCCGGACCGTCGGAGACGTAGCCGAGACTGACCTGATGAACGCAGCCGACCGGTCGGTGGAGATTGTTCGCGTCACTTCTGCGGGGTGCATCGGCCGTTCGCCGATGGACCAGGCCGCCGGCCTGCTGCAGCGGCTGGTCGCGGCCGGCGCTGCCTTGGGCTGGGTGGATCCGCCGGCCGGCCCGGAGGTTGCCAGGCTGCTGCGCAGCGTCGTCACCGATACTGGTAAGGGTGATGCCTGCCTGGTGGCGGCCACCGTGCGCGGCGACCTGGCCGGCCTCGGCTATTGGCGGCGCTATGCCAGGCCGACGCACCGCCCGAACGCCGACGTGGAGAAACTCGCGGTCGACACGGGATATCACCGCTGGGGGATCGGCCGACGCATCATGCAAGAGCTCATCTCGGCAGCGGCCGAAGCGCAGGTGGAGATCCTGACCCTCGACCTGCGCGGCGACAACCTGCCGGCGGCGCGGCTTTATGAGTCGCTGGGGTTTCATGAGTACGGACGCCTCGCGCGGTTCGTCGCAGTCGGTGCGGCGCGCTACGACACCGTGTTCTACGCCGTCGACCTCTGCGCATAGACGAAAGGGTCGTCAAGCCACCGCGATGGTGCTCCCGGTCCGGCCGCTGTGCTGGGCCGCTTCGATCACCTTCAGCACCTCGATCGCTTGCTCGATCGTGACCGGCGGCTGTGTGCCGGCCAGCAGTGCGTCGCGTACGCCGGCGTAGTACTGCTCGTACGCTCCCGCCTCAGTGGCCACGGGCCGGCTGTCCTCCGGGGTGCCGAGCCGGCCCCAGTTGGTCTGCGGCTCCCGGCCCCACCCGACGTCGCCCGGAGCGCCGCCGGCGCGGAGCGCCACCTCTTGGCCGTCGAGACCGTATTTCACGTATGCAGCGGTCGAGCCCAGCACCCGAAGGCGAGGGCCGATGTCAGCGGTTACGGCGGACGCCCATAGGTGCGAGACTCCTCCGTCGGCATGGCTCAGGGCGAGGAAGACGTCGTCCTCGACCTGGGCGCCGGGGCGGATCAGCCGAAGTTCGGCGTACACGCTGCGCACCGGTCCCAGGAGGACCAGCGCTTGGTCGATCAGATGGCTGCCGAGGTCGTAGAGCAGCCCGCCGGCCTCTTCTGCAGCCGGGTCTTCGCGCCAGGAGCCGGCCCGCAGCGCCGGCCGCCAACGCTCGAAGCGCGACTCAAGGCGATGCACCGTGCCCAGGACGCCCTCCTCGATCAGGCGGAGGGCGGTGCGGAGATCGCCGTCCCAGCGCCGGTTGTGGAAGACGCTGAGCATCAGCCCCCGGCCGGCGGCGGCGCGTTGCAGCTGTTCCGCGGCGGCCACGGTCGCCGCGATGGGTTTGTCGATCACCACCGGAAGACCGGCCCCCAGCGCAGACAGTCCCAGCGACAGGTGGCTCTGGTTGGGACTGGCTATGACCACCAGGTCGACCAGCTCCGGGGCTCGCCAGAGCTCGTCGGCCGACGAGAGGACCACCACACCGGGATAGCGGTCGCGGGCGGCCGCCGTGCGATCGGCATTGCCGGTGACGATCGCCGTCACAGCGAGTCCGTCGGTGGCCGCGATCAGCGGTGCGTGAAAGGCCGATCCGGCCAGGCCATAGCCGATCACGGCGGTGCGCAGCGGCTGGCGCTGCTTGTTGACCATAATGGCCAACGATAAAGGCGATCGAGTGGTGGGAGTCGGACGTGCGCCCAGTTGCCGCCACCGGCTCGTGGCTGTCGTCTGGGGTCAACCGCCTGCGCACGGACGCGCTGTCCATCGTGGAGTCGGTCGTCGCAGCGACAGCGGCGTGGCTGCTCGACGTCAACCTGCTCGGGCATCCACGGCCGTTCTTCGCGCCGGCCGCCGCCTTGATCGCGCTCGGCGCGACCCGCGGGCAGCGGGCTCGACGGGCGCTGGAGATCGTCATCGGGGTGGCGATGGGTGTGCTGATCGCCGATCTGATCGCCCGGGGACTCGGGCCACACACCGGCCTGACCATCGCCGCGGTGACCGCCCTGGCGCTCATCGCCTCGGTATTCGTCGGAGGAGGGCCCATCTTGGCCGTCCAGGCGTCGGTCTCGGGCATCTATGTGGCCGTCGTAGCTATCGGTGCCGGCGGGGTCGTGCCGACCCGCTTCATCGACGCGCTTGTTGGCGGCGGCGTAGCACTGCTCACCAACCAGTTGCCGCTGCACCGGGATCCGGTGGCGGTGCTGGTCACATCGGCCCGGCCCGTCTTCGATGATCTCGCCGCCGTGCTGGAGCAGACGGCCAATGCGCTCGAACGGCACGACCGGGATATTGCATTCAACGCCCTGCAACTGGCACGGTCGATGGACGTACGCCTCGAGGCCTTCCGTCAGGCGGTGACAACCGGGCTGGAGACCCTGCGGCTGGACCCGCTGCGCCGTCGGCGGGCGGTCGTGCTCGATGCGTACGACGTGGCCGTGCAGCGCGTCGACTTTGCCGTCCGCAACGTCCGGGTGCTCGCTCGCGCTGCCGTCACGCTCACTCGGAGCGGGCCGCCGGCCCCGCCGGAGCTGGTGCAGTCGTTGCAGGTCATGAGGGAGGCGGTGCATGGCCTCGGTGATGCGTTGCAGGACGTTTCCTACCGGCGCAGCACGCATCCCGAGTACGTCGTCGTCCGGGAGAACGCACTCGCGGCGGTTCGGCTGGGAGGCGCGGCGCTACGTGGTGATCCGGCATTGTCGCTGGTGATGATCGTCGGTCAGCTCCGGTCGATGGCCGTGGACCTGCTGATCGGCAGTGGCCAGGATCTCGCCGATGTGCTCAGTGTTACGGACGAGGCTCTGGGCCTGCCCGAGGTCTGACCGGCGATCGCCCGGCCGATCGAGGCGTCGACGAGGAGACCCAGGGCGGCACCGCCGGCGACATCGAGCGGAAGGTGGGCGCCGACATACATGCGGGCTGCCCCGACCAGGAGGGCGGCTGTCGGCGCGAACCGGCCCGGGGACGGACCCAGGGCGGCATAGCCGGACGCCAGCGCCATGGACACCGAGGCGTGCCCCGAAACGTAGCCGTGCCCGCCGGCTGCATGACCACGCACGTGTACGTCGGCGAGGAGGTCCTGCGGTCGCCCCCTTCCCACGGTCCGCTTGACCGCCTTGGCGAGGCAGTACGAGCTGGTGCCGGCCGTCGCCAACCGGAGGGCGAGGCGCGGTCGGTCGGTCCAGAGGGCCGCCCCGGCCGCCAGTGGCACTGCGGCCAACGCGCCACCCCGCATGAAAACCCAGACCGGAACATGCAGGATATTGGGGAGGGCGTTGACCCGTTGGAAGATCGCGGCTTCGGGCTTACCGACGCGCCGGCGACGCACGAGAAGAAAGGTCAACGCCAGCACAGCTGCGGCACCGCTAGGATACGCCGGTCGGTCGCCGGAGGCGTCGACGCGTCGCGTCAGGATCGAGGTCACCGTCCTCCGGGGCTTGCTACGGCTGGCAATTTTTCACCCTAGGACGACCTTCGGAGTGCCGTGCACAGCACGTGCGGCAGTCGGCACCTCACAAAACAGCAGCGAGACAAACGCGATGGGACGGGAAGAGTTGGTGGGCGGCGAGCTGGCACCAGTGCCAGTACCAGTGACCGCAGTTCGCATCGGTCTGGACGCTCCCCATCGCCGCACCGACTGGGCGGCCGATAGCCCAATCTGGCTCCTTGACGTCGACGGTGTCCTGAATGCCGTAACCCAGGCACCGGATCACCTGACCTGGCCAGATTACCGGTCCGGATTCGCGACCGCGCGAGGGCGCCGCTGGCCCATCACTTATTCACCGACCGTGACCAGCACGGTGGCGCAGTTGTCGGAGACCAGGTCGGCGGAGGTGCTTTGGCTCACCACCTGGGAGGACGAGGCCAATGGTGATCTGGTGGAGCTCCTCGGTTTGCCGCGCCTTCCGCTCGCCGGCCGGGCGGCCGCTACGAGCAAGGAGGCCAGCTGCGGTTGGTGGAAGCTGCAAGTGGCTCGTGCCGTCCATCAACTGAGCCCGAGCCGCCCGATCGTCTGGACCGACGATGATCTGGCGTTCGACGTAGCGGCACGCGAATGGATCCGCGACCGTGGCCTGGGAATCAGCCCGGCCACTCGCCTGGGCCTCGATGGCGGCCAGCTACAAGTAATCCGTGAGTTCGTTCGCCGCTGACGGCGGCTGCCGCACGCTACCTCTACTACACTAAAAGTGAGGATAGTACTACTCTGGGCCAGTACGACGCTCAAAAGGCACATCGCCTGGCCGAAAAGGCAGGGAACCTGAGCCGCTAGTTTTCTGGTAGTCCTGCGCTGACCCTTGGGGACACATGCTCTCTTCCGACGTTGTGACCGCCCTCGCCGCCTTGGCCGAGACGGCGACGGGGGAGTTCACCATCGATGAGTTGCTGTACGACCTTTGCGCGGTGACGGTGCGCGCGTTGGATGTCGACGGTGCCGGGGTGATGATCTCTGAGCCAAGTGGGCTTCGGTTCGTTCATGCCGCCCCTGAACGGGTGGTTGACGTGGAGGCATTGCAAGAGGTCCTACAGCGCGGGCCGTGCCGGGACAGCATGACCGACCGTGTGGCGGTCGTCGTCGACGACATCATGCAGTCCGACCGCTGGCCGGAGTTCGCCGATGCGGCCGCTGCTGCAGGGCTCCGGTCGACCGCGGCCGTGCCGTTACTGGCCCGGGGCGAAGCATGGGGGGCCCTAGACGTTTACCGCAACACCGAATGGTGCTGGTCAGACGACCAGATCTCGCTGGCCCGGATGTTCGCCGGTGTCGCCGCGTCATATCTGGTGATGGCCTCCGATCGCGACCTCGCCACGACCGCGCAGCAGTACCTTGAACATCGGGCCACTCATGACGAGCTGACCGGTCTGCCCGGCCGCGGGCTGCTGTTCGAGTTGCTCGAGCATGCCATCGCCAGCGCTCGACGCCGGAAGACGGCAGTCGCGGTGATGTTCGTCGACCTGGACCGGTTCAAAAACATTAACGACACACTCGGCCACGCCGCCGGAGACTTCGTGCTCGTCGAGGCCGCGCAGCGACTGACGCAGGCACTGCGCGATAACGACACCATCGCGCGGCTGGCCGGCGATGAATTCGTCATCGTCTGCGAAGACCTTCCACGGGAGACGATCAAGGTCAACGGGCAGCTCGAAGCTCTCGGGCATCGGCTCGAAGGTGTCCTGAGCCGGCCCATGCACGTGGCGGGTAAAGAGCTGGTGGTATCGGCCAGCATCGGTGTGGCCGTGTCTGCTGAGCAGTCGAGCACGGAGGATCTTCTCGGGGACGCCGACAGCGCAATGTACGTTGCCAAGCAACGCGGTCCCGGGGGGATCGTTGTCGGCGGTCGGGACGCCGAACCGGCATTGCGTTCCCGGCGCAGCCTGAAACGCGACCTCGACCTTGCACTCGACCGCGGTGAGTTGCGAGTGCACTACCAACCGATCGTCGCAGCCGGTCGGGCTCACTCCGTCGTCGCGATCGAGGCCCTGCTGCGCTGGCAACATCCCCAACGTGGGCTGCTCCCGGCTGAGGCCTTTATCAGCTTGGCCGAACGTAGCGGCGCGATCAGCGCCATCGGCAGGTGGGTCATCAACCAGGCGTGCGCTCAGCTGGCGGCATGGGCACAGCAGTTCGATGATCGCGCACCGCAACGGGTCTTTGTGAATTTGTCCCCCCGGGAGATCGCAGACCCCGATCTCGATGCCGCCCTGGCAGCAGCGTTGAGAAGCCACGGATTGGTCTCGGCCAACCTCGGTCTGGAGATCGTCGAGAACAACTTCGTGGACTCACTGCTCCTGCCCCGCCTCGCCGAGCACCACGCTCGCGGACACCCCTTGGCCGTAGATGACTTCGGGACAGGCTACTCGTCGTTAGCCCGCCTCGTGGACTTCCCGATCCAGTACGCCAAGATCGACCGCTTGTTTGTGGCAGGCCTTCCTGACGCTCCGCGGCGCAGAACACTCATCGAAACGATCGTCGGCATAGCGCACCAACTCGACCTCACCGTGATCGCCGAGGGCGTCGAGACGCAACAGCAGGTACTCGACCTCACCGCAACCGGCTGCGATCTGCTGCAGGGCTACCACCTCGGCCGCCCACAACCCGGCGAGGCCCTGACCGCCCGGTGGATCGCTTCACCAGACAACGACGCACCGATCGCAAGCCAGTGTCCCGCGGCATCTTGAGATTCAGCCCACCAACCAGGATGGAGGCTGGGTACGGATCTTTGAGGGGTAGCGGGTGCAACCCGGCACGGCGGGCACCTCCACAATGAGGTGGACGTGCCCGCCGTCACGGGCAAAGCGACTGCCCTTTCGGATTAGGCGGTTCCGTCCTTGTCGCCGCCCGGAACAACCTGGAAGAACAGGTAAAGATTCGATGGAATGTTCGGGGTGACCCACTTGGGATGAGCCCGACGGATGCGCTGAACCGTGGTGAGGTTCTGGCCTCGAGCGATCTCATTCCAGGCGCGCGCGTTCGTCACGCCAATGATGACGACCGGCCACCACGACGAGAGTGCGTTTTCACGGTCGACGATGATGTGGCTGTGCGCCGGGGCCAGGGCGTTCTTGGCGCTGTCACCAAAAACGCGGGACGCGTCGATGCGGGCAGGGTGGTCGATGCAGTTGCCGACCACCGGGCATTGCAGGTTCTTGGGCGTGAAGCCGATCGGAGTGATCACGTAGATCGGTGAGACGACCTTGCCGCTGGGTGGGCGGACCTTGGTCGGCGCTCCGATCTCACATCCCGTGCTGGCCCGGCTCAGCCGGTGGTTGCCGCAGAAATAGGGGTGGGAGTAGTTCAAGTTGACCGTGCCGCCCTTGAACCAGGAGTCGGTCACCCCGATGCCCTGGCAGTGCGGGGCGTTCTGCCCGCACGGGTCGTGGTCGTTGCTCGCCGCCGCGGACTGGGCGGCGGGCGCCGAGCTGTTGGTGGTGCCCGCGACGGCGGAGCCGCCGGAGAGCCCGGCCAGCGAGACGATCGCGGTCAACCCGACGAGGAGCCGGCCGGGCGTCGTCAGAGATGAGAGAGGCATCTTCACTTCTTGTCCTCCAAAAGAGTGCAGTAAGTACTTTGCAGACGGGGATCCTCAGATGTCGTGGCGCATCGGCTGTGATCTCCTTCCCCGCAGCAGGGCGCCGGTCAGGACCGCCCGGCGCATACCCGCAGGCTGCTCGGCGCATTTGTCGAGCCGAAAGCTAATTTGCACCGATTGCAGCCAACTCGCACCCTACACGCGTGGTTCCAGAAGACGGTCGACGGATATGGCGTTCGGGTCGGTGGGCGGTTCCGATCGGCTGCCTCGGACGATGATTTTGCCTGTTTCGGAGCGGTCGGCAATCTACCCAACGCCCACACGGACTGTAAGCAATGTGGCACGGTAACGGCGCAGCAACCTCGCCGGTGGGCGGGAACGCTGGGCGGTAGGCGTCCGCAGCGGACGTGCAACCGGCAGACTGGTGCGGTGACAGCTGCTGAACGGCAGGAAGCGACCGGCGCCGAAGGACTGACGGATGCGGAGACCGTCACGTACCAGGCGAGCGCAGCGTCCGACTTCGAGCAGGTAGCGGTCGCGCGCTGGGCATGGATCGGTAGGAGGATGGCATGGCAGTCGAGTCGGCGGACCGTTCCGGGTCCGAGCCGGCGGTCCTCATCGGCCAGCCGGCCCCGATGACCCATCGGGCGATCCTCGAGTCGCCGGCTGGGCAGCAGATTCTGCAGATGAGCCAACACTCCGCCGTCGGGACCCCCACGCAGGCCAAGGATTACCTCGACGCATTCGTCACCCATGCCGACGCCGATGAGCTGATCGTCTCCACCCAGGCTTCTCGCACCGAGACCTGGATACGGTCCTTCGAGCTGCTGGCCGATGGCCGGGCCGCCGGGTCCAAGCGGATTCCTGGCGATCTGAACCGGGCTGTTCCGTCCCGCTATCCGGAACGCCGCTCAGCCCTGCTCGGCTCGGTGGTAACCGAAGAAGCCCCGCTTCTTGATCAGGGCACCGACCTCTGGCGGCACCATCGACTCCCACATTGTGTCGCCCCCGGCGATCCGCTGCAGGACGTCGCGACTCAGTATGGGCAGGTAGTCGGGCTTGTAGTTGTCGAGATCCACGAAACTTCCGCGCTTCGCCAGGTAGTCGTAGAGCGGCTGCAGGTAGTCCCCGACGGCCACGTTGTCGACGGTGATCACCTCGTCGTGACGCAGCATCGGGTAGACGTAGAGCCGGAGGCCATTCTTGAAGAGCCGACCGAAGCTCTCGAGGATTCCGCCGGAAAGATGGGCGTGATTATCCTCCTTGAAAAGGTCGACGAGGCTGGGTACTCCCATGACCATGCCGATGCGTGCGTCGGTGCGCCATGCCAGGTAGGCGGCAAGCCGGTGGTAAGCGACGTAGTCGGAGATGAGCACGGTCATTCCGCAGGCGGCGAGCAGATCGGCCCGCGCGAGAAAGTCACGGCGGTCGACGTTGCCCCCGCCGGCGAGCAGATTGGCCATCGTGAGCTCGGTCAGGATGAGTATGTCGCGGCCGGCCACATCAGGGTCGGCCTCGAACTTCGCCCGCGCCGATTGCAGCATGTCGATGTTGACGACCGTCGGCGGCCGGAAACTGCCGCGTTCGACGAGGATCGCCTTCTTGCGCAGCACCTCGCTAGGTTGCAGGACCTCGCGATCCGGTCCGAACATCGCGGCACCGCTCAGACCGACCTGCACCAGCTTGAGCGCCATCAAGCGGTTGTCGACCGATCTGAATTCGATTCCCCGCAACTCGATCATGTCGATCTCGATCCGGCCAGTGGTCAGCCTGTCCAGCAGGCTCTCCACGAGAGCGTCGGGCTCGTGGTGCAAGAAGAACGCCGCATGCAGCAGGTTCACCCCGACCACCCCAAGGGCTTCCTGCTGCAGGGCCGCCTCGGCGTCCAGCATGCGCACGTGCAAGATGACCTGGCTGGGCTCGTCGTGGGGATGAGACTGAAACTTGACACCCATCCAGCCATGGCACTCGTTGGCGCCACGGTAGCTGCGAGCCACGACGGTGTCGGCGAAGGCGAAGAAGGCGGTCTCGTCTCCACGTTGGTCCCCGAGCCGCTCGAGGTTGAGTCCGAACTCATGATCGAGCATCGCCTGCAGGCGCCCCATCGAGACGTAGCGGTCAGATTTGCCGTAGACGGCGTCGCTGACTGCCATGTCGTACGCCGACATCGACTTGGCGACGGTGCCGGCCGCGCCGCCGGCCCGGAAAAACCAGCGTGCAACCTCCTGGCCGGCTCCGATCTCGGCGATCGTGCCGTACCAACGAGGGTCGAGGTTGATGCGGAGCGCCTTCTGCAAGGTGTCAGCGGCGGCTTCCATCGAAGGTCCTCTCGCGGGTCCCAGCACGTACGGCGGCGGAATGGTAGCGCCAGGAGGTCGCCGCTGCTGACGTCGCCGTACGCCGCCGCCTTCCGGGGATCGACGTCGACATCCGCGGCCGACGTCCAGCGCGGAAGAGTTTCGTTGACGTCAGGGTCCGCCCGATCCGTCCCGCCGGCCCAATGGCGTGTTGGCTGGGAGTAGGTGGGTACGGCGTGCCAGGTCTACCCGTCGACGGCGGTTCGACGGCGGGAGCCCAACGGTTCGGGAGGTAGCGATGGCATTGCCGGAGCGGAATGTGGCGATGGGATGGGTCGGTAAGACGGTGATCGACCGCGACGGCGCGGAGATCGGCGCCTGCACCGGGGTGTTCGCCGACGATGCCACCGACCTGCCGGAATGGGTGTGGGTCGAGCTCGGTGGGGTGTCGGTGTTCGTTCCGCTGCTCGATGCGATCGAGTCCGGCGGGATGGTGCGCGTTGCGGTGGTCTACGCCGATGTCGTGGCGGCGCCGCCGGTCGGCGACTCCCGACGGGTCTCTCAGGAGGAGGAAGCGGCGCTTTACCGACATTACGGGATCGAATATTCCAAGGCCGCGTCGGAAAGCCTGCTTCCCGAGGCAGCCGAATCAATGCTGCCCGCTTCCTCGCACGAGACTTGGGAGACCATCCCGGAGCCGGTGCCAGTCCCGATGACCCAGCCCGATGCGACGCCGCCGCCCACTGCGATGGGTAGCCAGCCCGGAGAGACACCGACCCGGCGCAGTCCAGGGCTGCTGGTGCCGCTCGGCGGCACGGCGGGGGCGGCTGTCGCTGCCGTGTTCGCCGTGCGCCGCCTCCGCACGCGGCGTCGATCCACCCTAACGAACCGGACCGGCCGGCGCGCCCGCGACGGTGTGGTGGCGCTGACCGCTCGCAGCGGCCAGCTCGCCGGGTCGGCTGCTCCGCTGCTGACCTCTACCGGCCAGGCGGTCCGTTATGTGACGCGGTCCGGTACCTCGGTGGCGGGCGAGGCTGCGACGTCGGCGCTATCGGTGCTGCTAGCCGGCGGCCGGGCGGCGACGGTCGCCGGGCGCCTGGCCACGACGGTCGGGCAGGCGGCGTCACAGGCCAGCACCATGGCGGGTAGGACCGGCGCGATCTCGGCCCGGCGGGCCGGCAGCCGGGCCGCTCGGCTTACGGCTGCGGCCGTCGCCCGAGCAGCCGACACCGCAAACAGTGGCGTTGCGGGGGGCCAGCGGGTGGGTGCGGCGGTCGGGGCAGTTCCTGAAGTGGTGTCCGAGAGTGGCGAAAAACTGCAAAAGAGGTGGAGGAAAGCGATGGGCAAGGTGACGACAGTGCTCGGCTTCGGTGCCGGCTATGTGCTAGGGACCAAGGCCGGCCGGGAGCGGTATGTCCAGCTCTCACAGGCCGCGACCAAGGTGTCCCGGCGGCCGGAGGTACAGCAGGGCGTGGACCGGCTCAAGAGCATGGCGGGGGAAAAGGCGCAAACGTCGGCCAGCAGGGTCCGTCAGCGGGCGGAGGATGTTAGCGCCAAACTACGGGGCGACATGCCGCAGGGACCGTTTGGCGGCGTTTCCGACCCGAGCAATGACCCTATGGTCGACCCGCTGCCCTGAGCGGTCGGGTCTGTATAGATCCGGAATCACCCAAGCAGTGGAGGTTGACATGAAGGCTGTCGTGTTCAAGGGCCCGTTCGACTTGGCAGTCGAAGAGGTTGCTGATCCCAAGATCGAGGAGCCGCTGGATGCGGTGATCCGGATCGCTACCGCCAACATCTGCGGGTCCGACCTTCACCCGTACGAGGGGCGCGCGGCGCTCGATGCCGGAATGGTGCTCGGCCACGAGAACATGGGCATCGTCGAAGCGGTCGGCCCCGGGATCAACCGGATCAAGGTCGGCAACCGTGTGTCGGTACCGTTCAATTTGGCATGTGGCACCTGCCGCAACTGAAACGACGGCTTCACATCTGCGTGCCTGCGAGCCAACCCGTCCGGGAACCGGGGCGCCGGGTACGGCTACCCACAGATGGGGCCCTATTGGGGCGGGCAGGCCGAGTACCTACGGGTGCCGTGGGCCGACTTCAAGCTGCTCGAGCTGCCGGCCGGCGAGGAGTTCGAGTCCGATTCCACCATGCTCTCCGACATCTTCCCGACCGGCTACCACGGCACGGAGCTGGCCCACGTCACCCCCTGCAAGTCTGTCGCCATCTTCGGCGCCGGCCCGGTCGGCCTGATGGCCGCGCACAGCGCCATGCTCCGCGGCGCGGCGCAGGTGTTCGTCGTCGACAAGGAAACCGACCGGCTCGCGTTGGCCGAGAAGTTCGGCGTCATCGCGGTCGACTTCGCCAAGGTCGACCCAACCCAGACTTAATGGACGGCACCGACGGATTCGGGGTCGACTCCGGCGTCGAAGCGGTCGGCTTCCAGGCGCACGACCCCAGCGGGCAGGAACATCCGGAGATGGTGCTCGACAACCTGGTCAAGGTCGTCCGGGCTACCGGGCACATCGGCGTGGTCGGGGTGTACGTGCCAGAAGACCCCGAGGGTGCCACCGAAGAGGCGAAGAAGGGCAAGATCGCCTTCGACTACGGCGCCGCTTTCGAGAAGGGGATCAGCATCGCCGCCGGGCAATGCCCGGTCAAGAATTACAACCGGGAGCTGCGCGACCTGATCATCCGCGGACGAGCGACACCGTCGCTGATCGTGTCCCACGAGGTGTCGCTGGATCAGGCCGTGGACGCCTACGACAGATTCAACAAGCGGGTCGACGGCTACACCAAGGTTCTGCTGCACCCCGCGTCCGCGTGAGAAGTCCTCCCCGGCCAGCCCAGGGCGGCCAGCCGGTCGACGATAGTGTCGGCCGGCTGGAGACCGTGCACCAGTTCACCGACGGGCCTATGCCGACCGGGGTCAGGGTGTCGCACTCCGGCCGGATCTTCGTCAACTATCGAAGCGGGGTGACGACGTATCGGCAACGGTCGTCGAGCTGCGGGACGGCGTCGCCCTGCCTTTTCCCGACCAGGCGTGGAACACCCCCTCCAGCGATGACGACCCGAACGCATTGGTGTCGGTCCAAAGCATCGTCGTCGCCCCGGACGACCGGCTGTGGATCCTCGACACCGGCAGCCCGATGTGCCAGGCCACCCGCCCCGGTGGCCCGAAGCTGGTCTGTGTCGACCTGGCCAGCGACACCGTCGTACAGACCATCACCTTCGGCCCCGAGGTGGCGCTGGACACGACGTATCTCAACGATGTCCGGTTCGACCAGCGCAAAGGGGAATGCGGGGTCGCCTATATCACCGATTCAGGCGTGGCGCCGACTGCACGAACACCCCAGCACGAAGGTAGAGCAACCGGCGACGTTCCTGCCCGTGGTCGAGGACAGGTTTTCATGGAGCGGCCGCCCGGCGGTGCCGCCAAACCGGTCCTGATGGGCGCCGACGGTATCGCGATCTCCGCAGACGGCGCGCGCATCTGGTACTGCCCGCTGGCTTCCGCCGCTGGTACAGCGTGTCCGCCGACGCACTGGCCGAGCGCACCGTTAGCGACTCTGACGTCGCCGCCATCGTTGTCGAGGAAGGAGACAAGGGTGGGGCATCGGACGGTCTGGAAACCGACGATGCCGGTCGGATCTGCGCCACCAGCGGCGAACACAACGCCATCCTGCGGCGCCTGCCCGACGGCACCATCGAAACAGTCGTCCACGATCCGCGCCTACTCTGGCCCGACACCATGTCGGTGGCCGTCGACGGCTACCTCTATGTAACCGCCAACCAGCTCTACCGGCAGGCCAAATATTCAAGGTGGACAGGACCGGCGTCGTAAGCCGTACTCCCTGTTCCGCATTGCGATTGACGCCGGCCCCGTGCTCCTTCGGCGGCAACCCGGCGCCCACAATTACGGCTGATCCCGGCGCTGGAGGGCGCGCAGACGCCGGCCCAGTTCGACTACAGATTGGCGCAGACGTGACAGCAGTGTGGCCAGGGGGTCGGCGCGCAGGCCGAGGATGGCGAGCCGACGGACCAGCAGCACCCCACCCGCGCCGAGCGCCCGGGTCAACGTGGGGGCAGCCGCAAGGCGCAGCAGCCCGGCGCCGGTAAGCATTTCCATCAACACGGCCAATGCCGGACCCAGCATGCGGGTGCGGGCGAGGACCAGGCTGCCGGCAGCCAGCCCCAGCGCGGTCACGCCCAGCGAGGCCGCGTCTACTGCTCCGCTCCACGAGCCGATCACCGGATGTCCTCTTCGTCGTTCAAGCAGAGGTGGGCTTTGCCGGCGGAGGACCGGACGCCGCCGTGTCCCGGCGGTTGCCGCCTCGGGTCGGATCGGGTGCGGGCCCGTTATGCTCGCGGGTCAGCTGTTCACGCTCTTCCTTGATCTCGCGACCGAGGAAGTAGTTCAGTGCGGTGCGGATCGCTGCGACGGCGGCCAGCTGCCCGATCTCCCGAAATGAGGGCGCGATGGCGGTCCGCAGCACATCGCTGGCCAGCTGGAACTCCAGACCCAACTCCAGGAAGCGCCCCAGTCCCAGCCGCACCGGCACAAACGCCTCCGCGCTGCGGGTGCGCAAGCCGGTCACCACAAACCGGATCGCGGCGATCACCGCCCCGACAAAGATCACGACTGCGCCGGCGGCTTCGACGAAACGCACCAAGATATCCACGACGTCGCGTAGCGACTGCTCGGGAAGTACGTCGATCATCACGGGTCGCGCTTACCCAGGCACCCGCGAGGCACTCGCCTGCGGTCCCCCTGAAATAGGCCGGCGCAGTGTCGTAGGACGATAGAGTAAGTCCGCTACCGGGAGGCGCGATGAAGTCGAAACAGGTCAACATCCTCGACGGCAGCACGTTCGTCGTCAGCGACCCACAAGGGGACATCGACGCTGCGCCCGACGAGCCCCTGGGCTTCTTCTATCGGGACATGCGTCACCTGTCCACCTGGCGCCTACTGCTTGACGGCAGGCCGCTCGAGGCGCTGTCCGCAGAACAGATCGGCTATGATGCTGCCGTCTTCTTCCTCGTCGTCCCGACCGGGACGATCTATTCGAACCCCACCCTGTCCGTCGTCCGTCGGCGCCGGGTGGGAGGGGGGTTGCAAGAAGAATTGTCGCTGCGCCATCACGGCAGTGATGCAATCCGAGTGGAGCTGTCGCTGCTGTTCAACAGTGACTTCGCCGACATCTTCGAGGTCAAGGACGCTCAGTCGAAGACCGGAGAGGTCTACCGGCGAGCGGATGAGAACGGCGCGGTGCTCGGTTACCGCCGGGAGGGCTTCGTCCGGGAGACACGCATTCGGGCCGAAGGAGCCTTCTTCACACCGACGTCTCTTACTTATCAGCTCACCCTCGAACCGGGAGCGGCGTGGCAGGCGGCAATCGAGGTCGCAGTCAGCACCGACCAACGGCGGCCTGATCGCCGCCACCGGAGCAGCGCGGACGGACCGCCGCCCGCCAAGTCGGAGAAGAATCTCCACGACTGGGTCGCCGATGCGCCGAAGCTCGACTGCGACTGGGACGATCTCCGGCACGTGTATCGCCGAAGCATCACCGATCTCGCCGCCCTGCGCTTCTACCCCGACGGCGGGGCGGGCAGCGCGTCCCTTCCTGCCGCCGGGCTGCCCTGGTTCATGGCGCTCTTCGGTCGCGACAGCCTGATTACCAGCTATCAGGCGCTCCCGTTCATTCCGGAGCTGGCCGCCACGACCCTGCGCGCTCTCGCGGCCCGTCAAGCGACCGATTGTGACGACTTCCGCGATGCTGAGCCGGGCAAGATTTTGCACGAGCTGCGGTTCGGCGAGCTCACCCACTTCCGCGAGCGACCGCAGTCACCCTATTTCGGCAGCGCCGACTCCACGCCCCTCTTCCTCATCCTGTTGGACGAGTACGAGCGCTGGACCGGAGACACCGCGCTCGTGCGTGACCTGGAGCCAGCCGCCCGCGCAGCGCTGCGCTGGATCGAGGAGTACGGCGACCTCGACGGCGACGGCTATCAAGAGTACCAAGCGCGTAACACCTCAACCGGTTCGGTCAACCAGTGCTGGAAGGACTCGTGGAACTCCATCGTCCATCCCGACGGCTCCCTGACGAGCTTGCCCCGCGCCACCTGCGAGTTGCAGGGCTACGCCTACGATGCGCGCCGCCGCATGGCACGCCTGGCCCACGAGGTCTGGGACGACAGTGACCTCGCCGACCGGATGGACCGCGACGCCGCCCAGCTGAAAGAGCGGTTCAACCGCGACTTCTGGTTGGACGATCGGAGTTTCTTCGCGCTCGCCCTGGACGGCGCGAAGCAGCCGGTCTCTACCGTGACGTCGAACCCTGGTCAGCTGCTCTGGAGCGGGATCGTTGAAAAGGATCGGGTGGACTCGGTGGTATCCACGCTGATGGACCCCTCGATGTTTTCCGGATGGGGCGTGCGCACCCTGGCGAGCGGGCAGGGCGCCTTCAACCCGATCGAGTACCACAACGGCACGGTATGGCCCCATGACAACGCACTCATCGCAGCGGGTCTGGCCCGTTACGGGTGTCACGAGGCGGCGAGCCGTATCGCTATGGGGCTCCTGGAGGCGGCGGCCAGCTTCGACTACCGCCTGCCGGAGGTATTCGCCGGATATTCACGCCACGAAACCGGCTTTCCCGTCGAGTACCCGACGGCATGCTCGCCGCAAGCGTGGGCCGCCGGCACTCCGCTGCTACTACTTCGGGTCATCCTCGGCCTGCAGCCGGCCGGCGACGGCTTGTCCGTCGATCCGCACGTCCCTGCGCGCGTCGGGCGATTGCGGCTCTCGGAGGTCTACACCCGGTCAGGACGGGCTAGCATGGAAAGCGGTTGAGGTCGACTCGGCCGCCCCATCTTCCGCGTCGACAAGGTGATGCAGGAGGGGAGCGAGTCGCCGCAGCTCCTGCAGATGCAGAGGCCCAAGGTCATCGACGCGGGATCGGCCCAGAGCGCTGAGCTGTACGCGGATGACCCGGCCATCCGCAGGGTCGCCCACCCGCACAACCAGACCCGCCGTCACGGCGCGATCGATGAGTTCTACCGCGCTGTGATGGCGGAGCAGTAGGTAGTCGGCGACCTCACCTATCGTCGGACCCCGCTGGTCACTATGCCCGCGGACCGCGAGCAGAAGTTGGTGCTGCGCCGGGGTGAGCCCGACGTCACCGGCCTGCGACTCGCTCCACTTGTGGAATTTCCGCAGCGCAACGCGAAACTCAAGCAGCTGTCGGTACTGGCGCTCCGTCACCCGAGGCATTCGTCCACCCTGCCATCCGTGCCTGCGACATCGCGCCACCATCCAAACATCTCGCGATACGATACTCGACGTATTCTCATGGTCGTCATGCTTACGCGCGTGGTCACCGCCTCGGACCGACGCCGTCGGCTGGCGAAGTACAGGTCGGCTTTGCTCGAGGCGATAGCGCTCTGGGCAGCGACGAGAAGCCCAACGTCTTGGGCGATGCCGCGGCGACGAGGCTGCGGTACACCGCCTCGTACCGTCGGGCCATCACCGACGTCGAGAAGCGTTCCTCGACCGCGGCGCGGCAGTCAGCCGGTGCGAGGCGATCGACCCGGCTGACGGCAGCCGCCAGGTCATCTGGCTCATCACAAATGTAGCCGGTGACCCCGTCGACGACGACTTCTGAAACGGAGCCTCGGCGCAGCGCCACGACCGGCGTGCCGCAGGCCATTGCTTCAATCATCACCATGCCGAACGGCTCCTCCCAGCAGATGGGGAACAGTAGGCACCTCGCGTGGGCCAGCAGATCCCGTTTGGCGCCGGCGTCAGCTTCGCCGATGAACGTCACCCCTGGCCCGAGCCTCGGCTCGATCTGCGCGGCGAAGTACGCGCGCTCGGCCGGCTCCCGGCACTTGCCGGCCACGATGATGCGCCGGTCCGCCGCGCGCGCCGCATCGATCGCGTGATGGACGCCCTTCTCGGCACACATCCGGCCGAGAAAGAGCAGGTAATCCTCCTTTCTGGGCTGGAAGGGATACGTCGTGACGTCGATGCCGTTGTGGATCGCCGCCACCCATGGGAGGTTAGGCGCTCTTTCCCGCTGAGCTTCAGAGATCGCGACGAGCGACACGGTGTCGCCGAGCTCGCGGTAGTAGCGCCCCAGCTCGCCAGTGGCCGGGCCATGCGCCGTGACGACGGTCGGCACGAAGCGCCCCCTGGCAGACAGCGGGCCGGCCAGGGAATGGTCATGCACCACGTCGACCGCGCTCTCGGCCAGCAGACGGGCCGCCGCCGCGGCGTGCACCACTTCGGGCACTGACTCGCCGATCCGGTCGCTCGGTGGACAGCCGTAGGTTGCGGCGAAGGTCGCAGCGGTGAGGTCGCTTCCAGCTCCGATCAGCAGCACGTCATGACCGAGCGCCGACAGCCCGTTCACGAGGCCGGCGCAGACTGATTCGATCCCGCCGTAGCCGGTGGGGGGCACCGAGAACCACGGTGGGGAGATGAGACCCACCCGCAGGGGACAGCGCGCGGAGGCGCCAAGGGCTCCTACGGCCGGTCTCGTCGCGGCGCCCTTCCCGACGGGATCCCATCCGGTCGCGGTCATCGGGGCCTCCTACGTGACGCCAATGCCCGATCGAGGGCGTCGACACGTACATTGCCGGTACATCGTACTACGATACTAGCGCTCGAATCTGCCGGCCCTGGTGGCGGGCGGGGTTCCAGGGCCGGACGAGTGCTCTCAGAGGTGGTAACGGTCCTCGATGGCGGCTCGGACCCAGCAACCGCGACGTGCCGTCGTCAACGGTGGTCGAGATGCGGGCCTGGCAGCCGGGCCGTAACATCTCGCCATACGATAGATTCCGCAGAACGCCGAGCCGGATGAGCCGACCGCGGCAGCGGAATGAGATGAAGGCGAGGTGCCGCAATGGCGTCGAAGACGGTTGGCGACTACCTGCTCGAACGGTTGCGTGAGTGGGGGGTCGAGAAGGTCTTCGGGTTTCCGGGGGATGGCATCAACGGGCTGCTGGCGGCCTGGCAACGCGCCGACAACGTGCCCAAGTTTATCCAGGCTCGACACGAGGAGATGGCGGCGTTCGAGGCGGTCGGCTACTCCAAATTCACCGGCCGCGTCGGCGTCTGTACGGCAACCTCCGGCCCGGGAGCGATACATCTGCTCAACGGCCTCTATGACGCAAAGCTCGATCACGTGCCCGTGGTGGCCATCGTCGGCCAGACGGCGAGGACCGGGATGGGCGGGTCTTACCAGCAGGAAGTCGACTTGCAGACGCTGTTCAAGGACGTCGCAAGTGACTACGTCCAGACCGTGATGGTGCCCGAGCAGTTGCCCAACGTCCTGGATCGGGCCATCAGGATCGCCTATGGCTCCCGCTCCGTCACCTGCGTGATCATCCCCTCCGATGTCCAGGAGCTCGAGTACTCCGCACCGACGCACGCTTTCAAGATGGTCCCGTCGAGCCTGACCGGCCTGCCCAAGGCGGAAATCTCCGCTCCTGAGACGCACATCCGCCAGGCGGCCGAGCTCCTGAACAGCGGGTCGAAGGTTGCGATGCTGATCGGTCAGGGCGCTCGGCAGGCCCGCGAAGAGGTGATGGCTGTCGCCGACCTGCTGGGCGCCGGCGTCGCCAAGGCGCTGCTCGGCAAGGATGCGCTCTCCGACGAGCTTCCCTATGTCACCGGCTCCATCGGTCTGCTCGGGACGCGGCCGTCCTACGAGATGATGATGGATTGCGACACGCTGCTCACCGTCGGGTCCAGCTTTCCGTACACGCAGTTCATGCCGGATTTCGGGCAGGCGCGCGGTGTACAGATCGACATCGACCCCGCAATGATCGGAATGCGCTACCCCTACGAGGTCAACCTGGTTGGCGACGCACAGGCGACCCTGAGGACCCTGCTTCCGATGCTGAAGCGCAAGGAAGACCGCTCCTGGCGCGAGGACCTCGAGAAGAAGGTAGCCCGCTGGTGGGAGGTCATGGAGCGTCGGGCGCAGACCAGCGCTGACCCCATCAATCCGCAACAGGTCTTTGCCGAGCTCTCGCCGTTGCTCCCCGAGACCGCGATCATCGCCAGCGACTCGGGCTCCGCGGCGAACTGGTATGCCCGGCACATCAAGATGCGCGGTGAGATGCGCGGTTCGCTGTCCGGCAACCTCGCCACCATGGGGCCGGGTGTCCCGTATGCCATCGGTGCCAAGTTCGGCCATCCGGACCGTGTCGCGGTAGCTCTGGTCGGTGACGGTGCCATGCAGATGAACGGCATCAACGAGCTCATCACCATCAAGCATTACTGGCGGGAGTGGAGCGACCCCCGGCTCGTCGTCGGTGTCCTGCACAACGATGACCTCAACCAGGTCACGTGGGAGATGAGAGCGATGGGCGGGTCACCTGAGTTCCTGCCCTCTCAGCAGCTGCCCGACTTCCCCTACGCTGCGTACGCCGAGTCGCTCGGCCTGGTGGGCATCCGGGTTGACCGACCGGAAAAGGTCGCAGATGCGTGGCGGCAGGCCCTGTCGGCGGACCGGCCGGCAGTTGTCGAGTTCCTGACCGATGCCAGCGTCCCGCCCATCCCGCCGCACGCCACACTCGACCAGATCGAGAAGGCAACCGAGGCTGTGGTCCGAGGAGACAGCGACTCCTGGGACGTCGTCAAAGAGGGAGTCAAGACCAAGGTGCAGGAGTTCCTGCCCGGTCGGAAAGACTGAAATGCACCTGCTGGACCGGGCCGTCCGCGACATCCGCACCGGCCACTTCGAGCGGTCGCTGTCGGCGCTGACTGCCGTCGGCGCCGCCGTGACGGCGCTGGAGATATACCTCGAGCACGATCGGGCCAGCTTCGGCAACCGGATGATGTGGGTGCCGGTCGCCCTGGGTCCCTTCGGTGTGGTGGCCGGCGTGGCGGGCTTCGCGTCCAAGCGGGCGGCGAAGACTGCCTTGCCACTGGCGTCCGCGGCCATTGTGGTGAACGGAATACAGGGAACCTATTTGCATATTCGAGGGATTGCCCAACGACCCGGTGGCTGGCGGCTGGCCCGCTACAACGTCGAGATGGGGCCGCCGCTGTTCGCCCCGATGCTGATGACCATGGTGGGTGGCATGGGCTTGCTGGCCGCAGTGCTGCGTCGTGAGGAGATCTGAGGTGGGAATTTTCCGGCGCGGCTTGGAGGCGCAGGGCGACACACCCGGTGGGGAGCAGCGTCGTTTCCCCGGTTACGACGTGCTCGCCGAGGTCGACACTTGGGACGCGGTGACGGCCGGTGTGGTGCTGAACCGGCTGGGTTTCCCACCCGCGCTCCGGTTCTTCACCGTGGTGGAGCACGCGGTCGGGAAATGCCTCTTCGACCAGCTACTGGATCAGCGAGACCCGCCGAGGGTGCCGGTGCTGGAGCTGGTCGATGCCCGGCTTGCCGAGAATCAGACTGACGGCTGGCGGTACGACGACATGCCGGAGGACGGGGCCGCATTCCGGCGCTCCTTCGCGGGGCTGGACGAGGACGCCCGGGCGACGTACGGCAGCCGACGGTTCAGCGAGTTGGCGTGGGATGACCAGACCGACGTCGTCCAACGCGTGTATGACGTAGGCGATGATCACTGGCACGGGCTGCCGGCTGCTCGGGTGTGGTCGCTGTGGACCCGCTATGCCTGCACGGCTTTCTACAGCTCGCCGTTGGCCTGGAACGAAATTGGATTCGGCGGCCCGGCGTACCCGCGCGGCTACAAGAACCTCGGCCTTGACCGGCGCGAGCCGTGGGAGGTGCCCGACCGGGTGAACCGCACACCGACCGGCACCGGGGAGCGGGTCGAGCAGGCTCGCCGCCGCCATGCCGGTCTCCGGGACGGCCAACAGGGCCAGGAGCGGGCGGAATGAGGCTCGCCACCAAGAAGATCTACGACGGGGTCCGGGCCCGCAACGAATCGGCTTGGCTGCTGCCCAACGACGGGACCCGTACCAACGATGCACTGCGTCGAGATATGCGGCGTTTCCAGGATTCCGACGAAGTCGACATCGCGATCGTCGGCTGCGGCGCCGGCGGCGGCGTGCTGGGCCAACGCCTGGCCCGCGCGGGCTGGAAGGTCGTCGCCTTTGACGCCGGCCCCTTCTGGGATCCGGACACCGACTGGGTGAGCGACGAGGCCGGCTCCCACCATCTGTACTGGACCGAGCCCCGAATCGTCACCGGTAGCGATCCGGTGCCGCTGGGCTCGAACAACTCCGGCCGGGGGGTTGGCGGGTCCATGGTCCACTTCGCCGGATACACCCCGCGCTTCCATCCCTCCGACTTCGTCACCGCGAGCGTCGATGGGGTCGGACAGGACTGGCCGATCGGCTACCCCGACCTCAAGGGGTACTACGAGGACATCGAGGAGGAGCTTCCGGTCGCCGGCCAGGACTGGCCCTGGGGCGATCCGCACGGCTACCCGCAGTCGCCGCACCCGGTCGGGGGCAACGGCCTGATCCTGCAGCGCGGATGCGCCGCACTGGGCATCGACGTCCGGGTCGGCCCGGTTGCGATCAGCAACGGCCGCTTCGGTAACCGCCCCCACTGCATTTACCGCGGCTTCTGCCTGCAGGGCTGCAAGGTCAACGCCAAGGCGTCCCCGCTGATCACCCACATCCCGGACGCGCTTGCCCACGGGGCCGAGATCCGCGCCGACAGCATGGTTACCCAGATCGTGGTCGACGACGAGCGCGGCCTCGCAACAGGGGTCCGCTATCTGCAGGACGGCGTCGAGCGGGTCCAGCGGGCCCGGCTCGTCGCGGTCGCCGGCTACTCCATCGAATCCCCGCGGCTACTGCTCAACTCCGCGACCGCCCGCTGGCCGGCCGGGCTCGGCAACGACCACGACCTGGTCGGCCGCTACATCATGGTGCAGGGCGCCCCGCAGACCGCGGGCCGATTCGCGGAGGAAGTCCGCCCGTACAAGGCCCCGCCGCCGGAGGTGTCCACCGAGGCGTACTACGAAACCGACCCCAGCAAGGACTACAAGCGCGGCTTCTCCGTCCAATGCGTGTCGCCGCTGCCGATCACCTACTCCGAGCACGTCACCGCGCAGGGCCACTGGGGGCCGGTGCTGCGCGAGTACATGCGCGACTACATCCACTGGGCGACGCTCGGTGCGCGGTGCGAGTTCCTGCCGCGCGCAGACAACCGGGTCACCCTGGCCGAGGAGAAAGACCGCTACGGCCTACCGGTCGCGCAGTTCTCCTACAGCCAGGGCGACAACGACCGGGCGCTGATGTCGGCCGCGCAGAAGGTGATGGAGGACATCCTGACCGCGGCCGGTGCGTCGGAGACGATCACCATCAGGCGCTTCGCGCACCTCGTCGGCGGCTGCCGGATGGCCATGTCCGCCGAGGAGGGCGTCGTCGATGCCTCCCTCCGATCGTTTGCAGTCCCGAACCTCTACGTCACCGACGGGTCGGTCTTGCCGACCCAGGGCGCGGCCAATCCGGCGCTGACGATCATGGCGTTATCAGCCCGCGCCGCGGACCGGCTCATCGCCGGAGCCCGAAGTGGCGCGCCAACTGCGGCGGCGAAGACGTGACTACCCGGCCCGACCTGCCCATCGATTCTCTGGAAGTGTCGGCGTACACCGTGCCCACGGACGCGCCGGAAGCCGACGGCACGATCGCCTGGGACAGGACGACGCTGGTCGTCGCGGAGCCGATGGCCGGTGGGGTCCGCGGGCTCGGCTGGTCCTATACCGGTGCGGCCGCGGCTGACATCATCCGCGACCCGCTCACCGATTGCATCTTGGGGCGCTCGGCGCTCGACGTGCCGGGGGCGGCCGGCGCGATGGCCCGGGCCGTCCGCAACCTCGGCCGGCCGGGTCTGGTTGCCACCGCGATCAGCGCGGTCGACCTCTCCTTGTGGGACCTGAAGGCCAAGCTGCTCGACCTGCCGCTGTGCCGATTGCTGGGGCAGGCCATGCCGCAGGTACCCGTTTACGGCAGTGGCGGCTTCACGACGTACGACGAGCAGCAGACCCGGCGCCAACTCGGGCACTGGGTGCACGAACAAGGCATCCCCAGGGTGAAAATCAAGATCGGCGAATCCTGGGGCTCAAATTTAAAGCGCGACCTCGACCGGATCGCCCTGGCCCGTGACATCATCGGTGACGCGGAGCTCTACGTCGACGCCAACGGCGGGTACACCCGCGGCCAGGCTGTCCGTCAAGGGCACCGCTTCGCCGAGTGGGATGTCACCTGGTTCGAAGAGCCGGTCAGCTCCGACGACCTGCAAGGCCTGGCCGCCATCCGCAGCGAGGTGTTGGCGGACGTGGCGGCCGGGGAGTACGGCTACGACCTCGGCTACTTCCAGCGGATGTGCGACGCCGAAGCCGTCGACTGCATCCAGGTGGACGCCACCCGGTGCGGCGGCGTCAGCGAGTTCCTGCGGGCCGCAGCGGTCGCCGCCGGCCATCACCTGCAGATCTCCTCGCACTGCGCGCCCAATCTGCACGCACACGCCGCTGCGGCGGTGCCGAACCTGCGGCACATGGAATGGTTCCACGACCACGTCCGCATCGAGTCGATGCTCTTCGAGGGAGCGCTAGACCCGGCCGGCGGCACGGTCACCCCCGACCAGGGACGGCCCGGACTCGGGCTAGCAGTCAAGCGGAGCGTCACCGAACAATTCCGCGTTGGTTAGAGCGCCGGCGAGCAAGCACGACCACGAGGAGGCTGGCATGGCCAAGGTGGGCAGTGACGCGAGTATCGGATCGAGCCAGCGGCGGCGGTGCCTCATCCCGGTGGTCTTCATCACGTACAGCCTGGCTTACCTCGATCGCTCAAATTACTCGCTCGGCGCGGCCGGCGGTCTGAAACACGACCTGGGCATCGGTGCCGGAGCCGCCGCTCTGCTCGGCGCGCTGTTCTTCCTCGGCTATTTCTTCTTCCAGATCCCGGCCGCGCACTATGCCGAGCACAAGAGTGTGAAGCGGCTGGTCTTCGGGTGCCTGCTGCTCTGAGGTTTCTTCGCCACTGCTCAAGGGCTCATCCCGTGGCTCTGGCTGCTCATGGTCGACCGCTTCCTGCTCGGGCTGGTGGAGGCGGCCATCATCCCTGCCATGCTGATCTTCCTGGCCCGGTGGTTTACCAGCCAGGAGCGCGGGCGGGCAAACACCTACCTCATCCTGGGCAACCCCGTGACGGTCCTGTGGCTCTCGGCGATCTCGGGCTACCTGATCGCCGCTACCAGCTGGCGCTGGATGTTCATCATCGAAGGGCTGCCGGCGATCGCCTGGGCCTTTGTCTTTCGGGCCGTGGCGGCGGACTCCCCGAACGACGCGTCCTGGCTCAACGAGGAAGAGAAGCGCGCGGTTGCGCTACAGCTGGAGGAGGAGCAGACCCGGCTTCCCGCGGTTGGCGGCTACCTCGAGGCGTTCCGCAGCCGCAAACGTGGTCGTGCTCTCCGCGCAGTACGCACTATGGAGCATCGGCGTCTACGGGTTCGTGTTCTGGCTGCCCTCGATCATCAAAGCCGCACCGTCGCACGGCATCGGCGTGACCGGCCTGCTTTCCGCCGGCCCCTACGCGCTCGCGGTCGTCCTCGTGCTGGGCAACTCACGCGCCTCGGATCGGGTGGCTCGTCGGCGTGCCTACATCTGGCTGTGGCTCGTTGCCGGCGCCGTCGCCTTTTACCTGTCATACGCGCTCGGCACCACGAACTTCTGGCCGGCCTACGTCTTGCTGATCATCGCCGGCGGCTGCATGTACGCGCCGTACGGGCCCTACTTCGCCTGGATCACGGAGTTCCTGCCGGAGAACGTCTCCGGCGCGTCGATGGCGCTGATCAACAGTTTCGGCGCGCTCGGCGGCTTCGTCGGCGCCTACGCTGTCGGCTGGCTCGATGGCGCCACCAACGGCCCGGGTGCCTCGTTCCTGTTGATGGCGGTCGCCCTGCTGGCCGCCGGGCTATTGATGTTCCTGGTCCGGCAGGCGCCCGCCACGCTGCGCGGCACCACCACCCCGATCGGGATCTGCCGGTAGTTGGAGGCGTCGGTCGAATACGCGCCACGCGAGCCGGTGTCGAACCGGACTTCGCCGTCCACCCGGGCGACCAACTCGCGCTCCAGAGTGGTGACGTCGATGCCGGGAACGGGATCGGTTGGGCGTAATGGCCGCACCACCGGCATGGGCAGTTCAACGGCGCTCATCAGGTCTGTCCGCCGAACTCGTCGAGAGTCGTGGTCATGGCGCTTCCTGGTAGTAGGCCGTGAACAACTGCATGTATAGCGCAGCGCTTGCGAACACGCAACTGTTATGTGATGATCAGTACGTGCCAGCCTCACCGCGACCGCGCCCTGCCGGGCCGTCGACCGAGCAGGTCGATGCGTTGATGGCGGCCTCCCGGGTGCTGGTGGCACTGAGCGTCCGGTCGCTCGCCGAGAGCGAGCAGGTGGTCAGCCTGGCGCAGTTGCGCGTACTGGTCGTACTTGCGGGGCGCGGCCCGGCCAACTTGAGCACACTCGCCGACACCGTGGGCATCCACGCATCCAATGCGTCGCGCACCTGCGAACAACTGGTCAGTCTGGGGCTGCTCGACCGCAACGACGATCCGGCCGACCGGCGCAACGTCGTCCTGGCCCTGTCCAAACGCGGACACCGGGTGGTGCAGGCCGTCCTGGCCCGGCGCCGCAACCTGCTGACCGGGCTGCTGGAGGGCGTGAGCGCCGCTGACCGGGACGCGCTGACGGCACCACTACGTCGTCTCGTCGAGGCTGCCGGCGACATCCCCACCACCGACGTCTGGTCAGCCGGCTGATTCGCAAGCGCCGATCCGGGGCACCCTCCCAGGCACCGGCCACCGCGTACGTCACCCTCAAGAGGAGCGCATCACTCATGAATTCGGCAGCTGCATCGATCGTCGTCGTCACCGGCGCCAGCGGCGGCATCGGCCGTGCCGTCGCCCGGGCATTCGCCGCCCGCGGTGCGACAGTGGCCCTTCTCGCCCGAGGCCGGGAGGGCCTCGACGGCGCCGCGGAAGACGTCGGCCGAGCCGGCGGCACCCCGATCGTGATCCCGACCGACGTGTCCGATTCCGAGGCCGTATTCGCCGCCGCACGCCAGGTAGAGGAAGAGGCGGGTCCGATCGACACCTGGGTCAACGTCGCCTTCACCTCGGTGTTCGCGCCGTTGGAGAGAATCCGGCCCGAGGAGTTCAAGCGGGTCACCGAGGTCAGCTATCTCGGCTACGTGTACTCGACGATGGCCGCCCTGCAGTACATGCGCCCGCGCGACAGGGGGACCATCGTGCAGGTCGGTTCCGCCCTGGCCTACCGCGGCATTCCGCTGCAATCGGCGTACTGCGGCGCCAAACACGCCATCCAGGGCTTCAACGAGGCACTGCGCTGCGAGCTGCTGCACGACAAGAGCAACGTGCACGTCACGATGGTGCAGATGCCCGCGGTGAACACCCCCCAGTTCTCCTGGGTGCTGTCCCGGCTGCCCGACCACGCCCAACCGGTGCCACCGATCTACCAGCCCGAATTCGCAGCTCGAGCGGTGCTCTTTGCCGCTGACCACCCCCGCCGCCGGGAGTACTGGGTGGGTGCCAGCACCGCTGCCACCCTGGCCGCCAACGCCATTGCACCGGGAATCCTCGACCGCTACCTGGGCCGGACCGGGTTCTCGAGCCAGCAGACCGGCCAAAAGCGCGACGCCGACGCGCCGGCCAACCTGTGGGAGCCCGCCGACGGGCCCGACGGTCGTGACTTCGGAGCGCACGGCGTCTTTGACGACAGATCCCACGACCGCGACCCGCAACTCTGGGCCTCCCACCACCACGGCCTGCTCGCCGCCGTGGGGGGTGCCGCCGCCGCGGCTGCCGCGCTGTGGACGCGTCGGGCGCAGCGATGAACAGGAGGCGGCACCCAGCCGCCCAGCTGATCGGTGCTGCGAGCGCCGCTCTGGGCGCAGTCATGGTGGCCCGACCGCAGCTCGTGTCCCGGGCGGTGTCGGGCGGCACCGCCGTGTCCCAGGGCTGGGTACGGCTGCTCGGCGTCCGCTATCTCGCTCAAGGGGCCGCGCAACTGCGCTGGCCGCGGCCAGGGGTGCTCGCCGGCTCTGCTGTCGTCGACGGCCTGCACGCCGCCAGCATGCTTGCGCTGGCCGCCGGCAGCCCCGGCTACCGGCGTCCCGCGTCGCTCAGCGCCGGGACGGCGACCGCGTCGGCAGCGCTCACCGCCCGGACGGCTCAGCGCTGGCACCGGGCCGGTCGATGAGCAGCGTAGTCAAGGACTGGAGCCCCGAGCTCTTCCCGCCACATGTCCTGCGCGAGTACGTGCTGCTTGCCGACGGGGAGCGCGGCGCGGTGCTCGGACCGCGCGGCGACGTCGTCTGGATGTGTGTCCCCCGCTGGGACAGTGACGCGGTCTTCAGCTCGCTGATCGGCGGCCGGGGCGCGTACGCGGTCACGCCGGTCGAGCGTTTCGTGTGGGGTGGGTATTACGAGCCGGACAGCCTGATCTGGCGCAGCCACTGGGTGACCACCTCCGCCATGATCGAGTGCCGCGAGGCGCTTGCCTTCCCCGCCGACCCGGACCGGGCCGTGCTGCTGCGCCGCATCGAGGCCATCGACGGCGACGCGCATGTACGGGTGCTGCTCGATCCACGCGGGGAGTACGGCGCCCGCGCACTGACCGGTCTTTCCCACGACGGTGGAATCTGGACGGCGCGCACCGCCGGCCTGCACCTGCGGTGGACCGGCGCGGAGACCGCCACCGTGACCACCGGGAACCGCGAGCAACGGCTGCTCGCCATGGACCTGACCGTGCCCGCCGGCACCAGCTATGACCTGGTCCTCGAGATCGGCGCCGGTGCGCTGTCCGATGCCCCGGTTGACCCGACCAACGCCTGGTGCGCCACCGAAGGCGCCTGGCGCGCGGCAGTCCCGGACCTGGTGAACTGCCTGACCCCGAAAGACACCCGGCACAGCTACGCGGTGCTGCGCGGCATGACCAGCGCCGGCGGGGGGATGGTGGCCGCGGCGACGACCAGCCTGCCGGAGCGCGCCGAATCCGGCCGAAACTACGACTACCGCTACGTCTGGATCCGCGACCAGTGCTATGCGGGCCAGGCGGTCGCGGCCCTCGGCGGGCATGACCTGCTCGACGATGCGGTGCGGTTCGTCGGTGGCCGGCTCGCCGAGCACGGCGACCGGCTCGCTCCTGCCTACACCACCCGGGGGGAGCCCGTGCCGGATCAGCGGCAGCTGGGGCTGGCCGGCTACCCGGGCGGCGCGGACATCGTCGGCAACTGGGTCAACGGCCAGTTCCAGCTCGATGCTTTCGGGGAGTCGCTGCTGCTGTTCGCCGCGGCCGCCGGCCTGGACCGGCTCGACACGCAGGGATGGCGGGCGGCGCGGATAGCCGCCGATGCGATTGCGGCCCGCTGGACCGAGCCGGACGCCGGGATCTGGGAGATCGACAACCGGCCCTGGACCCACAGCCGGCTCACCTGCGCCGCCGGCCTCCGCGCGATCGCCGCCGCGCACCCGGCCAGCCGTGACGCCGTCGACTGGATCACCCTGGCCGACCGGATCGTCGCCGACACCGCCGCACAGGCGCTGGACGCCGAAACCGGGGCCTGGCAGCGTTCCCCCGATGACCGGCGCCTGGATGCGTCGCTGCTGCTGCCCGGATTGCGCGGTGCGGTCCCGGCCGACGACCCCCGCACCGTTGCCACGCTGGGCGCCTATCTCCGTGACCTCACCCGGGACGGCTACGCCTACCGCTTCGCCCAAGACCAGCGCCCGCTCGGCCAGGCCGAAGGAGCGTTCCAGCTGTGCGGTTTCCTGACCGCATTGGCCACCCATCAGCAAGGCGACCGCCTCGCCGCCCAGGGCTGGTACGAGCGGACCCGAGCCGCCTGCGGCCCGCCGCTGCTGTACTGCGAGGAGTACGACGTCGCCGAGCACCAGATGCGCGGCAACTTCCCGCAGGCCTTCGTGCACGCCCTCATGATCGAGGCCGCCGCCCGGCTGGCCCAGCCCGGCCCGACCGACAGCACCGCTGCGGAGAAGTGACGTGTCGGGCCTGAATCGGCGCCTCCCTTTTGCTCATCTGCGCGACTGCAATCCGGTCGCCGGCGTGGCACGCTTGTCTCAATGCTCGGGAAGGAAATCGCATGGTAGATCGGGTCGCTGACATCTGGGGGTCGCGTACCCCGCACGGTAAGGGGTCGGTGTGGCCGGCCCGGGTCGACTCGCATCTGCAGCCCGGCCTGTCCGAGGCCGATGTCGATCGGTGGGTGCAGTCGGCGTGCTTGTTGTGCAGCAACGGCTGCGGCTGCGACATCGCGGTGAAGGACGGGGTGATGGTCGGCGTCCGTGGTCGGGTGACGGATGTGGTGAACCACGGCCGGCTGGGCCCGAAGGGCTTGTACGGGAGCACGCCGTGGGCGTCTTCGCCGGACCGGCTGACGACCCCGTTGGTCCGGCAGGGAGGGCGGCTGGTGCCCACGGATTGGGCCACGGCGATGGGCCGGGTGGTGGAGGTGTCCAAGCGGCTGCTGGCGGAGAAGGGGCCGCTGTCGCACGGCTTCTACACGTCCGGTCAGCTGTTCCTGGAGGAGTACTACACCCTGGGGGTGATCGGCAAGGCCGGTCTGGGGACGCCGCATATGGACGGCAACACCCGGCTGTGCACGGCCACGTCTGCCGCGGCGATGAAGGAGAGCTTCGGCGCCGACGGACAGCCCGGCTCATACACCGACATCGAGCACTGCGACGCGGTATTCCTTTACGGCCACAACATGGCCGAGACGCAGACCGTGCTGTGGATGCGGATCCTGGACCGCACCCGCGGGACGGATCCGCCGAAGGTCGTCTGCGTCGATCCCCGGCGGACCCCGGTCGCGGCGGAGGCACAGCGGACCGGCGGGGTGCATCTCGCGCCGAAAGTCGGCACGAACCTGGCGTTGATGAACGGGTTGACCCGGGAGCTGTTCGCCAACGGCTGGGTCGACGAAGCGTGGGTGGCGGCGCACACCCTCGGCGTGGACGACCTGCGTACGGCGGTGGAGCCGTACACCGCCGAGGAGGTCGGCCGGATCTGCGGGGTCGAGCCGGCAGACCTGCGAAGGGCAGCCCGGATCTTCGGGGAGAGCGACAACGTGCTGTCGACGGTGCTGCAGGGCTTCTACCAGTCCCATCAGGCGACGGCCGCCTCCGTCGCGGTCCACAACCTGCACCTGCTCCGCGGGATGATCGGGCGCCCCGGCGCCGGGGTCCTGCAGATGAACGGGCAGCCGACCGCGCAGAACAACCGCGAGTGCGGCGCCGATGGTGACCTGCCCGGCTTTCGCAACTGGGACAACCCCAAGCACGTGAAAGAGCTCGCCGCGCTGTGGAACGTCGACGTCATGAAGATCCCGCACTGGGCGCCACCGACCCATGCCATGCAGATCTTCAGTTACGCCGAGGACGCCACGATCGGCCTGTTGTGGATCTCGGCGACAAATCCGGCGGTGTCCATGCCGGAGTCCGCCCGGATTCGGCGGATCCTGGCCGGCGACCAGTGCTTCGTGGTCGTACAGGACCTGTTCCTGACCGAGACCGCGCAGCTGGCCGACGTCGTCCTGCCCGCGGCGGGGTGGGGGGAGAAGACGGGGACGTTCACCAACGTCAGCCGCACGGTGCACCTGTCGGAGAAGGCGGTCGACCCACCGGGGGTGGCCAGAAGCGACCTCGACATCTTCTTGATGTACGCGCGGGCGATGGAGTTCACCGACAACGCCGGCAATCCGTTGCCGGCCTGGCGCACCCCGGAGGAGGCGTTCGAGGCGTGGAAGGAAGCCACGGCCGGCCGTCCGGTGGACTACACCGGCCTGTCCTTTGACAAGCTCCGCGGGCCGACCGGGATCGCCTGGCCGTGCAACGAGCAGGCACCGGAGGGCACCGACCGGCTCTACACCGACCCGGTGTTCCCCACCGACACCGACCAGTGCGAGACCTACGGCCACGACCTGCTCACCGGCGCGGCGGTCACCGAGCAGGAGCACCGGGCGATGGCCCCGGCCGGGCGGGCCTTCCTCAAAGGCGCCGCGTACGCGCCGGCGCACGAGCAGCCCAGCGAGGACTACCCGCTGCTCTACACCACCGGGCGTACCGTCTACCAATTCCACACCCGCACCAAAACCGGCCGCTCACGCCCGCTGCACGAGGCGGCCCCCGACGCCTGGGTCGAGCTGTCCCCGGCCGACGCGGACAGCTACGGCATCACCGAGGGCGATCTGGTCCGCGTCGAGTCCCCCCGCGGCGCGATCGAGGTGGAAGCCCGGGTCGGGCAGGTGATGGAAGGTGCGGTGTTCGCGCCGTTCCACTACGGCACCTGGGATCCCGACGGGCTCGATCCCGCCGGACACCACCGACTGGCCAACGAGCTGACCATGACCGTCTGGGACCCGGTCTCCAAGCAGCCGTACTTCAAGACGGCCGCCTGCCGGATCAGCAAAATACGCGACGGCGACGGGCCCTCGCCGGCGCCGACAACGGCCGCTTCGGCACCGGCCCGGGCCGACGTGCCACCGACCGCGGGTGGTCCACCGACGTCCAGCGAAACGGTCACCACGCCCTCCTATCCCAGCGACCCCGCACTAGGCACGGCCGGGCCGGCACCCACCGCCACGGTCGCCGGGAGGACCTGATGCCGCACCTGGCCACCTACGTCGCGCTGGCACACCGCGGCGAACAGGCCCTCGCCGACTCCTTGCGCACGGTCGGGCGCGGCTACGCCGAACACCCCGACGTCCTGTTCACCTGTGCGGCACTGGCGAAGATGAGCGACTCCCACATCGCCCGCCTCGCCCCGCTCGCCCGGCGCTACGGGGAGACCAACGATCTCGAGGAGCCGGAACGTCTCCATCCCGACGGAGTTACCCGGACCCGCTCGGGGCAGATCGGGCTGCTGCGGGACCTCCAAGACCTTCACGTCCTGGCCAGCCTCGTGCAGACGACCTGGACCGTCCTGGCCCAAGGCGCGCAGGGGCTCCGCGACGAACAGCTGCTCGACATCGCCCACAGCGCGAGCGCCGACACGTCCCGGCAGCTGTCCTGGCTCAACACCCGTATGAAGGCGGCTGCCCCGCAAGCCCTGATCATCTCGCCGTGAGCTGACGGCGGGGACCCGGTGCTAGCGGTGCTTGGCCACGGTGAGCAGGACGGCGGCGGCCTCCAGTGCTTCGAGTGTGTGTCGTGAATCGGGCACGGTAAGGAGGTCTCCGGGGGAGCCGTCCCAGGACGTGTCGCCGGCGGCGAGCCGGACCCGCCCGTGGAGGACGTGCACGGTGGCCTCACCCGGATTCTCGTGCTCGTCGAGCATCTGGCCGGCGGCCAGCGCGATCACGGTCTGGCGCAGCACGTGTTCATGTCCGCCGTAGACGGTGTGGGCGCTACGACCGCTCGACGCGTTCTCCGCGAGGTTGAGCTGGTGGCGTACCAGCGCCGTCAATGATGACTTCTCCATCGTATTTCCTTCTTTCAGGTTGACCGGTTGACCGGTTGACCGCACCGGGCTGGGCCACGGGTCTAGCAGGGTCTAGATGGATTGGCGGTAGCCGAAGAACTCGTGGTCCTGGTTGTAGCCGCCGTAGCCGCCGCCGATGTCGGCGTAGTGGGCGACGAATTCCAGGCCGGCGATCCATTTGACTTGTTTGAAGCCGAGCTGGATCTCGTTGCGCAGCCGCAACGGGGCACCGTGCCCGAACGACAGGGGCTCGTCGTTCATGTCGTAGGCCAGCATGCTCAGGTGGTAGCCCATCTGCTCGATGGGGTGGGCGTCATAGTAGGTGCCCTTGTCGGAGCCCTCCCCGAGGGAGTAGAAGACGACCCATCGTGCTTCTGGCTTAGGCTTGACCAGGTCCATGAGGGTGCTCATCGAAACGCCGCCCCACTTGGCGATCCCCGACCAGCCCTGAATGCAGAAGTGCTGGGTGATCTGCTCGTGGGGGGGCAGGGCCCGTAGCTGGTCCATGCTCAGGTCGACCGGATTGTCGACCAGGCCGTGGATGTGCAGCCGGTAGTCGGCGAAGTCCCCATCGCGCAGCGCCTGGTAGTGCGCCGAGTCGGGGAAGACCCCGTTGTGCCAGAAGTAGGGGGAGATGTCCTTCTCGGTGTACTCCCCCGGGGTGGCGTCGAGGTGTTCGAACAGGCGCTGCGCCGGCCCGACGAGTGCAAAACCGACCCGCTGCACCACCCGCGGGTGCCGCAGCGTGTACGGGGTGGCCGCGACCCAGCCGACGATGACCAGCACCATCGACGCGGCGAAAAGCCAGAAGCCGACCCAGCCGTTGTCGTTGCGTCCGGCATAGATGTGGTTGAGGTTGCGCAGCAGGCCGGTGGTGAACACCAGGGTGACGTGGATGACGATGAACAGCAGGAACCAGACCAGCACCAGGAAGTGCAAGGAACGAGCGGTCTGGATGCTCAGCGCGCGGCTGACCCGCTTGAACCGGGTCGACAGGGCCGGGGACATACCCAGGCCGGTGATCAACGCGAGCGGGGCGGCGACGAACACGGTCATGAAGTAGGCGATCAACTGCGCGCTGTTGTAGGCCACCCATCCGGTCTCCGTGGGCCAATCAAGGGACAGGTACTGGATGCCCACCGACACCGCGTTGGGCAGGACATCCCAACTGGCCGGGATCAGCCGGCGCCACTGCCCGGTCGCGAACAGCAGCACGTAGAAGACAAGGCCGTTGAGCAGCCACAGGGTGTCGACGCCCAGATGCCACCAGCGGGCCAGCCCGATCGAGTGTCGCAGCCCCGGCAGTCCGACCTGCCCCGGCAGGCTGATCGAGTCCGCCTTCGCGGTCCACAAGGGGTCGGCCGGGACCGGCTTCTGAACCCGGAACCAGTCCTTGCCCGGGGTACTGTGCCGAGTCCAGTACAGCCGAGGGTGGTCGCTGAGGATCTGCACGCCCGACCGGATGATGAAGATCATCAGGAACAGGTTGAGGAAATGCTGCGCGCCTATCCACAACGGCAGGCCGGCGTTCTGCACCGCACGAGCCGAGGCGATGGTCCCGGGATAGTCGGCGATGAACCGGCGCACGGACCCGGTGTTGCGCAGGCCCTTCGCGGCCGCCACCCCCAGGATCAGACCCACGAACCCGATCGGCAGTAGCCACAACAGGTTGAACCACCTGCTGCTGCCGACGCGCACCCGCGGTGCGATCCCGGACGCCTGCGGCACCGAGCCGGCCCAGGTCTGCGGGTCGATGACGTCCTCGCCCGTCGTCAGCTGCAACCGGTAGCTCCCCGATCCGGGCACCCGGTGCGGAGTCGGGGCAGCGGGGACATCCATCGGGGTGGGCCGGTCGTCGGTGTCAGCCATCTGCGGCACCATACCGCCGGGGGACCAGCTCACCCTGTCCGTCGTCGACGCAGGGGTGGGTGGTCAGCCGAGCCACGGGATGCCTTTCAGGTCGTGGGCGTGGTGACGGACGAGCCGGAAAGAACGCCTCCTCCTCGGCGGTGTGCGGTTCGAGCACCTCGCCCAGCGCGGCGCAGGCGGCTTCGGCGGCCTCCAGGTCACCGGCCGCGGCAGCCAGCTCGGCGGCGCGTGCGTCGTCCAGGGCGGCATCATGCTCTGCGGTCAACAATTCGATCGAAGGAATGGACTGGCAGCCGCAGTACTCACACATGGCGAATCACACGCTCTCGGCGCGGCGTACCGCGGTCATCGCGAAGACGAGCGCCGCCGCCGCGGTCACGGCCAGCAGCAGCAGCCCGACCGCTTAGGACCCGGTGCTGCCGTAGACGCAGCCCATCAGCAGCGGCGGGATGAATCCGCCGAGCCCGCCGCGTTCAGCGGTCCGGCCGGCCCGCCTACTCCTCGGGCCGCGACGATGGCGGCCGCCGGCGTCGCCAGCGACTCAGCATCCGGTCGGCATTGGCGAGCGGCCCCGCGGCACCTCGTACGCCGTTGTCGAGGGACGGGCGGATCAGGTCCATCGGCAGTGGGAAGACGATGGTGGAGTTCTTGTCGGCGCCGAGCTCGAGCAGCGTCTGCAGGTAGCGCAACTGCAGCGCGGACGGCGAGCTGCTGAGGATCTCCGAGGCGTCGTGTAGCCGCTGCGACGCCTGGAACTCGCCTTCGGCGTTGATGACCTTGGCCCGTCGCTCCCGCTCGGCCTCGGCCTGCCGCGCCATCGCCCGCTGCATCGCCTCGGGGATCTCCACGTCCTTGATCTCGACGGTGGTGACCTTGATGCCCCACGGCTCGGTCTGCTCGTCGATGATCTGGCGGAGGCTTTCGTTGAGCTGCTCGCGCTCGGCCAGCAGCGAGTCGAGGTCAGCCCGGCCCAGGATCGACCTCAGCGTGGTCTGGGCGATCTGGGAGGTTGCCACCGGGTAGGCCTCCACCTCGGTGATGGCCCGCAGCGGGTCGACCACCCGGAAGTAGGCGACGGCATTGACCCGGGCCGGCACGTTGTCCCGGGTGATGATCTCCTGCGGCGGGATCGTCAGCGTGACGGTACGCAGATCGACGCGGACCATCCGGTCCACCAGCGGGATCAACGCCACCAGGCCGGGGCCCCCCAGCGGGCGGAGTCGGCCGAGCCGGAATAGCACGGCCCGCTCGTACTCCCGCAGTACCCGCACATTGACGAAGACGAGCGCGGCGAGGCAGCCGGCGACGACAAGCACGACGACCCAGACGGTCATCGACTCTTCCACCTGGCGCCCGTCCGGGCAGGCGGCAGCGGGTGCGCGGACCGGTCGGAGCCCCAGCGGGTCCGCGATGCCGGGATGCCAGTGGTCGCCGCGCCACCTCTCGCGGTGAGTCGAAGCCCGGTCGACGGGGTCGGGTCGGGGAAGCCGGTGGGGGTGTGGCGAAGGTGGTCGAGGAAGCGCCAGCCCAGCATCCCGGCGAAGGCGACGGGAACTGCCAGCAGGGCCAGCGCGACCGGCGTGTGGTGCCGGGCCAGCTCGACGCCGAGGATCAGGCCGGCCAGGCCGACCAGCATGAGCGCAAGCCCCCGATGAAACCGCCCGGCCTCAGAATGTGGCCACGGGTCGACCGCTCGGACGACCTCCCGCCCGTCCGGCGAGGTGGTGCACTGCCCCTTGACCGGGCAGGCGTTGCACACGCTGGGCTTGGCCCGGTAGCGCACACCAACCGCCGGTGGTGGTCGAACTCCGCCGGCCACAGCCATTCGTCCTGCGGGCAAACCCAGGCGTCGTGCTGTGGGTGGTAGCGGAAGCCCGCGGTGCGATACCGGTCGGCGCGCATGTGGGCGTGGCGGGCCAGGCGATCCAGACCGACCGCGCCGACGAGCAAGAAGGTCGCGTAGCCGGTGGCGAGGGCCACCTCGGAATCCACCCCGGCTCAGCGCTCCCTGGGGCCGGCCGCGACCGGTTCGCTGATCTCGGTGAACAGCACGTCTTCCGGCTCCTCCAGGGTGATCCGGTTCACCTTGTACCGCACGCCGAGCCAGCAGATCCACAGGAACGGCAGCACCCCGCCGACGATGAACAGCACATCGCCGGGGAGACGCAGCCACTCCAGCGCGCTGTTCGTCGGGTTGCTGATGAACTTCAGGCTGCGGGCTGCGAAGTAGCCGTTGTTCACCGACTCATACAGCTGAGCGATCCCGAGGGGGAGCAGGGTGGCGAAGCACATCCAGGCCAAGCCGATGTTGAGCGACCAGAACGAGATCTTCGCGAGCCGGTCGGGCCAGCGTTCGGCCGGGATGAGGTAGCGCAGGCAGAACAGGCCGAGCCCGACGGCGAGCATGCCGTAGACGCCCATCATCGCCGCGTGCGCATGGTTGGCCGTCAACGCCGTGCCTATCTCGTAGTAGGAGATGATCGGGAGGTTGACCAGGAAGCCGAAGATGTCGGCGCCGAGGAAGTTCCAGAATCCGACCGCGACCAGGAACATCACCGCCCAGCGGTGCGGGAATGGCGTTGCCGACTTCGCTTCCTGCCGGGCGCCGAGCTGCAGGAAGCTCCACGCCTCCACGGTGAGGAAGGTCAGCGGGATGACCTCGAAGGCGGAGAAGAAGGCGCCGAGCGCCATGTGCTCGGCCGGTTCCCCGGAAAAGTACAGGTGGTGCATGGTGCCGACCACACCGCCGACGGAATACAGCACGATGTCGAGGTAGATCACGACCAGGGCCACCCGCTCGCGGATGACACCGAGCATGACGAAGACGTACGCCACCATCACGGTGGTGAACAGCTCGAGGAAGTCCTCGACCTACAGGTGCACGACCCAGAACCGCCAGAAGTCGGCGGTGGTGAAGTTGTCGGTCGCGTTGGCCAGCAGCCCAACCGCGTAGAAGGTCGGGATCGCCAGAGCGGCCAGGAAGAACAGCCACGGCATGTTGCCGCCATGCTCCTGGCGTAGCCGGCCGCGCAGCCCCCGGAACAAGATGAAGGCCCACAGGAACAGCCCTACGATCAGCAATATCTGCCAGAATCGGGCCAGATCGAGGTACTCAAAACCCTGCACCCCGAACCAGGACCCCACCGTCGACAGGTAACCGTGCAGGCCGAGGAACTCCCCGATCATGCTGCCGGCCACCACGACGACCAGCGCGCCCAACAGGCCGTATGAGAGCAGGTGCTGCCGGCGCGGCTCCCGGCCGGCGATGATCGGCGCCAGGAAGATGCCGGCGGCCAAGAATGCTGCTGCCACCCAGAAGATCGACAACTGCACGTGCCAGGTCCGGACCAGGTTGTACGGAAGCAGCCGGGCCAGATCGAGCCCGAAGAAGTTCGACACCTCGGCGCGGAAATGCTCGGATGCCGACCCGACCAGGGTCTGCACCAGGAACAGCAGGCCGACCACCAGGAAGAACCACCCGGTGGATCGCTGCGCCGGCGTCACGGCGACCTCGCCGGGGGGGGGCGGAAGGAGATCGCGTCGGCCTGCCGTCCCTGCCATCCGAGCCGGTCGCCCCACCGGCCGAATGACCGCGAACAGCGCGCCGATCCCGCCCAGCAGGGCGATCAGGGACAGCACGCTCCAGACCAGCACGTTGGCGGTCGGCCCGTTGCCCGTCAGCGGTTCCGGCGGCCAGGAATTGGTGTAGGAGTAGTTTTTGCCCGGCCGGTGCGCGGCCGCAGCCCAGGCCGACCACGAGAAGAACGCCGTCATGTCGTGGATATCGCGGGCACTCGTGATCGCTCTCGGCCGCAGCCCCTTGTCCGTCTTCGGGTCACCGAAGTAGCTGGCGTAATAGCCCTGCATTGTGGTGAAGCCCGGGCCTGCGCGTCGGTGTAGACGAGGCGGCCGCTGCCCTTGTCGTACCGGTTGGTCTGAAAGTCCTTGATCACCCGCGCGGCGGCATCCGAGCCGCCGTAGCTGGCCTGCACGGACTGCGCCGCCCGGTGCAGGTAGTCGGCGGTGAAGTCCGGGCCCAGGTACGCGCCGTGGCCGAAGATCGAGCCGTACTCCAGACCGTTGCCGAGGAAGACCTGCTGCCCGCGGCTGATCTCCAGACCGGTGAATACCACCTTTCCGGACTCCGACACCACCTGCTTGGGAATCGGCGGCTCGTCGATGTAGGTGCGATAGGCGAGCAGCCCCATGATCAGGAACCCGAAAAGCACCACCACACCCACGGCCTGCAACCAGGCCCGGGACACCATCAGACCGCGTCGCGGCACTGCCTAGATTGCCATGAGCGCTCCTCTACCCGCCGGAAGTGCAGCCAAGATGTCGACTTTCAAAGATCAAGTCGCGGGAAGTCTTATCACAGCAAGGTCGGAGGTGATGGGACGCTGCCGGGCGCCACCGGACCGTGCGGCCAGGAACTCATCACGGTGTAGAGCATCACCAGCATGCCGATCCCGATCGAGTAGGCCCCCAACGTCGACACCAGGTTTCCGTTGCCGAACATCGCTGCGTACGTCGCCACGCGGCGCGGCTGACCGGCCATCCCAACGGCGAACATGCCGAGGAAGGTGATGTTGAAACCAATCTAGATCTGGCCCCGCACAGCGTCCCGATGAACACCAGGATCAGCGCACCGGTCGGCACGGAGATGATCTCGGTCGTGAGCATGAACGGACCGTTGAGGGCCGGTGCCCAGCCCGACGCGTACATGTGATGCGCCCAGACCATCATTCCGAGGACGCTGACACCGACGATCCTGACGACCGCCGCGGTGAAGCTGAACAACGGCTTGCGGGCGAACAGCGTCGTGAGCTCCAGCAGGGCGGCCAGCGCCGGGATCAGGATGACGCAGACCTCAGGTGACCCATCAGCCAGAAAGGTTCTGATACAGCCAGGGGCTGCCGCCGAGGGCGGTGTTTAGAACGTGGCACCAGTGGCCCGGTCGAGCCACAGCAGCACCTGCGCGGTCATGGCCATGGGGAATGCCGGAATGGCCACCCCGACGCTCGCCACGGCGCCGAAGACGAAGATCGGGGTGCGGTTCCATGTCATGCCGCGGGCCCGCATGGTCAGGCATGTCGTCGTGATGTTCATGCCAGCCACCGCGCTGGACAAGGCGAAGACGATGATCGTGATCAGGTAGGAGTCCATGCCCGGCGGCGCCTGGTCGGCCAGTGGCGTGTATCCGGTCCAACCAGTCGGGATCCCGCCGAGGAACGCAGCTGACAGCAGCACGGGGACGATCGAGGCGATGAGCCAGAAGCTGAGCGCGTTCAGCCGCGGGAACGCCATGTCCCGGGCACCGATCATGATCGGCACGATGTAGTTGCCGAATGGCCCGGTCACCATGATGATCGTCGCGCTGTCGGGCTAGACATCGCTGCGGAGGGGACAGGCGTCCACCGTTCGTAGCACATCGTCGCACACCTTGCTACGATTAGGCCAATGACGAAGACCATCGCTCAACGTGAACTGCGCAACGAAAACGCGAAGGTGATCGAAGCCGTGACGGCTGGCGAAACATTCGTCGTCACGCGAAACGGCGAACCGGTCGCCGAGCTGCGGCCGCTCCGGGCCGGCCGGCGCACCTTCATCTCCCGGGAAGAGGTCGCGGCGCTGGCGAGCGCGAACGTGCGTATCGACAGGGAGCAGTTTCGAGCCGAGCTCGATGATGTGATCGATCAGGGCATGTGACATGACGTCCGGGCTACTCGATACGTCGGTCGTCATCGACTGGCACGACCCGACTGTCATCCGGGCCTTACCGGACGAGATGGCAATCTCCGCAATCACTGCGGCCGAACTCGCAGCGGGACCGCACCTTGCCAACACTCCTGGCGAGGCGGCGAAACGGCAGGCGCGACTGCAAGAAGTCGAGGCGAAGTTGGAGCCGATCCGGTTCGACGGCGCGGCCGTACGCAGCTACGGACTCGTTGTTGCGGCCGTCGTCTGCGAAGGACGCAAGCCGCGCAGCCGATTCGCGGACCTGCTCATCGCAGCTACAGCACACGCAAACGGACTCGATCTTTACACTCGCAACGGCGATGACTTCCAAGGAATTGAAGACCTCGTCCACGTCATCGACATCTGACGAACTGGCTCGGGGAGCGCTCCGACCAGGGATCGATTCCGCAATGAGACGGGAAGCTCAGTGCGGCAGCAACTCTTGGACCTCGACGGCCTACTGGTCGAGGCAAATCCGGCCTTCGGCGTCGCGGCAGCGTTCGACCTACTCGTCGGCAGCGGCTCGTACCTTGTCCCGCTTCACGTCCGGAACATTCTTCCCGGCGCGTCGGTCACCGGCGAGACCCCGATCGGCTGGCGAGGACCGTGCCCCCGATGGCGAGCTGCGGGCCGGCGTTGGGGCTGAACGCCGCGTTCACGGCGAAGCGGTCGCCACGCACGAGGGTCTGACGCCACTCCATGGGGACGCCGCCCGAGCACGCGGTCCGATCGATCGCCAGCAGCGCGACGTCGATGGCGATCTGCAGCGCCCGGCGGTCCGCGGCGGAGGCGACCACGGCCCGGATCTGCTCCCGCCCGCCCCGCAGGCGGATCCCGCAGCGGACGGCGAGCTCGTTGTAGAGGGACGTGTGGGTGAAGTCCGCGTCGAGAAGCGGCCGGCCGACGTCTGCGGGCAGCCACACCCGGTCCAGGGCCAGCGGCTGGCCGCCGGCGAGCCGGATGCGCTCCAGAAACAGCAGCGGTGTCGACTCCTCCAGACCCAGCCTGGCCGCGACGACGCCGTCCGCGGTGATCTGCAGTCGCCGGACGTGGCTGCGCTGCTCGGCACCTCGGGCCTCGACGGAGGAGAAGAGGCTGTAGAGCGCGCCTAGCGGCTGGGTGAACTGCGGCTCGACAAGTCTGGGCGCGCGGCCACGCTCGGCGACGACGAGCCCCTCGGCCCGGATCCGCCGCAGCGCCTCCCGCACGGTCTGCCGGCTGACGCCGTACTGGCCGGCGAGGGCGTGCTCGCCGGGGAACGCGGCGGTGAACTCTGCGCTGTCGAGGCGGCGGAGGAGGTCGTCGTGCAGCTGCACCCACAAGGGCAGCCGACTATGCCGGTCCAACACCACTGCGCCCACTGTGGCGTCCGTCGGTGCGGTCACCAGTCCCCCTTTGCAATCTCCCACGGTTAATGCAAATGTACGAACATACCGGAGAAGCGGCAATGCGCAATCGAGGGAGCGTCCGTGGAGATCGTCACGATCGAGACGCCGGAGCTCGGCGACCGCAGCTACGTCGTTGGGGAAGCGGCTCCGGTGGCCGGGCCGTCGTCGTAGACCCACAGCGTGACCTCGACCGGGACGAGGCCGTCCTGGCGAGCGAGGGCTGGACGTGCGTGCTCGTCGTGGAGACCCACCTGCACAACGACTACGTAAGCGGCGGACTGGAACGCAGCCGCCGGACGGGGGCCGAATACGCGGTGCATGGCGGTGACGAGGTGTCCTTCCAGCGTCGCCCGGTGCGCGATGGCGACGTGTTGACGGTCGGCGCGCTCGAGGTCCGGGTGGTGGACACGCCGGGACACACCGAGCACCACGTCTCCTATGTGATCGGCGGGCAGCCGGCCGCGGTGTTCTCCGGCGGCTCGTTGCTCTACGGCGCCGTGGGGCGCACCGACCTGGTGCACCCGGGCCGCACCGAGGACCTCACCCACGCCCAGTACCACTCCGCTCGCAAGCTCGCGCTCCTCAATGACGAGGACGCCCAATATCCGACCCACGGATTCGGATCGATGTGTTCGGCGGGCGGTTCCAGCGGCGCCACCGAGAGCACCATCGCCGAGGAGAAACGCGTCAATGTCGCACTGACCGAGTCCGACGAAGAACGCTTAGTCGCCGATCTGCTCGCCGGGCTCACCGCCTACTACGTCCACATGAGCGGCCGCAACGCAGCCGGCCCGACGGCGGCGGACCTGTCCCTGCCGGCGCCGGTCGACCCTGACGAGGTCGCCAAGCGCATCGCAGCCGGGGAGTGGGTCGTCGACCTGCGGGACCGCACCGCCTATGCCGCCGAACATCTCGCCGCCAGCCTCGCCGACCTCGCCGGCCGGACCGAGGTCCGCGGCTACCCACGCCGGTCGTTCAGCGACCTGGCCGCCGAAGACGACGCCACCGTCCTCGACGTCCGCCGCGACGATGAAGGGGCCGGCGGCGCCATCGCTGGGTCACCCACGTCCCGCTGCACAGCATGTTCAACCGCCTCGACGAGGTCACGACGGACCGGCTGTGGGTGCATTGCGCCTCTGGCTTCCGGGCCAGCATCGCCGCCAGCCTGCTCGACCGCGCCGGTCGCGACGTCGTGTTCGTCGACGACGAATGGGAGCACGCCGCTGAAGCCGGACTGCGCATCGTCTGAACTGCCCGACGACCAGCCACCGAGCGTGACATGCCAACACCCTCATGGGTCCTCATCCTCGGCGGCGGCACCGCCGGGTCGGGTCCGGTGAAGTGGTCCAGTAAGGCGTTGCTCGCCGGTCGAGCCACGCTGCCTGCATCCCGGCCCGCTTCACCCCGTCGATGTCCCACGGGTGCACGGAGACCAGTAGCAATCCGCCAGCAGCGCACCACCCTCGCGAAGTCCTCCGAGGACTCATCGACATCGATGACGCTCGACGCGTCGGGACGTTCCCCCGGCGGTCCAACACCACCACGCCACCACGCCTCCGCGGTGTCACGCCAAGTCGTGTTTCGGCCGGCGCCGCCCTCTGCTGCCTCATCGGCCCGTGTGGTCCAGGGTGGCGGTAGCCAGGCGGACATGGCCACCGAGGTAGGTCTCCGCGCGGTAGCCAGGAAGCTTTGCGAGGTGTTCCCAGGGGCGCCGCGTCGGGTCCGCGCCGCCGAGGATGGTCAAGAGCCGGTAGACGGGCGTAGTACGGCGGGCACCCGGCCCGGGTCTCCCAGGTCCGCGGTCCCCACCAGGACAGCACGTGCCGCCGCCATGGTGTTCATTGCAATCCCACGTCGGGCCGTCATCGGCAAGCACCGACAGCACGTACGTGGCCAGCAGCGCGTCGACGTCGCCGCTGCCGGCCCCGATCTGCGCGGAGCAGGTCGAGCAGGGCGCGGGCATCACCGGCCACGAGCGTGACGTTGTCCCAGCCCGCAACCTGGACCCGTCGCAGGGCGGCGGCAAGCATCCCGCTGCTGGCGTCGATCCCGATGATGCGGCCGGCCGGCCCGATCGCTGCAAGCGTGGACGCGAAGTTCAGGCCGGTGCCGCACCCCACATCGACCACGGTGGCCCCCGGCGGCAGGGCCAGCATTTCGAGTAGCCGGCGACGAGGTCGGCGGTAAAGCAGCGGCTCCAACGAGACCAGGTCGTAGAGGCGACCGGCCAAAACGTACCGCCTACGGCCAGCCGGGCCGGTCACGGGCGTCACTCCCCCTGTTCGAGGGCTCAGTCTTCGACTCATATAGACCTGCCATGGTGTGGGCCGACGGGCTCGGCATGGAGCCACGGTTCGAGCGCGGTCTCGCCGCCGTGGCCGACCTGCCGGACGGCTTCGTCGTCGCCGGGTTCTCTCAGGGATCCAGCGTCGCCGGATACGTCGCCACCCGGCGCGCGGTCTCCGGCGTCCTGCAGCTGTCGGGCCTGAACGTGGTCGAGTGGTTCGGCGCCGGCGCGGCGTGGCCGACCGGTGTGGACTCGCAGTGCCACCAGACCGTGGGCGCCCCGTTCCGGGAGGACGACATCACCGAGCAGGCCATGCTCGACGTCACCGCCGCCGGCGACACGATTTCCTTGCCGTCGTTCATGTTGCGGATCTCACCAGCCGCGGCTGGATCGTTTTGGAATCGCACCGCATTGTGTGGGGTCCGGGACACGACCAGCTTTGCCCGCAGCTTTGCTGCGAAGGGGCGATCAGGTTTGGAGTAGACAGTCACGTCTGGCGGGGTCATGATCGCTCCTACCGTTGCATACGGCCAGAGTTGTACCACTGCTCCCCGTAGGCAACGTCTTGACGAGACAACCCCCGATCAGCTCAACCAACCCCGCTGCGGCCGGCTCTCCGTTGGGGGCCCACCCCCCCAACCAGACCGTGTCACAGGGACCGGACGAAGCTCAGCCTGGGTCGATGAGTGGCACGTCGTAGTCTGCGATGCGGCGGTCTGCTGTGATGATCGTGAGCTGCTCGAAACGCGCCTGCGCGATGAGCAGCCGGTCGAATGGGTCACGATGATGCATTGGCAGGTCCGCAACCGCGAGGCCATGATCGGCAATCGAGGCGGAGGATCTGGACGCCGCTTCGCAGCACGTGCTCACGAAGGTCGCGCGGCACCGAGAGTTTGCCGATTGCTGTCTTCACGCCGACCTCGGCGAAAGACACGACGCTGAACAGAAGCTCTGTCGCCTGCTCGATGGCTTGCTGTGCCGCCTGGGAGATCCTTCGTGATCCTTCCAGTTCCCAGAGCACAATGTGGGTGTCCAGTAACAGCCTCACGTCGATCCGTCGAGCATGTCGTCGAGTTCGGCTTCAGTGAACTCGAAGTCGCCGGCCAGTGAGATGCGACCGGCTAGATGACTAAGCCTGGATCCGTGGACGACTGAGTTGGTGATCTTGGTCGGGGGTGGTTGGCGTTGGGTGGGGTGCAGGGCGGGTTTGACCGGCTGGTCTGTGCAGCTGTTCCACGTGTGTTCTCCGGTCGGGCCTGTGCGGCGGTTGGTGGGGGTCAGGCTCGGGCCGGTGGGCCGGTGGGCCGGTGGGCCGGTGGGCCGGTGGGCCGGTGGGCCGGTGGGCCGGTCGCGGTCGGGGTGGGGAACACCTTGTTCCATAGGGCGGTCCAGTGTTCGGCCCAGGGCCAGTGCGCGGGCAGGTGCAGGACGGGGCGGCGTTGCGGGCGGGCGAGGCGAGTCGGGACGGTGACGGTGTGGCGGCGGATCGTCGCGCCGCGGGCGACGGCGTGTTTCGGGCTGGTCAGGGTGCCGGCGGCGCGGAGCAGATTGTGGGTGATGGCCGCGCAGATCGCCCAGGCGCTGTTGGCGGCGAACCGGCCGGAGGGCTGGTGGGCCAACGGCCCGTCGATCAGGTCGGCGAACACCGTTTCGATGATGGCGTGGCGGCGGTGGGTGATGTCGGCCTGGGCGGTGGGTTCGGTGTTGTTGGTGAAGAACGGATGGTGTCGCCAGACCGGAAACAGCTCGTCGAGCCGGGCCTGGTCGCGGACCCGGCGCACGATCAGCCGGGCGGTGACCGGGCCGGTGGTGGAGGCGAACGCGGTGAAGGTCACCTCGGCGACCTCGGCGTCGGAGATCAGCGCCTCGGTGTCGGGGTCGACGACCGCGCCGGGGTAGCGCACCGGTGTCCAACTGTCTTCGGTGATGGCGGCGATCGCCCGTTGGACCGCCGGGTTCTTGGTCAGCACGACGGAGAACCGCACCCCGGCTTTGCAGCAGGCGCCGACCACGGCCTTGCTGCCGTAGGCCGAATCGCCGCGGACCAGGATGGGTCCGCTGGCGCCGGCGGCGCGGGCGGTGCTGATCGCCTCGGTCACCATCGACCCCGCGCCCCGCCCGGAGCCGGCTTTGCCCCCGCGCAGCCTGATCCCGGTGAGCACCGGCGCCCCGTCGGCGGTGCTGATGGTGCTGGCCAGCGGGGACAGGCCCTTGCGCAGCATTTGGCGGCCGGCGATCTTGGCGTGGCCGAAGCTGGCGCCCTGTTTGGCGTGGCCGTAGACCGGACGCAGCAGCGAGTCGATGTCGATGAACGCCTGCACCTCCAGGCCCGGTAGCAGCCCGCTGCACCGGACCAGGTTGACCAGATGCGCCCGGGCGACCGAGGCCAGCTGCCGGGTGTGGCCGTGGCTGAACTCCCGCAGGAACTGGCCCAACGTCGAACACGCGTAGACCCCGCCGAACAGCCGGCCCATCCCACCACAGCGGATCACGTCCAGATCATCGATGCTGTCGGCGCCGGCGGCCATCCCGGCGATGATCGAGGTCAGCTTCCCGGCCGGGTTCACCGCCGCCGAGGCCACCCGCGTGCCGTGCGGGTCGATCACGACCTTGGCCAAGGCCAGCTCCGACAGGCCGGCCTGCTCGGCCAGCGCCATCACCGGAACCAGCCCGGCACACGACATTATGCCGACCTTCGGGTTATGCCGATGTGGTTGTCGGATCGTCTGCGGGGCAACGGTTTCGTGCTGGCGAAGTCGGCATAATCAGAGTGCGGCGAGCCAGGCCAGGATCTTGTCGGGTGGACGGTATCGGCCGGGATGGGCGTCGTGCGGTCTGGTTCTGGCTAATGCCCGTTCCTTCAGGTCGAGGTCGGCGTGCAGGTAGATCTGGGTTGTTTCGACGCCAGCGTGGCCGAGCCAGAGCGCGATGACGCTGGTGTCGACGCCGGCGTGAAGCAGCCGCATCGCGGTGGTGTGCCGCAGGACATGTGCGGTGACCTTCTTGCTCTGCAGCGATGGGCAACGCTGGGCGGCGATGCCGGCGTAGTGGGTGATGCGGTGCTCGATGGCGTCGCGGCTGAGGTTTCGCCCTCGGCGGGTCGGGAACAGGGGCGCGTTCGGCTCGCCAGCTCGTTCGGTCAGCCAGCTGTTTAAGACCAGGACAGCGGTCGTGGTGAGCGGGGTGATCCTGTCTTTGCGGCCTTTGCCGTGGCAGGCGACGTGCGCTCCTGTCCCGAGGTACAGGTCGCGGCAGGTCAGGCCGGTGAGTTCGGAGATCCGGAGCCCGGTCTGGACTGCGAGCAGCAGCAGCGCGTGATCACGTCGACCGGTCCATGTGGTCTGGTCGCAGACGGCGAGCAGCGCGTCGGCTTCGGCATCGCTGAGGTATGTGATCAGCGCCTGATCGCAGCGTTTGGGTGGGATCGCCAGAACGCGGGAGATGCTCTCGGCGTGTTCGGGATGCTGCAGTGCTGCGAACCGGAACAGGGAGTGGATCGCGGCGAGTCGCGCGTTGCGGCTCCGGGCGCTGTTTCCTCGCTCGATCTCGAGATGGTCGAGGAAGCCAGCGATGAGGGGTGCGTCAAGGTCGGCGAAGTCGAGCCGTGAGGGTGGGACGCCGGCGTGTTCGGCGGCATAGGTGAGCAGCATCCTCAGTGTGTCGCGGTAGGCGGCAATGGTGTGCGGGCTGACCTGGCGCTGCCGGATGAGTCGCTCGGTGAAGAACGCCTGCAGCGTCGGCGCGAGCGTGCTCATGGCCGACCGGCCAGGTGCGTCTCGAGCCGTTGTCCGGCCAGAGCCATCAACTCCGGCGACGCCGACAGATACCAGTAGGTGCTCGTCGGATGGACGTGGCCGAGGTAGGTCGAGATCAGGCTCAAGCGGCTCTGCCCGTCCTGCCCTGCGGCGTAGGCGTCGAGCATGGAGGCGACCGCGAAGCTGTGTCGCAGGTCGTGAATGCGTGGGCGGCACGATCCCGACCGAGGCGTGAGGCCGACCGCGAGCACCAACTGCTGGAAGGCTCTTTGCACGTTGCGGTAGAGCAACCGCGTCCCCGCGTTCGAGACAAAGAAGGCATCGGTCCGGGGGCGCGGGACCAATCGGGCCTGATCTGCCGAATACCGTCGCAGCGCTTGGCTGGTGCTCGGATGCAGCACCAGCTCCCGCGTCTTGTCGAACTTGGTGTGCCGCACCAGCAGCAGATTGTGCCCCAGATCGACATCGCTGCGATCCAACCCGATCGCCTCACCGACGCGCATGCCGGTCACGGCCAGCAGCCCGATCAGCGTCGCGAAGGTGGCTCGCCGCAACGGTGTCGGCAACGCGTCGGCTGCCGCGATGAGCGCAGCGATGTCCTGCTCGGAATACAGGTAGGGCGTGGCACGCCGCGTGCGTCGCGGCAACAGGTCCGCCGCTGGCACTTCATGCGCCGGATCCAGGGTGTGCAGATAGGTGGCGAAGCCGCGGATGACCGACAGCCGATACGCCCGCCAGGCCGGAGCGGCATCGACAGACAGCCGAGCCCAGGTCAACGCGGACTGGACCGTGATCGTGATCTGGTCGACATCCTGGAGATAGTCGAGGAACTGATTGAGCAGGATCTGCGGGCGAGCGAGCCGGTATCCGAGCGCCCGACGCAGCGCAAGATAGTCGGTCAACGCCTCACGCAGCGCAGGGGCGCTCATGACCGGCCGCCTGTGCCGATGCCCGGCCAGGGCCTGGCCAGGACCACGAGCGCGGCCCGGTCGACTTTCGCGTAGAGCGCGGTCGTGTGGGTCGATCGATGCCGAAGTACCTGCCCGACCTCGCCCAGCGGGGTGCCGGCGCGCAACATCGCGGTGGCTGCGGTGTGCCGCAGCCGGTGGGCATGGATCTGGCCCAGCCCAGCGCGTTGCCCGGCAGCAGACACGACCGTGGTGACCATCTGGGTTGTCGCTGGTCCGTGCGGCGCGCGGACTCAGACGAACACGCTGCGTCCCTGCGCCGTGAGTGGGCGCCCTCGGCGCAGGTAGCCAGCGATCGCGGCGCCCACGTCCGCGGGCAGCGGGAGCCGTTCGCTGCTGTTGCCCTTACCGCGCACCGAAATCTCGCCCGCACGCCAGTCGATGTCATCCAACCCAAGCCCGGCCACCTCGCCGGCGCGTAGCCCCAGACGCGCGAGCATCAGCAAGATTGCGTAGTCACGCCGACCGGTCGCCCGGCGCCGGTCACAGCTGACCAGCAATCGGCGCAGCTGATCTTGCTCCAACCCTTTCGGTAGCCCCCTCAACCGCCAGCCCGCGACCGGCGGAACTGCACCAGCCAGCGACGCCGCCACCACACCGGTCAGGTGCAACCAGTCCAGAAATGAGCGCAGCCCAGTGACGATCAGCTTCGCCGAGCCGACCGCCCGGACCGGGCAGGAGGCCAGTACGAACCTCGTGACATCGGCAGCGGTCACACCCGCCAGATCGAGTCCGCCGGCGGAAACTACCCTGCTCACGACGAAGGGACGAACGCAGTAGCTGTATCCCTCCGCCGTGCGTTCCCTCAGCCCGCGCTCGCGGACCAGGAACTGGCAGTAGCGTTCCAGCAGGTCTTCCACCGGCCCCCGCTCGGGCGTCTCAGCCGCCGGCAGAACACCCAGCGGCGACAGGTATCCCAACAACGGCTTCATCGCGCGCATCGTCTGGTATCGCACGTACCCGGCAGCGCGTCGCTCGGCCAGGAATCTCTCCATCACCGGCCTACTCAAATCACTAACGCTCAATCCTGCGGCCAGCATCCAGCGATTCAAGTGCGCGATGAAGCGCAAATGCTGCTCACCGCCATCGACCGTGTACCCCTGCCGGACCAACTCCCGCGCGAACTCCGCCGCGTACGACTTCAGCGGCCCGCTCGCGAACGACCGCGACACCTTGACCATGACGCTCTCCTCTCCACGATGGAGAAACAAGCGTCGGACAGTTCACCGGATTATGCCGACCTCGCCAGCACGAAACCGTTGCCCCGCAGACGATCCGACAACCACATCGGCATAACCCGAAGGTCGGCATAATGTCGTTCGCGGGGCTGGTTCCGGTGCTGGTCCTGGCCGAGCGGGCCGGGCTGTCGGAGCTGATCTGGGCCAAGGTCGCGATCAAGCAGTCCCGAGTCAAGTCGGCGGGGGTGAACCCGGCCGGCAAGTTGAGTTCGATCACCGCGGGAATGGCCGCGGGCGCGGACTGCATCGATGACCT
>JAABUL010000487.1_pt1 | contig 84355 bp, 154 predicted proteins | sample 5559151 | NCBI WGS metagenome assembly JAABUL01 (sample SAMN10711876, study PRJNA513368) | rock metagenome | isolation source: Antarctica rocks | place: Antarctica: Victoria Land, Pudding Butte sud
GATGCCAGCGGCGTGCACAGGAATGCCGCACGCTGTGCTCCAGCGCTGGGCTGACTTGCGCGCGCAATTTAGCCTGTTTTACATCACATTAGCTGCCCCTAGTCAGGGCCATTATCATTTCAACAAGTAGGTCAGCGCTGACACTGACACACCCCCCGTGTGTGTCAGGGCCAACACTGGTCCTTTGTATGCAACATTCTGAACATTCACCACAGATCAGCCCATCATAGTTGCGCAGTAGCCGCTTGATCGCATAAAGCGTCCAAAGCCTCCGGTGCTGCCCGCGCAGCGCCAAAATGTCTCAGCCTCAAGCTGGCAGCCAGACAGCCGAAGAAATTGGGACAGGCGTCAAGTGTCACGATAAGACAGCATGGAGAGCAAGCAATCACTCAGGCAGCCGCTTTACCCGCGTCGCAGTCTTCTGCGGCGCCAGCGTAGGTGTGCCGTGGTCGCAACCATGCATGTTGAGCATTGATGCCAGCCGAGCTTCCTTTGGGTCTGTTCCATCGCCACTGTCTGAAACGACGACGTTTGTATAATGGCAGGCAACTCTCCCGTCTACATGGAGGCAGCACAAGTAGGCGCTATCGTCTCATGCTCCTCAATTCGATCCGAAGAGAGCTGAGCTAGTGCATGAACGCATGATTCTTCATCCAAATGACACGTGCTGCCGCAGCGGCCTGCAGAAGGCCTTCAGCTGCTGCCGCAGGCTCTGGGTGAGGAGCTGGCTCGACGAGGGCTGGGCTTGGTCTATGGCGGCGGCTCGGTGGGGCTTATGGGACAGGTTGCTAGCACGGTGCGCCGATGTCGAAATTATCAAACGTGTTTAACGATCGCAAGGACGCAACATTGCAGCAACTATATCGAGTCCTTGCTGCGATATGCACGCAGGTGTTCCAGCTGCTTGGCGAAGGCTCGGTGATCGGCGTCATTCCGGCAGCGCTCGAGCCGCGGGAGGTTTCGGGCGGGGCGGTGGGCGAAGTGCGCATCGTGCCAGACATGCACACCCGCAAGGTGAGGCCAAGGGCGTGCCATACCATCGGCAAGGTTGTCGTTCATCCTCCAGTCAAAACGCCAAGACTCGGATGCTGAAACAATATTCGTTGGAGCCGTGTAATTGACAGCTCAGCCCTGTTTACAGGCGGAAATGGCGTCGGAGGCGGATGCCTTTGTGTGCTTGCCCGGCGGCTACGGCACGCTGGAAGAGGCGCTGGAGATGGTGACATGGCTGCAGCTGGGCTTCCACGGAAAGCCTGTGGCGCTACTCAACATCAGCGGCTACTATGACCATTTGTTATCCTTCTTCGACCACTGTGTGAAGGAGGTGCGTATGAGATGTTGGCAAAGACCATGTGCATGTTGCCGAATCTTACATTACCTGCTGACAGCTGGCGCGCGGCAGTCGCGTGGTGAGCAGCTTGCTGTTTTCGAACCTCTTGAACCCGACGCTTGCAGGGCTTTGTGCGTCCTGCGAGCCGCGGCATAGTCATCAGCGGCGACACGCCGGCGGCGGTGCTGGACCAGCTTGAAGCCTTTCAGGGTGCGAGGCTGCAGGACCGAGCCGCTGAACAGCTCGCTCTGCCCTGCATCAACAACCTCGTCGTGTCTTGCTATGGATGGCATGGATAGCTGGACGTTTGTGACAAACGTGCGCCTTTCTTTGCCATGCAGCTCCGCCTTCCATCATCAAGCTGGTTGCAGACGGAAAGCTGCCGGAGAACGCACGAGGATGACAACAGTTGACTGTGGATCCTGCTCTAGCTTGGAGAAGGCGTGTGCGGAGCAGTGGGCCAGCTGCCTAATGCCATGCTGCCGGCTTCCCTGACAGTTTACAGACGCGCACACAAATACAGCTGCAGCGAAACAACACGAGGTGGCTGCCAGACAGCATCGTGGGCAGCAACCCTAGGCCTCTGTCAGTAATTAGGCTTCTAGGCCTAGGCTTTTCAGTGCTGATGCCTGCGCTGCCTCGTCTGCGCTGCGCTGTCGACTCCGCTCTATCAGCTGGTCGGTCAGCAGATGCGACAGCAGGCCGATGGGCCCAAACAGGAAGCACAGCACGATCGAATGCCTCGTCGGTATCCTGCGCCGCAGCCCGTCCATGAACACATACCTGCAAAAAGATGCAGCATCCTTAGGTCGCCTACCCCTGGTCGCCCAGCCCATATAAACGGGGTACGGTAAAAGGAACACTTGGTCCAGCAAATGGCATCAGCATTCGGCAGCAGTCTCCACGCACCGGGCCTGGAAGAGATCCAGAAGCAGCAGGTGCATCCAGGCTAGGCACGTGATCTCGCTGCTGTGCGCAAGGCCGGCGAACCACGCCACCCTCTGCGGTCACCAGGACAGAAGTTGCCATTTCGGTGTCGGTTGCCAGGGCAACGCAGAAAGGAACCACCACAAGTCTGTGTCCCTTCATTGTCGGACCTGCTGTGAGTGGCCCATTTGGAACACCATGCCCAGCTGCTGGAGTTTGCCTGACATTAGCCAGCTGGAGCACGCCGCTGTGTACATGAGGCTTGCCGCGGCCATGGCTAGGCGAGACCTCAGGAGCAGCCGCGTCTGCATGCAAAGAACGACTTGATGTGTCAGATCTGAAGCAAGCTCGGTGACTGCCCTATGGTGTCCCTGCCAGCGTGTGACCTGCTGCAGTATAATATGTATAACTCTTTAATGAGACCTTCGCGTCACGACTTTTCACTTGATGGCAGAGCAATCCATGCAGCCCGGCGTCGCACCTGCCGCCAGTGTGGGAACCCCACCATCAGCGTGTATATTGGCAGAACAGCCACTGTCGTGAATGTGAACAGCGTCTCTGGAGACAGAGCGGCTGCGCATCCTACCGCCGCGCCTGCATGGCAGAATTGCAGGAGATAGACATGATTGACGCTGCCGCGCATTGTGCTATCATGCGCTGCCGTCAGATCACACTGGCCACATGTCACACCTCTGTGCCTTTGCTGCCTAATAGACGGCCTGTGCTGTTTTTGTCGCAGTCTGCCGGTCTGTGTCGTGCAGGAGGGATTGTTTAGCGGGACCTGCAGCCGGCATGACCTGGGCACAGATTGCAAGTGGGCCGTGACTGCCATCGCGCTCAGGCACAAGCGATGCCTGCTCAAATGGCAAGCGATGACACAAATTTAACGAGCTTTGTGGAGCTGCCGAGCGCGGTGCCTTGTGCACATGCGATTTTGCTGTCGGAGATTCCAGATTCACCGTCAGCATGGCCGCCGCTGCCGCCGTTCAAGCCTCGAGTTTCGACTTGTGGAAAAGTGTCATTCGTCACTCACTCACTCACTCAGTCGTCACTCATTGCTGTCCCAGAAGTAGTGTGAAAGGCAGGAATGATTGGAGTGTGGAGGGTGCGTCTGCGGAAAAATCCAGAGAACTGGGTTTGGAAGCAGACCAGCATCATGCAGTATGCTGTGCACCTAACAGCTCCCCAGAAAGGTTGTTAGGGATGACATGTATGCATACCTTCAGGCAGCGAGGGTGCAGTGCGGTTGCGCAGCGGCAGAGGCAGGCAGCAGCGGCTGATCAAAGTGGCAGCCTCTTTTCACTTTTGAAGTCCGCGGAAATTGGGCAAGCCCCGGCGTCGATGGCGCGAAGAATATTCGACCGTGCATCTATTACAACGCTGTGCTGCTGCAGACCAAACTCCTAACTCTGAAACACCTTCAGGAATGATGCTGCGTTCCCCTGCCGGAGCGCTTGAACGAACGCAAACCACATTGTCACAGTCCACCAACCGCTCTGAATATTCCACCTCGACCTTGACCCTGTCACCTCTTCAGTTTGGCGTCAGTATCTCGTCGGGCTTCTTGAGCTGCATTGCCAAAAACATGTATGTCAGCCGTGTCAAGCAGAGGACAATCCAACTTTCAGAATGCAACTACATGCTACAGGTCGACACGCACGAGTGTCAAAAAGATGAACCCAGTGACAAACGTCTTCGGGCCCACACCTGATCCTTGTACAGCTTTGCAAACTCTGCGCGCAGCCACCGACCGTGTTAGTGAGCAGGTGTATCATCACGCATCACACATGAGGATGTACGCAGGACAAGTTGAACGATACATGCCAGCTCGAAGGCGGGCGGCGGCAGAGCATGGAACCCACCTGGGAGCTCGATGAAGCGGCTGTTGTCTGCGTCGAGCACCTTGAAAGCCTCCTTGACCTCCTCGCTGCTGAGGTCGGGCTGCAGGTCCCGCGCGAGAGCCTGGATCTCGCTCAGGTCCAGCCTGCGGCAGCAGCGCATGTCATTGAGCACAGACTCAGGTTCAGCCTGCGGCGGCGACGCATGTCGCTTAGCACAACCCGCACTTCGATGCTGTCTGTGACGATGCTAACCTACATGCTGCTGGTGTCATATTGTCATACTGTCCAAACGAAGGTGTTCGATGGTCGCAGCCAGGCAGCGCACATCGACGGCCTTTCCTGGCATCCACGCTTGGAACTGGCCGCGCTAGAACTGGCGAACTGCGAGCCGCATGAGCACGGCGGCAGACACAACGGTGCATCAGCACACCTGTCGTCGGAGTTTGTGTCGTAGCGTGAGAACAGGCGCGCGATGGTGCCGGCCTCATCGACAGACAGGCCCTCCTTCTCGTAGTTCCAGGAGTACTGCTCCTCTGCCTTTTGCAGCAGCAGGTAGGTGGACAGGTTGCTGAGCGTGGGGCCGCCGCCGGAGCCCCCCTTGGCGCCCTCCTCCTGTGGCACATTGCACGACGCTGGTCATCAACACGCCTCTGGCGCAGCCTGCTGACCACGCCGTGCCATATTGCAGAGGCGGTGATGTTCAGTCACAGCATGTTCACAGCATGTTCAGCATGCTCAAGTGATTGATGCGGCAAACTGGCAGCACGAGAGCAGCAGCGCATTAGTAACGCATGGGAGGCAGGAAGGGGCACGGGCGCTCACCTTCAGCAGGTTGCTGATGTTGCTGAGCGCCTGCAGCACCTTGAGCGTGGACCGCGCCTGCGCCGCCTTGTCGACGACGTTGAGGCCGGAGCCCGTTCCGGCAACCTCCTTGACGGCCTGCACATGCGATTTGCTAGGTTCATTGTAGGTTCATCAGCACTGGACCGCAATTGCCGTTGGTCAAAGGTCCGATAAGGCACAACTGGCTGCAGATTCGGGCGATGGTCACGACGTCAATGACTGACCTCCATGAAGGCCGCGGAGTCTGTCTGGAACTGCACGCTGGACGCGACGAGGGCGCCCACGCTGAACAGGTCGAACACCACGCCCGCACCTGCAGGTTGCACGGAACATTGAGTCATTTTCAAGGACAATGAGCATCATCAATCCGATTGCATGATATATGCGCCAGCGCATCGTCCGCTCGAGGTCGCCGGCAGCAGCGGTGCCATCCCCGCGGTGGCGCGGCGGAGTCCCAGGGGCATCTGCTCACCGAAGTAGCTGCCCAGGAAGGTGGCGGCGAAGCTCCACAGCCAGTTCAGCGGGATGCCGTCCGCCGCGCTCAGGAAACCCGACAGGCTGAAGGCGCCGTATGCGGCGCCCGCGTCCAGCGCCGTCTGGATGACAATTGCAACCGCCGCCGTCAGCGACCTGCGGCAGTTGTAGTCCAGGGTCATTCACCTCCAGCATCTCGTATGAGGTATCAGGGACTCAGGTGGCAGTGAGCTGTGCGGCGATACGTGACAGTGGCCGCCGGCGGCACCAGTTGCCAACAGGCGCCGCCGGCATGACGCAGACAGCCTTGGTACTGTATGTGAACATTCAGGAAGCAGCACCTCTTCAGGAACAGCTTCTTGAGGCCCTGATCGTCCGTGGCGCCCGTCTCCTTCCACACATCCAGAACGCGCTGCGCCGTCGCCTTGTCGAGGCCGCCCTTCTTGAAATTCTCCACGAGCTTCTCCTGCAGGGCCGCACCGTCTTCATGTTGAATACTTGCTCATAGTCAGCTTGCTGGAGTGCCGGCCACCAAGCGCGACGTCTGCACCGACCGACACTGTGCAATAGGCACCTTCACATCACCAACGTCGTCGAAAAAATACCTGCTTATCCTTCTGCTTGCTGTCCTCAGCCCGCACGACTAGTGCTTGCCGTCGGATCGGGGCGTGCGTGCGGCAGAACGGTCTCTGTGTCCTAAGCGGTTGCGGCGCCAGTGACCTCGCCACTGGCATGCGGAGTGTGCCGAATGCTAGTGCCATCGTTGCTACGGATCGCTTGCAGTCCGTCGGAGTGGCAAAGGCGATTCAGTGATCGATCCTGTAGCAGTGCTTTCACAATTGCAGTGTGCGAGGTTGAGTATAAACTCGCACGATCATCAGAATCTGCAATCAGTTTTGGCGAATAGCGCCACGTGGCTCAATCGAGCGGGCAGGATTCACTGGAGGAGCGCTGTGCAGAAGCGAGCTGTAATTAATCGTATCTTTAGGCACAAATACAAAATACAAAGGAAGGAACAACAGTCCATAGCAGCATTTCCAGAAGCCAGTCGTGCAGCCACGCAGCTATCAATACGGCGGTGCGCCTAGTGGCTGGTGCCGTTGGCAACGCCGCTCGCATGGCCATTGGCGTAGCCGTTCAGCTTCTTGGCGGGCGGCGGCGCGCCGGTGCCCAGCAGGCCCTTGAGCGACGGCGGCGGCAGCGGCTGCGTCTGTGTGACGTTGGTGGCGTCCTCCACGGCGTCGGCGTTGCGCGACAGCGCCTCGCTGACCGCACGGACCTTCTCCGGCGCATTCACCCAGTTCCTGCAACCAGAAGCTCGGGGAAGCTTCTGTGACGTGAGATTTGACGCTCGCCTTTGTTTTCTGCAAGACGTTGTTGTAACGGTGGTAATGCTTGCATGCCGGCGGCCAGATGATCACAAGACGCCTGTTGTGAAGGTAATGGCCGTGGGACGCATGACCGTCCCCGGTGCAAGAGAGCGCACTTGTAGAAGTCGAAACAGCATGTACTGCTACCGCCAGCCTCCGAGGTGTAGCCTGCAGATGTACAGATAGCTGCTTCAGCACTTTCCAACACATTCGTCAGATGTTTCAGCTGCATGCTCCAGGAAAGGCACAATGAATCCTCAGCATTAGTCTGACATGTAGCGCACCGCGGTGCATGATGTTGTAGATTGCGTTATTGGCAGTCCAGTTTGCGCGCGCATCCCTGCGGTGGCACAGAAACGATTGTATGATGGGAAACTGCAACAGTCAGAGCCTGGTCAGGAAAACAGACAGTCGAAGCAACATCAGACTCGAGGCGTCTGTCGGGCCTGCGCAGTACTTGAGGAAAGTTTCACTGTCCACAAACCTGATGGCGGTCAAAGACAGGGTCGCATACTGGACCATGTCCGGCACGCTGCTGCACTCCGCCATGGTGGTGCCTGCGCAGCACGGTTTGCATGTGGGAAGGACAAGCTGTAAGCAGTAATAATAAGACTTATCGTCGACCATAAATCAAAGAAATGGTGGTGAGACTCGTACCGTCGAAGTTGATGATGTTGCTGTGGCCGAAGTAACTGCATTTTCACAGCACAGTTAGTCGGGCTGCTCAACATCGCGCCCCTCTGAGCAGAAATCAATTCCAGATTTGTAACCTTGCGCCATACCTGTACACCTTGTCCCGCCCCGCCATGTTCGCAACTGCGAAGTAGACGTTGTTCTCGAAGGCCCGCACCTGCAGTACGATAAGCTCCTTCTCTGCAGTTTGCTGCTGATGCAGCGGCCAAGGCAAACCTACTTGGCGAAGTCCTGGAGTGCCTCAGTCAGAGCAATACGAAGATGAGATAGCGGCGTACCTTCGCAATGTCCACCTGCTGCACATTGCACGGGTTCATGTACCCTACACACACCAAAAAGAAATCGTGTTGAGTATACACACGATTGTCGCTGCTGCAACCGACAAGGAGGGCCGCACCGCATCATAAGCAACACAGTAATCAGAAAGGAAATAGACATAGTAAAAGCTGGAAGAGGGCGCACCCTGAATGCGCACGACCAGCTCCGCGCCCTTGAACACCGTGTCCCTCACAATTTCCGGGAAGTCACCTGGCGACACATGGAGAACAAGAGATCTTGAACTGCCATTTGGATGACCGATCATGGCATGGATCCATCGGGACATGAGCCAGGCACTGGCCGCAGCAAGGGCACTTGGGCGGTACTCACCATCGTAGCAGATGATGCCCCCGATGATCATGCCCTTGGGCCCAACGGCCACCTTGGTCTCATGCGCCGCCGTCCAGGGCTCCTGGGGCACGGCAAGCATAACATATGCTTACCTTCTGATCACGGGATGGCTTTACGTACAGCAGGGAAGGGCCGCATCAAGGCAATGATGCCTATCAGCCTGGGTTCGGCCGTACCTTCGGCACCCAGGGGCAGATCTTGTGGTACACCTGCGATTGCATACCATTGCTGAACCGCCATCGCATGTGATGCTTTGCCAACACAAGGGCTGTGTCACACCGTGCACTGATCGGCAACGCAGGCGGCCCGTCGACAGACATCCAAAGGGATGTTCTTGTTCAGCTCACCAGGTCGACCGAGCCGGTGTCCGAAATCATGATCAGCGTGTTGTAGGGGTTCTTCCCCTCCTCCGGGTGCTCGGTGCCGGTCAGCGAAAAAATGCCCCAGACCTGGTGCAGGCTTCGAATCGATCAGAGTCAAAACATTGCTGTTGGATGTCATGTAGGTCCGTGAGTTCACGAAGGTATGAAACTGTGTGTTTTCTCTGCAGACTGACCTTGTTGTCGATGCACGCTTTCTTGAAGATCTCCACTTCAGGCGACTCCTCGAGCGGCGCAGGGATGGTGAATTCCTTCCACTGCAATGCGGGAGCACACAGGGTTGTTGTGCAGCCGTCAATTGCTCTCACTGCTGTGCAATGTACCATGCGGCTGAGATCAACTGCGCCATGGGTGCTGCATCGTGCCAGCTCAACACACAAGCTGGCAAGCCCAAACTTGCCTTGTAGGGGTGGAAGCCCTGCATGATGCCAAACGCGCTTGTTGCGGTCATCAAGTGCTCTGCATGTGCATGTCATTTGTGGGCATCAGCTCAACATGTCGCGACTGCAAGCGTGGTCCCTGCAACACACCTGAGTGGAGTACTCGGGGAAGCAAATGAGGTCCAGTCCTGCACGCATCAGATTTCATCAGCGTCTCGTTCATTATCGTGCGTGTCGTTTTGTTTCTGGCTCTGCTGCTTGTGATTATCCAAACTGCCGGTCAGGGTTTGACCTGCGGCGCTCACCCGGATAGCCCATCTTCACGCCCTTGATCGTGTCGGCGATCTTCTCGCAGTTTGCCAGCACCTCGTCATGAGTCTCGCAGACGGGCACCTTGTAGTTGATGACCGCGACGCCGACCTAATTTGGTGGCAAACAGCATGGTTGCGGAGGCAGGGCGGGTGCATGCACCTGTAGTAAGTGCCGCGTGTGCTATATCGTGCATCGGATGAGATAACAGGCCCCATAATGTCTTTCAAGGACAAGACAACAGCTCACCGCGTCGGGAGAGGAGCTGATGGATCCCACTGCGCCATTCAAACAATGTGTGAACACTGCACTTTTGATTTGCTGCCAGGTGCTCTTGCCAGACAGCGTGCAAATTGTTGTGAACAGGCAGTCTGGGCAGTCAAGCACTAGGCAGCAAGTGTGCAGCCACCTGGCATGTTGCAAAACCTGCATGCAACAATTCTGTGACCTCGGGTGCATGTAAATGGTGCTTCACGCCAGCCAGTCGTGGACTGATAGGGTTTTTGACCTCATGCAGGTGCGCACTGTGTCGCAAGGCGACAACGTGTGCAGGGAGCTGGGTTTACGCACTATGTCAGGGTTCCGATCGGTTTGCTGTACGTGCCCCGACATACGAAGCAAACAGCAAGTGCGGACAGATTGCAAACGGCTAATGTCCTACGTATCACCCTGGTTGGCCACATCGTGTTTGGCTGGCAAGGGGCGCACCTTGCGTGCCTTGCCCTTAGTAAAGAAGAGGACGTGAACACAACCGCGTGTTTCTTCCCGTGACCGCGCGGCAGCTGAGATATGCAAGACTTGTTGCTCAATTGATGCAAAACCGCTTCCCGATCGAGCTGCGGCGGCAGATATAGTCGTTTCACTCGTGTCGAGATCCGCGTCAGCGAGGGAGCAAAGAGTTCTACCCCTTTGCCGCTGGAAGTTCTTGGCCTTCACTGCTTCCCCCTGGCAAGAGTCACATCTAGCCACGTTCAAGTTCGTACCGTAGCCTGCATCACACACAAAGCTGTTGAGGCTGCTCTCGCAATGGCAGAAGGATGGCGCATCCTGTTCTGATGTAAGACAACTCGCAAGACTTCACATCTGGGATTGGCCAGCAGGAACGGGCTGCTGTCGGAATTCCAAACAATCTAGATGTCTGGGGGCCTCAAGATCAAATTGAAGATAGGAGGCAATCCCGTGGCGCCACGGCCGACACAGTCCGGTGCCTCTGGCGATCTCGGCCACCCCGCGCAGCGTGCGCCCAGCGGTTCTGGCCCTGCAGAAGCGCCGCAGCAGAAGCAGCACAAGGAGAAGAAGAAAAAGAAGCGGCGGCACGATGACGCCAGCCGAGCAGCGCAGCCGTCTGAGGGGCATGCGTTTCATGCGTCGGGCGCACATACGGCAGCGGGTGAGCAGTTTCCCCGTGTCAATGGTAGTTCAGTGTCGATGGCATTGTAATGCTTACCAATGGTGGTTACAGAATGTAGCCGTTGTCACGGCTGCAGGCTTTCATGTCACGGACAAGGCGCCTCAAGTTTCGGACGCTGTGTCATGATTGTTGCATGGAACATGCAGAGTGTTTTCTCGCAGGCCCCTCGACCAGTGCACAGCCAGCAGCGGCCGGGCAGCAGTTGCATGCACCGATCAGGATCACCTTCAAGGGCTTTGGGAAGCCCGCCGCGAGTGGCCTGCCGCCAGCAGCGCAGCAGCAGCAGCCCGGTCCGGCGGGCTCTGAGCAGCGGCCGAAGAAGAAGCGGAAAAAGAACCGCGACGGCGGCGCCGGCGGTGCCGCGGCGGGCCCCGCGCCGTCCCTCAGCCTGAGGGTGCCGTCCGGCGGCTGGGACAGACAGCTGGCAGACGCGGCAGCCGCCGCGGCGGTGGCGCATCACAGCGGCCATGCAGCAAACGGCTACCGGCCGCAGCCGCAGCTGCCCGGTGGCTTTGGCGGCGGGCAGGGCGCCTACGCCGGCGGCCCCGGCGGCCGGCCGCCCAAGGGCCAGAAGCAGAAGAAGCCGCGGATGCCGAAAGCATCGGGCAAGGCGGGAGGCGCAAAGGAGGCAGCCGCCACCGCCGCGGCGCCCGAGCCACGCAAGCCGCCGCCGCGCAAGCGCAAGGCCTCGGCGCGCTCACAGCAGATGGACGATGACGGCGACTACCCGCCGGCTTCCCCCGACCCGCTGCGGCCCGGCTCGGCGGCGGCGGCGCCTGCGCTCGGGGCGCCCGCCAAGGTGTCTGCGGCGGGCTCTGCGGCGGCCGCCGCCATCGCCGCGCAGCCGCTCGGCATGCCCTCAGCGAAGCCCGCCGACAGCCAGGACCAGGTGGGAAGCCTGCTGTGCCTTCGTGGTGTCGCAGTCATGCTGAGTGGCGTCAGTAGAATGTCGGCGGCATGCAAAACGCCATGCCTCGCCTCTCACCCGGCCCCTGAAGTTGGCCAGCAGCTGGTATGGTATCGCCTGCTGCCGCAGCGCATGTTGGGCAGCGCAGGCTGGCACAGGAGTGCGCGCCAACAACACCACTCCGTGTGCAGGCTGTGAGCGGGCAGGTGGGCCCCGAGGCTGCATCGGCGGCGCCGCCGGGGCCGGAGCTGCCACCGCAGCCGGCGGACATTGAGCGCGTCATGGACAAGGTGCAGAAGCGGGACAACTTCCACATCTTCAAGGAGCCCGTCACCGACGCCATGGTGCGACTTCAACCACAGGGACTGAATGATCCTACCTGGGCAATGTCGGCCTGACAACAATGAGATGGACTTGCGCAGCTGCTCTCCACAGGCTGGGCAGGGCTTAGGCGGGCTGCGGCGGACGGCGTCTTGCCAACGTCATGCGTTGAGCGAGCGCCGCCAGCATTGTTTGTGCCCTGCAAGCAGTCTGTGACAGCATTCGATGGGCCGTACCGCCGCCGAACACCTGAATACTCTGCCGATGCCGTGCCGCGGCAGGCGCCGGCCTTTGGACATTTGAAGTTCTCGCAGTGTGGGTTTGTAGTTTGTCTTGATTCCCGCGCGTATTCCAATGTCATGTGTGATTTCTTCGCGGCAGGCGCCGGGCTACAGCGCAGCCATCAAGCGGCCGATGGACTTCACGACGATGCGGGGCCGGCACGCAGAGGGGGCGTACAAAACCTGGGACGCGTTGGCGGAGGACATGCGGGTCATGTTCAACAATGCCATGACATTCAACCCACCGGACACCCTGTACCACAAACAGGTGCGCCTGGGCTGCGCTCCCGCGCCTTGAGACGGCTGGATCCGAGAATTAAGCTCGTGCACGGTGCCGTCGACACTGCACGGACACTCATATCGCCGCATTTCGCAGCAAGGTTGTCCGGACAGTGTGCTTGCTCGTCGACGTCATCACATCCCCATGCCTCACGCACAGTATCAACGAATAAAGCCTCGTCCAATACAATGTGAAGTCTTGCAGGCGATCACGCTTCCTGCGGCTGGCAGAGAAGAAGTGTGCATGAGATCAACCCTATTGCATCATGCATTTGTGTGTCGTTTTGCTGGCCGAGATGCTGCTGGGGCTGACGGAGAAGCTGGGGCGGCACAGCATCAAGAATGAAGAGTAAAAAGTCCGATAATATTTGCGACGCCCTGCAGGCGAAGATGCTGCTGGGGCTGGCGGAGAAGCTGATAAAGCTGGGGCGGCACGGCATCAAGGACTATCGGGGGCGCACCGCCAGCGTCGCGCGCGCCGCGAACTCCGAGGCCGCCGCCGAGGCCAAGGAGAAGAACGATGCCGCCCGCGCCGCCGGCAGGTGAGTCGATGTAGCGTACTGCTTCGATACGCACGCGGGGGCCGCACGATACGGTACACGCAGCGGCCAAGGCTGTTTCATTATGATCTAGGTGTCTGAGGCTTGAGTACAGCAGTGCTGTTTCCGGTTGTTCTTAGGGTTTTTGTGCGGCAGGGCTGAAAAAGCGGCGGCTCGACAGAAGCAGCTGGAGCAGCGGGCGGCGGCCAGCGGTGTTGCGGTCTCCCGCGTCTCTGGCGCCACCCAAGGTTAGTCTGTCACAGGCCTGTGAGCAACAGCTGCAGGCTTACGGTCTTGCCGTGACGGTGTCAAGAAAACAACTATGGTTTGCTGCCGCCTCGCCACAGCCTCGCCACAGCATCTACTGTGCTTGGATCCCAGTCATCGCTTGTGTGCCACAGGGGGAAAGGGCAGCTGTCATGCACCAACAGCAGCCGCCAATGAATGATGTGCTGCGACCTTGGTGGCAGGTGCCGGCGGACACGGCGGCACGAGGGTGAGCCGGCCGGCGACGCGGGTGGTGGCGGAGCCTGCAGAGGTGGACCACACCGTGCGCAACACCTTCCCCATGCGCCCCCGCAACACTGACGCTGGAACAATCGCCATGCGGGTGCGGCCATCGTCCGCTCGTAGTGGAGCTCGAGCTGCGCTGATACTGCAATATCACCTAGGTTGTACCCGAAAGGCTCACTCCACACGGGACGAGACCGCAGGCTGCGCATTCTTCCTGCGGCCTCGAAACGCCGACGCATGTTACAGTCGCCGTGTGGGTGGGGCGCTGACCTGGTTCGCTGGCAGGCTCTGAACTGTGCAATGACGCAGCCACAGCATCTACCCCAACGACTGGGCTCCTGGTCGGGGCTGTGCGCCACAGCAACTCAGCACCATGAGACACGACCTGCAGCGCAGCGCAGCGCATCCGCTTCACAGCTCAAAAAACGTTCGCCGCCGCTCCCTGATCACCGGCGTGCACGCCCAGCAGTGCTCGATTTGACGGTTGCAGTGTTGGCTTTGCCCTGGGCACAGGGCCTGGCATTTCCGGCTGCTACCTAGAGCTCAAGTCACCAGAGCACAATCAATTGATTGTCTACTCCTCTTTCCTGTGCACAGGGTCTGGCGTGCGGCGCGAATGCAGAGGGCGTGCCCTTGGGCCGGCTGGCGCTGGCTCCCATGCCGGGCGCCAACTCGGCGACATCGTACGCCTCGCACCTCACGGCCTTTATGGCGGGCCTCAAGGGCAAGGCACAGGCGTTTGCCCAGGTGCGCCTGCGCGAAAACCTCATAGACGTACCCGTATTCATCAAGACTTCTGACTCGTTGTGAACTGTTGCGTTACAGTTGCTGAGGCGGTCTGTCGTCTGCGCACAGGCGTACCTGCGGCAGAGCCTCAACCCCGCGCCGCGGCCCGCGCCGCAGCCGCAGCCGCAGTTCCAGACACAGCCGCAGGCGCAGCCGCACGCGCTGCCGTCGCCGGCGCCCCAGCAGCAGTATCGACCTGCGCCGCAACAGCAGCAGTATCGTCCTGCACCGCAGCAGCAGCAGCAGCAGCAGCAGCAGCAACAACAGCCGGCGGCGATGACACAGCAGCAGCAGCAGCAGCAGCGGGTTCAGCCAACAGGGCAGCCGCAGACGAGCTTGCCGGCCACCGCTGTGCGGCCCGTCGGCAGCCAGCTCCTGCCTGCCGCATTGGCGCCGCCAAGCCGGCCACCGGGCATGGCAGCTGCACAGGGCGCTCCAGCAATCTGAGTCCGCAGTTTTGGGCGAGCTGTGCTTCGGCACAAATCCGAGAGCTGTCTAGGAAAAGATGCTGGGTCAGGCACCAGTGGTCGGGAAATGTGTTTTGACGCGGTGCATCTAGATGGATGAGACTCCCTTTTTACAATCCAACGTGCGCACATGCTTGCATGAGATATCGGATGCGCAAGCACATGTGTCTAGGCTGTACAGTAGAAACGATACTACTGCTCCGCGCATCAAACAAGTAAATGGATGTTGTCCAGCCCCCGCCAGACAACTGTGCAGAGAGCTACTGCTGCTCTCCCGACACACGAGCGCCATCTAGCGCATCCTGCAGCGACGCCTCAGCGGGGCTGCTGCGTCGTGTGACTGCGCCCGCGGCCAGATGCGATGCCACGCTCGCAGGTTCTGCTGGGCGCTGGGCACTTGCACATTTGCTGCGCCGGCAGACATGGCAGAGTTGACTGCAGGTGCCCCCCGCGCAGCCGGCTCATCATTAGCCTCAGAAGAAACTACTCGATTCCTCAGCTTCCTCGTCCAGCTTCCAGCTGCCGCTCTCCACCACCTTACGCAGGCTATCCGCCTCGCCGTCTGCGATGCCCAGCACCTTGGCCACCGCCGCCTGCTTCTGCCCGTCCTTCTCCTGCGCACAGACGCGACACAAATGTGAATTGAAGCAGATTGCAAGCCATAGATAGCTACGCTGGTTCTCATGCGCCAGCCTTCAGACGCCCTGCATTGGAGTGTCGGCTGTGAGCTTGGCCGCCGCACAGCAGCGTCGCAGCACACCAGGCTTGCACCAGCAGACACAGCTCATGGCGCAACGGCGCCGCAAGCAGGGAGGGTGGCATTGCTGCGGTCTCCAGCGGAGCCGCACCCAGGACAGGCAGGCGGAGAACAGGTCCTGCAGCTCGTGTGGTGGACTCCATGTACCGAGAATTTAGTGGCGCAACAGCGCTGCAGGGAGAAAAGTGATACAGTGGGTTGATGACAAGTGCACTACCCGGGACAGGTAGGCGGAGAACAGATCCTGCAGCTCGGCGCGCTCCTCCCACTGCACGGACCGCTCGTCCGGCAGCGCCCGATCGCACGCCAGCAGGTTGTTGACGCTCTTCACCGCGTCGTCCAGCTTTTTCTGCCGCAGCAGCGAGATCGCCTGCGCGAGCGGCGGGTGCAGATCATTTGTTCACAGCACACGGTCGGAAGTCTAAGACGAGGGGCCATGGCAACAGCGCTTGCACAGCGACAGGGAAGCATCTGCAGCTGCAAGCAGGGCCACGAGCGCTGAGTGTGGGCACCGCCACCAAGGAGGTCCCCAGGAACAAACTGGACCTGCATCTGGCGTGGGGCCAACGAGCAATGTACCGACACAGAAGGGCGGCAGACGAGAGTGGGCGGGCTGCGGCAGGGACTGACGGCACCTGGACCAGGGTGGTGCGGCGGCGGTCCTTGGCGAGGGCCTTGACCGCCTGCTGCACCTTCTTCTCCGACAGCGACAGCTGCTCCGGCAGCTTGTGCATCAGCTCCTCCGCGTCGAAGTTGCCCGTGCCGTCCGTGAGCCGCTCCTTCAGCTGCACGGCGATAGGAGGTGGCTTGTAAGGAAGCAGCTCGTCAGCGCATCTGTTGCGGCAACTTTGTGTCTGGTGGTGCCGTGCCAGGCGGAGGCCGTATGTCCACTGCCGCAAACCCCCCTCCGAGCTGCCTGCGCTGGCGCCAGGCAGCTGCACGCCAGAAATGTTGCGACATGCAGAGCACACAAGCTTGTGACCAGGCACAGAAGCAGCTGGCCTTCTCGGGCGGCCCTGGCGCGCTTTGCGGCACCAGCATTCACCAGTTTTGTATCAGCAGCAGCGGCGGCGGCGGCGGCAGCGGCGGCGGCAGAAGCAGCGGCGGCAGCAGAAAAGGGGCACGCACCTCCTTGGTGTACAGCTGCACGCGCATGTCCTCGGAGACGAAGGACTCGATGTCGACGCCGGACTCGGCCATGTCGCGCAGGCGCTCGAGGGTGAGCGCGCCCGCCGACTTGGCCGCCTGCAGGCTGCCGATGAGCCGCTGGTTCTGCACGCCCTTGATGATCTTCTTCGCCGCCTCCTCGCTCAGCCCCATCTTCTGGCGCATGTCTGTTGGCAGCAGGAACACCGGGATCTGAGACTGCTGAGGACGCAACGGTGATTCGGAGCCCACTTGGGCAAGCTGCTGTATCGAAGACAGCAGGCAGGCAGTGTGCGGCACATGGCAGCAGACAGCAAACACCATTGCCTTATAATGCATGCCATGGACTGAAGGACCTGCTGTGACAAAAAACAAATTGGCAGCAAACACAGGTGCGAGATGCATCAGCACTGAGGTCCAAAACAAGCATGGGCAATGATGAGGCAGCGGACCTGCGAGGGCCTGCGCCCGCTCGGCTGTCAGCTGGCCATCGCCCATGATGGTCTGCACCTGATGCCGGAACGACTGCTCCGCCAGGCCCTGGTGCACCTGGCACAGCAGCGCAGAGGGAGGCTCAGCTCAGGCAGCCAGCACAGCCTTGGCTTTTGAAGATCGTGCAGATGAGTGCCGTCGCAGCGGCAGCCGGGCCAACGCCGGCATTGGGCGTGGCCTTCCCGGCGCAAGCTGCAGCGCCAGACTTGGAGAAACGGCCCTGAAGCGCAAAAAGGTCCCCACATGCCCTGCACCACAGTTGACGGTGTCGACGCCAGGCATGACGGGCGCGCATTTGGCACACGCTTTAGTGTGGAGGCTGGGCTTGGAGGCCTAGCAGAGCTGGATTCCGTTGCTTCTGCATATAAAGGAAGCCTAAAGGGCATTTTAGGGGCAAGCGGCGGCGCGCACTGAGGAGAAGTCGAACCGGAAGAGGTCAGGAGCGGACTGGCAAAAACGACAAATATGTTTTTTTTAATACAAAGACGACCCGGGAAAGCAGGCCATAGAACACAGACAAGATGAGGGCGCGGCTGCGCACCGAGGAGACGTCGAACTGGGAGAGGCCGAGCACATCGCCGAGCTGCGCGAGGCGGGCGAACTCGGAGGAGTCGCGCTCGACGACGACAGTGGTGCCCATGGGCAGCGCCACCACGTCGCCGGACATGCAGTAGAGCAGGAAGTTGCGGTAGATGTCGCTCCGGTCCCGCAGCTCCAGGTCCTCCGCCAGCGTCACCTCCTTCTGGCTCCGCATCATTGCGCCTGCAGCGAAGCAACGAAGCGATAAGGGCTGTGCTTCGCTTTCTTTGCGTTAATGTCATGGTCAGTGTTGGTGCTCCGTCATCGGTTGGTGCTCCGCCAGCGTCACCTCCTCCTCGCTCCGCATCATCGCGCCTGCGTGTGAAAGTAGGAAGCATATCCATGACTGTCATTCACCAAGATGAGAGATCTGATGAATAGTGCAGACTAGACTAGACCGCCTCCTGAATGGGTCCTCCGCCAGCGTCACCTCCTCGCTCCGCATCATCGCGCCTGCAGTGCGACACATTGAATGACTATCTCAACTTTCTGTTCGCATATAGGCAGGTGTGCGCCAGGAAACATAAGCATGCCTCCACAGGCTAGCCTGTGCGGGGGCATGTGGGGGGCACAGCGGCGCTGGACTACCCCCCACCTCCAGGCAAACCCACAAGCAAACACACTTCCGAGGCAAACCCACAGGCTGCGCGTGCCGAGGTCCCACATGGGGCAGGGTCATTCTCTGGCAGGACAACCAGCCGGCACGCACCAGTGGAGCCGATCTCCTCGCCCTGCGCGCGCGCTGCGGCTGCGTCCTGCGCCTTTGCGAGTGTCGCTGGCCGCTCGTCGTCCTCTGCACCAGGCCATGGACAAGGCTGAGCATCAGACAGCGAGGCGTTGTTGACAAGGAAAAAGCTGGCAACTAGCCAGAGAACGATGTAAGACTTTGAATCAATCAAGTCGGAGGCTGCACGCTGCTGCTGATGTGACCACCTTGCACGCAGCTTTGAAGCACACACTTGGTGCAGGATGTTGTCCAATGCGTTGGCATCAAAGATGCGTAGCTGCGGCCGCCCAGCGAGACCGCGGGCTGTGGCACACACATCAGCCATCGTGATGCCTGCCGCCGCTGCTCTTCTGCCAGAGCCTGCAGGGCGCGTGCCAGCAGCTGCAAGTGCAGAACCTCCGTCTCCAAAAGCGCAGCCTCATGCGCACCTGAGGGCGTGGTGCATCGGCAGCGCCTGAGGGCGCGGCGTCGGTGGGCAGCTTGCAGGGTGCAGGCCCGCAGGTGCATATGTGATACTGATCACTCACATTAGACCCTATTGCTGAGAGCGCGGCGTCGGCAGGCAGCTCCTCAAAGATCTTGACACTGCCGCTTGCGAGTCATTTTAATTCCAGGCGCACCTGAGGGCGCGGCGTCGGCGGGTAGCTCCTCCCGCAACTCCACCTCCTTGACCTCGCTGTTGCTATGACGATGTAATCGCTGGAACCTAGCCAAGGCGCACCTGCCGGTGCGGCGTCGGCGGGCAGCTCCTCCTGCACCTCCACCTCCTTGCCCTCGGCCTCCGCCTTTGCGCCCTCATCCACGACGTCGTCCTCCTCCTCCTCAGCCGCCTTGGCCCGCGGGAAGAAGGGCTGCGGGTCCTCCTTGCCCTCGCCCGCCTGCTCCTTGTCCGCCGCCTCCTTGGCCTGCCGGAAACAGCGGGGGCAAGAAGTCAGTGCCGGGATGTGGGCCGGCTGCACGGACTGCCTGATGATTGCCTGTCCGAAGGTCTGTTCCCGCTGTGCGGTCTGTTCCCGCTGTGTGCAGTGCCACATGCACGACCCGACAGAGACGAAACATTCCCCCTGTAGATTCGGTGCAAAGCTGTGTCCAACATCCCGACTGCTCGCCCCGCCCCGGATGCTGCACGACATGAGGAGCCATGGTGCAGGCGGCTGGGCGACAGCGGGAACGGCAGAGCGGCGGCGCGCCTTGGCCATGGTGTTGGCCAACTCCTGCATGGCCTTCTCCTTGTCGGCGGTGGCCTTGGCCTTGGCCTCGGCAGCCTCCCGCTCCTTCCGCGCCTTCTCCTCCGCCGCCTCCCGCTCCTCCTTCGTCTGCACCAGCCACAAGGAAGCATTGTAAGTACATTGCATACACTTTGCATATTCTCAGCGCAGCAGCGCAGACACTGTAAGGCATGCCTCTAGCCAATGGCTCCGGATGGGCGCAGGTGTCCGGCTGTGAGACAGAGAATTTCCGGCTGTCCGGCTTCCCGGCTGTGAGACACAGAACTTCAGCGCATCGCCGCCGGCGCCTTGCGGAGCGCTTCAGGTGCGGAATCTCTATCGTCGCAGCATGCCGCAAGCCGTAGAGGGTTGCGCAGCCAGGGAGACATGCGACGTCGGGCATAGCAGGGCACCTGCAGGTCCTTCAGCAGCGGCGAGACGACGATGTTGGAGAAGTAGACGAGCTTCTTCAGCTCCTTTGCGCCGTCCAGCCGCTGCCGCGTGTTGCGCGACCGCGTGATGAAGCCCAGGAACGCCCTGCAGCAGCACAAGCACGACTGGTTGATGCTCCGAATCCTGCACCTGTGATCGCCTCCAATCCATCCGTCATAACGCAGAATCGCACCCCGAACATCAGGGTCGTCAGCGCGGGGCCCTGCGCAGTGCCGTCTCTGGACGCAGGCTCTAAAGCGCCAAGGCAGGTGCCGGCCATGTGCCGAAAAGCAATTTCAGCCGGCTGTGGCCAAGCAAGCTGGGATGACGCACTTGCGGGCCGTATCCTTCAGGATCTCCTTTGCGACGTGCTCTGACAGGTGCACCGCCTCCCGCGCTTGCCGCACCGCCTTGCGGTCGTCCTGCATTATGTCAATAAACCGAGTTGAGAGCTGCTTCGATGAGCGCGTGATCATGCACGGATGGAATCACCAGAGCTTGGCAGCAGGGTAGCACTTGCAGCGTTGCGACAAAGCTGGTGAGCACTCAGGCGGATGACGGCGGGATCAGTGTGCAATTCTTGGCTACATGCTGGGTTCGAGGCCAGAGAAACACACTGCACGGACCTGCGTAAAGCCATCGATGCCGGCGCCGAGGGCATCGTTGACGGCGGAACGGAAGATGCGGCCCTTGGTCGCGCGGTCGATGTCCGCCACCGCCTCCGACGACAGGCACAGCAGCTTGCGCAGCTTCGTCAGCTCCTCCGCCTCCTCGTCTGCACAATTTGCGCAAGTTTGTGGCGTCAGACGCCACAGATATGAACACTTAGGGACACGTCTCGCCCTTGCGAGCTGGCGCCAGAACAACACCAACATGAAGCATGGACCCACAAGGCTGCGCAGCCTCTCCATCTCCAGCGTGAAAATACAAGTATTGAGATATTCTGCCCTGTGCAAGACGAGGTGCATGGCCAGCATACCACGCTGCAGAGTCGCGCTGCGGAGTAACGCACCCGAGATGGTCTTCTTCTCGAGGAAGGACTCGATGCGCTCGGTGTAGATGCCCTTGTGGACCTCCGTTGCGGCGTCGGAGTCGTACTTGAGCCGGTCGCAGAGGTCCGACAGAACCGCCGCCTTGCTGCTCGCCTGCTCCAGCCGCCCGCTGCGGAACTCCTCCCGCAGCAGCCGCCTGCGGCCACCCAGCAAACTTCGCTCGCAGCCCGAAGAATCTTGTTCAACATGCTCCGAGATGGTTCAGTGCACGCAAGGCAGAGTTGGTCTCCCACGCACTTGGCGCTGCATGTCTTGTGCTGCACAGAGTGCCGTCATCACACAGGCTGCGCTTGTGCGAACGTTGCATCTGCCCGATAATCCCAACCTGTAGGCGGCGGAGATGACTTCCTCCCGCACGCCGGCGGCCTCCCTGGGGCCCAGCGCCAGCGCCAGCTGCAGGTCCTCCAGGTCGCTCTCCAGCGCGTCATCCACCTGTTGCCACGCCGGATATGCGGGCTTGATGAAGCGACACGCCTGCTGGTGTTGAAGAGCCTCTCTAGCACAGCAGGGCGGGGTGCCGACGCGCAGGCATGCAGCAGGTCGGAAGGATGCATCGGCGCGGCCACGGCGTCCGGCCCCGCCGCTCTGAAGAAGGGGTCGCAGGAACGGTGTTTGTCGGCCGGACAGAGGGGGGCGCACCGACTTGGTCTTTGCAAGGCGCTCCTCCAGGAAGATGCGGAACAGGCTGCGCAGCTCGCGCGTCTTGCCCTCGCCAGACGCGGCGTCGTACTTACCGCCCCACACGCTGGTGCGGCCCAGGCCCGGCACCACGTCCGGATCCGCCGCCAGGCTATCCAGCTGCCTGTTGAACGCCAGCAGCTGCTCCAGCTGCGGCAAGGCATGGCAGCAAGCAGTTCAGCGCCTCTGCAGCGTCAACATCTTGGGGGGATCTTGACAGAGGCTGCCAATCACACGTTTGCTAGAAATCACACATTTGCTAAAAGGCCAGGCCGCCCAGCTGTCTGTTGAACGCCAGCAGCTGATCCAGCTGCGGGATGGCATGGCGGCAGCAATAACCCTGGTTGTGCGGCACCTCTGCAGCGCCTCTGCAGTATTGATGCCTCACGAACGATGGACGTGTCATGCCAGAGCCGCCGCTTCCACATGCTGGTTGCTCGTGCTCATTGAAATTTGCAAGTTGCCGCCAGGAAGCAGCAGCGGCATCACATGACATGCTGCGGAATGCAGCGGAGTGGCCAGTTGCCCGCCGCACCTCGGTGATCGCCTCAGAGTAATCGCGCGCACGGGTGCGGCGCTTGATGACCTCCAGCGCCGCGTCGAGGCCGGCCTCCAGGCGCGCGCGCGCTGCCTCCTTCACAATGTCGATCGCCACCTCGTCGCCCAGGCGCACCCGCTGCTGGTACTGCCGCAGCTCCGCCAGCTGCTTCTTGTCTGCCTGTCACGCAATTGCGAGACGGGCAGGTGTCACTCACTGATGAACCCCTGCAGGATTCCGATCTCAGGAACAGTTCCTGCTCGTAGCCCTCATGACAAGGCAGCCTGGTCAAGGCTCTGCTTGACGTGTCAGAACCCGCAGCATGTGAGTCCGTGCGCTTCTGGGCTGCAAGGGACAGCATGAAACAACGCTTTATCGTTTCTCAGCAGTTCTCAGCAGTTGTCAGCAGTTTCTTGAGCAGTACACAGAGCAGCAGGCGCACCTGGAAGCCACCGCGCTCGTCCAGGAAGGACTTGAAGAGCGCCTTGGCGCTGTCGCGCTTGGCGACCGCCAGCTGCGAGTCCGTCAGCTTGAAAGTGCGCCGCCAGGGCAGCAGGAATGCTGCCTTCTGGTCGCCGAACACCAGGTTGCTGACGAAGATGAGCTTCTGGAAGGTCTGCGGCAGCGCAGGGGCACAGGGCTCATCAGGCGGTCGGGCGTTCGCATCGTCAAGGCAGTGCGCCGTGTTGCGGCGTGCCTGTCGGACAGTGCTGCCAAGCAACACCGCATCAAACTCCTGTCACTGAGGCCTGCGCATTGCGTGTCGCAACAATGCGTTGAGGAGACACAGCGCGGCGGCGCACCTTCTTCTCCACCGCAGTGGCTTCCCGGGAGCCGGACTCAAAGGAGGACCGCACGAAGCGGCGCCCGACGTCCAGGTGCACGGGCGCGGCCTCCTCGTCGGATATCCCCAGGGCCTCCTTGAAGGCCCGGATGTCGTCGGGCTCCTGCCCCGTGAGCGGCGCGTCGCCCTTGGGGATGGACCACTCCAGGAAGAGGCCGTACATTGCCGCCACGTCCGCAGGCTGCGAGGTCGCGATATCGACGCCGAAGCGCGCGTTGATGTCCTCCACCTGTTCATACGGCAGCGGCTCATGAGATGCTGGGAGGAAGATGTGTGGACATCCGGTGGGCTGACTTGACAAGTGGCGTCATGCTCCGAGCGCCACGGCACTGTTGAGTTTGGTCCTGCCATGCATCATAAGGCAGCAACAGCCGGGGGGCCCACCTCCTGCCGGGTGAGGCTGCGGGGGTCCTCCTTGGAAGCCAGCAGGTTGTGCAGCACGATGCTGGCTGCCTTTGCCCGTGTCTCCTGCAGCCGCTTGGCCACCAGGACGCCTACTGCCGCGCCGACCAGCGCTCCGCCGGCCCGTCCCAGCGTCCGCCATGCAGCTGCGAGCAGCATGGCACTCTGCTTCGCGCATGCTTCCGGGAAGATGCATCTGAGATGCTGGCAGTACGATGTAGCATGTTCGAAGAGCACATTCGATGCATACATGGCATGGCACTAGCGGCCCAGCGTTCGTCACGCGGCTGCGAGCAGCATGGCATCATCCTTTACGCATACACTGACGGAGACACATCTGATGTGTATTTCATTTTGATCCAGCACGTTTGATGCATCGCTGGCACGGCACAGGCATTGCAGCACTGGCGGTGCGACGCCGGCCGCCGCATGCGGTACAGCGGACAATGAGGTGCCCACCTGGCGCCTGGTTGCCGGCGAGACCGCCGACGCCGGCTGTCAGCATCACGACGAGCACGGCGCCAGCAGTGACTGCCGAGCCCGGCACGCTCGCAAGAGCACTCTGCAGCGCATCCTGTTCCCGCGATTGCTGGAAAGGAGTCTGCAGGCAGAACACCATATATCAGAAAGCAGTGAATACATCCTATGCGGATGCCGCTGTTCGCTGCTGCACATTGCTAAAGATTGCATTGACGTTGGTGGTTGCTGTGTGCCTTCTGGGTGTACAAATCGAACCTGTGAAGCAGCAGCCGCTGATGCCTGTGCTGAAATCTTGACCACTGGTCGCCTGTTGGGGCAGACGCTGCGCAGGAGCGCAGGAGCTGGCTGTGCGTGGTGTCGAAACTGCGATGCCGAGGGCCGCCTGAACTGGCCAGGCACCAGCGGGCACGCGCAGCCGCCCGGTCGCAATTGCAAGCCCGAGGAGAAGTTCATGGTGGACGTGTGCAAGCGCCTGGCGCACCCCTGCGGCGCTGGAAAGGCCGCTGGACAGCAGATCAGCCCGTGTTCAGCAGCCATCCACACCTAGGCAGATGAGGTGGAAGTAGCACGCCTTTTGGCCAATCAGCTCAGCGCCTTCCTCTGCTGCCTGAAAGCAATGTGTATTCCCCTTGCTTCAAAAGGGGGTCCCAGTTGTTGTCCATGTCCTGCCGATGCTTGCAGCCCTGCGTGCTGCGTCTCGAAAGCAAATACAAAATTGATACTCTGATCCAAGGTGTTTACGCGGAATCGAGCTCTTCTCCTCCAGCCAGCTCGGAGGTCCAAGAGTCGCACGATCTCAGACATTTTTTGCTGGTATCCAGGCAGAAACGAGCAGGTTAACAGGGTGTCCCGTGTCTCGGACTGAGTACTGAACCTTTCTGAAGCCAAAAGCGGCGCAAGGGTGGCGGCCGCCCGCTCCCTTGAGAAGCCGGCGCCATGGAAAAGCCAAACCGCAGCGCGGCGCAACAAAAGCTGGAGCTGGAAGCCTACACAGCCGTGCTCCGCGCACTTGCTGCCACAGCAATGGACTGGGTGCGCTTGCACAGCGGTGACAGTTGCCCATCCATCCTGGAAGGAAAGTCTCCTGTCATCTGCGGCGGCCGCAGCAGTTGCTCAGTGTGACTGACGCAGCCTGCTGACTCTTTGCCCGCAGTCGAAAGAGCGGCTGATGACGGAGATCCGCCGCGAACTGCACATCTCGACCGAGGAGCACTTTGTGAGCGTTGCTTCCGCCCCTGCACAATGTGACGGCACTTCCCACATGCAAGCGGTCATCATGCCCAACCATAGCTGACGTGTGCATGCTTACCTAAACAACAGCGACAACAGAGCCTATTCGTCTGAGTGACGTTGCTGCGTGCGGCAGACGGTGCTGAGCAAGGTCATGGAGGACGAGGAAATCACGGCGATCCGGGAGGGGCGGCCGCTGCCCATGACCAGCAGCTACGCGACGCCGGTCGCCGAGCTGCCCAGCCGCAGGTGCACACTTTCAGAAGATTGCACGCAGATGCAGCTCGGGTCGCGCAGCACCCAACGCCACTGTGCATTCGTTGGACACAGAAACGAAACCTACAAAGCCCACTGCCTGGTCCGGTTTGACTTTGAATGGCTTTCAACTAGGATTGCGAGCGTCAGAGAGGTTGAGTCAATTCTAATGAAATGTTACTGCGCCCTACAACGCTGCAGATCAGCACAGCAGCAATCGACCAGCGGCCGAGGCCGCGGCCGTGGTGTCAGTCGGCAAATTTCCAAGTGTGCCGCGTTGCAAGAATGGGAAGACTGAGCTTTTATGTGTCATCGCCTGCATTGGTGGCGCAGAATGTAGGGGAGGCATAAAAGCCCACGAAGCCCATAACAGGCACTCTGCATCGTCCTTTTGGCGAAGCTGCCATTCAAATTTTTCACAAGCGCTCAAGACTGATGTGTAACACCGCGCAGAAGTGCTGCTGCAGCGGCTGCAGCAGGAGGCAGCTCAGAGCGGAGAGGGCCTGGCAGGCCCCCTAACAGGTCTGCAACCGACTCCAAATTCAGATGCTCAGAAGCAGTGACTAATTTGCTGAGCACTCTTGACCCTGGATTGCCTTCCCATGAGTCAACGATCTGGCAGGCTCTGTTGCCAAGATACGACATGCATTCAAGTGCGTGCCGGTAAAAGCCTTTGGGCCTGCAGCAGGGGCAGGTTGACACACGCCAGCGGCGAGCCGGCGGCGCCGGCGCTGCGGAAGCGCGGCAAGCACCGCTCCAGCAGCGCGGCTCCCGGCGGGCATGTCAACGAGCTCATCGGCCGCACCATCTGGTGATCCATCTGGCCCTCTTGGCCTCTGCCCGCAGCGTGAAACTCGAGACTTTTGCAATGCATGCGGCAAGGTGACAACGGCATGGACAGAAGGTCAAAGGAGTCTGACTGGGAAAGGAGCCCTGAAGCTGGTCAACCATTGCGCTGCGCAGGCGGCATTGGCCGATGGAGCAGGTGGCATGGGCAAAGGGCATGATCACGGATTACAAGCCCAGCACTAATGAGCACACGGTGGTGTACGACATCAACACGCCCGACGAGAGCTGGGAGGAGATCAATCTCACGTGCGTCTTCTGCTGGAGCTGTCGTCTCTGCCGGCATGCCGTACTCCTCCCTGGCACCTTGTGTTTTCATATGCGCACGCCTCGCTCGCCTGCTGCCGGTTTGTTAACCAAAATAGTGAGGCACGGTCTGCAGCGCGTCACTGGAAAGCCTTCTCAACACATATTTCGGGCACCACATCGCAGTGCTTGACCCCTTCGAAGAACACGACCAGCGGATCCTCCAAGAATGTGCAACTATCGTGCGGCAGGGTGCTGCGGCCGGGCGTGGACTACGAGCTGGCGCAGGACGGGGACGTGCAGCAGCTGGTGACGCCCGTGGCGCCACCGCTGCGCAGCGGTTCCATGTCGCGTAGCCAGAAGCGCAAGGCCGTGCGTGTGCTCGCAGCCGACATGGCAGATCAGTAGTGGACTGCTCAAACCGCCGCTGTGTCACAGCCGGCACAGCAGTCTGTAGTGCCCAACTCGGGCCGCCACTTTGATGGGCCCTACAACCACAGCGTTCGATTGTGTTGGGAAACATCGCAGAAGGGCAGGGGCGCGCCTGCTCTGCCGATGCGAGAAGGACCACACACCCAGCGTGGGGCACCTGCATCAACGACAACAGCCACGGCGCAAATGCTTCATTCCGGATCCTGACGTGGTGCTGCTGGATGCGCCGCGCAGGCGGGCGCGCCGGAGGTGCCATACCCGCAGCCGGTGCTGCAGGAGCGGCTGGCGGGCGGCAGCCCCCCCGAGCTGGAGGGCATGCGCGACGCGCTCGACGCGCGCGCCTGCGACCTCGTCGCCGAGCTGGTCTCCATGGCGGCGCCCGCCGCCGCGTACCCCGGTGCGGTGCCGTGTGTTTTGTTTGTGTGGAGCCATGCACCGCGAGACAGAACGATTGTCGCCTTGCATTGCGAGACACAGCTGGATGTCGGCATGTATTGCAAGACAGATGGACAGATGCTGTCAGGCACAGCAGCTGTGAGGACACACACAAGGATTGGGCACTCGTCCAGCGGGTGCTTGCGCGGTGTGGGCCTGTGCTGAGATTGCAGTGTGTGCGTGCAATGTAGACCCGGCGGAACGGCTGCAGCTGCAGCTGGAGGATATAGCTGCCCGGGAGGCGCGGCTGCGTGCTGCGATCTCTGCATGTTGATGGTCGTCAAAGGAAAACACGGCATGCAAGGGATGTCATGCGTCTTGTGCTGAGGGGTATGGTGCGCTCCAAACGGCAGGGGATGACATTTTGGCAGTGAGTCAGTGGACAGGGGAGTCGAGCAGTAGGTTACCTCAACAGGAGAAATTTTGGCACAGCCGAATCTGCAGATGCACACCCCATGGACCCCCCACATGCGTGACTAATTGCACTCCTTAAAGTTGCGCCGTGCGTCATGCTGCTGATTCTGAGGCCATTCCGCCCAATATGACCGGCGCTGGGCTGATCCATGCACGCGGGCGTGTCGGAGGAGCATAATGGGGTAAGCCATCGACTTAGAGCACGCGAAAAGGGCCGGCCGCGGCCATCTGCGCCGCATCAGTTCCCGGCCGGCCAGCTGAAAGGGGGAGGATGGGCACAGACGGCCCCTCGGATTCGGAGGAGCCAGAGACGGCGGGCCAGGCTCATGTGAAGGGTCTCTGGAGCTCAGAGGTGCGGAGCACCACACCTGCGCCGCCACGGCGCCGGCCTATCTGGCGTCGATTTTCTTTTCGTACAGCGATAGTCAGGCCCTCGGAAACGGCCGCAGCTCACGGCCTTCTGTCTCTGGAGCTTTCGAAACTAAGTACAGCAGCACCGATCATGCCCCCGCTGTTCCTTAGACCGTCCGCCGCGGCTGCGACAGCTCAAAGGTCTGGTTTCGTCAGACCAGCAAGCCGCTCGTCCGGGCTGCTGCCGGGAGTCCGCCACATCCTCAATCATCTCCCAGCAGTGACCTGCACAAATTGAGCTGCGTTGATTCGAGTCTGCAGCATCGATTGCGTTGAGTTGTGCTGCCACTTTTATAATGCCGAATAACGCGTGCTCCGTTTTGGTCGTCGGCAGGAAGACGCTGCGCTGAAGCGCCTGATCTCCGAGCACGGCACAAAACACTGGTCGCTGGTTGCCAAGGGCGTCCCCGGCAGGACCGGCAAGAGCTGCCGGCTAAGGTGAAATCAGCTGCTTTGAGGCGTGTGTACTGCCCCTGTTACTCCGCGGCTGCGCACGCAGCCTCCAACCGCCTGCTTCCTGTTGCTTTTGAAGACACATCGCAACCGTCCAGGGCTGCATGCCTGCAGCTTAGGGCCCTCACGTGCGCACTAGGTGGCAGCGATATCGTGCAAAGCGGACCGACCACTCCGACATGCTGAACCTTGGCGATCCCCTGAATCCCGTCGATTCTCCAACAGTAATGATTCCCATGACGTTTGCTGATCCTGCGCCAAGGCGTCTTGTTGATGTACACAAACTTCGCGTCGACCACGCGTTCAAACCCGATGCCGTCGCCGCGCGCAGGTGGCACAACCAGCTCTGTCCGAAGCTCAAGCGTGGGCCCTTTGAGCCGGAGGAGGACCGCATTCTCGCAGAGGTGCGCGGAAAGATCCGTGCTGGACGCACTTTGCACCCCCAAGTTCCCCTCAAGTGCATGCAGACGACACCCCAGAGAGACTGATCGTCGGCGTCACGTCCCGCAGGCGCACGCGGCTCTGGGAAATCGGTGGTCGCACATCGCCAAGCTGCTGCCGGGCAGGTGAGCTTCAGCGTCGTCGCGGGTGTAATCAGGGCTGTGACTCGCTGGTCACGGCCAGCTGCTCTGAGCTAACCTAGCAAGGGGTTCGACGACCCCGCCGCGGTCCGCACGGCTTGTAATAACTCCTGCTATCACACAAACACGCAGGACCGACAACGCGATCAAGAATCGATGGCACTCGGCGCTGAAACGCAAGGTGGATGCGGCGGCAGCAAGCGTGGCGGCCAGCGCTGCGGAGCGTGGAGGCTCTTGGCTTCAGGTGACTGCCATGATCTGCTCTTCTTGCAATGGTGCTGTTCTTGAAGATGTATCATCACAGGCACCATTGCCAGCAGCGGCTGACTGATGCCTTCCGCCTGAACCCCTCAGGGCGGCACAGACCCGGCGGAGCGCCTGCGAGCACCAACCGCCGATCAGGCCTCGCCGCACGCCCAGCAGCCGGTGGTCGACTTGCAGCCTCAGTATGGCGCGGCGCCGCCCGACACGGATGCCGCGGTGCCCGAGTGGGGCGCGCCGCCGCCGGCGCGGACCCCCGGCGGCGACCACGCAGCCAGCAGGCAGTTGTATGGCCAGCCGCTTGGCCTGGACGCTGCGCCGCGCCGGCTGTCCCTGTCGCCGCCCGGTCATTCGCAGCAGCAGCAGTGTCCGCGGTGGCAGCAGCAGCCCGCGCTGCCGATGCCGCTCCCCAGGCTGAAGGAGGACCGCCAGCCGGCGGAGCAGTGGGAGCTGATGTCCTCCACCGCCATAGCGGCGGCGACCGGCGCCTCGCCGGTGGTGCACTTTGCAGAGTGCTTGCCGCCGCCCCCGCGGCAGGACGGCGCCCACGGCAGCAGGGCCGGCGGCGGCACGCCTCAGTTCTCCCAGGGCAGCGGCGAGCCGCCGCTGCCGCCGGGCGTGCACTTCGCCGCGGGGCAGATGAGGGCGCTGATGGACAGCACCGCGGCCTTCGAGCCCCAGTCCGCCGGCGGCGGCGGCCCGCCGCGCGTCATCGCCACCACGCCCTCCAGCAGCAGCAGCTACGAGGCGGCGGCGGACCACGTGATGGAGGGCCTGCTGTGCCCCAACAGCCTGGACGCGATGTGCAAGTGGGCGGCGCTGCTGGACCCCAGCTTCCCACTGGAGGCGGAGCCCGATGAGGCCTGGGCGCCGCCGGGTGGCGAGGTGCCGGAGGCGTTCTCCGGCGGCTACCAGCACGCGACGCTGCTCGCCCAGGTCGCCGACGTGGTTGGCGCCGACGACCCGCAGCGCACGGCGTCGCCCGCGGCGCACCAGGTGCGAGGCTGTTTGGTCCCATTTCGGGCAATTGGCAGCAAACCGATGTTGACCAGCTTTCATCAGGGCTGCACCTCTATCTCAATTACTCGTCTGTACTCCTGTGGCTTACACCTGTACAAAAAACACGGTACAAGCCACAGCTCGCTTTTCTAGAGTCCGAGTACCCACCTCGTACACTTCACGGTGCCCCAGATAGCTGGCACAGATTCGCTTGCCCCACCGAGTCTGGTGTACATTGCGCAGGCGCGCCGGGGGTGGGCGGCGCCGCGGCAGGCGGGTGCCGCTCCGAGTCCTTTCCAGGCGACAAACGCCGCGCTGCTGGAGGAGCGTTGCCGCGCGCGCTCCGGCGACTACGCGTATAGCCAGCAGCGGTGCTACACGCCGGACGGCGAGCGCTTCCGGGATGTCGCCGCAGCCGCCAGAGCGCCCAGCAGCCTGGCGTGCAGCAGCGGCAGCCAGCACCAGCTGCACCAGGCGGACTTTGACATGTCGCCGGCGCTGCAGCTGGGACCCGGCGACCCGCAGCAGCACCGGCCCCGGCAGCGCCAGCGACACGGCGACGGCTGGCAGCTGCCAGGCCTGGACAGCCACGAGGAGGAGCAGCGGCGGCGGCGGCACTGGCAGTACGAAACGCTCAGCCTGTCGCGTCATGACGTAGGCAGCCCGCGGCCGATGCGCATGGCCAGCCCTCGGCCGACGCGGCGGCGGCCGAGCGCGCACATCGACGGGCCGCTGCCGGCGCCGCCGCCGCCGACGCGCCGCCGCGTCAGCGACCACATCAGCGACCACGGTTACCGCTGGGCCCGCGGCGGCGGCGGGCACGGTCGCAACAACGATGCCTACGCCCGCTTTGCCATGGAGGAGGATGACGCTGCCTTCCACATGGGCTACAGCTGCATCAACGACCCTTACATGAGGAATCGCGCCGCGGCCGCCCGGCAGCTGCAGCTCAGCCCGCCTGGCGGTCAGCAGCGGTGGCAGCAGCAGCAGCAAGAAGAGCTGCAGCAGCAGCAGCAGCCTGAGTGGTCCACGCTGCCGTCCGTCGCCACCCGCACCTTCCCAATGACGCAGCGGGCATCGTCGGAGATGCTGCGGCTGACGGCCGCGCATGCAAAGCATCAGCTGGTGCATGGGACGTCGCCGCCTAAAGAGGTGTATGGCCTGGGCAGCGGCGGCGACGGCATGGGCGAGCAGCATGCGCAGCAGGAGTCGCTCGACGCGGCGGCGGCGGCCTACTTTGACGACGCCGGCGGCAATTTCGACAACGGCTTTGGCTACGTCGAGCCGCGGCAGCCGCGGCCTGCCCCCGCCGCCTCCTGGGCCGACGCGCTGACGCTGCCGCCGCCGCAGCAGGCGGAGGCGGGCTGTGAGCCGCAGCGCGACAGGCAGTTTGACTATAGGCAGTATGGGGACCGCCGGGGGCCCGACCGGCGGTATGATGTGCGGCAGGCGCCAGAGGAGCTGCTGCAGTACAGGGAGAGCTGGGAGCACGGCGGCCGGGGAGGCATGCCCGGCAGCTTTGGCGAACAGGCCGCCATTCCGCAGCAGTCGGACAGCGGCCGCCGCCACGAGCAGCAGCGGCAGCAGCGCGGCAGCAGCCGTGTGACGATCATCAACGGGGATGTCGTCAAGATGGACTGGTGCGCACACTTCCAGCCATGATACGTGTTGCCACTGCCTTTTGAACGATGGATGTGAAGCATCACAGCCGTCTTCCAAGGTGCACCGCTGCCACCTCCCAACGCGCGGCGGCCGGTGCGAGTGTGTTGCCTATCAGGTTTCCGGTCTGGTGCTCTTGAGGAACTGCCTGCTGACGGTTGTGTTTTCTTGCTGCACCGCAGGAGCACCCCATGGATGGACCCGCTTCTGGCCAGTGGATGCTGAAATGCAATAAAAGACGCGCAGCCGCCGCAACTTGATAGTCGTGCAGCCACCATAGAGAGTCTGAAGGGAGCGGATGCTCAAGCGCAACACCGCGCAGGGCGCCAGACAAGGATCGAAGCGAAGCTCAATTTCACTCCTTTTCAGCCGCGCTGCAAGCACCTGCTTGCGGCGCTGTGCCAGGTCCTACGGGCAGGCATTTGCGACGCGGCGGACGCGATTGGCGTCTGCATCACATCACATTGCGGCGCTCGTCAGGGTGCACCTGGCGCGCAGCCGACACTTTCTTCACTTCTTTCCTGGGGTTTCGGCCTTCTTTCGTTCTCAGGGGATTCGGGATTGTGGTTTCGCAGCAACAACATGCTTTGGTAGCAGATACTTCGTGAACAGAGGGGGATGACTGAGAATTGCTTCGATGGTTTTGCCAAGGCGCCATGATGGCATTGGCGGCAGCGTCATGGACACTGACGGCAGCGCATTAAGACCAAGCTTCGGCCTATATTGCAGTATCGAGAGTTGTGAGTAAGAGTTGTGATGGCTCGACCATGAGCTTGGCTTACATTGTGCATGTGCATGGTGGTGAACAGCATTTGTAGTCGGCTTTCCGGGAGGGCTTGGCAGCCACGAGCTCCAGGGTTTAGCAATGGCACATTGGCATGGACTGACGCGAGATGCTTGCCAGTCTGCATCGCACCATTTGCATCAGTGGACTAGACAGAAGCATCGATTCGCAGTCCAGTATCGCACGCACCGGCAATGTCAATATAAATTTTATCAACTGAGTTGCACACCGATGAGATTGCCATTGCAGCTCGGCCAGCTTGGCGCACTATATTGGTTGTGTTCGAGCACCGGGCCCTCCTTCGCAGCCTGCGAGGATAAAGGATCAAACGAATCGCCGGCAGCTCCGCCGAGAGACGGCGACAAACTGAAGCTGGTGCAGGTGGGCTCGCTTCCGTCGCCTGCGGCGCCGCTGGCTGCCAGGCCTCGCTTGCAGCTGTTGCGATCACCTCTGGCGGTTGGATCATCGCACATTCCGAGCCTGCAATGTAGAATCCTATGTCATACATGGCACAGGTCGTATTCAGGCACGGCGCGCGCACACCGCTCACAGACAAGTTCTGGCCGAAATCGGGCGCCAAGTTCGAGACGGGCACCATCTGCGGCGAGCTGCTGCCGCAGAAGGTTGACATTGCCATCACCAACGGCGACGGCGGGCCGCAGCCTTTTGCAAAGCATGATGCCCGCCAGGTGAAGCTGAATTGTGCTTACGAGAGCCAAATCGAAGAATGAATTGAAACAACCTTAGTAGGATCTGAGATTGTATCCAGGTCCCCTTCTGCTGCAGCATTCGCTCGCCACAACCTCGAGCGCCGCCGCCGCGTGCACTATCGCTCATTGCATTCTCATTGCATGTGTCGTTCTTGTCATCCGTGCGCCGCCAGGCCTCGATCCTGACGCGTCCGTTGTGATTACAGGCGGCAAAGGTGCTGCCAGGCGGCTGCACCAAGGGGGAGCTGACGCTGGTGGGGCAGCAGCAGGCGCTGGACCTGGGCGCCTGGCTGCGGCGGCGCTACGTGCAGCAGCTGTGCTTCCTGCCGCCGCGCAGCGCCGCCGGCGCCGTGTCGGGCCGCACCACCAACTACAGGTCCGTTGCCGTCGTCCACTGTTGTTGTGTGCCCATGTGGTCTGCTGCTGTTTGTTTACTGGTCTTCGCTGTGCCCCTGCAAGCTTGCGTGCAAGCGTTGTGATTACTCATGCGTATGCGGCACCAGGCAACACAAAGCCGGCCATGTCAAAACGAAGCGAATCACGTGCAGGCGGACCATCGGCACGCTAGAGTATGTGGTGTCGGGCCTGTACCAGTCTGCGGACGCGGCCATACCGGTGACCACGGCCACGGAGATGGAGGAGATCCTGTTTGGCAACGCCAAGTCGTGCGAGCAGCTGGTGCGCGTGCTGTGTGCTGAGACCATGTTTATACAGATGGTGGTGGCTGTGAAGTTGAAGTACTTCGGCGAGGAGACGACAGTCACGTTAACGAAACTTTGCTGCCGACTGCAGGGCGTGCTGATGTCGGCGCAGCGAACGGCGCTTCAGGGTGGGGCTTCAGTTCACCTTCCCAGTCTGTTGAGCAGCAGTGGCGGTGGCAGCAGCAGCAGCAGCAGAGACGGCAGACATGCTCTTGGTTGCGCACGAGCGGTTCCAGCGGCGGCGGCGGTGGCGGCGGCGGCAGCTGCAGCAGCCGTCCACAGCTGGCATGTTTTCTGCTCGCAGTATGCAGGGCTCAGAGCAGAGCAGTGAGCGCTGGCTGCTGCACACACCGCAGAGTCGCGGCAGGCGTCGCAGGAGGTGAAGCAGCTGGAGGCGAGGGTGCACGAGGCCATGGGCACCTCCCCGGAGAGCGGGCACGTGTCCTTCGTCGAGCTGCACGTGAGTTTGGGGGTGGCACCTCCTGTTGGGTGCTTCACTGATGTGTCAATATGCTGGCGAGACTGAGGACGGCGCAACGGAGTGCGCAGCCATCCCTGAGCTGATTAGCAGATCGGGTTGGCGTCAAGGCAACATGCCATGAGGCATGAGACGTGGAACACACCACCCAGCACAGCGATGACGCTGTGAGCATCCTTCAGTTGCTTCGTCGAGTCATTCATGTGTGCCTGATGCAATCACGGTATGCGATGCTTGTGCAGGACGCGCTGACGACGCTGCGCTTCCACGGCAAGCCGCTGCCGGGGCGCTTTGACGATGCGCTGCTGGACGGCATCGAGCGGGAGGCGGCGCGGCGCATGCTGGCCATGATCGCGCCCGCGGACGGCGACGCCGGCGAGAAGGCGGGGATGCTGCGCCTGGGCGTCGGCCGCCTGGCGGGGGAGATCGTGCAGCGCATGGACGCCGCCATCGCAGGTGTTGCTCATGTGATATCTTTTACAGGTCCTTTCCTTTCAATATCACATAAGCCGAGTCGGCCGCCTGGCGTGCCAGATCGTGCAGCGCATGGACAACGCCATCGCAGGCGCTGTTTCAGGGTTTTTTTCCGTTGATCAAAAATATGGTTTCCACTGCGAGAGTACAAGCCGCGGCTGCGACAACCACGCAGCGCCCTCGCAAACCAGTTCGTTCAGGGTTCAGCCCTGAGCAGAAGTCGGCGCCACCACAGCGCCTGGCCTGGCAGATCGTGCAGCGCATGGACGCTGCCATTGATGGTGCTTTGGTCTACTTCATTTTGAGCTTATCATCTCATACTTACATCACAGAAGGTTCTCTTCGACCGGAACATATGTTGTGGCCACAGCAACCATTCAGCGTCTCGAGAACAGCTCGAGGATGACAGTTTTGGGATGAAGCCGGTGGCGCCACCGAGCCTGGCGTAAGAGATCGCACGGCGTGTATTGTCCCCGTTGCTGGTGCCGCTTCTCTGCGACATCTGGTTTCAGTCAATCTGGCGGCAGGCGCTGAAGGTGTCAGCTACACGGCGCCTGGCTGCAGACGTTACGTCTTGCAGTCGCACTGCGATTCCAGCGGCCACTGGGCTGAGGTGGCGTCGGGCGTCACGTGCCTCTTCCATGACCGAGCCGTGGTGCGACGCTTCCGCATATCATGTGAAACTCATTGCAATTCATGCTTGCCCCAGGCGAGGAGGGGCACCAGCTGTTCCTGTACAGCGGCCACGACACGACGGTGATGCCGCTGCTGCGGGCGCTGGGGCTGGCTGTGGAGCGCTGGCCCGGCTACGTCAGGTGCGCGGCTTGCTGCAGAGTTTGGCTTACTAATGTGGCTGCTTTCGCTGAGCTGTTGACTTACACTTGTCCTGCCCTCACTTCATGCTGCATGCAGAGAGCACAGCGCCCATCTGCCGTGACATCAATGCTGAGAATCTGCAGAGCCGCAGTGGCAGAACCTCACCTGTTTTGTGTCCGTGCGCCTGCAGCAACCTGGTGTTCGAGCTGTGGGAGCGGCCAGCCGGCAACAGCGGGGCGCCGCCGCAGCACCTCGTCCGCGTGCTGTACCAGGGCGAAGTGCTTCATTTCCCCGGCACAGACCAGGGTGAGCGATGCTTGTATTTCCGGGCAGCCGTGTCCGCCGCGTCCAGCTCACGGCAGTAGCTGTGGCGCCGCGACGGCAGGAGCGCTCTGTTGCACACCATTTCCTGCAAAAATGCCATTACTGATGTCACTGCGCCGCCACGCTGACTGACTGCCTCTCTGGTGGCACGCCTGAGACGGTGCTGATACACTCCTCCAAATTCTGTCACGTATAGCTTTTGTTGGTTTCCGCAGACGGCACCGTGCAGCTGGCGGCGCTGCGGGGCGGCGCCTTTGGCGGCGCGGTGCTGGATGCCGCAAAGCACCGCGACCTGTGCAAAATCAAGCTGAAGCACAACGACCCCCAGCCTCGCATCTCCGAGGAGAGCGGCGACGCTGTGCAGGGACTGTGAGCAATTCCTGAAGCAGGCCATTTTTTCGGATCGAGGAATGTTTCGTTCATCATTGCTACCGAAGTCACTACTGCCAAGCCATGGCCGTATCAGCTTGTAAAGCTGCCTCAGGCAATTAGAGCATTCCGCATCAAGACGTAGGAGGGCACGAACAGCACGTCAGGGTGCGAGGCAGGGTGTAGGGAGGATGTCGGGATTGATATCGTTGTACTCGCAGTCAGCTTTCTCACATAGAGATGACTTTGCTCTGCCCATGCGGTTGGCGCAGAGGTTTTGTTCTAAACAATTCACCTCTCTTCAAGAGTCCCGTCATGCTCTCATAAACTGGCCTCTGAGCAATCGTTCCTGGCCATTCCTGGCCGCCACCGAGCCCTCAACAAGTTGAACAGATTAAATTTAAGAGAAATCCTCCTGGTCGATGCCAAAGGCTGCGAGCGTCTCGTCGCCCCAGCGGGAGCGCAGCATGTGCCAGGACCAGGCGGGGCGGTAGCCGCGCTCCGCCTGCAGCCGCACCAGGTTGCTGCTGTGGCTGTCAAAGTCCTCGCGGCGCGGGTCCGCCAGGAAGCGCGCCAGATCCTCCCCATTGCGCATGTTGAACATGGTCCGCGACCGGTGCAGCACCTGCGCCGCGCATAAGGAGCGAGAGTCAAGCTCTGCGGCATGATCCTGTCTGTGGCTGCTGACCGTACGATGCTTGCCCGTGCAGTACACTCAATGTTTGTGGAACGGCACAATGTCTACATACTCTCCAGCCTGACTAACTGTCAGCGCAGTCCTTCCTTTCCAAAACACCACTTCTCTTTGACTTCGTCGTTATCACCAGGAAATCAAGCAGTGGACATTGCAGCGCAGACACCAAGCACTCTTTTTTCTTGTTTCACCTGGTTGGGCCACAGCACATCGTCCTCGTCGGGCGCAAAGGCGCCGACGACGCCGACAAAGTAGTTGCGCCAGGGCCCGTGCTGCGCCTCGCAGCGGGTGAAGGCCAGGTCGGAGGTGATGCGGAAGGGCTCCATGTGCGCCGTCAGCCGCTTCACCAGGTCGTCTGATAGCGGGCAGGTGCTCTCGTACAGCCTGCGGCGTGCAGAAAACATCGCTTGTACTGCATCTGAATGCAAGTTGGGTGTGGGGCAAGTTAGGTGTGGGGAGATGCATTCAGTGTGCTGCGGCAGGTGGGCTCTCGTACAGCCTGCGTGCGGCGACAGCATGGCCGGAATGCTCAGGGAGCATGCATGCCGTGTGCACATTCCAGCTGAAAGCGCCTCGGTGCGTGGTTGACAAGACACATAGGAGAGACGAGCAGATGACGGAGTAGGTGTGGGGTGCTGCTTGCCGGAAGTAGGATTACATTCCGCACTTGTACAGCTACAACCGCACCTGGCGACGCCGTCGGCGTGGTGCTGGTGCACGGCGATTCAATTGCCAAATTGTCACCTGTAAAGTGGCCGAATATAGACACCATAGACATCTTTGGCGCGCGGATAGCCGCACCTGGCGACGCCGTCGGCGTGGTGCTGGTGCACGGCGATCCACACCGGCAGCACGTCCACCTGCTCTGCGCCCATCTGCACGCGCACCCGCTGCGGCGCGCGCACCCCCCTCGCCCTCTCCACCGTCCACGACAGCTGTGAACATGAGGCAAAGACTCACTCGCTGCGAAAGCTGTCAGCAAGGAGCTGCCTGAGATGTGCGTGTTATTGACGCGTTATTTCTAGTTCGCTCTCTGCGTCTGCCGCCGTCAACTAAAAGCCGTTGGAGCGCGGCTTGCAAGGTGCACAACTACAGCCTCGATGTGTCGGAAAGCCGCGGCAGGCCTGGCGGCTTGAAGCAACGCAAAGACTCGACCCGGCAGCTGTGCCGCCTGTCAGACCGACACCGACATGTGGTGGACTGCTTGCCCACCTCTGAGGGAAAGGTCGCGCCATCGGCGGGCGTCACCGGCTCCTCCACCCAGGGCGCGTTTTCTGCGAGCCAATCCGTTGCCGGTATGCCAGCGGCAGACTGTGGCACCAGTATGCCGTCGGCAGGCTGCACCGCAGGCTGCCCCCGCGTCTCTGCCTCTACGGCCGCCAGCTGGCCGTCTGCTGCTCGCTGCGCCGCCGGCCGTGCCCTCTGTCGAACGCTTGCCGGCTGTGCTGCGGGCTGCCGCCTGCCTTGCTGGCCTCGCCGGGGCCGCGCGGCTGCGGCATCAGGTGCAGCCGGCTCCGTGGCTGGCTGCTGTTCCGGCGGCTGCTGCTCAGCAGGCGGTCCCGCCTGCTGCCATCCTGGCTGCTTTGGTGACCGCTGCAGCGGCGCGCCGGGCTGCAAGCCGTCGGGCTGTTTCTTCGGCCGGCCGCGGGGCTTCAGGCGCACGGCCGCTGTGGCAAAGGCGGCTGACCTGTGTGTGCTGTGCGTGGGATACGGCGCCTGCCGGCTCCGCAGCGCAGACCAGACTGCTTGGCTGGCTGATTGGCTTGACGGTTGTCTGAGCACCTCCGCACAGCTGGGGCAGCCTCGTCCAGGTGCGCTGCCCCCCAGTGCCGCTGCCGCTGCGTGTGCGAGCCGCCCGTCGTGCTGGCCACATGTTGCGGGGTGCCGCAATGTAGTGAAACCGACCAGGCTAGTCAAGCCGGAAATTTGCAATAGCCTGCCGGAGAAGAGGCCTGCACATCCAGATAGGCGTGGAGTCTTTTTAGTCGATGATTTTTGCGTGCCAACAGGCGTCAGTGTGTGGGCTGACTGGCATGCTTTACACACACACCTGAGAGGTGGGGCCGTGGTGCGACCGAACGTGAAGGCCCTGCGATTGTGCACATGCACAAGCAGCCGCTGCTGATGTGAGTCGCGTGGGGCAGCTGCGCGAGACTGTGCGCAGGCATCCAACACAGCCTGCCGGCGCCGTGCGCAGGAGCTGATAGTCTGCCGAATGTTGCCAACATCGACCACTGCACGGGGTTCAGCCTTGCAAGCAGAAGACTTCGCGTGACAAATGGCGACAGCGCTTTGCTAGCGCGAGGGGATCCGGGAGAAATGCTGCTGTGCGTGCTGCGGACGCTCAGCATGATGCAGGTGCAGACACCGTGAGCTCACCAGTGCCATGATCACGATCTCACGTTCGTTGCATGTTGAAACTTATGTCCAGCAGCCTGCCACATGTCGGCATCGCAACCTGGTTTGCGGATCGCTGCCTGGGGCATTGCCAGCTTGGATACAGTACACAGCACCATATCTCTCTTCCAATGAACACACTATCACAAACAGGCTACAGATTGGCATGCTGATCCTGCCGGGGCGACTGCTTCACACAGCCCAGAGGAGATCAACAGGCGGCCGGTCGCTGCGGCGTCTTTTCCTGAGCCGGATGACCAGCAGCGCTGTCCACGGATTGTAACACGCGACCGGGATGCATTCCAATCATGCTGGCGACTCGAAATCCGAGCCGCTGCTGGCGCCAGATGACAGTGCACCCGCATCGCGCCAGGGGCCTCCTGAAGAGGTGCGCGTGATCCGCGTCGGCGTGATCATGCATAAGTCGCTGTGCATCAACCTGTACTTTGTCCCCCCAGCATCAACTGGCTTGTGCGCGCTGCCAGGCAGCGGCCGCTGGAATCGGACGACCTCATGGGGCTGCCGGTCGCGGCGCACCCCAGCCGCTGCTCGGGCCGGCTGAAGGCTGCGTGTCAGCAGGTGGGCATGCCGCACCTGTCGCCCTTGCGTCATCTGAGCAGCAGACACCTGGGGTTGAGACTCTGCTGATGCACACCGCGGCGGAGGGCGACGAGCTGTGCATGCTCATGCAGGCCAGGAATGCAGCAAGAGCGGCGGGGCGCTGTTCAGGGCGATGTGGCGGCTGCACCCTGAGGGAGCGTGCGGCCATTGGGCTGATCAAGCTGCTGGGCGACGCCCTCAATCTCGCCGGGCCCTTCCTGCTCCAGGCGCGCCTTAGGAACTCAGGAATTTTCATCTGCCGGGCTCTCGCCAAGATGATGTGCAAGAGAGTTTTATTGTTTTGGTATCGATGAAGCATTTGTGAAGTGTGTCTATGAAACATGCAGGCGTCAGCAATGCCCCTCTGCGGCCGGCGCTGGGGCTGGTGAGTCATCCTGCATGCGGTATGTAGATGATGTGATATGCTGTGGAAATCTGCAAGTGGAAGACTCGCCATGTGTGCTGAATGCCTCTGCAGGCCCGGCCCCTGTCGGAGACCAGCGCGTTGCCAGATGCAGTGTTCCTCTGGGGTTTCATCAGCTTCGCCGCTGTCAATGTGGCTTTTGCATTGGTGAGTTTTCCACGTCGCCAGAAGTGGCATAGTGGCAGATGGCTGTCTGTCTGCTGCATCCCACTCAAGAAAATCAGGCATCCGAAATCATGACTCCGTGTCGAATGCAGGTGCGCGCATTTTCGTTTGCATACGCCGGCCTCCAGGCCGCGTATCGAATCCACTCTGAGCTGCTGACATCCGTGCTGGCTGCGCCCTGCGTATTTTTCGAGCAATAGGTGCGTTCATCGTGGATTGGCGGTGTCCTTTGGCAAGCCTGCTACCTTGACGCTCTGTGCACTTGTCAATATTGACACAGCTGGTGACCCAAGTGCAGGGCGCATTTTGAACCGATTTTCCTCAGACACGGCAACAGCGGACGATTCTCTGCCCTTCAATTTAAACATCCTGCTGGGAAATGCCGCCGCGCTGCTGGCCGCGGCGCTGCTGCTGTGCTTCACGCAGCCGCTGCTGCTACTTTTGGCAGTGCCGCGTGTAACTATGTACAGGTGCACTTATATGTATATTCTTGAAAATGTCAGCGGCACCTGAGACATGCGTACAGACACAGCTTGCATTCTCTGCATCTGCAGGAGGCATAGCCTCTGCATCTGCAGGATGCTTAGCGCGTGTCTCCTGCTGCTGCGCAGGTACATCTCTTCGGTTTACTCAGCGATGGCCCGGGAGCTGCGCCGGCTGCGGAGCATTGCGCGGTCACCAGTTTACGCACAGATTTCAGGTCACCAGCTTTCTCTTGTTGCTCACGCCTCAACTTTGATGTCTGTTTAGCTTACACAGTAATGTGTTTCACAGACATGGCTGACGACTGAAAGGACGCAACTGACTGTCCTGCAGAGGCCTTAGAAGGCGCCGCTACCATCAGAGCCTTCGACATGCGAGAGGGGTTTTGACGCACCCCGGAAGTGTATGTGGCCACCCTGCAGCGGGCAGCAATCGCAGGCGCGGCGCCTGATGCCTCTGCTGTGCATGAGCATGCCCATTCTGCATGGCATGTTCCTTATCGGCATACTATATCAATTTCTGCCCATCATCAATGTGATGTTGCACGCTCGCATCGCTGCAGCTGCTCTCTGCTGCTGCATGTCCACGCAGATGAGTGTCCCACTGTGCACAAAGCATGATGCAATAGTTATATCTGCGCTACCGTGCTGCAGGTGTCGTGGCGGTACAGTGGCTGGGCGTCCGGTTGCAGTCTATCGTAGCGGCGGTCGTGCTCGTGGCGAGTCTGGCCGCCGCCGGCGCCGATGGGCTGCTGCCGGGCCTTGGCTGATGACGCCTGTGGCTGCCACAGTGCTGACGTCACGCACCTGCTATTTATCCGCCGTCGCTGACGACACAGGCAATGCCAGCTGCTGAGCCTGGCGCGGGCGCTGCTGCAGCGGCCGAAGGTGCTCTGTCTGGACGAGGTCGCGGCGCACGTCACGGGCGACGCCACGGACGTTTTGCGGGAGCTGCTGCACGGGCAGCTGGCGGTTACAACGGCTCTCCTGATCACACACGAACTGGAGACCGTCATGCACTGCGACCGCATCGCGGTGCTGGATGGCGGGCGCATTGCGGAGATCGGCGGCAGAGATGAGATGTTGTCGGTCCCGGGTTCTGTCTGTTCTGGCATGCACAGAGCCGGCAATGTGGAGTGAAGAAGCGCGCCTGCCAAACACTTTGCGCCACCAGCTTTTCCACTATACAGTCAAGCAAACTCCCGCCAAGCAAATCTGTACCACAAGAGATTCCACTGCACCCACAGCTCAAGCACAACTAGGCAGAAGCGTATTCACAGTCTGCAAGAGGTCCCGTCTGCCTTGATACGTCTGTTCTCAGGACCGGCACCCATCCCGTGTCCACAGCGCCAGCCTGTGATCTGCATCAGTACAACCTCGGTAGGGCGAACACGCCTCTGCTGAGAGATTTTGTTGCTTGACGCACAATCGATTGATTCGGATTGGTGTCTCACAGCAAGCGAGGACGCGCAGTACTCGCTAGGGGGCACAAACGTAACTGACACAGCGTTTGCGGCGCACCCTCTCTGTTCTGTCCGAGCTGTGACAGCGTCTGAGCTTCATACGTAAACCAGTTTTATTGCCCGGTATGCGCGTCAATTCGAGCGTTCCTGCAGCCTAGCCGCATGGCAGGAGGCAGCTGCAGCAGGAGTGATGCGTGCGGCGGGCCTTGCCCGTTCGCGTGCGTCTGCTTTCTTTGCAAAAACGGACACCGCTGCAACTGTTCCTGCCGTTTCGTCATCGTTTTCATGCTCATCGTAAGTCGGCCCTCATGCCCATGCCTCCCTGACTTCCCTGATAGTATGCAAGGCTGACATGCAAGATTGACGCACGCCATTTGGCAATTGTGCGACATATGCGCCAGCAAGGATGCGGTCACGAACAACATGCCAAAGAATGTGGCTTCAGGTAGCGATCTTGGCAGGGCTTGTCGCGGTGGTTTCTTTCAGGGAGCGGCGGAGGTTCCTCTCGATCTGGTCCAGCATCTATGTGTTAAGGCGAGTGCCCTGCAAGTGGACTTCTGCTGCGCTAGTTGTCATCTGCACAGTTTGTTGTTTCAGCTGATCATCATTCACGTGCATCAGCCCCCAGGTTGTCACTTTGCGCCAACGTTCTTATGTCTGTGCAGCTCGGTCATCATGCTGTTCATCACATACGCCCGGGGTGCCAGCCCGCATGACATCTTCTTCCGCTGCTCCAGCCCATTCCTGATCTGGGCAACGCTGCTTTTCATCACCTCCCTCAGGTGCGATGATATCAGGCCTCATTGATGACACAGCAAGAGAGCAGCAAAAGAGCTGGCACTGTGCTGCTCGCAGTCAGTTACCCTCCAAGACGCCCACCCTTGCGATATCTGACATTGCCGCATTTCGCATGCAGCTGCTACACCAGCGAGTTTATGCTGTCGCCCGGGACTTCAGACACGGAGCGTTTCGTGTTCGATCCCAAAAGGAGGGCGTGGATACCTTTCGTGCGGCCCCACACCGTCGGAGTTCACTGAGGCTACTGCCACTCACGGGCTCTTACCGCCGCACGGCAACATCTTCGCTGAAGCTGTTTGCATAGCGGCATGAAGCTTTGGCAGCAGTCCTCGCACGTCGCTCGGTCGGGAGACATCTGAGGCTCCTGCCCGCCCATGCAGCGCATGGACTCCTGCCGCCGCGGTCAACCTTGCCGCTGAAGCTGTGTGCATAGTGGCGTGTAGTCTAGGCGGCAGCTTTCGCACATCTTGGACACAAGACATCAGACTAGGCTCTTTCACGCATTGAGTGTTTTCGCACAGCAGGCAGTCTGCAGTGCTTGATTGGGGCGTTCTGCCGATCGAGTGTGATCGGATGAAGTCCATGTCGAAAGGGACTCCTCGCCTCGCGCCGACCTGCTGCACAACGCATCTTGCATGTCGCATCTGGCTTGCAAATATCCACCATCCGAGCAGTTGACACCGTCGAGCATTGACTGCCTCGATCGCTGCCCCATCAACTTGCCACAGTTGACCAATCCTGTCGGAGGCGACAGACGTTGTGCGAGCCAGCAGGGCCTCCTTTCGCCTCACTGCACTCTTCTGAGATCCTTGCATCTGCCGATGACGGTCCCTGCAGATAAAAGGTGACAGCCTATGCACAACACATATATAATGGCAATGCGGGCGCATCGGACAGGTGTCAACATGGCTTGGGCACGTCACAGTAAGCATGTCGCGCACACTGTTACTTACTTCCGCCGTTTCCGTGCGCAGTCGCTTCCACCCGGGCCCGGAGTATGAGCTCGTCGAGACTGGACCGGCGGCGCAGCCGTCGAACGACGGGGACACATGGATGCTGCAGTTCCCCCACTACGTGCGGCCGAGAGTACATGGCTTTATGTCAACCTGATGAATGAGATTGATGCTGAGGATACTCTCACGTTCCACTCACCGACTGTGCCGTTGATCTGCATGCAGTGGGAGAGCGGCACTGCCACAACGCTGCGGCTGCGCTCGTCGGCAAATGCAGGCGTGACTGGCACATGCAAGGACGTTGAAGGTGTTGTGTGCGACCGCCCTCCGCATCAATCGATGCATCTCTCGAAGTATCTCAGCAAACATATTGTGCATGTTTGGTATTGACCAACCCACTTCGGATTGCCACATATGCAGGCACGGCATACGCGGTCGACATTTCAAATGAGAGAGGGGAGCCCGTGTACGCCTTTTCCCCGCAAGGCGATTTTCAGCTGCAGCCGTGCACGCGGCGAGCAACCGTCATACGGTCTGAGGCGGTGCTGGCTTCATTTGCAGCGCGGGCCAATCGGCCACTGCGGTCAAAGCTGTTACAGCAGCAACAGCAGCAGCAGCTGGCAGCGCCGGCAGCGCCAGTGCGGCAGGGAAACATCGAGAAAGTCAAGAAGCACAAGCAGCGAAAGGACAAGGAGCGGACAAAGGAAAAGAAGGACAAGGTGAGCTGTCGAGATTGCCAGGAAAGGTGTTTGCATGTTGCCCTTGCACTTTGTGATCTACATTAACAGTTGTATCGACGGCTCAATGACCATCACTGATTTCACCGATGTGCTCGCAGACCAAGGCTAAGAAGAAGCACAAGGACAAGGCCTGAGAGGACGACTGCAGTCAAGCGGCATGTCTCACTGCATCAGAGGGCTAAAGAAATCTTGCAGTGTCAGCCGGCCAGCTGGGCAATGCACGCTGTTCAGCCATGCACGCTGGCATCACATCCTTCCGTTTGGCTTCCACTGTGCGTGACAACAGCAGAGCGTCAAATTTGGTAATCTCCGGGCAGCGCTTCGGCTATGAAATCCACGAGCTCCGACTTCCGCAGCTTGCTGTACCCCTGCAGGTCGTTCTCCCTGCACAGATCCTTCAGCTCCGCCATCTGCAAGCAGGGCAGTTGCCTACCTTGTCAGTCACATGGTTGATGTATCCGGAGACGCAGACGCGCCGCTGCAATGACTTCCGCTACGCATGTCCAGAGTCTGGTCCGCAAGCATCCAAGCTTTCAACGAAACACCTCGCAGGCAGTGTCTGTCTTGGACGCAGCATGCCGTACGACCGAATCTCACCTTGAGGTCCTGCAGCTGACCCTTGTCCAGACTCTGCGACTGGCTGCCTGCCGCCACCGCCTCTGTCTCTGCTGGTGAGTCGTCTGTGGATGATCCGGGGTCAGTGCTCGACTCGGGCTCATGCGCTGCCTGCGTGATCTGTGGAGCGGCTTCTGGCTGCGGCTCGGCAGCAAAGTGCGAAGCCGTCGTGCTGTCGCCTGGCGAGGGTGCTGCCTCGGCGGCCGCCGCCGGCTTGGTGCCGCCGCCGGATGCGGCATCGGCGGCGCTGCTGCTGTCCGCTGAGTCGGAAAAGCTGAACAGGATGCTGCCATCCCTCAACTCTGCGCGTGCACACCATCAGTGATCATACTTGTTTCTCGGCCTCCTGCGGCATGCGCTGCTGCTCACGAATATGCATGGCCTCCGGCCACGGACGGGATCACCAGTTATCAGCCCACCTTCAGTCTTCACTAGGCCCAGATCTTCATCTTTGGAGGCTGCCGAAATGATGCTGCGCTGCGGGCGAAGGGTTGCCCAATGCCGGCCATGCCGGGTGTGCCAGACCGCGGTCACATTGCTGGTGGGCCTCGCAAGCTGCCGCTGATGCACAGGCAGCGATCGCAGCCCGAGCTGATGCTGAAGCTGCGCGTGAGCGTGAAGCATGCCGCGCGCCACAACGCGATTGATTGCGGGGTGTCCAGCTGCTGTGTGGATGCCCACTTCAGTGGATGCGCTCCAGGTGCCAAGATAGGGTGCACAGATCCAATGCGGTGTTGCTTGGCTTGTATTCGTCACCAGGCAGGTAGAAAAAGGAGCTCTGAGCGAACAGATGAGGTGTGGCCGGCGTCATCAGGCTTTCGGAAGATTTGGAGATGAACTTGCGACCCTGTCGTCCGATTGGCGGCAACGCCGGCCATGTTATGCACCGGCTTTCACGCTGCTAGCGACACACAGTGCGAGTTTGGATCGTCCATTGTCCTTTGAAAGGCACCCAGCATGCGCATGGAGGCTCTTGTACAGCGAAGTCGGCGAGTTGCTTGCGTTGCATGAGGACACATGAACCCGAAAAGTATGATCACTGCGCACAGCGAGGATCTGCCCCGCGTGCTCGACACAGTCGCGTTCTTTGATGCACGCGCTGCCGAGGTGTGACGGCACAGCAAACCGCCTCTTCGCACCACTGCCGCCGCACCGGCAACTGTGGAGCTTTACCGTCTCATTGTAACGCCGGATCCTCGCGACGTCGGATCGGTGATGTATTATTGAACAAAAACCCGACTCAAATGCCCACGCAGGTCCAGGCACTGCAGAAGTCGCTGTCAGCAGGCCGGAGTGATGGGGATGGCGCCGGCGCCGGCGCCGGCGCCGAGCAGAGGGGCAGGAAGAAGGCCTTTCGCCGCACCATGGCCCACAAGCAATACAGTCACCCGCGTCGCCCAAACGTCAAGCTGCAGAAGCAGGCAGCCGAGGCGGCGGCGACCGCTGCAGCTGCACCTGACGGCAGCGATGGCGACGCAGCCGAGTACCAGAGCCCAACCTCTCGGGCCATGCGGCGGCGCCCCGGGCAGCTGCGCGCAGCCGCGGAGCAGAGCTGTGCCGGCGACGCCGTCGGCGGTCGGCAAGATGCGCTGCCGCGCAAGTTGGAGACGCACGTCTGGCACGCCAAGCGCATGCACATGCAGGAGAGGTGGGCGCGTCCTGCCGCAGGGCCTCCTGCCCTTTCCCACATCGTTTTATTGAACATGAGAAACCATCGTAGTATGCGCCACCAGCCCTGCGGCATGCTGGCCCTGCACACAATGAATCGGCTGGCCTGCATGGCTCTTAACAGAGCATCATGTGACTGGGCGAGCAAACCTGTCGTCATGACATCAACTTCATGGCGACCTTGTCGCAGGTGGGGCCACATGCTGCCAGAGGGCCAGATGGGCAAGGGCCGGGGCGACCGCCACACGCTGAAGCTGCTGCACAGCGGCTGCCTGCTGCACGACGCCTCCTACGGGCGCCCGCTGCAGCTGGCCGGCGGCCGCGACGAGCTGGCAGCGCTGCTGGGTGCCATCTCGTGAGTGCCTGTCGTTCTGCGCACACATTGCCGCCGCTTGCGACATGCACTCTTCCAAATGTGTTTCCTTAGAGGGACCAGCATGTCTCCCAAGTTGCATTGCGCATCAGGGCTACACAGGCGTTGGCTGTTGCAAAGGCAATGCTGGACTGCCTTGCACATGTGCACGGTGCCTGGAAATGAGGGTGCTGTCATCGCTGATGTCAGGGAACCGAGCGCAGCAGAGGCGGTGCTGGCGCGTGGCGGCGGGCCCTGGCGCGAGTATGGCCTGATGCTGCACCACCCGGGGCTGTGGCCGGCTGGCGCCATCTGCCCCACCCGCGCGCTGCTGCTGCCGCCGCCGGACGCCGCGTCCACTGCCAGCGGCGCCGCAGAAGCAGCAGAAGACGCGGCCGCAGGTGCTGCCACCGGCACGCCTGCCGCCGGCACGCCTGTCGTCTCAGCTGCGGCCACAGACGCTCCGAAAGAGGCGGCCGCGGACACAAGGGTGCCGCTGCGCCTGTGGCTGTGGCTGCACCCAGCGGCGTATGCAGAGGCGCTGTCGATGCTGCAAGCGGCATGCGGCCAGCCTGCCGCGGGCAGCGAACAGCGTGCGAGCGACAGCATGCAGGCGGCACTGGACAGCCCCGGCCACCTGCAGCTGGACGATGCGGCGGAGCAGCAGCAGAGCAGTGTGCAAGCGCCGCCACCGGCGCCGCCGCCGCATCAGCAGCAGCAGCAGGCGGATACAGCGGCAGAAACGGTGAGGCCGCCGGCCGCGCCCCTGGACGCCGACAGCAGCCAGCGGTGCTACAGGGTGGCGATCGCGCCGCTGGGCGCGCACCTGCGGCGGCTGGAGCTGCGGGGCCCGGCGTCCACGACTGCGCTGGCGCGCATGCTGCCGGACTTCACCGCGCTCACCTCGCCGCCGGCGCCCGACGGTGCGGCCCGCTCCTGGCGACGCTCCTGGGGAAAGAGCTTGTCGCTGCTGGAGCTCTGACGCAGTCGGACAGCACCCCTGGAGCAAGCGCTGACCTGCAGCTCGCTTGAGAATCTATGTAATCGTTGGTTTGTCATCAAAGGAGCAAATGTGATTAAATCACATTGATGCGCTCGTGTGGCGCGCAAAGAAAGGCGAGCCGTTCCTACTGACGTCTGTGCAGGCCCTGGCCCAGAAGCAAATCTAGCAGCAGTCTAGAGCTCTGGAGTGACCTCATTTTCTGCATTTGCAGGCGCCGTGCTGGGCTGTGATGTGCAGGACCCGCGGCTGGCGGATGGCGGCGACGATGCGGCGCCGTCAGACGCGGAAACGTCGTCGGACGCCGAGATGGCGGAGGCGGAGCCGGATGCAGAGGCAGCGACGAAAATGGCGGCGAAGACATCGGCTGCAGCACCAGCGGCGTACCAGGGTCCCGAGGCCCGCCCCGCCGCACGCCAGCTGTGGAATGCGCCAGCGGCCCTGCAGCCTCCCCACAGCGAGGCTCAGGTGCGGACTCGCAGGATCTTAAGCCGTGATCTAAGCTGTGAATTGGAGCTGCTGCATTCTTGCCGTTTTCCCGATGTAAAGAGGGTTTTTCACCGCTGCCGCGGCAAGGAATCCAGCAGCGCAAAGAGATGCACCTGCTTTTGCGGCAACAGAATTGCGAATCCCGCATTGACGTCCGCAGGTGGCACAGTGGCGGCAGCAGCGGCGCCTGTCGGACCTGGGGCTGGCCGCCGAGCCGCCAGCGCTCGCCGCGGCGCAGCCCGCCGCCGCCGCCGCCGTATGGTGCCCGGTGCTGCTGATAAAGCGCCGCGCCTTTGGCGCCGCCGCCGCGGGCTGGTCGCTGGTGCTGCCTGCGCGCTGGCTCGCGCCGCTGTGGCAGGCGCTGCTGCGGTGCGGCGGCGCGCCCGTCGGCCAGCGCGAGTGGCGCTGGGTGGCGTCCGACCAGGTGTGAACTGACATGCTGACTGCCAGTCACACAGTTCTGTGGCTGCTTGTCGAGTCTCGCACAGTGCACTGCAGCAGCTCCCATAGCTTCTTTGCACAGGAACCTATGGCGCATGTGCCGTATTGTTGCACGAGGAAATGTGCATTTGTATGAGGCTGAAATGCGGCAGCCGATGCAGTTTACTGCATAATGGCTTCACAGCTTTCAAAGCGCAAATCAAAAAGAAAATCTGCTGATTGCTGCCAGGGGTGCGCAGCCTTTCCGTGGGACTTTCCCGACACGAGGGCCGGCGCAGCGGAGGCGGCGAGGGAGGCGGCGGCGGACGCAGCACGACGCGCCAAGGCCACCAAGGCCACCCAGCCACAGCCCACCCCGCAGTGGCTCAGCCTCGTCTCAGCGGCCGCGCCGGCTCCCGGCTCAGTAGCGGCCAAGGCTCCAGACGCCATGGCAGCCAGTGCAATGCTGGCAGCGGCAGAGCAGCTGCCGACCGGTGAGGCAGCCACCGCCGCTTCGCCGCATGCTCCTGCAGAGACCGCTCCCATGGAGGTGGACGCAATCGCGCCGCAGCCGGCCACCGGAATGCCGCCGGCGGCAGGTACCGGCGCAGCGGCTGAAGCTCCCGCAGCCGCAGGCTCGGGCAGGGGCAGCAGTAAAGGCGAAGGCAAGAGCAAAGGCAAGGGCAAGGGCACAGACGCCAGATCAGTCAATGCATGGGCGACGCCGACAGAGCTCGCGCCGCTGCTGCCGTCAGGGTGGTGGGTGGCGCGCTCGCCCTCCGCGCTGAGGCGGGCGCTGCCGCGCACGCGCCTGCTGCAGGGAGGCGCGCAGGGTGGGCTGCCGCCGCCCGCGGCTGCGGAGCCGGTCGCGGCATCGCCGGGCGCAGCGCCGGCGGGATCCGACGCCGTCATGGCGGAGGCGGAGGCGGCAGAGCCCACCCAGACAGCGGAGCAGCAGCCGGCTGTGTGTGCACCACTAGCGGCGGCAGCGCTGCCAGCGGCAGCACCCGCTGGCGCCGGTGCGCCCTCCGGCGCCGGCGGCTGCCTGGTCCGGGTTCGGCTGCAAATGACGGGACGCGGAGTGGCGTCGGCCGGCGCCGCTGTGCACGCGACGTGCCCGCTGCCTGCAGCTGCCTCGACTGGCGGACTCGCGGCTGCTGGTGAAGCCGGCAGCCACAGCAACACTGTCCCGGCGGCGGGCATGGCGGCGCAGCAGCAGCAGCAGCAGCAGCTCATCGGCTATGGCACGGCGCCGGCGGTGCGCGGCGCATGCGCCTGGGCGGGTGCGACGGCGTTGTGCAGCGCCGCTGCCCTTGACAGGTGGAGGCCCATCTGTGTTCGGCGTTCCTTCGGCAGGTTGTATATGGCATTTAGGCATCGATTACGCAGTGCGCCATGATCACGGAGAACCCTTGTGCCTTCAGTTGCCGCTGCGGCAGGACTCTTGTGTGTTGCACGGTTTGTGCCAGTGAAGTCCTTTTTACTACTTGTATTCAAATTCGCAGGGCGCTACAGCAACAGACGGGGGCAGCGCAAAACAAGAAGCGGCCGCGCGGTGGCAGGTATTCGGGCATACAGGTCAGCGTGGTGCACCCCTCGACAGGCGAGCACCTGCCGGCAGATGCCTTCCTGGCGCTGAATGGGCGGGCAGGCGACTCGTGCATGTGACAGTCTCGAAGAACGTGCGGTGCTAGAGGGGCGGCATGGCAGTGGGCGCAGAGCATCTCAGTTTGTGATTTTGGAGTGGTTTCTCGTCGTTCAGGTTGAGCGGCTTGCTTGGCCTAGTGGAAGCACGTCTGCCACACACAAGCAAGCATTTCATGTCGCCAGAGCACGTCACCACCGCATCGCCATGACTTCTTCCTAGTCTCACAAACCATGGGGACGACATTGCACGCGTCAGCTGGAACCGTCAGCACGTCCACGCCAAGTTTGGCGAGCCCCCAATGTGGCCGACCCGTCTCGAAGCTCCGTCCTTACCAGTCGCCCACCATAGCCGTCACCGTCGGCTTGTCCCGGGCGTGGTAGCCCGTGTGCAGCAGCTCCCGCGCCGCTGGCGAGAAGGGCGCCCCTCCCAGCTGCGCGACGTACAACCGCTGCACTAGCGGATTGTCCTGCGCCCACAAGACCGCGGTGTCGCAGGTTTTTAGAACACAGGCACGTGCTGTTGAATCACACTGGATGATCACAACACATCAATAGATGACAGTCAGTAGTCCCTACTTTCACTCATGGTGTCGAGCGCACCTCCGGCGGGCGGAACAGGATGTCCGCGCGATTGTACACGTCGTCCAGAGCGGCGATCAGCTGCTGCTGCGTCTGCCCGGGCCTCGGCTTCAGCTGGCCGCCGCCATTCAGGCAGCCTGCGCGGCGGAAGGAGCGATCAGAACGTCTCATTTCCATGTGCGCTGCTGATCTCAACGCAAAGTGCGCTGCTGCTGTGCATGACTGTCATCACGCCCCAACATCTGTCGCCCAAAATCTGAGTGCCCTCCCGAGCAGTCTCACAAGCAGGATGCTAGCGGATGCCGCTGCGTGGTGGGAGAAGAATGTTTTGCGGAGGAGAGTGTTCCATGAAGAACCCGCACCTGAGGGGCAGGCCATGACTTCCACGTAGTCGTACTCGCAGCGACGGCTCTTCATCTTGCGCACCAGTGTCTGGATGTTTCGGAAGCCGTACACCGCGGCGAAGCGCAGCACCGGGCGCCCATCCACTGCAGCATCATGGCGATCCTCAGTTTTGCTGCAGGAACCTGGAGGGTTGAGATTCGAACATCCTCTGTAATGCTGGGAGGCGTCCAGGCACTGCATCAACTGCACAGCAAAAGCTGCGCCATATTCTGAGACACCGCACCTTCCAGGGACACCTCCTTGAAGTCGGCATTGCGCAGCGCCTTCAGCGGCAGCGGCCCCGGCGGCACCTGCTGCCCGAACAGCTCCCGCGCCGCCGTCCTGCGGCAACGGCACCAGAATCCGAATTTCATACCACGATGGCAAGTGCCTCTTTGAAAACCTTTAGGCCTGCTGAAAATCGCTGCACCCACTTCGAAGCAAGTTTAGCCTGCTGTTGCACGTTCCTCCTGCGTGAATGTACCACCACACACTTGCGGTGTGCTTACGTGATTTTGCACAGGCGCGCACGTTTTTTGCCATCTCCTGAGCACGCAGCAGAGGAGAGATGGTCGTGATGATCATCGAGAAGGGACGATCATCATGATCGCCTATTCTCTGTTGCATGCTCGGGAGCCGCAAGCTGACATGCTCCAGGTAGGCGCCGGCGCTGCCCGGGGTAGCTCAAACAGAGCTTTGCACTTCTGAGCTATTGTCAAGTAGATGTTAGACACTTGACGATGACCTGAAGACATGCTCTAGGTAGCCGCCGGCGCCACCCGGGTAGCCCGTCAGTCGGCCGTCCTCGGCGACGCCCGCCAGCAGCGGCTGCAGCGGCGAATCGGGCAGTTCTGTCAAATCGGCGCCCTCCTGCTGCAGTAGCTCCGCCACCTCCACCGTCGTCAGCACGCAGTCCACCTCCGCCACCTCGGAGCCTGCAGATGGTCGTGGAGAGACTTGTCAGCGTGCTGGGATCACGGACCGATGTGACAATTCGGACGGCCACCTCCACACACCTCCGCCACCTCGGAGCCTGTGAGGGATGTGTGAATGGGTTTCACCAGGGCTTTATCCGATCGGATGAAGTCCGAAATGCAGCTCTTGACACCTCCACTGTGGTTCGCACACAGTCCACCTCCGCCACATCGGAGCCTGCCCGGCACAACTGTGCTTGTTTCCTTCCTGCTCCCATAGTAACCAAACCGCATGCAAATGCAGAGCCGGGGTTTCCAGGACTGCTGTGACGCACTGATAGGCAACGAATGTGCACTGATAGGCAAGGAATGTGCACTCCTGTCCTTCGTGCAGCAGGCACTTGGCGCCACGCAGCAGCCGCCATGACAGCATCGGCAAGCATCGGACAAGCCGCGGGTGTCAGCACCTGGCAGCTTGAAGATTGGGCCGTGCACCTGCTGCCACAGCGGCTGCAATTGACATTGCGAACAAAACTCCTGACGGACGAAAGCGGACCTGGCAGGTTGAAGTCGGAGCGCGAGGCCTCGAGCTTCTTGTCGTAGCAGGGCATCACGGCGGTGTGGTACACCCGCCCCGGGTCCAGCCCCTGCTGCTGGCACACCATCCGCTTCACCAGCGTCCCCATCACCGCCTGCACAATAGACGTGAGGCGTCTCTTGAGTTGACTGTTTGCCGATCTCGAAAGAGCTGTTTCTCACTCTCGGAGAATTGGTATGACACGGGAGTTGGTGCCAGTGCATGAGTTTGCCATGCCGAGACATGCCATCGGCATCCTGGAAAACTGCGGTGGACAGCATACACCTGCGGGCTCTTAGCGGTGCTGACGTTGGGCAACACCGCGGCGTGCGTCTTCTCGGCATAGCACACCCAGCCCGGGCATGCTGACGCGAGCATCGGCAGCTGCCCTGCTCCACACGGCTGGCCGCTGCTTGCATTGCCGGCTCGCTGTGACGGCGCCGCGCCTGTGAGTGCATTCACTCCACACGTTCCAACCGGTGCAGGCGGCTAGGAAACTCACTACAGCAGCAGAACGGCGATAAGGTGTACAGCAATGTTACGAACAAAATAGGCCCACCATTCGTGTTCCTGTTGGTATGGGAGTCGGCCGCCGCCGCGCTGCCGGCGGCTGCATCCGGATGCGCGAGCCGGTAGCGGTGCACAAATTCCGCGGCGGTCTCCGCCAGCGAGAAGTCGCGGCTGGCGGTGGTGTCCAGAACCAGCGCCACGCCCAAGTTGCGGAAGAATCCGGTCAGCCGCCGCAGCACCTGCTGCGGCGTCAGGCCGGCGGCCTCCGCCAGCGATGCCCGCGACTGCGGCGACACCGACACGATGACCGTGACTCCCGGCTCCTGCATCAGGCAGGTGACCAGGCGCATGAGTTCAATAATAGGTGCGAACTGTAGGAAAGGATCAGGAAAGGATGCGACCGCATGCGCATAAGGCATGTGCAAACATGACTAGCATTGAGGGTGTGAGCAGTGCCGTCAATGGAAGAGATGGCCGCACTGCGGCAGGTGTAGGTGCCTGACCAATGCTGGCTTCAGCCATGCAACAGCATGGTAGCAGGCGTACGAGGAATCGGCACACTGGGTGTCAGACCTTTGCCTGACAAATGCACGCACCTGCAGCTTGGAACGCAGCTCGGCGATGCTCTGGTGCTCCAGCAACACCGTCTCCGCCGTCGTGACGCAGCCGCTGCACGCTAGGCAGTCCTGCAGCGTCACCTTGACGGCGCTGGTGTCCGCGTCCAGCCGCGTCTGCGCAAAGCCCTTGCCACCCTGCGGTTGCGGAGCTGGCTGCTGCAGCGCCACACTGCCGGCCTGCAGCGGGCGAATCGAGCTTTTCTCATCATCCATGGCGACGTGAGATTAATTGCATTGATGGCCTGCAGCTGCAGGACACTACGGGCGCACCAGGCCACCAAAACAAGAGTGTATGCGCATCCAGGAGCAGCCGCGCCGCCGCGCACCTCGCCGACATCGTCCGCCTGCAGGTCCAGCTTCTTGCTGCCATCGAGTTTGACGACGCAGGCCTGCGACGGCGCGATGAAGTCGGAAAGGTCCTGGAGCTTGACGGCTCCCGAGAAATTGCTCATCGACGGGCCGAGCTGCCAAGCACCTTACGAGAGAGGCCGCTGCAGCCACCGATGTGTCTTTCGATTGCGCTTGCACCAGGAGCGGCAGCGCCCAGGAAATTTGAATGTAGACCTGTGAATGAACAGCTGTGGAAGTGCAGAAAGACGGCAAAGGCGTGGTTTCTGGCCGTATCGTTGCTCCGACACGTGACCTTTCGGAGTAGCAAATGCGAGGTGCAGTTGTTATGTTTGCACTTGCAGGTCCTGGCTCGCATACCGAGACCTTTCCGTTGAGTATCCGGATCGATTTGCAGAGGTGGGCTCCGTCTAGATGATTCTCCGTGGTCTGCCTGCCCGCAATGCGAACCACTTGACAGGCCGCCAGTGTTTCCACGCGTCAGCGCCGCGTCTGAGGCCTTCAGCGCGTGCCGCTCACTGCTCAGCCACCGCTGCTACACCAATAAGGGCGCCATCGAAACAGCGGAAGCCATCGAAGCAGGTAGATCCACATGGCCTGCCAGCGGCACAGCGCATGCATGAGCAGCATGCTGGCGCATGCAGACGGCTACATGATTGATATGAGCACATGACTTTCCAATCGTCTCGAAGATTGCGCTGTTCTCTCCTGCAGCCGCTTCCAAAGCAGTACCGAGTCTTTGAGGTCAGCGTGCCGGCGAGCGATGACCCTGGCAAGGCGAGGCGCCATCCGTGGGTTTCTGCTGACGCGCCGAGCATTGCTTTGCAAATAAGGAATCGCGCAGCAGGCGCTGCGGCACTCAGGTTCATCAATATCGCGTTTTCTGGCTGCAGGATGACTTTGCCGTCAGCCAGGCGCTGTGCAAGGCGCTGACGAAAAAGCTCGGATGCAAGGTATGCTGTTGGCTTTATGCCATTATAACACCAGCGGCTCTCATCTGCGTCCTGTGCGAGGCGCTCTTCATGTGGCGCCACAATATCGGACTGTGCCCGGAGTGCTGCAGGCACCGATACCTGAGGAAGCGGTGACGGTGGTGCGCAAGTCATTTGATGCAAGAAAGCTCCTCAAGTGGGTGTATATCGCCGATGTGGACACCGCGGCGGTCACAGCTGCTGGCGTCCGCAACCCTCAGCGACATCCTCTGCTGAAAGATAGGTGCCTGACTCTTACTTTGATGTCTTACACACGAGGCCCAATCCCGTTCTAGGGCTGATTCAGTTCCAGCTGCAAGCATAGCATTTCGCGCCTCAGCAGCAGTAACGAACATCAATGGCATCCAACGTCAGATCACAACGCCGCGTCTGTGCATGCCAGGCCCGAGGATGCCAGCAAAGCAGACCCTGGCGGCGCCTCTCCAGCCCAGCCGCCGGCCGCGCAGCCCGCGCGAGACCCAGTAGTGGTGGTCGGCAGCGGGCCGGCGGGCCTGTTCGCGGCCCTCAGGCATGTTTCAGCCTTTGTTCCAGCTTTGTTCTGTTTGCCGCATGTTGCTCCGGCCGACCAGTAGGCCTGTGGAGTTCTTGGGCATGTTGTGATTGTTTCCTTGGTCCTTCAGCCTCGCGGAGGCAGGACTGCCGGTGGTGCTGCTGGAACGGGGGCAGCCCGTCGAGAGGCGCGGCCGGGACATCGGCGCGCTGTTCGCCCGCAGCGAGCTCGACCCTGAGAGCAACCTGTGCTTCGGCGAAGGTGTGCATCTCTTGCAGGCCTGCAGCCACATCCGAGAGATCGCCTGATGGTGCATATGCTGCTGACAGAATGCGGCGCTGGGGCTCAGCAGTCGCTGCATGGATGCGTCATGACCCTACCCCGACATGATCATGTCTCGAGCACGAGGCCTGCAGCGTGAAGACGGGCAATCTCATGCTGTGGTGATGCAGGCGGGGCGGGCACATGGTCGGACGGCAAGCTGACGACGAGAATCGGCCGAAATGATAGCCCAGTCCGCATGGTGTTGCAGACGCTTGTGCGCTTTGGCGCGCCGCCTTCCACCCTCGTCAACGGCAAGGTGCCTCCAGAATCTGACTGATGCACAGGCGCATGACCATGCTCAGCCAGACCAACCCAGAGCCAAGCTGCTAACAGCCACTGTCAGTGTTCGCATCAAGCAGCACCGAAGCTACAGCGCTGCTGCCTTGCGGTTCGGGAAGATGTGTGTGTGTGTAGTGAAGATCTGAGCGTTTCAGTATCCTTTCCCCTGCCGCTACCGCAGCCGCACCTGGGCACGGACCGCCTGATTGGCATCCTGCGCGCCTTCCGGGCGCAGCTGCTGGCGCTGGGCGTGCAGATCCGGTGGGGCACCACCATCCGCAGCGTGGACGTCCGCGCCGGCAGCGCTGTGGGCGTCCACATGGCAGGTGAGCTGCACTATCTTAATTGAATGTCGAGGGGTGGTGCAGCGCCCGGCGTGATGAGGCTGTCCTGGTCCTGTACCCACTCTCGCGTTCTAGCCCAGAATGAGGCGACCTGCGTGTCCTGCAAATCCTGGTCATGCCGCACGACACGCCCAACTCTTCGATGACGGGTGATGCCGATGCTTGAGACTGTGTGTCACAGACGGGGGGTACCTAAAGGCCAGCCGCATTGTGCTGGCCACGGGGCACAGCAGCCGCGCGCTGTTCCAGGAGCTGCTTGCAGCTGGCGTCACCCTCACTGCAAAGCACTTTGCGATGGGCTTTCGGATAGAGCACCCCCAGGTGACTGCAGCCGGGGCTGGGCTTGGACTCGCCATCCAATTTTCTACAACCTGCCGCGCATTCGATCTACTATATGTATCATATCAAGTGTGCCTCCTGTCGGTTTTCAGGAGCTTATCAATGAGTTGCAGTACGGTCCTGAAAGCGCCGCGGCAGTCCAGCGAGGCAAAGGTCAGTTTCACCTTTATTCTGACTTCTGCCGCCCAACAAGCACTTGTCGCCTGGCACTGCCTGCGAGACCTTGCAGAACCTTGCAACGCCGCCTGGTTTTTCGAGCTGCTTGCTTCTCTGGCTGCAGGACCCATCCCTGTGGCGGACTACAGGGTGGCTGCCACGGTCTCAGAGGTGATGGCTGCAGGATTTGCATCATGCATGTCGTGTGAATGCAGCGGTCGTGTGAATGCGCACGTCTTGGTGAGCGCAAACTTCACTGTGTTGTTCAATGCCTGCAGGGGCTTGCAGCTGAGCGCAGCACGTTCAGCTTCTGCATGTGTCCAGGTGAGGTGTTCCATGGAGTCGATGTGCGCACGTCAGGTCTGCCGTGGGAAGCTGCCTGTCTGCAGCAAAACAGCTGTCAACAGCGCCAATCTTCCATCCCGCTGCGCAGGCGGTCAGGTGGTGCCGACGAGCATCAACGAGCAGGAGCTGTGTGTGAACGGCATGAGCTTTGCGTGAGTGCGCATTGTGTGGCATGTATTCTGCGGTTGACACCCTGAAGCACCTGCCCACGTTTCGTCACATCTGTCGCAGTGCCCTTTTGCCTGACACATGCCCATGACCCCACCACCTCCTCCGAGTTCCATGCATCAGGCGGAGACAGTCAAGGTGGGCCAACTCCGCGCTCGTCGTCAGCACAGCGGAGGCGGACTGGGCGCACCTGCAAGCGCAGTACGGCACCCTGGCGGGCGTCGCGCTGCAGCAGACGGCCGAAAGGTGCAGCGAACCAATGTTTGATGCATTGCTTTGGCAAATCATATGCCAGTTGGTTGAGGCTCGGTGGAGGCTCAGTCTGTTCAAGCAATTGAATGGTGGCCAGGGTGCAGACGATGCCCAAGGGAATTGATACGCGGCTTTTGTGCCGCTCGCAGGGCTGCGGCGCAGATGGGCGGCGGCAAGCTGGTCTGCCCGGTGCAGCGCGCGACAGGTGCGCTGCTGTCTTCATCGTTGAGTTGGGATGCCAGACATCAGTGCACATCTGCAGAAAATCTACAGATAGTTGCCGGCCAGCAAGCCCAGCAGGTGCAGCCGCTGATGACCATTGCAGTCGGAGATCGTGACCTTCAAAGCACTCTGGCCTTGTGCGAGACTCTTGCCCCCCTCCAACTTGCAGACTTTCTGGCGGGGGTCGAATCCGTCGGGCCGCTGCCATCGTCCAGCTACCGCCTCGGCGTGCGGGCGGCGCCGCTGCACGATCTGTTCTCGGCTGAGATAACCTCGGCGCTGCGACTGGTGGGTGTGTTTATACTACTAGCTGCATTGACCAGCTGTTCGTCGGCCCTCATCTCTGCATCTTCTGTCCCCGATCGCACCAGCCCTGCTTTCAGCCCCGCACGTCTGCGGGCCTGCCTGTGAAGCTGCTGACGACCTACGCGGGATGCGACAACCTAGTTTACCAAGCAGGCTCTGCAGCGGTTCGACCGCCAGCTGCCCGGCTTCATCACCGACCAGGCGCTGCTGCACGGCGTGGAGACGCGCACCTCCGCCCCCCTGCAGATCGGTGAGGCCATGCCGCGACTGCCAAGCAGCGAGCAACTCCGCATGTGAAACTGGTGCTGCAGCACGGGTGATCAAGCTGCTTCCGCAGCCGAGGAGACTTGTGACTGAACAATGCGCAGTCTGGAGCATTCCTGGGCGGTCATGCCTCCTGACTGCCGAGCTTTGCACGCAGTGCGGGGCGCGGACCTCCAGAGCGTCTCCACACCCGGGTTGTACCCGGCTGGGGAGGGCGCAGGATATGCAGGCGGCATCGTCTCTGCAGCCGTCGACGGCCTGAAGGTCGGGCAGGCAGTCGCAGCAGAATTGCTGGGCAGAAGCGTGGCAGGCAGGGACGGCGTAAGCGCGGGGGAATGACACAGGAAGTCCATGGCTGCCGATGATTTCTGTCACATTGTCCTCTGTTACAGCAGGTAATTGGCGTGGTGCAGAGCCGCCTGCGACTGGCGTCAGCAAGCTCGAAATAAATTGGATGAAGCATTCTGGATCTGCATAGCATCCTCTATGCTTGAATTGAAGCATTTCTCGAACTCAATTTAGATCTCTAATAGCATCCGGGCTGCATTCGGACTTCCAGCCTGTGATGGCGGAATATCAAGCGGCATGTGAAGTACGCCAGGCCTGCCAAGGTCCGATACACCGTCCTCACACAAGCGAAAACATATATCACCGTGCGAGCCGGGCATTACGCACTCAAAACAGGCTTGGTCAGGGTGTTGTAGAGCCGGTCACTGTCCCAGGCAATCTGGAAAGAAATGTGTGCTGAGGTCCAATATTGCTACATACAGAGCGCGATGTGCATCAAACTCTGTTCAGCCGCGCTCGACGCTTGCAAGAGCCACTGTCCTAAATGAGTTTGTGAGGGCAGCAGAGAGCCGGGGAGTAATCTGGCATCGCAAAGTCAAACAGGTCAATGCTGCACAATGGACATCGTGATTTCGACAGCCGGCAACCCGCCACCTGAAGTCTGCTCGGAGCTGCTGTGAGTATCAGCATCTGACATGCCGCAACTGCTGATCCACTGAGATTTCTGTGCAGCTCGTTGAATTGTGCTGCGGTGACGGCCTTCGTGTGAAAAGGGCCGCAGACGCTGTGACTTCACCCAAGTACGCTTGGTGCTGCAGGTGCGTCATCGTGAAGCACCTGCTGTTCATGCGCCGCCAGATCCATGCAACCTATGACCACCTGCTGAGCGTCGCCATGCCGCCGGTGAAACGCATCGTAAACTTGCGGGGACACGATGAATGCATGGGCCTCCAGCATCCTGCATGGCTGTGTGTTCTGATTCGATGTGAAGTGATGACGGCGACGCTTCCAACTGCAGGGCGATGATGCCAGAATCGGCGGCGGCTATGTGCAGGTATCCGCTGCGGATGCAACCGGAGCTGCGGCAATGGAGCTGGACGCATCTGCACTCCTGCCAATAACAGACGCCACGACGTCGACTGCCCCTGTACGGCGGCCGGCGCCGAGCGGCGGCGCCATGCTGCGCCAGCGGCGCAAGGCGCAGCAGGTGAGAGTGTCATGCGATCGAAGGGGATTCTCATTAATCTACGTGCAGCCACTATTGTCCTCGCCATTGCACACCTGCTCGTGGATGGTTTCAACGGCGTCAGCAGCAACTCAAAATGCAAATTGAACTCTGGCCACCCTCATCCGGCCATGGAGATGTCTTGCGCTAGCTACTGGCACTGTCTCAACAATAAGCCGCTGGAGCTTTGGGCTCCCTTTGGGTCCTGTGCAGTTCATCAAGGTTTCGGAGGCGCTGCTGGCGAGCCTGGGCCCGCAGCTCTTCCGACGGCGCGGCAAGACGCGCGTGCTGCTGGTGTTTGGATCCGCTGTGGCGCGACCCAAGGAGGTGTACGAGCTGCGCTTCGCCGCCGACGCCGGCGCCGCTGCCATGTCCCCACGTGCGCCTGTCAGTCTTCAGTCTTTGATCATCTTCATCATGGTATCTGTTGGTGTAGGGTAAGCTTTGCTGTCCTCAGGCAGCGCAGCACACAGCGTCTGTCAACATTGTCTCTGGCTGCACACCCCACGGGCAGTGCTTTGTGAGCTGCCGTCTGTGATTGCCGGCAGGGGAGCTGCAGACGCTGAAGCACAGAGTCATCCGTGCGCTGGTGGCTGAGGCCGCTGCTGGCGAGGAAGGCCCCGTCTCAAAGGGTGTTGTTCGAGCTTCTGCCACCTATCTCGTGCATCTGATTTTTTCAAGGAGTCGCCCCCCAGGTGGTATGTGACTGTCATTTTGCATGTCAGCTTTCGCAACAATGAAGAGGAAGCACCAACATTTCACATCTGCACTTCACATCTGCATCTGTTCACCAAGCTCTGCGGTGCCTGCCCAGGACCCACACGGCTGTCAGTGCTGGTGGCCGCGCCGCCAGCGGCCGAGGCGCCGCCCGATTTCGTGCCGAAGCGCAACCTCACGCTCAACCTGCGGAAGTGCGTGTACAGCACCATTGCCGTCGGCAAGCCGCAGCAGCAGGGGCAGGCGTCTATCGCCGAGGAGTTCTCGCGCCTCATGCACCCGCAGCCCAGCGGCGGCTCGACTGCGGCGGAGTCCGCCGAGGGCATCGGTGGACCGGACAGTGCGGCGGTGAATGGCGGAGAGGATGGTAGCGGCGTCATCTGGTTCCAGAGCAGGGTGGCGCTGAAGGGCATGGCGGCAGGAGCAAGTGGCGGCGGCGGCTGACCTGCAGAAGGCAGCATGGTGCTAGCCTGCAAGCTGCTGTGGCGATGTGTGTCTGTGCTCGCCGGCACCCTTTACGACAGTTTGGGGAAGGGAGTGGAACACCTGTATGCCGCGGCGATCACAATTTGACCTACCGAGATGCAGCGCCTCCTACTGATGCATTTTGACTCTTGGATTCCTAATCCACCTGAAAAAGCTATGCCCTGAAGCACATCGACAGGGCATGCAGACATGACACAAATCCCTAATGCTGATGCGCATGCTGCCAGGCAGTCCTGCACAAACCTCCTGACTCTAAACACCAATGTTGAATAATCCAAGAATCGTGGCCCGCGAAAGAGCACCGTGGGTCTTGTGGCCTTGACGACCAATCGACAAACGCTGCCATTCCCAAAAATGCCGTCTGCAGGTCTGTCTGGCACTGCTAGGCTCTGCGGCATCACACAAGGCAATAGAACTCCGCAGGTGCCCTCGAAAGTTCCGGTGCGGGCTCAGGCATTGCGCACGGCGTCGTTGATGGCCTTTGCCAGGTACTCGCAGCCGACGTCGTTCAGCCCCGCCATGGAGATGCGGCCGTCCTGCGCAAGATGGCATGGCACCGTCATGTCTCCCCGCTGCATTGGCAGTGCTTGAAGCCAGCGGTGTTGCACATCGCATGCAAGACAGGCCGGAAATTTGGGCCGGCGCTTGAGCAGGCCTGTTGGGGGTCAGCTTGCTCACCTTGGTCAGGTAGATGTGGTACTTCTGCGTCAGGACCTCCACCTGGGGCGCCGTCAGGCCGGTGAAGCTGAACATTCCTGCGCATCCACACATCGCAAGTCCCTCAGCAGGGCGTGCGACAAAGCTTTCGCGCAGCCATTGCACGTTGTTCGCATGCCAGGCAAACACATGTCTGCGGCTAGGAAGGCGACACCAATGTCGCGAGGAGCCGAGACAACATGGAAAGATGCCACAGGACGTTGCCGGTCTGGTGAGCCAGAACAGGAGGATCCGAGCCAAAACAGGATCATCCGAACTAACGCACCGATCTGGTTGACGATGTGGTCCCAGCCGCCGGGCGCGCCGACCGCCTTGAGGCTCTCGTGCAGCTTCGTGCGCATGGTGATGATCCGGTCTGCCATGCCCTTCAGCTCCACCTGCATGCCAGGAACGTAGAGGGTGAATACGCATACGCTAGTGAAACACGTACGCGGACACTGATTGCTGCGCGCATGAGACGCAACTCCCATGACTGCTGGCTGCACGGCTCTCAGACTTGCATGCTGGTCACGCTGGGCACACGTGCCGGGCATAAAAGCATGGCCTGCAGCAGGGCGGCCCAGGCGCACCTTCCAGGCGTCGTACAGCTGCGGGTCGCTGAGCACCAGCTCGGCGATCTCGGCGCCGTGGCGCGGCGGGCTCGAATACATCGCCCTGATCACCTGCCAGGCATCCCGAGTGGCACGTCTGTCAACACTTATTAAAGTAGAGACTGCATCATTGCACGCGCTCCCGCATATGCTGAGCTAGCACGACGCGGTGAGGCTCCACGATGTTGCGGCGAAAACCAGGCCTGGCAGAGGACAAGCTGCGGACTGATGCGATTAGTGTGCTCGTTCTCATGGCATCACGAAATTGGACGAAGGACTGCAGGCGGCGGGGCGCACCTGCTTGAGCTGGCTCTCGACGCGCTTCACAGAGCCCGGGTCCTTAGACACCACCGTCAGTGCGCCCACCCGCTCGCCATACAGCCCCATGTTCTTGGCGTAGCTCTGCGCATCAACAGATCAGTCCTATTTGTTTTTCTGCTGTTACGTATTTTATCCGCGTCAGGGACATTGGTAGATAGCAGGGCAATGCGCTCGATCTACATCCAGTTGTGTGTAGTTGTGCTGCCGCGCAACCACCCTTCCACCGCACATTTGTTTCCACAGTGAAAGCCAAAAAGTAGAGAATCTGCATTCCAAGTGTGTGCACTGTTTTGCACAGGCTGTAGTGTGTGTCAGCAGAGCACCTGGGCCAGCAGCAGCTCCAGGCCCGCATCTGCGAACAAGCGTACTGCCGCAGCATCGCGCTCCAGGCTGCCGCTGGCGAAGCCTTGGTACGCGCTGCAGAGAAGCGAGAAAAGCATCGCAATGCGCATCACAGTAGAAGGGACACGGTTTCACTGCTCGGCGGGCCATGTGATTTGCTGCGATGTGCAATGTCCGCAGACCTTGCAACATGTCACCTACCTCTGTCGCAATGAAAAGCATGTTGCTCACCTGTCAAAGAACGGCAGCAGGCGCCGCTGCTGCACAACCCGCAGGATGCCCTGCGGCGAGCAGGCGAGCACAGCTCAGGACAGGCAGCAGAGAAAGCCATCGGACGGTGCCTTGCCGACACCCTTGGCGAAACTGCAGACTATGCATGCGATTCACTTGCTCGGAGCCACGATGGCGCAACACACGAAAGGTATCTCACCTTCCACTGGTCGAGGGTGGGGTCCACGCCGGTGGGGTTGTGCGCGCACGCGTGCAGCAGCTGCACACATGCTTCCAAGTCGTCAGCGATGTCCAGCATGCGACTGCTCCATGACAGGTACATGCTGGCTTGGACAATGGGCATTGTGGCGGTGCAGACGTGCCCAGGAGTTGCGCTAAGAGAAAGGTCCCTGCACATCATGGCATGGTCAGAGAGTCTCACCACAATGCTACCCTCCTGTGCCGAGCCGAGGTCCTGAATGAGGCCCTGTGACGAGAATGTGTGGAGATTATGAATGAGCGCATATGGAGACTTGCTTCCTTTCCACAGTTCACACACCTTTAAGTTCACAGCACACGCATAGCGTGATTTCCAGTGCCTCACCTCGTAATCCAGGCCCCTCGTCTTTGGCAGGTAGTAGCGGTACTTGCGGACCTCGATGCCGCCTGCCGGGAAGATCTTGTTGTGGTTCGCCCACGTGGGGTCGGGCAGGTAGATCACCCGCACGCCTGCATGCACGGTGCCCACGATCTACATTCTATTCAAGGGAGGAATCAGCATCCCGATCTTGAACTCAAAAACGAGTGAAGAAAAACAGGTGAACTCAAAAGTCTGGCAAATACATTTGAAAAACGAGGGGCCTACCGTAGTGCTTTGCCAGGAACTCGGCACCCACCTGCATGCAAGCCAGAGCTTAGTCAGGTTATTCTGATAGCAAGGCCACTCTACTTGCAGACATGAATGTGCAGCAGGATAGCAAAGTAAGCATGCAGGCAGGTGTGCCGCACCCGCAGTGAGCCGGTGCCTGAGAGAGAGAGAAAAAAGCTTGCTCGACAGTTTCCTTCTTTCACATATGTGAGAGAACAAAGGCGGCCGTCCGTCAGTGACGCCAAAAGACGGGTGACGCCTAGACGTTTTCAGGAAAAACAACAGAGGGCCTCCTACTCCATTCTCATAAACCATGCGTTCAAAGCGCCACTGATGGACGGCGGTCGTCTATATCCGGTGCCTGAGAGTGTTTGGACGGTGCAGTTGCGCTTCTCATGCAGCATGGCGCTCTCGGCGCCGAAGGCCAGCCGGGCGGACAGGGCGCAGAAGTTAGTGTTGCCGCCAATGGCTGCGTACTCCTGCAGGCATGCATGCGGCCGCCTGTCACTCTCGGATTTTTTAGGCTGAACGTGTCGCCAGAGGCCGGCAACATGTGTCTGACAAATGCACACAAATTATGAAAGATACCAGGCTAAAGATTTGAGTCATACATGAACGAGCACAACATGAAGAGTGATGCAGGCGAGGCCGACAGGGAAGCACACACCTTGTCGCGGCTGCGGTCGGCGGCGATGCGCTGCTCGGCGGTGCGCACCACGTCCAGCACCAGGGGCTTGCCCTGCGCCGTGCGGTAGGCGCCCACCCCAAGATTCAGCTTCCGACTGTCCTGGTCCTTCTTGAAGGCTTCGCTGATGCCCAGGATGGCGTCGGGTGGCGCCTGCGGGCATCGAAGTGCTCCGATGCATCAGCAAACACAGCGCGATGGCCCCGAGCCAGCAAAATGTCAGGGGTATGAAATCTGGCATGGTCGCCGGCATCTCAGACATCGTTCAGAAGGTAACTTGTTGTGCGTGCACCAGATGACACTGCCATTGATGCATTAAAAACGACACGGAAAGCATGGCCAGCTCATCAGAACATCGCTGCAACAACCACCTAAGCAGTACCTGTGGGACATTGGCCCAGACGGAGGAGCCAGAAGAACTCGTTTCCTGCATAGTCACGCCGAGCAGTTGACCTGCCAAAACTTCCAGTCGGCGAGCAGCGCCGCTGTCGCTCATTGAGATAGGAAGGCGAAGCGCAGAGTATTGCAGATGATGTAGCGATTAAAAGAGGTGATAAGCGAGAAGTTCATTGACTGCGCACTGCCTGCACATGTCCTCGTCAGCCTGTTCCCTGCTGAGCACGTGCAGATGACTAGAGAGTCTGACTTGAGCGTTGCACAAGAGGGACATTCGCGTAGTAAGTTTATACAACGGGCACAAGGATAGGGGTCTAGTTAATAAGCCTAACGAGGACTTGGCAAGGTTGTGTGGCATAGCTTAACATGCCCTGCCCGCACTGGATTGAAGGGCAACAAAGGAATGGCCAACACATGCATGGAAGGCGATGAAGGGGCTGCTGTGGCGTGCCATGCAGCCACGGCGATCCTTTATCGTTTTCCAATGTGCCGCCCGCGCAGCCTTTGTCCCACACCCGCCCGCTTGGAAGCTGACAAAGGAATGGAGGACCCGGTGCACTGCATTCAAGCAATGCCCCACAAGCTTGCATAACCACGTGCCGTCTAGCGCAGGAACGGAGCAAGAACGGAGCAGGGATGGAGCTGTTTCCGATTACACTGCGGAACCACTGAGAGCAGAGGAAATGTGATCGAAAGGCGCCAGCCTCTGTGCGAACTGCGGGTGTGTCTCGAAGTTGGTAGAGTGCCCGCTTTGCAGCGGGCGAGGCGGCTGCGTTGAACAAAGGCAGAGACTAAAGGGAGCGCTCGGCGGCGACGCGCAAGGTAGCACAAGAAGACAGCGGAGCACATGTGAATAATGGCAGGAAAACAGTAGTGGCCATCGGATCGGCATGGCCCGTTGATTGGGGACCAGCCTCTCTCCCGGCGGAAGAATCAAGCGAGCGCTGGGAAACCGCCTCAGTTCATCTGCAGGATCGCCTCCAGCTGCACCGAGACATCGCGGAGGTTGGGGCGCGCCGCAGGGTTCACCTCCCAGCACGCCTCCAGCAGGAACCGCCACTCGTTCTCGCACCAGCTTGGCACCTGCGCAGGCCAGAGGCTAATGTCAACCCAGGACAGCTACACATCGAGTCCAGGACAGCCATGCGCTAGCTGAAGATTGCTCAAGCTATAGGCAAGGTCAGCGGCAGCAAGGAAGGCCAAGGGCAGCATGTTCCGGGAGTCGTCATGTTGAAAGCGGTGCGGGAGTGTGGAAATCAGGAAATCAGAGGGGAGGCGCACCTCGGGCTGCAGGTTGCCGACCATGAGGCCGGCGACGATCTGCTGCGGCGACAGGTGGCTGAAGGGCACCTGCAGCGTGAGCATCTCCCATAGCACCATGCCCAGCGACCACACGTCCGCCTTCTCGCTCACGCGCGTCGGGTCGCTCACCAGCTCCGGCGCCATGTACGGCAGCGTTCCCCTGCAGGGCCAGGGCGCACCGCAATGCGTCAGAGCGGTGTGGCTTGATTGCCCCACAGCAGAGACGTTGAATGCTCGTGCAAGAGGATGTGATGATGACTTCCTGCTGCAAACAGGTTTTTCCGCAGTGGTGGGGTGGGGCACATGTGCAATGTGGGGGACGCTGTGCAGGTGATGCAAGATGCAGTGCTTTTTGCCAGGACCAACGCCCACACAGGAAGCGGCTGCAGGCGCAGGACCATGGTCAGGGTCAAGACAGCACATCGGGGAAGGGTTTAGGGCACCTGAGGTCATGCACGCCGGAGACGTAGGACTGGTGCTCCTTCTTGTGTTTGTGCAGCCCAAAGTCGGCGACCTTGACGGCGATGCCGCCGCCGGGGTTGTCCAGCAGCAGGTTCTCCGGCTTGAGGTCGAAGTGCACGATGCGCATCTCGTGCAGGTAGGCCAGGCCCTTCACCGCTCCCAGCGCCATCTCCGCGCGCTGCCGCAGCGGCAGGAACACGTCGCGGTACCTGTTCGCAGATAGTTCACGACATTAGCATCAGCAGCAGGTTTAGCAGGTCGTCGCCCTGCAGACTGGGCGGAGCACCAAGCGCAGCCACTTGAGAGGCTGGTGCCTCGAGAGGACGACCACAGCGGCTAACATGCAGGCACTCCAGCGCCCCTCATATGCAGTAAGTCATACGCAGAGCAGTCTGAGGGGCAAGGGAGAATCAGCAAGATCTTGGAAGACTACATCTTAGAAGCACGGCACAGGATGATCTGCGGGGCGGGTGGTTGGCAGCTCACCGGATGAGGTCCGCGAGGGAGCCGCCGCGCATGTACTCGGTCATGATGCCGACGCAGGTGGGGTCCGCCGCAGAATTGGTGACGACGCCGTAGAAGCGCAGCACATTGGGGTGGTTCACACTCGCCAGCACCTCCGCCTCCGCCCAGAACGACTCCGAGCTGCGCTGCACGTGCTGCAGGGGGACGAAGAAACGCACGAGTGGCGGTTTGACATGACCGCAGCAGTGCCTGCACGTGCTGAAGCTAGCGGTGCCGAAAACGTGGGCGATGCAGTTGGCGCATTCAAGCCTAGACCAGGCTTCCTGTGAGCAGGATTACACCAACCCAAGCTGCACACAATGGCGGCAGGAGTCCGGCAGGCTGGCCACAGCAGACAGCCTGCGAGGTCACGGGTGTCTCAGGACCGACATACTGATAATTCAGCACCGACACCGACGCTCACCTTGCCAGGCTTGAGCCACTTGATGGCGACCTGCCCGAAGATGGGGCTTGTCGCCAGGGAGACCTCGCCGAAGGCGCCCTCGCCGATGCGGCCCAGCACCGTGATCTCATCCTGCACGCCAAACCGTGAGTGCGTCAAGGCAAGGCGCGTCATTGGCACCGAACGAGATGTCGATCTGGACACATGTTGCAGGCGAGGCCAGGAGGCAGCATGAGCATCGATCCTGGGGTGCTGACAGCAGTGAACCAAAACCAAAATCGCAACAGGGGAAAAATATTGTGTTGGGCTCGCACCTGCGGCACGCAGTGGACCTTGGGGAAGCGCAGCGCGCTGGGGGAGGTGACCATGACGGCCGGGCGGCGGCCGAGGCCGGCGGCCTCCCGGTCCTCCTGCAGCACCGCCAGCGGCGCGCAGCGCACCGGCGGCAGCGCCCCCGGACCTGTGCCATGCAAAGAAGAATGGCGAAAGGTTGTTGGTTACATGAGCATGCACAGAGGCGGCTGCATCCCAGCGGCTGCCACCAGGAATCCTCTCGCTGCCTCGGCACCATTGCAGTCGATGCTGGCCTGCGTGCTGGCGGCTCATGCGTCGGCTGTCCCTTTGCAAAAATCTTCCTCCTACACCTTTGATGATGACAGTTGCCCACCTGGCGGATCCGACTCGGACACGAGCAGGTCGTGCGGCACAAATCGCTCCTCGTCCGTGCGGCCGTCCATGGAGCTCTCGCCAAAGGCGGAGATGTGGCTCGGCAGCCGCACGCCCGCACTGAGCTGCAGTGACAAAACATTGAAGAGCTCAGGATCTGGAGTCGTGCTGGTTGCAGGCCCATAAGGAGTGCCCGGCATGTGTTGGCCGCCACCACTGGCGTGGACCATTCTGTGCCATGTCCGCGTCATGTCCTTGATTTCTGAATGAGCAGAGAGTTGCATGCTTTTGGTGAGTTCCCATATAGGTTCACATGATGTAACCCACCTGGTCGATGACCGGCGGCACGGCGGGCAACAGCGGGCCTGCAGAGGCGCAGCTGCGGCTGCTCTCGAACACCGAGATGCGGCTGGGCAGGAACTGCGCGCCAGCGCGCGCTGATCCCGGCTGGCTGCTGCCGCCGTAGGCGGACGGCGACTTGCCGCCTGCGGGGACATGCAGACGTGCACGTGAGCGGTCCAGCCCACAACAGCTAGGTTCATTCCGAGGCGGATCGACCTGCTCAGCCACTGGCCAACAAAACACAAATCCAAAATGACAAGGAAGGCAAATGCCAAGCGGCAGCGGGTCCTGCCCCAGTGTGTCTCATACCACTAGTGCGATCGATGCGACCTTGCGTACCTGAGCTCGCCCAGATGGAGGGGTAGGCGCCGTCGGTGTCGGCCAAAACTGACTCAGCTGTGAGCGCCACCACGTGCGGCAGCGCCGGGCCCTTGCCACGCTGCTGGCCGCGCGGTGTGTCCGTGGAGGTCCTGCCCTGCAGAGAGAAAGCAGATCACGGGTCAGATGAGGAGTTTTGTGCCGCTGGCCGTGGCAGGCGTGACCTCCCAACACCACATGGCTCTGCAGCATGTCCAGTGCCGCAAGCCGCGAGCCTGCGGACGACCCGATGCGGCTGCGACACCTGGCTGCAAGGCACAGCACACAGCAATGCCGTCGTACCATGCAATCACGTACCACGCTGCTCTTACCTTGACGGGCAACCTGACTACAAAATCTTGCGCATCGCCGTTAAATGAGCCGGAAGGCAGGCGCGCCCATGCGGCCGCCTCCTGCCCCGCCTCAAAGCCCGCCTGCCAGGCATCCACCTCCGATTGCTCGCCGTCCTCGCCCGCGGCAGCGGCGGCATCGCTGCCGCCGGTCATGCCGCCGCCGCTGCCGCCAAAGATGCCGCCGCCGCCGCTGCCGCCAAAGAGGCCGTCGCCGCCATCGTGGCCGCCATTGGCGCCGTCGTCGGCGCCCATGCCCATGCCCGTGGCGCTGTCGGCCTGGGAGCCGCCGCCGCTGGACACAGCGCTGCTGTAGGCATCCGCGCCGGTGCGATTTGTGGAAGCGCGGCTGGCGCTGCCGCCGCCGGCGCCGCCCTTGTCCCTGCCCAGCCGGTCCGCGCTGCACACACAAGCGGCCAACTCTGTCACGGAGGACAGAGTAGATGCATAGATGCTGAACTTTGCTCGTTATCACACTGTGAATCGTGTCAGATGCTGCACTCCTCCAGGCCAGGAACAGAGAGGAAAGGACCTTGATGCTCCATGCACGCTGCACATGCCACGGCCTGCAGCATCTGCCGTCTTTTGTGCGAGAGGTGCCGATCAAAGGGGGTGAATTCTCCTCACCTTAAGAGCGAGAAGAAGATTTCGCCGTCCGCAATCTCCTCCGGCGTGAAGGGCTCCTCAGCCGCAGGAAACAGCAGCACCCGCAGCCGGAATGTCTTGATAGGGGTGCCCGGGATGCGCAGCCCCCGCTGGTACTCATCCAGCATCTCCTGCGGCACACACATGAATGCACATTGTCACAATCTGTGAGAGACTGGGCCTCTCGCAGAGCAACACAGAAGTTAGAAGCGTGAAATGACACACATCAGATCGCGCTAAGCCTGTAAAGGCGCCGCAGCAGCTGTGTTTCCCTTAGGCGGGCGTGCTTCCACAGGCATGCCGCAGCAGCTGCTGCAGCTGAATGCACTCTGCTGGCGGCAGGGGATGTAGCGGCGCGCAGCTGACCTGCAGGTCGTCATCGTCCGTGACGGTGATGAGCGAATCCGGGTCCATGTCCTCGCCCGGCAGCATGTACTTGACGGCGACCGCCTCGCCCGTCTTCTCCACCAGCCGGAAAACGAAGTCCGAGTACTTCCAGGTCACCGGCACGCTCTCCAGATATGTGTCGCCGCCCTGGTACTTCCATCTGCCCGCATTGTCCTGCAGTGGAAGATGGGCGGCGGAGGTCGACAAAGGGCAGGAACACAGGCAAGTGCGGCCACACGGCTATGGCGGCGCGCCGTAACGCCGCCAGGGGCTATTTTGGCATGTATGAGGGGCCCGACCCGCTGCAGAAACTTGCAAGTAGAAGTCTGAACACATGATGATGCAAACGAAGCGAAGCAGGCGATTCCAGGGCCTGCTGTGTGTCGACACCTTGGACAGCAACGAGGGAAGCTGCAGCAAAGTCTCCCACCTGGACGATCTTGCCGCCGTAGGACACCCGCAGGCGTGCCTTTTCTGTGGTAAAGCTGTCCTCCGTGGACGTGGAGCGCAGCGTCGACGCCATTGGCGCCGGAGTCTTGGGTGATGACTTCTCAGTCAGGAGGCTTGCCAGAGCGGCCGACATGCCCGTAACGCAATGCAACGTGCCGCCGGCCGCGCAGCGCTCGGTACGCCCCCCGCCTTGTGCGGGAGGCCGAAAACCACTAACACATATTTGGAGGTCTGGGTCGCTGGAGGGACGCCCCCGCAAGCTGTCCAGACCTCTCTCGGGTGCCCCCCTTTGCGAAGAGCTCCTCTGCTGGCACACGCTCTGCACAATCCCGGAGTAACAGAGGTGCTGGCTTGCGACGGAGGAGACCGTGTTTTCGCGCGACTGGCTGCTTTGAGAGCAGGCCGGGCGCTGAGAGTCCCCCTCGATATAGCGGGAATCCATCCGTTAAATTCATGCCTAGGTGCTGGCTGGCTCGCGGACACTGTTCTTGTCATTGCCGATCAACATTTCGCATGTTGAATTACCGCTTGCCATCAGGTTTCGTGGCTGGTCATTCACTGACCGGGATCGACGACAGTCATAGCTGCACATGCATGATTGAATTGGACGAATCCGTGTTGCTTCGTTGAATTGAACCCTGAAGTCGCTCGATGGCAACAGAGCGTTCGCTTCTGTCAGGTCACAGCTCGTCGTGCACTTGCATGCCACTCAGGCATTGCATCCAGGGCATCATGCGGCCGTGTTCGGCGCGATTCCCGACAAAACCAGAACTCTGCAGCAATTTCACTAGCAACATCAGGACAAGACGGCAGGCTGCAGCCCCGTGCCCGCCAGCCAGCAGCTCTATGCGAGGAGCATGCCGCGCCGCCGCGGAACGGGCCGCAGAGCCGGCGATGCAGCGGCGGGAAGCCAAGGAAATCATCCAGGAATTCTACACAGCGTGAGCATCCTGTGGCAACCTTGACAAACATTCCAGATTGAAGAGTGATTCTCGATGGTGAATTCCTTGAATATGCACCGCCTGGGCGAAGACACCCAAATGGCAACGTCGCAGCACCGATGATTCTCCTCCCAGTTTCCATGTGGGAGCTGCTTGATCGTGGTGACTGACATACGTTCTGTGATTCATGCGTACAGGTACAACAGCGGAGACGTCGATGCCGTCATGGCGCTGATGGCGGAGGGCGTTGCGTACCATGACCTAGCGCTGTATCAAGAGCCGTTCAGGGGCAAAGCCGCGGTGCGAAAGTACTTTGAAAAGGTCACCGCCACGGTGCCTGGCGACCTGAAATTCACGCCCGAGGCCATCACAACAGGCGATGCCAATGCCGTTGGCGTGCGGTGGTGAGATGTGCAATCATTCCTGTGCGTAGATTTGCATTGTTTGCATTGCATGGTCGACAGAGCGAGGTGCCGAGCTGCAGTGTGGTAAGCAGTCGCCTTGTCTTCCAGCAAGCCGGACTTATCAATGTGAAAGCACCACATTTATCCATCACTGCAGGCATGTGGAGATCGAGGGCAACGAGTTTCCGTTCTCACGCGGTTGCAGCTTTTATGAGGTGCGCTTGGGCATTGTGTGCACGTCTATGCCACGTCAGGCACTCATGCATCGGTCTGCACCGCTGGATCATCCTTAGCCAAGTCCGTGGAGAAGACTTGGAAGGTCCATCTATCTGCAGGTCAATGACGAGGGCCTAATCACATCGGCCAGGGATCTGGTCGAGTCACGTGCGCTGCCATTCACTACTCTCGAGCATCTCAAGTCCTTGTGCTGCCTGCAAGCTTCAGAGCCATGCGGTTTTCAATGGTAACAGCCGATGCACCATGCAGGAGAGCAGCCTGGGTTATCTCCACGCTGAAAGCCGACTGATGTTCTGTGTGTCTGGCTGCAGCGACAAAGCCAGGCGGCGCAGCACTCTTTGCGCTCAAGGGCTTGGCGCCGGTTGTGCGCCAGCTGGGGCCGCGAGCCAACCCCGGCCAGCTGCCCCCGCTGCTCGGCATGGCCATGTGGGCGTTTTATGCCGGTGGGTTTTCCTGCCTGGATTTTTCTGCCTGTCGACCAACATCGTCGCATCGCACAATCAGGCACATCGAGGAAGTTCCTGGATCCACGTTCATTGTGTGCATATCCGAGTCCGTCCCTCTGCTGCCGTGCAGTGTACCTCTGGCACATTCTGTTGAGCCCAGCGGCGCCGGGCGCCGCGGCATGGCAGCAGTCGGCGGAGGCGCTGCAATCCGTGTTCAACGAGAGCATCAACTTCTTCTACGTGAACATTGGACTCACCTCGCTGGGACTCAGCCCGCTGCCCAGCGTGGCGTCACACCCGGTGTCAGAGGTGAGCACTTTGCCATCGCATGCTGACTGTGAGCATGCTGACCACGGTGTGGTCCTGGGTGTTTGTAACGAGTGAGTGGGATCGCCGCGCATCTGCAGGCGGTTTTCAACTTTGTCAACGCCTGGTCGCTCATGCTGGGGCCGCTCATGTTTGCCGATCGCAAGGCGGCCAACGTCCCCAAGAAGCTGCCGCTGTGGATTGGCACCATGGTGCGCCCCCCCTGTGTCGATGGTCCCTGAGTCTCCCTGTGCACTTGGCTGCAAATCGCATCCGGCTGCAATGACATCTGGCTATTAGCAGACTGGGCCGTGCCCGCAACACAGTTCTGCCAATCAAGCGCGGCAACACAGTTCTGCCAATCAAGCGCGGCAACACAGTTCTGCCAATCAAGCTCCTGCGAGTGCACATTGCCGACTTCCTTACAGCCGACTGAGGAACACCTACTGTGCCCTGCAGTTCCTTACGAACATTTTTCACATCGCCTTCATTGCGCTGCGAGAGACGCTGCCGGCGCAGCCAGAGGAGGGGGAGGCAGAGGACCAGACCCGCCTACCGGCGCTCGCGCCGCTGGCTGGCTGGACGGCAGCAGTCGTAGGCATCGTGTCCATCGGATGGGCGGTGCTGGCGCGGCCGGAATATGGCGGCGTCGCGGAGCGGCTGCAGTATGCCAGCGCGAGCCTCACCGGCGACAGGCATGTTGCCTTTCAAAACAAGACGACTCACAGACTTTCGTTGAGCCACGGCAGTCACGCGCCTGCACTCTTTGCGCATGTCCAATGCGCATGTGCCCGCCAAGTCGGATCGCCATTGCTGCATGATCAAAATGCGTGCTGACCCGCCATGTGCCCTGTTGCAGAATATTCTACGCGTTTGTCGTTGACGCGGTGCTGTACACGGTGTGGCAGGTGGGTTGTCATGCTCTTCAAGTGATTGCAGTTGCAGTATCCAATACGGCCGCGACATTCATGCCACACCAGCAGCCTGAGGCGCTTCTTGGTCCCCATTGCAGGCAGCGCTCATGCCGCCTGCCGCTGGGCGCCTGCGCTTCGTGCCATTTTTCGGTCTGGCAAAGTGGCTCATCAGCAAGTGACGGCTTGCACATCTGAACTGACCAGCTTCACAGCTTCGCTTCAAGGGACCGCAGTGTTCGCTGAGGAGCCACGTGAAACATGTGTTGGAGTTTCGGAGTTTGTGCTGAAATCTTTGTGTAAAACGAACATACGCTCGACTCGCGATCATTCATTAGCTTCGCACTCTCTTGTTGACACTGCTACGAAGAACCGTCGAGCTGCCAGCCGTGGTTGTCGTGGTTCCAGATTGCACTGCAGTCAGGACTCGCTTGACAGACCAGCTTTCATAGCGAGACGCGGAAGTGCAGAAGGTGAATGATACTCATGTCGATGTGTGGCTTCTGAGGCGATCTGACCTACCGTCCAACGGCGTGTCCAGCACTGATCTCATATTAGGTTGCCGTGCGTACCAAGCGTTCATCAATACATCAGACCTGCATTTGTCTAGCAGCTTCTAGCCAAAGAGCTCTGGTGGTAAGTGATTGTCACACAATTCCCTTGTGCGTGTTGCGCATGTTTCTGAGAGCATTTATTTCTAGCGCCATGCACCTGCGGTTGGTGTGTGTGCTGGCGTGCTGCTATGCGATGCCGGCGAAAGCATTGTCCCTCAAGTTCTTTCCACCGCTGTCGTGTGGGATGGTTTACTCTCGCGCTATCATGCCTGCAGGTCGACTCGTGCGGTCAGCGGTCCTGACGCACTATACAGATCCATTCATGAAGCCGATCCGTGAGCAGTTTTGGGACGCAATCACGGACCCGACGCTCTGGGATCGATGGAACCCGATAGCTTACGTGCGCATCATCTTCACCATAAAGTATCATCATGTGGTGGCAGAAATACATGCCGCATACATGTACACTTCTCGATGCGGCAAGAAGCCGTGTTCAGCCAGTGCACCGCTGCTGGTAAGGAAATATTCCGAGCTGGAGAACCTGTGTGCGGCTGATGCAGGTCGTGGCGGGGTACCCACTGGCTTTGGTTGGACTGGGCATTTACATCTGGCTGTGGGGACGGCAGCAGGACAAGAAGGCAGCATTGGCCGCTGCTGAGCAGCCCATTGGCGAGCGGGAGCCGACTGCCGATCGGAAGAATGACTGAAATCCAACAGAGGGGCTTGACGATCGGATCCAATCGTGAAGCACACAAATCACGGCATACCTAGGTAGCCGGTTGTCCTGCATGCATGATCGCTCTGATTTCACATGTTATCGGTACATGTTATCCGGATGAATTCATGTATGATCGAAATGGAAAATCATACATGCCCCCCCCACTTGGCCTGTGCCATACAATTGGGTCACGCCAACTCTGGATGATGTCGTTCGTGCACCGGAGGCATCGCTCGATCAGCAGAAACGAACATTTTGTTCGTTCCACAATACAACTCGTTCTGAAGTTCCCTACTCGTACCATCCATCACCCCCGGCGGCGGCAGCCTGCCGCCCTTCCGTCAACCAATCTGTCCCACTGCAAATATTCTCCGCCGGCATAAAAGCTGGGCCGGCAGCCGGCGCCGCGTCCCCCTGCTGCCGGGATGGCGGCACCGTATCGCCCCCCTCCTGCACGAGGCTTTGGCGTTTGTGCGCCGGCCGCTGCCGCGAAGTGATGTGCGGGGCAGCAACGCTCATGCGCCAGCTGGCGCAGCGCTCACGCGCCCGCCAGGCGCTTCACGGCGCTGGACACCGCCGAGAAGATCATCAGCTGCGCCTGCAGCTTGTCGACGTACGGCCTGCAGGGAGGGGACACGCGGGTCAAGTCGCTGGAACGGTTGACGGACAGCAGCACGCCGTGGGGCCAAGGCCAACGCTGCAGCAGTGCGGCCCAGCAAAGATGGCAAAGCTTGTCAAACAGGGCGGGATGTAAGGTGCTGAGGCGCACCGGTCCTCGGCGGCCGTCGACGCGTGCTGCGGCTGCTTGCACAGCTCCCGCATCTGTGCAGCCAGCTCCCGGCACTGGTCCACCGACTCCGGGCACACAAAGTCGATCGCCACCTGCGTTGGGAATTTCAGAACGTGTTGCACACGCTAGCGGCGCTGAGACTGACTTGTTGGGCAGTCAGACGGGCAACCGGATGCATCTTCCACACGATGGCGTCATCGCTGGGCGCAGGGACGGGGGCAACAGGAGAGGTGCAGCACATTGGTTGGCCTCGTGCTGCAACTGGTGTCAGACCGGAGCATCCTGTTTCAACACAGCATGTCATGCACGAGGTCTCACAGAGATGCAGTGGAGAGGGTAGCTTCTTCAAAGCAAAGGTGGGATGCAGTTTTGAGAGAGTGGGGGGCGCACCTTGATGCAGGGACTGAGGTTGCGGACCTGGTGCGGGCAGCCGGCGGGTATGAACACCGCCTCGTTGAGGAACTGCTCGAAATGCCACGCCTCCACCCCCTGCTCCGCCTTCAGCGCCGCCCGGTGCTGCGCCGTCAGCATGAACGCCTGCGGCAGCAGGAAGAGGCGTGGGTTTGGGTCTGTGCAGAGGAAAATTTGATTGTTCGGTCAATAAATTAGCGCAGTCGTGGGCGGCAGCCTGGCAAGGAAGACGCCGGGCACGGCCCCTGCGTGTGGCGCACAGGTGGCTCCGCTTCCCAGCGACTAGAAGCCTCTTGATTGCCGGACCAGCTTTGGAGGGGCCAGCACAGAGAGGACCTCTGCAGCCGCGTATTCTTCAATTTGTTCATTTCCGATTCCTTCACATGGGACAGCTTTTCAAGGGTGCGCGCCTGGCTGTGGATATAGTCGTCGACGGCGGCGGGCAGCAGCTGCACGCTCTTGTGCACGAACTCGGTGCAGTGCGCCCGCAGGTACGCCCGCAGCTTCGGCACGTCCGCCCGCCGGAAGATGTCCCACACCGCGCCCGCGCCGCCGTACCTGCCACAAATGCGAACCAATTAGTTGCATGCGTAAGACGGCTGGAGGCCCTGGGCAGGAGCTGCCTGGGCGAGCGCGCAAGGGCCCTCCATGCTGGCGGGTCTTCCTCTGCAATGAGCCTGGACATTGATGGGCATAGTGTTGCCCAGTGTCATGACAGCAAGTACAACAGAAGGCGATAAGGGTGAGATGAGGGTTGAGGGTTTGCGCACCCGGGCATCGCCCAGCGGGCGGTGCGGCCGCAGCGCACGAGCGGCGCCGGCGCGCCCGCGGGCGGCTGCGTGTGGCACAGGATGTTGACGGCGTCGCTCAGGTCGCAGTGCAGCTTGGTCACCGAGTCGCCCTCGCCCTCCTTCTCCTCCACCCTGCCGTATGGAATAGCAACAGCTTGTAATACTACCGACTTGTACACTACCGACTTTGGCCTCCTCCTCCTCCTCCACCCTGCCATCAGACAAACGGAGGCGTGGCGCGACGTCAGTTTGTGGGTGCAGCAGAGATAAACAGCCAGGTTACGGGGCGAAACAAACGCAGGCTTGACAGGACGGCGCGGACGCCGCTCGCGGCTGCGAAGCTTGCCCTTGGCTCCAGATCCGAGACGCTGCGACGGGGTGCCACAATCTTGGACGCGTCGCCGGACAAGTACCAAACGAAAACAGGTGGGAGAGGCACCGCGGAAAAGTAGGAGGCGGCGCACCGGCCGAAGGCGATGTAGCTCTTGGGCCCCAGGTCGGGCGGCAGCGCGGTCTGCGGCAGCTGCGCCGCCAGGTTGAGCGGCCCCGCCCTCGGGTGCGTGTACTCCTTCAGCGGCAGCATCTCCAGAAAGTCCTGTTTTGGATGGGACACCAGTGGATTCAGATAGTTGCACAGGGGGCCGATTTGCGGCAGGCGTTCCGGCAGCAGCGCTGCTGCGCCGCCGCACCGCTGGGCGCATGCCGCTCCGCCAGCAGGCGTTTGTGCGACACACCTTCGAGACACATGGATATACTGGCATCCGTCTCGTGTGCTGAAGCAGCAAACAGTGGGGCGCCTGGCGGTGGCGGACCAGCTCGTTCGAGAATTTGGACGCCCCACAAGGCATACAGAGGCTGAGTGACAGCAAATTCTTGAGACTAAAAACCACACCTGATTGTGGCGGACCAGCTCGACGCTGAAGTCGCTGTCCGGCGGCCAGTCCTTGAGCTTCAGCATCGCGATGCCGTCCTCGTTGTCACCCGCCCTCGGCGCCCGCCTCGCGCCCTCCCGCCTCACCGCGCCCTCCTGCGGCGAGCACACGCTGGTTGCTCGCTCGGGTCTCCCATCTCCTGGGGCTTGCGCTTGTGCAGTTGCTTGCCCGCTGTGCTGGCCCATTATTCTTCCAGGAAAGGGACCGGGAGAGAAACGCCAAGGTGGGCGCGACCTCTCATCAGGTTGGTGTGTGAACACATTGACATTCAATCACGCACCTGGTCCTTGTACCACTCGAAGAAGGTGAAGCGCTTGTACGACTTGAAGGCGTTGCCCTGCGAGCAGTTCACCACCTGCGGCAGCGCGGCCGGAAACATGAAGGGGCATCATTCCTTTCGCACTTCGGATCATGCAAAGCTGACCACAGCGGCGAGATGATAACGGGCCTCGTAACAGCAAAGTCTTCCAGCCCTGGTCACATGCGACGCGGCAACGCAGCACGTGACCTGGCTGGTGCAACTCTGCATGGCGTGATGTGATGCAGGCTGCACATCCCGCACCAACGCAAGCTCTCTGCAGGCAGTTTCTACATATGTCGTCAAGTGACGGTGGAGCAAAAAATGCGCATAGGGGACATAAGCAGCACCTGGATGTCGGGGTCCTTCTCCTTCTTGTCCTTAAGCGCGCGCGACATGCAGTGCGGGTCCCAGTTCATGCGCTTCTGGCAGTTGCGCACAATGAAGGGCGCCCCCTGCCGGAACTGCTGCTGCGCGCGCCTGCAGAGTAATGTGATATCATGAGTTGTTAGCATACACAGCATCCTTACCAGGAAACAGTACTTCAACCCCAAACGCAGACGAACATGTCGCATGACCCCTGCCAGATGCTGCTAGCTGGTCGCACATACGGCACCTGGCTGCGACAATTGCAAGTCACAGGATGCGGCTGCACTGTCACAGCCAGGCGTCTGGAACGGCGAACTGAACAGCATAGCTTTCAGGAGTGCTCACTCGACAAAGGTGGCGCGGTCGGGATTGTCGAACGCGTCCTGCCGGGCGTCAGGCGTCCAGAGCAGGTTCTGCTCCCCGCCAGGCCGTTCCGCCGCCAGCCGAACGTCCTGCGCCAGAGTTGCATTATTTTTATGCAATTTCTTTCACTTTTCTTTCGTCAGCGCATGACGGCAGCTTGAGGACCGGTGGGCTCGAGGCCGGAGGCTCGTTTGGGGTGCCTTTCAAATCCAGTCAGGCATGGCTGCCAGGCCTGCATTGCAGCAATCGCACATGGCTCTAAAGTTCTACACAATGCAAAGCACTTGCCTGGTCCGGCACGCCGTCGTGCCAGTGGGCGAGTCCGTCTCGCGCCGCTGCGGCCGCCTGCAGGCCTGCTGGCGGCGGCAGCACTGCCGGCAGTGGCAGTCCGCCCGGCGGCTGCGCGTCCTGTTGAGGCATCTGCGGCTCCGCGCCGACCGCCTGCGGCGCTGGCGCCGCCTGCTGGCCCTGCCCTGGCGGCGGGATCGACACTGCGCCTGCTGGCTGCTGCGCCTGCGGCAGCAAAGGTGGCTGCTCCTCCTGCAGCGGCGGCCGCTGCCGCTTGAGCGGCGATGGCGACTCCTCCGGTGGCGGCTCCAGGTTGAGGTCCGGCGGCAGCAGCCGCCGCCGTCGCTCCCCTGCTGCCTTGGCTTGCGCTAGCTGCCGCTGCTGCTGCGCCGCATCTGGCGCATGCCCGGGCGGCGCAGGCACACCGTTGGCCAGCCCGAGACACGCTGACGGCGCCCACCCTGCCAACGTGCAGACGGCGGCAGCCTGCATTGCCGCCTCCGTCGCAGCCGCTGCGGGCCCAGCCAGGCCGCTGGCGGCGCTCACCACGGGCTTAGCAGTGCCGTTCGAAGCGCCAATGGTCACGCCCCCCACATCGCTGGCCGTTCCGTTAGCCGCCACCGCTGCCCAGCTGGCTGCCTGGCTGGCTTCCACGCTGCCGCTGGCGCCGCCAGCTGCTGACGCGGCCGCTAAACCTGCGGCGGTGACGTCTGCGGGCTCCCCAGACTGCGCAGTCGCTGAGGCCAGGTCCGCGGCGGGCTGCCTCCGCCGCTTTCCAGGGCCGCTGCTGTCGCCACGCTTGGCGCCCGGAGCCGACGCGGCGGCGGCCTCCTCCGACGAGGCTTCCCCCGACTTGCCCCGCTGTCTCGCTCCGCTGGTTGACGCCGCCGCCGGCGGCGGCGGCGGCGGCGGCGGCGGGCCCAGCCACCGCCACAGCGGCGGCTTGCCGTCGGCGGCACTGCCCGGCAGCACCTGCGACCATCAAGCCAGGGCATCCGGGTTTGCTCCGAGTACAGACGCATCCCGCAATGGCACAAAGAGGCTGCACAGGAACGGCAGTTCACCGAGGCAGGGCATGCAGACACAGGGTGGAGAGAATGCACAATACTGCAAGCGAAATCCAGGCCGGCCAACCAAGTACTCTCTGGTAATGCCACTTGAAACGCACCTGCTCGGCGTGCCGCGAAGCCAGAAGCACATCGTCCTCGAGCGCTCGCAGCAGCTTGGTGGGGCCTTTGCATCCCTCGCACGGCACCTGCGGGCGCACCACACCTGAGCGTCACAGCAGCCAGGCGGATTCCAATTTTCTGGCACGCCTGCATGCTTGGCATGCCTCCCGGGCATCCACGCCACATCGAGAGCTGTGCCCTAGCACTCTGGATCTGCAATCGCTGTCGGTCCCTCCAGCTGGCGGTGTGGGTGCCCGTGCCGTCAACTGTGCGCTGCGCCCGACGCACAAGGGCACCTGACTCTCCTGATCAAAGGCATTGGCGCACAGCGTCGCGCACCGGGCGGGTGGCGTCGCCCTCGGCGACCTCCGCGCAGCACTTGATGCACATGTCCTGTCCGCAGGCGCCGGCGCAGGTGCGCCACACATTCGCCAGCGACGCCGAGCACCTGTACCATAGAGAAGCATCGCGTTCTTTCCTGTGGGAGTCGAGTCGAGTTGCATCAAGCCCGATCCTGGAAAGCCCGGATACAAACCCAAGACTGCCGGCTAGCACGATGGCCTGTACTCGCACGACTAGGGTGCAGACGGGTATCTTTTGTAGAAGTGACGCACCGGTCGCAGACCATGCGCTCCTTGGGCACAAAGTAGCGCTCCAACGCCAGCAGCTCCGTCCCGTCGCGCCGCGCCTGCCATCGCACCAGGCAACAGAGTCAAGAATCACCCTCGTCCTCCAGGAATGCATGGCACTGCCTTGGGCGCAGCAGGGGGCGGCGATCCTCAAAACAGGCCACCCTTGTCCGCTGGGGGCCCCCTGTAATGGTGCAGCGGAGGCCATATTTCCTTCCGCCTGTGGGAGGCGGGAAGCGCCGTGGGGGCAGCACCTCGGCCTCCTCGGCGGCAATGGCATCGAGGCAGCGCGGCGCCAGCCGGCGCAGCGTCATGCGGCTGTACTCCGCCAGCTGCTCTCCGCTGAAGCGCGGCTCCTGGTAGCCCTGCTGCACCGAGATGTCCCTCTGCGCGGCAGGCCATGATTTCTCAGTTGTAAGTGTTCATCTGTCCGAATCGTTGGCTCGCGGATATGGCACTCCGCTGTACGACAAACACACCCACATCCAGCGCGAGCGACATGCGGCAACCAATCAAAGATGCAAGTCCTATGCTGCAATACACAAAGCAGACATGTCCATACTGGTGGAGCTGAGATGCCGCCAAGAGGAGGCGCCGCAGCAGCGACGCAGACCTGGCAGTTGCAGACGCTGAGGCACGCGGGGCACTGGCCGTCGCAGTAGGATCCCACCACCTCCTCCGGCACACAGTCCGTCAGCAGGTACCCGAAGTGGGTCCGGCAGCACCTGCAATCGAACACGACAGTCCGTCACCAGGTACCCGAGGTGGGTTGCTAGCTCGCTGCTGGGCTGCGGAAAGGAAGGGGGGGGGGGGGGGGGGGATGCATTGAGGCCCC